>Ga0209648_10000611_pt1 | contig 27553 bp, 24 predicted proteins | sample GraSoi2013_115cm_FD_185830 | JGI IMG/M metagenome (GOLD analysis project Ga0209648, IMG submission 185830) | Grasslands soil microbial communities from the Angelo Coastal Reserve, California, USA - Sample 9_17_2013_115cm (SPAdes) (version 2) | ecosystem: Environmental > Terrestrial > Soil >...
GTCGACTTCTAGTCCCCCCACCCACCCCGCCACAAGATTGTAGATAACTGCGCCGATGGCGCTGAAAATTCCGCCGAAGAGGCCGTAACATATGGGAAAGAAAATGATCGCTCCGAATCCCATGCCGAAGCCAAAAAGTCTCGAACCTGGCGCCGCTGATTGGCCCAGCGAGCCCAGACTCCCCGCCACCATGGAAATGAACGCCATGAATATCCCCAGCACCAATCCTAGGATCGCGTACGTAACGAGACCAATCTTGAATGCCGATCCTGGCCCGATCCGCTTGACAGTTGCCATGGGGGCCTCCTCTTCCGAATGGACGCGATGCTAACAGAACATGAATGCAACATCTATCGATAAATCCCGGCTGCTTTTTTTCTGGCGTCGACAGTTGAAAGTTGAAAGGAAACCACGGGAGAAACCCCGGCAGTCCCGACCGAGCCGGGATCTTCGAGTTCGCAAGCGTCGGCCATTGAGAGAGCGGTGAACCAAAATGGGAAGAATACCCGCACACCCCCGGTGCTTTCGTGAGAGTGGCAAAGAAAGGAGATAAGTCGAGGTAACGTACCGGTATAGTGGTACGACCATGTGGGCCCTCCCCCCGGTTTTGTGTAAGTGTTGCGTCTAAAGGGTTTAGCTCGGCCCGTAAGTCTTTTGTTTGCAACACTTGAAGGGAGGCGCATAAGTGTTGCATTTAGAGAACTTAGAGAACTGTGGGAGAGCGTTGGAATGGCGGTTGCAGACGCCCCCCTCCCCCCACCTTTTTTGTAAAGAATTGTAGCGTATAGGTTTAGGGGGTGGGGGTCGGCAAAAAAGATTGAGAGGTAAGGATTTAGGGGATGCAAAGGCTGAAAGACAACGATGAGCTTCAATAAGCACACAAGAGCTTAGTACGCCTTATTTAAGTTGTCAAGTATTATGCAATTGACGGCAAGAATTGGGGTCGAACGGTTATTAGGGCGGTTGAACGGTTTCTGTGGATGCGAGGGGAACCCGAAAAGACCAAAGTCAAAGGCCCCGCCCTCTAAGACCGAGGACGGGGCACCCAAAATCGTCTAGCAGTTTACGTCCGGGCCACCCGTCCCATCGCCCCGCGCTGCGCTACTAGTTCTTAAAATGCACTGCTTTCCGAGAAAAATGAATCTGCCTAGGATAAATTAGAACGAATGTCTTGAATTTATTGTTAAAGGTTTGCACCACACACGTTCTCAGGAAACCTTTGAGATCGGCCAAGACAATTTCGCCGTGGCCGCTATTGTTGAGGATGTCTCCCAGCGCGTGTCCCGGGTTCACAAATTTTAGGTTAAGCGGCTCTCCGAATTCGTTTGTGAACGGAGTGCTGGGGATAGCGTAGACAACGTAGTAGGACGTCTTCCCATCCGCGTGCTCCATCAAAGTTGGCGTTAAGACCATCAGTAAACAAGGCCGATGATTTCTTTCGGCGAAACGACGGAGTCCGGCGTGGCAGGAAGAGTCGTACCTGTTGCTGAGATAGAGCGCACTTTCTATCGATAGCTCATAATCCCTCGCTTCATCTTCGAAGCGTTCGCACTGAAATAGTATGTCCGCCGCTCCGTAGTTAGCTTCCGACTCGAATAAATCCTCGCATTCCGCGCTCAACGTCAGCTGATCGTCTTGTGTCAGAGTTATTTTTTGCCACCGCAAGATCTTATGAGTGACTTCATGGTAGGTAATGAACAGCTTTCGGGAATCATGGACGCAAGGATCGACATAAATGACGTTCGAGCGGCGATCGAGAAGGCCGAGAATCTTGGATGCGGCCCGATGGAAAAAGTGGAGCGTTCTATCACAGAGCGTGGCTTCGTATTCAGCCAGGTCAAGCTCCCCGTGTTCCACGAGTTGTGTACACGCTAAGATTTCTTCCTTTGGCGTCGGGAGTTGTCCTTTGATCCCTGCAGCCCGGAGCAGCCTCTTGACCTCATTTGTAACTTCCGTCGCAGACTCTGGGGTCGCGATTTGCGTTGGCGGACGTCTCATGGGCTACCGCTTTTCCCTCTTCTTCGAGCGTAGGAATTCGACAAAATCTAATACTTTCTCCTCTTCATCTTCTGTCAGTGCCATGGCATTGAACGAAACGGAATTCTGATGGCGGACAGCTCTTTGGTTTGTGTTCGGCACTATGAAACCAGCGAGCTGCATAAGGTCCCCGTAAGATGCCCCGTAAACATTCGCCAGCACATAAAGGATGTTTGGCGAAGGTTCTTTGACGTTGTCACTCTCCAGTTGATAGAGGTAGCTGTTGGAAACCTTCTTCTTGGTTCTTTCCTCCACGTCCCTGAGGGACCATCCTCTTAGCTTTCGCAGTCTGGCAAGCTCGTTCCCCAAGGTCGCCATACATGACCTCCTCCGACGGTTTCAAATGTGAGTCTAAACCCGCTGCTTTGGATAGGCAATGGTGCGTCTGCTTCCAAGCAGAAATAGTGCTTGCTATAGAAAGCATTCTAGACTAATCTTTCCTTGAGCCCAGGGAGGGCTCAGTCATGAGTGTAACTGTGGAACGGAAGTTCGTTGTGGATGTGATTTATAACGGCATTACAAAACCCCTTCAGGTGCAGCAGGAGGAACAGGTGACGGCCTTACTTCAGAGGGCAATCGCAGCCTTCGGCATCACTCAGCAGCCGCATTTGCTGTCCCTTTTTAAGCAGGATGGCAGCGTGGTACCGGAGAACGGATCGGTGGAAAGCGCGGGTCTCAAGCCCGGCGAAATCCTTCTCCTTCGGCCAAACGCTGTGAAGGGCGGAAATGAACCCTTGCGTGTGGCGGGCGACATTTTGCCCGCCACATTTCGTAAGTTGCGCGACTGCGGGAGGGGACAGTGCGAGTGCGCAGTTTATTGGACGGGACCATGCTTCGATCTTTCTGTGGACGGCTTGGAGCACCCGGTTCATGAGCGGTCCACCTTTGGCTACGAGGTCGACGACGCATGGTTGACCGAATTATGGAAGCGGCTGGCGGCATCGAAGCGTAGCGTTAAAGCCCAAGTTCACACTCATCCCAGCGAAGCGTTTCACTCCGCGAGTGACGACCGCTGGCCCATAGTTTCGCAGGCGGGCTTTGTTTCAATCGTTATACCCAAATTTGCGGAAAGCACGCCTACGCTTGATGAGGCTTGGATTGGACGCTTGGAGGCGGACGGTACTTGGAGGCGCTTGGCGTCGGCGGCGGAAGCGGTGGTGTTGACGTGAGCGCGTTCGAAGAGTTGAGCCGCACCGTACTGCTTTGTCGTGACTACGTCATCGACACGGTGAGCGACGAGGAGATCTGCCGGAGCTTGCAGGCACCGCATGTTCTTTGCGTCTCTGATCCGCAGAACCTATCCTCACACAGCGGCCAAACTGCTCTTGTCACCCTTGTTTCGTTGTTAAGCCGGATGGGCATGCAGGTGCACCTCGAAATCCCTGAAACCTCCATTCGGTTGCCCCAGCCTCCTTTGCGGGGACTGCTCCTCCGGCAGGCTCTTGTCGAATCAAGCGGGACCTTAATTAGTGGCGCCACTGTGCAAGTTGGTAGGGGGTTCGACCCTGACCTTATTTTTGTCCTCGGCGATACCGACTTCGAGGTTGGCAATGTCTTCTCATGGCGCCTCTATGGTGGCGATTGGTTGGGTGCGTTGACGAGTCGGGGAAAAGTTCAGGCTTGGACTGCGGAGTGGCCAGTCGGCAGCATGGTAAGTGCTGCTTTGGCCGCGAACGAAGCTTTCAAGTTTGTAATGCGGCGCCTCCCGCTGCGCCAGAGAACGGATGAAGCCTATTTCGAGCTTTCGCATTCGTGCTTGTGGGACTTCGGTTCCGTCCATGTGCCAAAAGAAGGCGTCGACGTTGGGACCGTTGACATAATTAGTGCTGGAGCCATTTCGCAAGCCGCTCTGTATTCCTTGCTACGGTTGCCTCGGCTTCGGATGTGTGGACGCGTCTTCGACGATGACATTACGGGTCTGTCAAACTTGAACCGAAACATGCTTACGGAGGGCAAGGATGTTGGCTTAGCGAAGGTACAGCTGATCGCACAGCGATGTGGCACGAGTTTGCGAATTGAGCCGATCCTCGCTCGTTTTGGGGGTGAGTACCCTGGATCCAAATCTTTGTCTGCTCGCGTGTTGGTCGGTGTCGATGATATTCCAAGTCGATGGGAAGCACAGCGCCAGGCTCCAAGTTGGCTGGCGGTGAGCGGCACTAGTCACTTCGGCATTTCGTCGTCGGCTCACAGTCTGGCGGATCCATGCTCTGGTTGTTTGCACCCAATTGACGATGAGGCGGGGTCGCGCCCGATCCCTACTGTTTCTTACGTTTCTTTTTGGGCTGGATTGACTATGGCAGTTCGGCTCGTCCGCGAAGCGACTTTCAATGCGTATCCTCGTATTCGGCAACAACTGTGGCTAATTCCCTTGAGAATGGAAGAGGCGCACGCGGCGGTTTGGTCGCCAGTTGCCGCTCGACGAGATTGCCCGGTTCGATGCGCGGCCTCTCAATCATTGAGAGAGGGTCGACAGGTTGCGGCGTGACGAGTTCGGAGCCTGCCTGTGCGCGTGTGCTATCATCGGCGGTGCTGCTTGCGCTTCAGCCGAGAAAGCGAGCTGGGAATGACCGCGCGGATCCTTGACGGGACCAAAATTCGGGACCAGATCTTCGCCGAATTGAAAGATGAGGTTCGTTTGCTCACCGCCGCGGGGGTGCGTCCCGGGCTTGCCGCCGTCCTGGTGGGCGAAAATCCCGCTTCGCAGCTCTACGTCAAAAGCAAAATCGCCGCCTGCGAAGAGATTGGCCTTGCCAGCGCTCTCCTGACGCCGCCGGCCACGGCCACCACGCTCGAGATGCTTGCCGTCATTGAAGATTTGAATCGCGCCAACGATGTCGACGGCATCCTTGTGCAACTCCCGCTGCCCCCACAGGTGGATACCAAGCGCATCCTTGAAGCGGTCGATCCCGCCAAAGACGTGGACGGCTTCCATCCTGTCAATCTGGGCCGACTCGTAAGCGGACGTCCCGGGCTGGTAGCCTGCACTCCCGCCGGTTGCATGGAAATTCTGCGCCGCAACGATATCCAGATTGAAGGCGCCAACGCCGTGGTCCTGGGCCGCAGCGACATCGTCGGCAAACCCATGGCGCTTCTCCTGATGCACGCGAACGCCACCGTCACGATTTGCCATTCCAAGACGCGCGATCTGCCTGATGTCGTTCGCCGCGCCGACATCATCGTCGCGGCCATGGGCAAAGCGGGCTTCGTGCAGGCGGACTGGATTAAGTCCGGCACGGCAGGCGGGCCCGGCGCGACGGTCATCGACGTTGGCACGAACCGCGTCACTGATGCCAAGGAAGCCGAGCGCCTCTTCCAAAGTTTTCCAGACCGCCTCGAAAAATTCCGCGCCAAAGGAAGCGCCCTCGCCGGCGACGTCCATCCAGACGCAATCAACACCGCCGGCGCGCTCACGCCTGTGCCCGGCGGCGTCGGCCCCATGACCATCACCATGCTCATGAGCAACACAGTGAAAGCCGCCCGCCTGCGGCGGGCCTCACCAAAATTTTCCGCAACGCAATCGACCGCCAGCGCGCGATAATTCACGAGCATGCTGCGACTCGGACTCACCGGTGGAATCGCCAGCGGCAAAAGCGCCGTCGCGGCCATGCTGCGCGATATGGGATTCGCCGTCCTGGACGCGGACTCCCTGGCGCACAAGCTCATCGAGCCCGGCCAGCCGGCCTACGGCGAAGTCGTTCACGATTTCGGCCAGACGGTGCTCGCTGCAGGTGGGCGCGTTGACCGCGCAAAGCTGAGCGCGATTGTCTTTAACGATCGCGCCAAGCTGGACCGCCTGAACGCCATCGTCCATCCGCGCGTGGCGGAGGTGATCTTCAGCCAGTTCGAGGTGTGGAGGCGCGCGGGAGTGCGCGACGCGGTGTTTGTCGAAGCGGCCCTGCTGATCGAATCCGGCATTCACAAAAACCTCGATGGACTGGTGGTGGCATGGTGCCGTCCCGAGCAGCAGTTCGAGCGGCTGCTGGCGCGCGGGCTCAGCGCGGCCGAGGCACGCCGCCGCATCGCCGCGCAGCTTCCCGTGGAGGAAAAACTTCGGCTGGCCACGGAGAAAATCGATTGTTCCGGCTCGCTCGAAGAAACCCGCCGCCAGGTCGAGGCTCTCGCCTCCAAGCTACGACACACCCTGCCGCGCAATAAGCCATCTCCCGATGGCGCGGTGACCTGAGTCTGTCATTACGAGCTTGCCTGCGGCGGGCGGGCAAAGCGGGGAATCTCTCTTCGATTTTATTTATACTATGGTCGTCGAGTGGATCAGAAGGAAGGGATGACACCCATGACCGCAGCAAACAATTCTCGCCGCGCGCGCATTGTTCTTGCCGCGCTGGTGCTGATTCTTGGCGCGTATTGGGCCGGAGCGCGATTCGGCCCTCACGAACCGACGGAGGTCGAAGCCGTGCCCGGCGGAGGCACGCCCCCCGCGAGCGCACAGCACGAAGCCAGCCTGACCACCGATGAATCCATCAACGTTCGAATCTACCGCCAGGCATCGCCGGCGGTAGCAAATATTCTTACCAAAGCTACGGAATACAATTTTTTCATGGACCCGGTGCCGGTGGAAGGCGCGGGGTCAGGTTTCGTGATTGACGTGCGCGGCTACATTTTGACCAATTTTCACGTCGTGGAAGGCGCGCAGTCCATCGAGGTGGTGCTTGGGGATCAATCGCGCTATCCGGCAAAATTCATCGGCGCCGACCAGCGCAATGACGTGGCTCTCGTGAAAATCGATCCCAAAGGGAAACATCTCACTGCGCTGTCGCTGGGAGATTCCGGCGCGCTTCAGGTAGGGCAAAAAGTTCTGGCCATCGGCAATCCCTTCGGCTTTCAGTCGACGCTGACTACCGGCGTGGTCAGCGCGCTGGGACGCACTGTGCAGACCAGCCAGACGACTTTTATTGACGAAGCGATTCAGACGGACGCGGCCATCAATCGCGGCAATTCCGGCGGGCCACTCATCAATACGCACGGCGAAGTTATCGGCATCAACTCCGCGATTTACACGCCCAGCGGGACTACCGCAGGCATCGGCTTCGCCATTCCCATCAACACGGCAAAAAATATCGCCAACGACCTAATCACTGATGGACGGGTGCACCGCGCATTCCTGGGCGTCGAAACCTGGCCAGTCAGCGGCTGGCTCGCCGAAGCGCTGGACCTGCCGGTGAAAGAGGGCTTGCTTGTCGAGAGAACCACGAAGGGAGGGCCGGCCGCTGCCGGCGGGATTCGAGGCGGCGATCGTATCGCGGAAGCCGGCATGCGGCGGATCGCCATCGGCGGCGACGTGATTGTCGAGATTGACTCGCAAAAAGTCGCGAGTCAATTCGACGTGAACGTGCTGCTCAACCGGAAGCGACCGGGCGATACAGTGAAGGTGACACTCTACCGCGGCGGCAAAAAGATGGACGTTCCCGTTAAGCTCGGTGAACGCACCGGAAACTGAGTCCATTTCGATATAGGGACGCCCACCGCGGCGAGCGAGGCAAAACATTTTCCGGCCGGAGATTGCTCTAAAGATTGAAATCGGCGCGGTGACGCGCGCGAACTTCTTCGCTCAGTGAAAACCAGCTCTCGGCAATGTCGCGCACGCGCTCCAATTCGCGCTGCATTTCCGCGTGTTTGGCTTCCATGACTTCCGCACTCGCATCATGCGGGACATAAATTGGCGGAGCAAACAGAATCAGCGTCCGCGAAAAAGGCCTTGGCATCAGAAAATGGTCCCAAGTCCGTTCGAATGTCTTCCCGTGTTCCACGCCGATGTGAAAAACCATGATGGGGCATCCCGTTTTTCGCGCGAGCATCACGGGTCCGGGCTTGGCGACGTAGCGCGGGCCCCGAGGTCCGTCGATGGTGAACGCGCAATCGAGCCCTTCTTCCAGCCGCCGGGCCATCACCACCAGCCCACGCAATCCGCCGCGCGAAGAACTTCCTTGCGCTGTGCCGAATCCCAGCCACTCAATAACCTTGCGCGTCCACTGACCGTCGAACGCCGTCGTGTTCATCACCACTACGCCGTGATTGCGGTACCACCAGACAATCGGAATTATGATCCGGTGCCAGAATGCCCAGATACATTGCTTCTTCGCCGCGTACACGCGTTCGGCGTGCTGCCAGCCGAGCACCTCGTAGCGCAGCGTCGGCCCCAGCGTTCGAATGACGCTGTACACCGCTGCGGCGATGATGGGAATCTGGATGCGCCGCGACCACGGCAAATCCGGCAGCCGCGTGTCATAATGCACGTTCACCGCTTCCTGCCCGGCTTTTTTCTCGGCTTCGACCGCTGCGTCTGGAGTCGTCATCATCTCTTTATGCGGCTGCAAATCACCCGACGTATAGTATAGGCGAGACTTTCTGCCTGCGTGGGTTGGACAATCAGCGAGTGACGGCCATCTCCAATTGGATCTCACGCTGGCGCCGCGCCACGCCTCCCGCGGCGTGCCTCGCCATCCTCTGCGCTGCGCTGATCGCCGCGGCCGCTGCGCCCCCCGATGAACCACGTACCGATTCCGTGGGCGTCATCGAAGGCGAATCAATCAGCGTGACCGGACCCATGAGCGTCGAGGTCGTCCAAGGCCAGGTGAGAACCGTCCTGCGAAGCGGCGGTGACGTGCGCGTCAAATCCGGCGCTGCGCGCATCGATCTTGTGGAGGGCGGCGAGATCAGCATTTGCAGCCCCGCGCATCTCTCGGTACTCAAGTCCGGCAGCTCACCGGCTGCTCCCGGCAGCTCTTCTTTCATTGATCGCGTGCGCAACTACGTCCGCAAGTTGTGGTCCAGGGGCTCCTGAGGAGAGTTCCGAGATTATTAAGTTTAATCCCCTCGGCCGCTTAGCAGTCGAACACTTGCCCCATCGTTGTGTTCCAGAGGCACGTGAATTCGTGATACTTTTGTGCTCAAGGAAAGCCTCTTCGCGCAGAGCGCTTCCTCCAGTTTCTCCGCAAGTCTGAATTAACCAAAGGGGATCCTCGTGAAACGAGTTCTTGGGAATCGCGTCCTGGCTGAATTTTCCTGCGCCATTCTCGCGTCTCTATGCTTGGCTTTTGTGATGACCAGTTGCAATTCGAACTCTTCTCCTCCGCCTCCCATCAGCGTGCAGATCACACCAGTGCAAGGTGGAGCGACAGTTTCGCAATCCGTGAATTTCACTGCGAACCTTCAAAACGATGGCACGGCGGCGGGAGTGACGTGGACGGCTTCCACCGGGACCTTCAGCAGCCAAGGAAAAACCACGGCAACATACGTGACTCCAAACGCTACCGGCAGTGTCACCGTCACAGCGACCAGTCTTGCCGATTCTTCCAAAAGCGCTTCCGCCACTATCGGCATAACCGATCTCACTGGCGTCACCACCTACCACAACGATCTCTTGCGCGACGGAGCCAATACCCACGAATTCGCGCTGACGACTTCCAACGTCAAGACCGCCACCTTTGGCAAACTCTTTTCGTGTGCCGTCGACGGCGCTATCTACGCTCAACCGCTGTGGGTCGCGAATCTGATGGTTGGCGGCGCCAAACATAATGTCGTCATAGTTGCCACCCAGCACGATAGTGTTTACGCGTTTGACGCCGACTCGAACGGCAATCCTTGTGTTGCGCTATGGCACGCTAACTTGCTGGATTCAAGCCACGGCGGTACCGCAAACGAAACTTCTGTTCCTTCTTCCGGGGCGACTGCTCTGGTCGGCAGTGGGTTTGGCGATATCAATCCTGAAGTGGGTGTTACCGGTACGCCGGTGATCGATCCTAGCACCAGCACTCTCTACGTCGTGAGCAAATCGGTCAGTGGAACGACACCGTTTTTCCAGCGGCTCCACGCTCTTGATTTAACCAGCGGAAACGAAAAGCTCAATGGCAATCAGCCTGTGGTTATTTCCGCTACCGTTGCCGGAACCGGAGACGGGTCGGCAGGTGGACAATTGGCATTTGACCCTCAGAACCAACACCAGCGTCCAGGGCTCGCATTGATAAACGGACAGGTGTTCATCAGCTGGGCCTCCCACGAGGACCACAGCCCATATCACGGCTGGGTCATCGCTTACAACGCGGCAACGCTTGCGTTCGTCGCCGCGTTCAATACCACGCCAAACGGAGGGCTAGGAGGAATCTGGATGAGCGGCGCGGCTCCGGCTTTCGATAGCAGTGGAAACTGTTTCTTAGCTACTGGGAACGGTACGTTCACCGGAACGGACGCATACGGGGACTCGATCGTGAAGCTGGGCACTCCAACGGGAGGGAATTTCCCTGTGCTGGATTTCTTCACGCCGTCCAATCAGGCGACCCTGAATGCCAATGACACCGACCTGGGTGCTGGAGGCGTCCTGCTGCTGCCGGATCCCTCGCCAGGAGCGCATCCGCATTTGCTGGTGCAAGTCGGAAAGAACGGGACGATCTTTCTGATTAACCGCGACAACGGCATGATGGGCGAGTATTGCAACGCTTGCGCAGCCGACAACGTCGTACAGGAAATTACGGGGGCGATCAATGGCATGTGGGGAACGCCGGCCTACTGGAATAGCAGTTTATACTTCGGCGGCGCACAGGATGGCGGCACCAGCGGCGACAGCTTGAAAGCTTTCTCGTTCAATGCAGGCGGATCCGGAATGATTTCGACGAATCCTACTTCCCTGAGCGCGAACACATTTTACTTTTCCGGCCCGACACCGTCGGTCTCCTCCAACGGATCGAGCAATGGAATCGTATGGGCGCTCGACAACAGCGAGTACGGCCCGCCTACGCCAAATGGCTCAGGACCTGCAGTCCTTCATGCCTACGATGCCATCAATCTCGCAAAGGAGTTATGGAATAGTTCACAAGGAGCAGGCAACGCTGCGGGTTTCGCGGTGAAATTCACTGTCCCGACAGTCGCCAACGGAAAGGTGTATGTTGGGACGCGAACGGAGCTCGACGTATACGGCTTGCTTCCTAATTAGGCAAAGGCACGCGATCCGGCGCTACATTCCCTCGTAGTTGGGGCCGCCGCCGCCTTCGGGGACGACCCAGTCGATGATCTGGTAGGGGTCGGCGATGTCGCAGGTTTTGCAATGCACGCAATTTGCGGCGCTGATCTTCAGCTTCACGCCGTCGTTAGCTTCCTTAACCATTTCGTAGACGGCCGCAGGACAAAAATACTGGCAGGGATTGCCGTATTCCACGACGCACTTTGTTGCGCAGATATTCGTGTCCGCAACGTGAAGGTGACAGGGCTGATCTTCCTCATGGCGCGTCCCGGAGTGATAGACGTCCGTCAGCCGGTCGAAGGTGAGCTTGCCATCGCCTTTGAAGCGTTCGAGCGCGGGGCGACCGTCGATTTTCCTGTACGCCTCGTGCCCGGCGTGCGCGCGCATCGGATCGATCAGCCCGCGTCCGCCGCTGATCTGCTGGAATGCGGTGTGAAAAAATCCACGCAGCATTCCATGCTGGAACGACTGGTGAAAATTCCGCACCCGCCAAAGTTCTTTCTTGATGTAGCTTTGCTCGATTTTCTTCGGAAACGCGCTGAGCGTTTTTGAGGAGGTATCTCCAGCCTTCAGCGCGTCGAAAATCGTTTCCGCGGCGAGCATTCCGCTTTTCATCGCAATGTGAATGCCTTTCAGCCGCTGGGAATCCAGAAGACTTCCCGAATCTCCGATGATCAGCCCGCCGTCGACGTAATTCCGCGGCATCGCGTACCACCCGCCGTACGGCAGCGACTTCGCGCCATAGCGCACCAGCTTCCCGCCGTCGAGCAGATTTTTGACAAACGGATGCGTTTTCCAGGTCTGAAACGCCGCGTGCGGATCAAACTGCGGATCCGCATATTCGAGCGCGAGCACTAGGCCGATCGACGCGCGATTGTTCGAAAGTCCGTAAATCCAGCCTCCGCCATACATGTCCATGGAAACCGGCCAGCCTAGCGTGTGCGCCACGTAGCCCGGCGCGATTCGTCCGGGCTGCACGTCCCACAATTCCTTGATGCCGATGCCGTAGCTCTGCGGATTGATGTTGTCGAGTTTCTTCTTCTCCACCAATTTTTTCGTTAATGACCCGCGCGTACCTTCCGCGAGCACCGTTACTTTCGCGCGCAACTCGTAGCCCGGCGTGAAGTTGTCTTTGGGCTTGCTGTTTTTGTCGAGCCCCTTGTCCTCGGTGATGACACCGGCGAGGCCGTCACCTTCGTAAACGAGTTCGGCTCCGCCAAATTCCTTGAAGACGTTGACGCCAGCGGCTTCGACAAGCCCGCCGAGCCACTTCGTGATCTTGCTGAGCGACACAACGTAATTGCCCTTGTTCTTAAACGGCGGCGGCGTGATCGGAAACCGGAACGACGATCCTTTGGTAAAAAGCAGCGCCGCGTCATCGGTAACAGGCGTATCCAGCGGCGCGCTCTTTTCAAAGTCCGGCACCAATTCGGCCAGCGCCTTCGGATTCATGATCGCGCCCGAAAGCTGGTGCGCCCCGATTTCGCGCCCTTTCTCGAGCACATAAATGTTTTCAGCCGAAAGCTGTGGCCCGCTTTTGCCCGAGCCGCCGGCTTCGTTGTGTTTCTTGATGAGATTCGCCAGGTGCAGCGCGCAAGCCAGCCCCGCCGGCCCCGCGCCCACAATCAGCACATCCGCTTCGAGTTGTTCGCGTTGGACTTCAGCCATGAGATTTTTCGGCTTCTTCCTCGGCGATCATGGCGAACACAAGTTTCAATTCTTTAGCCGCTTCTTCTCGGGTATGCATCAGTGCGAAGCAGCCAGAGATGCCCTCGATTTCGGCGACCCAAGCGCCATCGTCCTGTTGCCAATAAATGGGAGTGAAGTCTTCGAATTTCATGCGTTACAAAATTATACGCCAACCGGATGTTCGAGCCGGTTACGAAGATTTGGATTTTTCCAGGGTTTCGGTGAGAGCGGGCATGATTTCGAAGATATCGGCGACGACGCCGTAGTCGGCAATTTCGAAGATGGGAGCGTTGGAATCCTTGTTGATGGCGACGATGGTGCGCGCGCCTTTCATGCCGACGACGTGCTGGATCGCGCCGCTGATTCCAAGCGCCAAGTACAATTTCGGCGCAACGGTCTGGCCGGAACTTCCGATTTGCCGATCCATGGGGAGCCAGCCTTCATCGCATATCGGGCGCGACGCCGCAATCTCGCCGCCCAGCGCCTTGGCGAGCGCTTCCGCTTGGGGAATATTTTCGGGTGCTTTGATGCCGCGGCCAATGGCAACGATAAGCGGCGCTTGCGTCAAATCCACGGCGGACTTCGCTTCTTTGAAAAGATCGAGCGGCTTAGTGCGAATTTGCGCCGCGCTCAACGACACCGTGACTGCGTTAATGGTTGCTTTTCCGGAGGGATGTGCCGCGAGCAAATCCGAGCGAAACGCGCCGGATTGAAATGATGTGAACCACGGCGCGGCTCCAGCAAACGTGACGTCGGCCGCAGTTTTTCCCTGAAACATTTGGCGCACGAAAACGAGCTTGCCGCCCTCGAATCTGTAGCCGATGCAATCGCCGATCATGCCTTTGCCGAGCGTGGCCGCAAGCTTCGGTGCGAAGTCGCGCACCTGGTAAGTGTGCGGAAACAAAACCAAATCGGGCTTGGCGCTTTCGATTACCTGCTTGAGCGCCACGCAATATCCATCCGGCGTGTATGCTTCGAGCAGGTCGTGCTCAACCTTCAAAACTTCGGCCACATTTTTCGCTGCCAGCTCCTCCGCAAATGCCGCGACACCTTTTCCAATCACCAAGGCGCTGATCGCGCTCGAAGTATCTTTGGCGATTTGCTGCGCGGCCGCCAGCGTCTCGAAACTCGCGTTGTTCCACTTGCCTTGCCGCAGCTCGGCGACGACAAGAATTTTCATGGCTAGATCACCCGCGCTTCGAACTTCAATTTTTCGACAAGCTTTGTTGCTACTTCTTTGGGCGTGCCGGTCAGGAATTCGGTTTTCTTAGTTTTTGTGGGCACGTAAATTCTTTCGATCTTCTGCGTGGGTTCACGCGAAACACCGAGCGACTCGCGCGTGACAACTGCAATTTCTTTCTTCTTCGCCGCCATGATCCCCTTCAGAGTGGCGTAGCGTACTTTGTTGATGCCGGATTGAATCGAGAGCACCGCGGGCAACGGGCACTCGAGGTGCTGAAACCATCCGGCTTCAAGTTCACGCTTGAGTCGCATTTTTCCGTCTGCGACCTCAATGGCCATGATGATGGTGGCGTGGGGCAAATCTAGAAGGGCAGCGAGCAGCACGCCGGTTTGGCCGAAGCCGTGGTCGTCGCTCTGCAAGCCGGTCAGGACCAAGTCCGCTTTTTCCTTTCGAATGGCGACTGCCAGCGCCTGGGCCGAACCCAGCGGATCAAGCTGCGCGAAATTGTCGTCCACAACGTGGATGCCGCGGTCCGCGCCCTTCGCGAGCGCTTCTTTAATAGTTTGCTTCACGCGCTCCGGACCCATGGAAAGCGCGAGCACTTCCCCGCCGTGCTTTTCCTTCAGGCGCAGAGCTTCTTCTAGTGCGTAACTGTCCGGCTCGTTCATTTCGAAGCCGATGTCCGATTCCTTGATCCAGTTTCCGGCGATCGCCAGGGGCGCGTCTTTTGCGGGAACCTGCTTGATGCATACGATAATGTTCACGATATTTTTTCCTTCTCGCCTCACTGCTTGAAAGGGGTGGTTGTCATCCTGAACGAAGCGAAGGATCTCAACCCTAAATTGCCTTGCTCACTCAGTACGTTGAGATTCTTCGGCGACCTCGCCGGTTCGCCACAGAACGACAGCAAAGAGCATTGCAACAAAGAGAATCTCTTATTTGCCGGACCAACGCTTGAAAATCAGCGCGGCGTTGGTGCCGCCAAAACCGAAGGAATTCGAAAGCGCGTACTCCACCGACGCTTTACGCGCATGATTCGGCACGTAATCCAGATCGCATTCGGGATCGGGAGTTTCGTAATTGATTGTGGGAGGCAAAATTTGGTCTCGCAGCGCCAGCACGCTGATGCCTGCTTCCAATCCGCCCGCACCGCCCAACAAATGCCCGGTCATGGACTTTGTTGAACTGATAGGTACCTTTTTGGCGCGTTCGCCGAAGACCCTTTTCAAGGCACGCGTCTCGATCACATCGCCGATGGGAGTCGAAGTGCCATGCGCGTTCACATAGCCCATGTCATCCGGGGAAAGTTTCGCGTCCTTGATGGCAGCTTTCATGACACGGTAAGCGCCGTCGCCATTCTCGGCGGGCTGCGTAATGTGGTAGGCGTCGCCGGACATGCCATAGCCGACGATTTCAGCGAGGATCGGCGCATTCCGCTTCTGCGCGTGCTCCAGCGACTCCAGAATCAGAATCCCCGCGCCCTCGCCGACGACAAATCCATCGCGGCCAGCATCCCACGGGCGGCTGGCGTGCGTCGGATCTTCGTTGCGCGTCGAAAGAGCCTTCATGGCCGCGAATCCGCCAACGCCCATCGGGGTGATGGTTGCTTCCGTGCCGCCGCAGATCATCATTTCCGCCGCGCCACGCTCGATAATCTTGAACGAATCACCGATGGCGTGGGCGGAAGCGGAGCACGCAGTGGCGGTGGCGGAATTCGGCCCGCGGGCACCGTAGCGAATCGAAATATGACCTGATGCAAGATTGACGATTGCGGAAGGAATAAAGAAAGGAGAAATCTTTCCCGGCCCGCCCTGCACCAATTTCCAGTGTTCGCGCTCGATGATATCGAAACCGCCGATGCCGGACGAAACGTAAACGCCCACCTCGTCGAGGTCGGAATCTGCAGGTTTCCAATTCGCGGACTTCACGGCAAAATCGGCGCCGGCCAGGGCCACCTGGATAAAGCGGCCCATCTTTTTCAATTCTTTTTTTTCTATCCACTGGAAAGGATCAAAATTTTTGATCTCGCCGGCAAATCTGCAGTCGAATCCTGTCGTATCGAACTGCGTGATCGGACCGATGCCGCTCTGTCCGTCGACGAGGTTCTTCCACGATTCGTCCGTGCCGATGCCCAGCGCGCAGACCAGCCCAACACCCGTAACCACGACTCGGCGAGTCAACTTTCCAACGCTCCCTGTTGAGGTGAAATTTCCGTGGCTTACTTACCTTTGGCGTGTTTGTCGATGTATTCGACGGCGTCTTTCACGGTGGTCATTTTCTCGGCGTCCTCGTCCGGCACTTCAATGCCGAAGGCTTCCTCGAACGCCATCACCAATTCCACCTGGTCGAGCGAGTCGGCTCCCAGGTCGTCCACGAACGACGCCGTGGGCGTGACTTCCGCCTCATCCACGCCGAGCTGCTCGACGATAATCTGCTTAACGCGTTCTTCTACGCTGGCCATTCCTGTTCCTCCGCGATCGTTAATCGCTATGACTTTCGACTTGTGTCTTCTTGTCCCAGGCTTAATTGCCTGCACTACGCGCGCGGAGTACAGCCGCGCCAAAATCGTTGGTTTGGGCCCCTCTGAGCAACCTGCCCATTCTATTTACCCCGCCTCCCAAGGTCAACTTTGACGCCCTGCTTATCCTGGGCTGATCGACCTGAGTTGATCAGCGATAGACCTGAGTTCTTGCAACGCTGCTTCGCCCTGTGGATCGGGACAATTGACGAGTGGATCGAACTCGCTGCACCTTTTCCGAAATCCTTCGATTCTCGGGTCGGAATGACGACATTCTACGAAATCATTCCATTCCTGGGGATAACGGCTGCGCCCTTCAAGAAAGCGAACTATCAGATCGGCGGCTTCCGAAGGAGCCTTCGGTTTACTCACGTCCTGCTCCGTTAGATTTCCTTGCCGATGAATCTCTTGCAAAGTCATAGCAATCCAACATAACTTATGCCAAGTACATACCCCCGTTCACGTCCAGGACGTGGCCGGTGATGTAGCCGGCCTCGTCGCTGGCCAAAAAGACGATTGCGGCGGCCACGTCGCGGGCGGAACCCATGCTGCCCAGCGGGATGCGCGTGTTCAACTCTTCTTTCACGTTATCGGGCAAAACATCCGTCATGGGCGTCTTGATGAAGCCTGGCGCAACGGCGTTCACGGTGATGTTGCGCGAAGCAATTTCAATCGCGATCGCTTTCGTTAAGCCGATCAGGCCGGCCTTTGCGGCGACATAGTTCGCCTGGCCGGCGTTGCCCATTTGCGCGACGACGGAGGCGATATTGATAATGCGCCCTGCGCGGGCGCGCATCATGCTGGCGAGCGCTTGCTGAGTGCAGAGATGCGCTCCGGTCAGGTTCGTCCGAATCACGGCGTCCCAGTCGTCCTGCTTCATGCGCAGGGCCAAGCCGTCACGCGTGATGGCCGCGTTGTTCACCAGAATGTCCAGGCGGCCGAATTTATCGAGTACCTGCTTGAAGCCGGCTTTTACATGTTCGGCGTCGGCTACGTCCATTTTTACCGCGAGAGCTTCGCCGCCCGCAGCGACAATTTCGCCGACCAGTGCGGTGAGTTTTTCTTCGTTGCGCGCGGCTACGGCGACTTTTGCGCCGGCTTCGGACAGCGCCAGTGCGGTGTCGCGGCCAATGCCTTGCGAGGCTCCGGTGACTAGCGCTACTTTGTCTTTCAGACTGAACATAGCTTCGGTTTTACCATTCGATTGCTGAACACTTTCATAGTTGAGATCCTTCGCGCACGCTCATCAGGTGTGCTCAGGATAACGCCTCGTTGCATGAACGTTTAAGCCGCGTCCGAACGCGCTCCAGCGATTTTCTCAACCGTTGCGGCCAAACTTTTCTCATCCTCTACATTGAGTGTTGCCACGGAGCGTTCGATTTGCCGCAACAATCCAGTCAGCACGCGGCCCGGGCCGACTTCCACAAAAGTGTTCACGCCCTCATCGATCAGAAGGCGAACGGATTCTTCCCAACGCACCGGCATGGTGACCTGGCGGACCAGGGCATGGCAGGCTTCGTCGCCGGTTTCGATGGTGTCAGCATCAACATTGGTGACAAGCGGGACGCGCAACGGACCGAACGCGGTTTGCTTCAAGTCTTTTTCCAGCTTTTCCTGGGCAGGCATCATCAGCGCCGAATGGAACGGCGCGGAAACCGCCAGAATCACGGTGCGCTTGGCGCCGAGCTGCGAAGCAATCTCCACCGCATGTTTCACTGCGTCGGCGTGCCCAGAGATGACCGTCTGCTCCGGGGAATTCAGGTTGGCGGGCGCACAAACTTCGCCTTTGGCCGCGCGCTTGCAGGCGTCGGCAACCACGGCGGGCGATAAACCCATAATCGCTGCCATCGCGCCCACACCAGCGGGGACCGCGTCCTGCATGTATGTGCCGCGTTTCCGGACAAGCTGCACGGCATCGGCAAATTTCAGACCGCCGGCGGCCACCAGCGCCGAATACTCACCGAGGCTATGCCCCGCCACAAAATCGGGCGCGAGACCCTTCTCGGCCAGTACCTGGAACACAGCGATGGAACAGGTCAAAATCGCCGGCTGCGTATTGGCCGTCAGCTTGAGGTCTTCTTCGCTGCCCTCGAAGCACATCTTCGAAATCGAAAAGCCCAGGGCATCGTCGGCCTCGTCAAAAACGGCTTTCGCTGCCGGATATTTTCCCGCCAGATCCTTGCCCATACCCGGGTATTGCGAAGCTTGTCCCGGAAAGACGAATGCGACTTTGCCCATAGCTAGTCCTTCTCTCGCGCTGTTACGCGGTGACCGCGGCGACGGAGAGCTCCTGTTCGATTTTCTCGTTCATGCCCGCGCGGGCGAGTCCCGCTGCCACGCGAATGGCGTTTTTCACGGCGTTGGCGTTCGAACGTCCGTGGCCGATGACGCAGACGCCGCGCACTCCCAGCAACGGCGCGCCGCCGTACTCCGTGTAATCAATCGTCTTACTCAGAGCCTTGAAGGCTCCTTTCGAAAGCATCCCGCCCACCTGCGAGACCAACGAACTGTTAATGGACTTCCGCAGCAAGCCGAAAATTTGAAACGCCAGGCCTTCGCAAATCTTGAGCGCGATGTTGCCAACGAACCCATCGCTTACGATCACGTCCACGTTGCCTGAAAAAAGATCTCCCCCTTCGACATTGCCGACAAAATGCACGGGACTCTTCTTCAGCCGAGTGTAGACCTCGCGGGTCAATTCGTTGCCCTTGATTTCCTCTTCACCGACGGAAAGCAAGCCGACCCGCGGCCGGCGGTTACCGAAAGTCGCGCGGAAATAGACTTCGCCCATCACCGCGAACTGCACCAGATGCTCCGGCTTCGAGTCGACGTTCGCGCCAACATCGAGCAAAACGGATACGCCGCCCTTGGCGTTTGGAAAAGGAGCAGCCAGAGCCACGCGGTCCACCGATTCCAATGTGCCGAGGAGAAACTTCGCCACGGTCATGACCGCGCCGGTGTTCCCAGCGCTGACCATACCGTCGGCCTTGGCCTCGCGCACCAGGCGTGCCGCCACGTGGACCGAGCTATCCTTCTTGCGGCGAAAGGCCTGCGCCGGATGATCGTTCATGGTGATCACGTCACTAGCCGGCACGATCTCAATCGGCAGGTTTGGCGCCGCGTGTCTGGCCAGCTCGGTCCGCACGGCCTGCGGCTGGCCGACCAGCAAAATGCGCACCCCGAACTCCCGTGCAGCCAGCACACTGCCTTCAACCTCGGGGCGTGGCGCGTGGTCTCCGCCCATGGCGTCAACGGCGATGGTGATCATGGGATGTTTGTCCGCAGGCTAAGCGAGAGAAACTCGAAATCCTTTACGAAGCCGCTTCTTGCGCCGCTTTGCCCTTGTAATATCCACAATGAGGGCAAACCTGGTGCGGCTGTTTCATTTCGTGGCAATTCGGACACTTGGCCAGCGAGGGCTTGGACAAAAAGTCGTGCGCGCGCCGCGTGCTGGTCCTGCGCTTCGAATGCCTTCGTTTTGGGTTAGGCATAGCAATACACCTCTTTTTCGCCGCCCTAAGTGGGCGGATTATATCGGGCTTGTCAGCCCTGGGAAACTATTGTTTCTTGAGCCAGTCCTGCTTGAGGCGCGCGAGAGGGGCCATTCGCGGGTCCGTCGCGTGGGTCTCACAGCGGCACTCTTCGTGGTTGAGATTCGCGCCGCAATTCGGGCACAACCCCCGGCAATCACTCTGGCAAATTACCTTTAACGGTAATGCCAGCAGCACCTGTTCCTTGAGCACGTCCGCCAAGAAGAGTCCTTCTCCTGCATAAAATCCGATCTCCGTGTCATCGTCCTTCAGCCGATCTTCTTTCGGCTTGGCATCCTTCGGAACAGGCGCATAGAACAAGTCGAAAGTCCGGCTTACGTCTTCGACGACCGGCTCGAGACAGCGCGCGCACACCAACTCGATCTTCGTTTCGAAGTTACCCTCGATGCGAATCTGCGATCCCAGCGACTCTGCCGTGGCGATGACTTCCAGCGGTTCGACCTGCTTGGTCTCCGCCGAATGAAAATCGATGCTGCCCGGGGCATAGCTTTTCCGGATACGCAGTTTACGGACGGCTAATTCCTTAACGTAAAGGAACATCCCTTCAGCGCCTCCGGCGCGTGCGCTCATGCTTTACCATTATTGAGTCGGCTCCCCGCCAAGTCAAGGAACGCCAAGCCTCTCGGTCCTGATTTGCACCCTGCTTGTCACCAACGTGGCCTAGTACTTGAAGAGTGTACTGGAGGAGTGTCGTTCCAGCGCAGTCACGCCCAGGTGAAGACAAAAGAGTCGTCGAGACCATGTGTCTCAACAGCTGGTTGGCACGATGCAGATCGATTCTCAGTATGCAACAGAGTGCTGAGAAGCTTGGTCAAACGAGACGTTTGGCCGGAAAGGGGAGGAGACGAGTATGCCCAAGACTTGTCATTAAGGCCCAATGGATTCAGTAAGTTATGAGCTAAAGACCAGGGAGTTAACTCTTATCGAAAACGGATCCCAGAGAAATATGTCAATGGGCAAAGACCTGCACGTTATTTAGGGTCATCGTTGTGCGATCCGGGGTGTTTGCACTCCAAGCCTCGCACGATCCGAGCTCTCAAGGGAAAAACATGGCCAGACAGCACCCCTACAAGAACCCCCTGGGAGCATTTTGCTTGTGTATGCTGATGCTCTTCTGCGCGGTGCCGGCGCATGCGCAAGAGAACAATGCCCGCAAAGTGCTAAAGAAGGCGCCTGTGCAATATCCCTCGATTCTCAAATCCAAGGGGATTGGCGGGGTCGTGCGGTTGAGGGTGTTTGTTAAGCCCGATGGTACAGTAAGAGACACCGAAGTGATTGGCGGCAATCCCATTCTTGTGGAGAGCGCCCAGAAGTCGGTAATGCAGTGGAAGTTCTCGACGGGAAGTTCGGAAACGGTGATGGAAATCTCCGTGGTTTTTGATCCGCACGCAGAATCGGGCAGCTAGGGGAACTCTAGAGGGGAAGACACCACGGCGACGATGCCACGCTTATTGCTGGAGCCTCTCTAGCGTGACCCTTCCGGATCGATGGTCTGGTCAAGATAGATCCACAGCACGCGGGCAAAAAGCGTGATCGTGGGCGCGAACGGCAGGAACAAGATGGCGGCCCAGAGGATAACTTTAGTGAGCGACCATCCTGTGAGAAACCACAGCAAGGCCGCGATGGGCGCCATGATCAAGACGCCCATGGCAAAGCTGAAGTACATAGCACCCAGAAAGTAGCCCGGTTCCCGCTCGAACTTGAGGTCGCAGATGGAACAGCGCTCGCACATCTTTGGGAATCCGCGAAAGATGGAGTAGTGAAAGATTCCGCCGATGCGGCAGCGAGGACAGCGCTGTTTAAGAATACTTCGCAGCGTTAACGGTTTTGATGCAGTTTCCATCAGCAGCAGGTTGTAGGCTATCAAATCAGGAAGAATAAGCGTGGACGGCCACTGATTCCGGCGGCTCTAGGAATCTAAGCTGCCCCTCTTTCCATTTTCGATGCATGGTTTCTTCATCTGTCGCTGGGCATCTGCACTACCGTCTTCAGTCTATGTGCTGATTTCCAGCTCTTTCTTCAACTGTTTCGCCGCAGTACCAGGCAGGCTGCCAGCATGTCATGCAGCGCCTGCTTTTTCTCGGTGAAAGCAGCCATCAAGTATCCGAGACCGATGCCGAAGGACACGAGATTGGTGACGATCTTGGCGAAGTGCCTTCCCGTGGCGCGGCCAAAGCTGACGCGGTGTCCGGACATATTCGTCACCACCAGACCCAGCGCCTTTTTCCCGACTGTGGCCTGCCACTCCGAGCTTTCCATCAGCGCATGGTACAGCCATGTCAAAACCAGGCTGGCGGTGGCAAGAAGAAAGAGGAATCCGACGAGCATGAAGATGCCGGCATCATTAATCTCTTGGTCGGGATGGAACTCTCCTATGAATCCGCCCAAGCCCATGAGAAAAATCAGCGGGATCAAGATCAAGACGACGCCCAAGCCCAATACGATGTTGTCGATGAGCCACGCCAAAAAACGCAGCCAGAACCCTGCGTATTCCACGCGAGGCACGGCGGCGTATCCGCTATAAGCGGGAACGGCTGCCACGCCTCCTGCCACCGGGGCTGCAAGCGGTGCCCCCATCATTGGCACGCGCGGCGCAGCGGCAACCGCGAATGCTTGTCCACAATTTGGGCAAGATGCCGCACCATCTGCCATCACTCCGCCACACTTGGAACAGTACACAGGGTCTCCTCGAACTATTTTCTGGTCGAGCTCCGAGCCTGCAAATTTCAGCCAAATCCTACTTTCAAGCTAGGTCAGGGTCAACCATGCACTGGATCAGAATGGGCGGCAAGAATTTCACAGCACTAGTACTAGGTTATTGTTCGCGGCCATGCCCTTAATCTCGCGCATCACATTGATTTTGGAGGCTTTACCAGGGGCTGTGCAAATACACATCGTTTTGGTTCAATTCGTGCCTTTTGTTAGTAGGGTCACCTATAATTCTTTGCTTGAAGCCGCCGGCACCCAGCCTCTCGCGGCCTTTCCCATGTACTCCTGTCGAGGGGTGCAAATGCGAACGACTCTGAAGATCGTCCTGCCCTTGATCGTGAGCGTCGCCGTAGTGTCCTTGCTTTTTGCCGCATACCAGGTACGCAGAGAAAAACGCCTCCTTCGCAACGACCTTACTCATCGCGCGGAAATCCAGGGAGCAAACCTTCAGGAAAGCATCGAAGCGTTACTCGACCGGCCAGGGGAAAGAAATTTGCAGCGGGTTGTCGAACGCTTCAGCCAGCGCGAACATCTGAAGGGTGTGGTCGTCCACGACACTGCCGGCGGCACCCTCGCCATCAGCTCGGGGCTTGTGCCCATTTTCCGAGCCCGCACACAAGCGGCCGTCCGTGCCGCAAAACAAAATGCCGGGGTTGGCGAATTTCTGTCTGCCGATCAGTTTCCTTTCAACGATCCGCAGCAGCAGGTTCCCATGCACGTCTTTGCTTTGCCGCTCCACAGCGACGGCGAAATCGCAGGGACTGTCGCTCTGTTTCACGACACGAGTTACATCGACACGCAGGTCTCCCGCGCACTTCGCGATTCCCTGCTCAATGCCTTCGTCCAAACACTTCTGATCACTGGGCTCGCCCTGGTACTGGTCCGCTGGACCTTCACCGGACCGCTGACGCGCACGGCCAATTGGCTGCGAGCGCTTCGCACGGGTCAGCCCAACGTGGGGCCGGTCCTTTCGAAAGGCGAAATCCTTGACCAACTGCATCATGAAGTCACGCACCTGGCCAATGATCTGAACACTGCGCGCGCGGTCGCGGAGGAAGAGGCGCGGCTGCGCGATTCGCACGCTTCGCTATGGACAGCAGAGCGGCTGCGGGTCAGTTTCCGCAGCAAGCTTCAAGCAAAGCCGCTATTTGTGGTTTCGAATCGCGAGCCCTACATGCACGTATTCAACGAAAAGGACAAATCGATTCAGATGCTTGTGCCCGCGAGCGGCGTGGTCACGGCACTCGAACCTGTCCTGCGGGCATGCAACGGAACCTGGATTGCCAATGGTTCCGGCAGCGCCGACCGCGAAGTCGTGGATGCCCGCGATCACCTTCGCGTTCCACCGGATCATCCGAGTTATACCCTGCGGCGGGTGTGGCTGAGCGACGAGGAAGACAGAGGTTATTACGAAGGTTTTTCGAATGAAGGCCTGTGGCCGCTCGCGCACATCGCGCACACGCGTCCGGTTTTTCGTCCCGACGACTGGCTTCAGTATCAAAAAATCAATCGGCGCTTTGCCGACGCCGTTCTGCAGGAACTGGAGGGCACCGAATCGCCCATCCTTTTGCTGCAGGACTATCACTTTGCGCTGCTGCCGCGGATGGTCAAGGATGCGCGGCCCGACGCCCGAGTGGCGATTTTCTGGCATATTCCCTGGCCGAACGCGGAAGTTTTTGGGATCTGTCCCTGGCAGCGCGAGCTTATCGATGGTCTTCTTGGCGCTGATCTCATCGGCTTTCACATCCAATCGCACTGCAACAATTTCCTGGAAACGGTGGACCGCGCGCTCGAAGCGCTTACGGAGTGGGACCGCTTCGCCGTAAACCGCCAGGGCCACATCACGCGTGTGCGGCCTTATCCCATCAGCGTGGCCTTTCCGGAGAACTCGCATGCGCCCAGCGAATGGCGCAATTCGGGCCAAGAACGCGCTGCCCTCTGCGCGGAGATGCAAATTGAGGCTTCGCTTCTCGGCGTGGGTGTCGATCGCGTTGACTACACCAAGGGAATCCTCGAACGCTTTCGCGCACTGGAGCGCTTTTTCGAGCTGAACCCAGCGTACCAGCAGCGGTTCACGTTCGTGCAAATCGGCGCGCCCAGCCGCACGGACATCGAGCGCTACAAAAAATTCCTCGAAGAGGTCAGCGTGGAAGCCGAACGCATCAACGCGCGCTTCCAGACGCCGCGCTGGAAACCCATCGTGTTTCGCAAGAAGCACCACTCGCACGAAGAGATAGGGCGCTTTTACAACGCTTCCTCTTTTTGCATGGTGACTTCGCTGCACGATGGAATGAACTTGGTGGCCAAGGAATACGTGGCTTCGCGCGAGGACGAACGCGGAGCGCTGATTCTCAGCACATTTGCGGGCGCGGCGCACGAACTCTCGGATGCGCTGCTGGTCAATCCTTACGACATCGCGCAACTCTCCGAGTCCATTCATCGGGCGCTGGAGATGCCCGAAGAGGAACAGGCCAGGCGAATGCAGCGAATGCGGCACACCGTGAGGGAGCACAATGTTTACCGCTGGGCGGCAAATCTCCTTTCCGATCTTACAGAGATTCGCGTTGACCTGCCGGAGCGCGCCGAGGCGCACCAGGCATCGTGAGCCGGCCAAATCGAGTCAGGTCTCTTGTTTTGCGGCGCTGTGGAAACGCCGTGGCAAATTGAAGAATAGAAGAGGTTTTTCGCATGAACACGGCGGAAACTCCGTTCGAATTCGTTACCGTTTCCTATCTCACGCGAATCGGCAACCAATCGGCCGGCAATCTTGCTGAGTTGCTGACGGGACTGGAGCACTGCAGCGACGCGTCCATTTTTCATCACACGTACCAGACCCTGGGCAGCCACCACTTTCTGACGGAAGGTTTTTCGAACGATTTTGCCCAATGGGTGCTTTCGGACACCAACCGCAACGATCTCGCCGAGCAACTTGCCGTGCTCGACGTTCGCGATTACGTTTCCATCGCCGCGCTGCGCAGTGATTTGTGCCGCGTGGTTAGCGACTATTGCGTTGCCTACCCGCACTTTGCGAGCCAGTCCGCGCTGGAGAGACTCTATTTTTGCGAAAGCGTGGAAGTCACCGCTCCGGTCGGCCGCAGCGCCCGGACACTGGATGAATTTCGCGATGGGATCGCGCGTCTCAGCCATTCGGGTTTCTATTTTCATTTCATTTCTTCGCGGCTGAGGCTGCAGCTGCAAACCAACGACTTCTCACACTGGCTGGCCAACGGGCTAGGTTTGCGAACACTAAGCGAGAGTGTGAACCACATCGATATCTACACGAACACGCTGGACAGCGCGCGCTCCAAACTGCTCCGGCTTATTGATCGCGAAAGGAGAAAAGCATGAGTGAGACCCTGGCCCTCGGTCGCATTCCACTGGATGACTATGCCGAATTGCTTGGCGCAGGTGAAATCGAGGAGCTGCGCGCGCTGGCAAAGCCGCTGCGGGGGCGGAGCATCCAGATGGTCAATTCGACGGCCGTTGGCGGCGGCGTGGCGGAAATTCTCAATCGCCTGGTGCCCCTGGCGGAGGAATTGGACCTCAAGATCAAATGGGAGGTCATGAGCGGCGGCGAGGATTTTTTTGAGGTAACCAAGGCGTTTCACAACGCGTTGCACGGGGCGCCGTACCATGCCAGTCAAAAAGACTTTGATATTTTTCTAGCTTATAACCAGTCGAATCGCGAGAAGCTGCCCTTGGATGCGGAATTCGTGGTGATCCACGACCCCCAGCCGGCGGCGCTCATCGAGGCGCGCAAGCCCGGCGCGAATCATTGGGTCTGGCGCTGCCACATCGATCTTTCGCATCCCAACCGGACGGTCTGGGATTTTCTTGAGCAATTTGTCTCGAAATATGACGGTGCAATGTTTTCTTCGCCCGAATTCTCACGGCAGCTCCCGATCCCCCAGTATCTTTTTTACCCGGCCATCGATCCGCTGTCAGAAAAGAATTGTGAACTGGACCCCGAATTCATCGCGCAAGTGCTTGCCCGCTACCGCATTGATCCGCTGCGCACGATCCTCACGCAAATATCGCGGTTCGACCGCTTGAAGGATCCCGTTGGCGTGATCCGCTCTTACCGTATCGTGAAGCGATATTTCGATTGCCAGTTGGTCCTTGCGGGGGGCAGCGCCTCTGATGATCCCGAGGGGGCCGTGGTGCTAAAAGAAGTCCTGCGAGAAGCGGACGGCGACCCCGACATCAAAGTGCTGGAACTGCCGGCATGGGCGCCACTGGAGGTGAACGCCTTGCAGCGCGCATCGACCATCGTGATCCAGAAAAGCTTGCGCGAGGGATTCGGGCTGACGGTCTCGGAAGCGCTGTGGAAAAAAAAGCCGGTCGTGGCCTCCGCCGTAGGCGGGATTCCCATCCAGATCATTCACAAGCACACCGGATTGCTGGCGCATTCGGTGGAAGGCGCGGCGTATCAGATTCGTTTTTTGCTGTCACATCCTGAGATCGCCGCAAAGTTGGGCGAGCACGGGCACGAGCACGTGAAAGAAAATTTCCTCATCACGCAAAAACTGAAACGTTATCTGACGCTCTTTTTGACCCTGGCCCGGGGATCGTGAAAATCTGCTAAACGCCAGGGCAACTTTGCTTTGTAAGCTCTCATCTAAGTAGCAGAAGCAGACCTCCAGCCGGCGCCCGCCCCTGCTTTCTGCATTCCCACTATTCCGTCCAAGGAGAACACGAATGAAGCGTGTCGTATTTCTATTACTTCTCGCAGGCGTGTTGACGCCGCTGGCGTCGGCGCAGGATCATTTTCAAGTCGGCGCTTACGGCGATTACTTCCGTCTCTCGCAAACGAACACGAATTTGGCGGGACTCGGAGCGCGCGTGGGCTACAAAGCGTTCTCTCACGTCATGCTTGAAGGAGAGCTAAATTACGA
>Ga0209648_10000612_pt1 | contig 27536 bp, 18 predicted proteins | sample GraSoi2013_115cm_FD_185830 | JGI IMG/M metagenome (GOLD analysis project Ga0209648, IMG submission 185830) | Grasslands soil microbial communities from the Angelo Coastal Reserve, California, USA - Sample 9_17_2013_115cm (SPAdes) (version 2) | ecosystem: Environmental > Terrestrial > Soil >...
TCAGCGAGTCCAACGTGGAGGCGCTGCTGGAGGACTTGCGTCCGGATGTGCATGCCAAGGGAACAGATTACACCGCCGAGACCGTCCCGGAGCGTGCCACGTCCACGCGGCTCGGTATCCGCGTAGCGATTGTCGGTGACCCGAAGGATCACTCGACGCGCGGATTCCTCGATTCCGTGCGCAAGGCTCCGCATGTCTGAGCCGCGTTTTCTAGTGGTTCGGCTTGGCTCGCTCGGCGACATCATCCACACTTTCCCCGCTGTCGCGGCGTTGCGCGAATCCTTTCCCGCGGCGCGCATGGTCTGGCTCACTCATCCTCGCTGGGCATTTCTGGTCGATAGCAGCCGCTTGGCCTCGGAAGTATGGACAGTAGAAACGCGCGCAATGTCTTCTTTGCGCGAAGTCATTCAGCGCCTGCGGCAAAGTTCCTGGAGCGCGGCGATCGATTACCAAGGTCTGTGGAAGTCAGCCATGCTGCCTTTCTTCGGCGGCGTAAAGCGACGCATTGGTTTTTCTTCAGCGACGATTCGCGAGTTTGGTGTGCCAGTGCTTTATACCGAGCGCGTAAAGACAAGCAAGCCACATATCGCCGAGCAGAATGGCGATTTGTCGCTACGCGCAGGAGCACAGCATGGCACTGCGCCCGTCAGCCTGAAGATTCCCGAGCAAGACCAAGCCGCGGTCTGTTCGCTGCTGCGGGCGCAAGCCCTTGATCGGCACATCGTCGTAAGCCCAGGAGGCGGCTGGCGCTCCAAATGCTGGCCCGCGGAGCGTTTCGGAGCATTGTGTCGCAAGCTGCGTGAATCTCGGGGGCTGCGCTGCGTCGTCAACATCGGACCTGGCGACGACGATCTCGCGGGAGCGCTGCTTGCCGCAAGCGGTGACGCCGCTCCGTTCGTGTATCGCGGCAGTCTTGGCGAGTTGATGGCACTCTTGCGCAGCGCGGCATGCGTCGTAGGCGGCGACACGGGGCCTCTGCATCTCGCAGCAGCGTTGGGTACACCCACCGTCGCGCTTTTCGGTCCCACGGATCCCGCGCGCAATGGGCCTTACCGGGGCGGCGCCACGCTCCCGAGCGAGCACAAAGACATCGTGCTGCGCACTGCCGGAGTACGCACAACGCACGAGCGCGGCTCGCAACCTCACCCGTCGATGCTTGCCATCACGGTTGATGAGGTGTACGAGGCTGTGTGCCGTTGCATCGGTGCTGCGAGATGAGCGCTGCAGCCTTTTTCGCGCGCTGGCGCGTACGCCTCGGCTATCCATTGGCCGTGGTTGCTCTGTGGCTCGCGCGGCCGTCGGCTAAAAGCATTCTTGCCGGCGCGCTCATCGGCGCGATTGGCCTGTGGGTTCGCGTGCGCGCGGCGGGATATCTGCACAAACAAGAAGTTCTCACTACCACGGGACCGTACGCTTACACGAGGAATCCGCTCTATCTGGGCAGCTTCTTCCTGATCATCGGCGCTGCCGTCGCCGCACATTCCTGGTCGTCCGCGCTGATTTTGGTTTGCTATTTCGCTCTGTTTTATTCCTTTGTAATGCGTCGGGAAGAGCGAGAACTCTACCAGCGTCACGGCGACGCATTTACGGAGTATGCTCGAACCGTGCCCTTGTTTTTGCCGCGGCTGACGCCCGCGAGGCTTTCGCCGGGAACTGCCGGCGCGTTTTCCTTCGCGCAGTACAAAAAAAATCGCGAGTATCGCGCTGCGATCGGTTTCCTATTGCTGCTTGTCGTTTTTGCCGTGATCTGGCGCCTGCGCTCGCTGTAGCCCATCGCCATCTACCGGCAAGCAGGGAAGGAAGCATCGGACTTCCACGCCCTTTGTATCCATCAGCGTGTGCACCGCTCCATTGCGGTCCGTCCGCAGAACTCGAACGCCCGCGCTCGCGAGCCGCTCCAGCAGCTCCGCATTGGGATGGCCGTACGAGTTGTCTTCCCCCACGGAAATAATTGCCAGCTGCGGTTTCACTGCCGCCAAAAATTCCGCGGTCGTCGAATTCCTACTGCCATGGTGCCCAATTTTCAGCACCTCCGCTTGCAGTTCATCCGGGCGGTTCTCGGCAAGCATTTCACGCTCCGCTTCTTTTTCGGCGTCTCCGGGCAGCAAGACCGCGCGGTCCTCATACCGCAGCCTCAGTACAAGCGAATCATCGTTCTTCGCAGCGGCAGAGGGAGCTTCCGAGGAGACCTCTGGCCACAAAACCTTACCCTCCACGTGGTCCCATGCGAAACTGTCGGCGCGCCCTTCTTGCTCGATCGGAATGTTCCTGTCCCTTGCCAACTGTTCGACCTTCGCTAACGCAACCGAACGCACCTCGCGGCCGATCCACAATTGACCGACGCGAAAATTCTCGAGGACCGCAGCCAATCCTCCAACGTGATCTTGATGCGCATGGGTTAGAGCAACGACATCGAGCTTCCGAAAACCTCGCGACCACAAATACGGCGAGACAGCTTCCTCCCCTGGATCGATTCCATGATTGCTTTGTCCGCCGAATCCTCCAAACGCGCCGCCGCCGTCAATCAGCAACGTCTTGCCCTGCGGAAAGACGACAAAAAGAGAATCTCCTTGTCCAACATCCAGTACGCTCACCTCCAGCTTTCCCGCGGACCAAGCCGGCGAAAATGGAAAAAGCGCGATAACAAGGGAGCACATCGCCAATCCGGCGCTCAATCCCAATGCCATTCGTCGTCGCCACGGATGAGCTATCCGCAGAATCGTCGCCAGAAGTAGGGCAAAAACAAAGAATGACACTACAACCCATAGGTGCGGTCCGGGTATCCGATAACTCCATCTCGGCAAGCGCGCAAACCAATGCACGATATGCAAGAGCGCGAGCGTAATGGAGGTGAGCGGAACTGCGAGTATCTTGCCAAGAGCAGGGAACAGCAGCGCGCTGCCAAGCGTCACGAACCCCAAGGGCACAACCACGCCTGTAAGCGGCACCGCCGCCAAATTCGCGATCGGCCCTGCCAGTGTGATGCGGTGAAAATCACGCGCCATCAGCGGCAACATCCCAATCTGCAGGGCCAGCGTCAGCACCATTAATTCCGAAGCGCGCAGCGTGAGGCCAATTCCCGCTGCCAGCGCGTTTTCGACGGGCGCAACTATCCGCGTTGGTAGTCCCACCGAGAGCCAGCTCGCTGCACTCCGCAAGTCGATTCGGAACTGTGCCGCGCGCGGTTCGTGAGCTGCGTCTCGCGTCACGTCGCGCCATCCACGCAGCGCTCTCGCGTATGGCTGCACATTTTTCTCAAGCCACGGCGCCGCCAATCCGGCGATGCATCCGATCGCCAAAAATGTCAGTTGAAAGCTGGAATCGCGCAGCGCTAGGGGTTGGGCCACCAATAGGACCAGCGCCGCAATCGCCGCGGAATTCAAGACGTCGAGTCTCCGGTAGAAAAAACCTCCGAGCACGACAATCGCGGCCATCATCGCCGCTCGGAGAACCGGCGGCCGCTGTTCGATCACCGCCACGTAAGCCAACAGAAGCGTCAGCGTGAACACCATCGTGGCTGACCGCGAAAGCCGCAACTTTCGGCCGAGCCAGTACAGAAAAAACGCCAGCGCGCCCACGTGCAATCCTGCGACAACCAGCACATGGAAAACGCCTGTCTTCTGAAAATCAACCGCCTCGTCGCGGTCGACAAAGCTGCGATCGCCGAGCAGCATGGCGCGCAGCACGGCGGCAACCTCCGGCCGGCCGTCAAACAGGCGGTCGACTTCGTCCCGCAAGCGGTGTCGTATGCGTGCCAGCACCGTGCGGGCAGACAGCGGCGCCGCCGACAATGGCTGGATCAGTTCGGGCGAGCGCAGCGTCGCCACTAAGTCGATGCCCTGTGTGGCCAGATACGCGCGACGGTCGAAGGCGCCTTCGTCTCGGAAGATTTGCGGCCGCCTGGCTTGAGCAATAACCGTCACCTCGTCGCCCGCATGCAGCATAGGCAAGGGCGAATCTTCCGGCCGAGGCGAGAAGCTCAATCGCAATCCCCCCAACGCCGTAAGTTGCGTGTTCGCGTAGTCCACGCTGGCCAATTCGATTTCCAGCCCATAGCCCCATGGCAATTTTGTGGGTTCGTCGCGCAGCGTTCCGCGCCATCGCAACGGTGTGTCCAAATCAATTCGTCCTGTTTCGATCAGGCTGGTTATATGGCTTTGAGGCAGAGGCTGCTCGGAGATCCACGCCCCCAGCACGCCAAGTAAGATCCAACTGACGGCAGAGACTACATCGGCCCAACCGAGCCGTGTCCGGTTCAAAAGAAGAATCCCGGCTGCAAGTAAAAAAGCGGCCGCGAGAAAGCCGGCCGCCAGCAAGAATTGGGAAGTGGCCAGCCGTGCAATCGGCGGGCACAGGCCGAGAGCGATACCGCAAGCAAACGCCGCGGTAATCGTCACAGCCGGAAGTTTCACGGAACGCGCCTCAGCCGCACCAGGGTCTCGATGTGGTAGGTCTGCGGAAACAGATCGAACAGGTGCATATCCGCAATCTCATAACGCGTTGGGTCGCCCTCGCCCGCGCCGCTCTTCTTCGATCCCGTCAGCACCGCGAGATCCCTCGCAAGCGTCGACGGATCGCAAGACAGATAAGCAATCTCCGCGGCGCCCAACGCCGCCAGTTTCGCGGCTGCTTCCGCGCCCAGTCCGGAACGCGGCGGATCGAGCGAAACAAAATCGGGCTTCTCGCCCGTCTTTCGCAGGAACTCCTCCGCATGCTCGTTGTGAGAAATCACCGCAACGCCCGCGCTTTCTGCATTGACATGCAAATCGCGCGTCGCCGCCAGGTTGGCGTCCACGCTCACCACTCGCTGGAAAGTCCTTGCCAGCGGCAGCGTAAAAAAGCCCACTCCCGCATAAAGATCGAGGGCAGTCTCGCCTTTTGCGCCCGCGACCATCGTCTGCAGCAGGTCTTCGATCAGAAACCGATTGACCTGAAAAAACGAAAGATGGCTCACGCGATACCGGAAGCCCCCGGCTTCATGAAACAAATATCCCGGCCCCGTCAACTCGAACCGATCCTTACTCTCGTCAGCCAATAACAAACTTTCCAGTTGTGGCAAGGCCTCTCGAAACAGGGCCGCCAACTCCGCCGGAGGCTTTGGAAAACGCTCGAACGCGATGTTCAGCGCGATCTTCGCATCCGCCGAGTCGGCAAAAGCCTCAATCTCCAGAGCTTTCTCCGGCAATCGATTCGACCGGGCTAACTCCTGCAGTTGCCCGAAAGTTTTCGCCAGCAACGGTGACAACACCGGGCACTCGTCGATCGGCACAATGACGGAACTCTCTGGCAAGAAATATCCGATAGCGCGCGGATTTGCATTGCGCACCGCCCATTGCGCGCGATTTCGGTATCCATACGGCTCCGCGGAATGCTCCTGAATCGGCCCGCTCCACTGAATTCCGCCAAGCCGCGAGAGCGTCTCGCGCAAAATCTCTTTCTTCAGCCGCAATTGCTCCGCCGCCGGAATGTGCTGGTAATGGCAGCCGCCGCAAGTCTGAAAGTGCGGACAGCGCGCCCCTTCGCGCTGTGCGGAAGCAGACGTCACCTCCAGCAGTTGCGCCCACACCAGCTTCTTGCGCTTGGACTTCGCCGTCGCACGCACCTCTTCTCCCGGCAGCACGTAAGGCACAAAAACAGTGTTGCCGTCGGCGTGCGCCAGTCCATCGCCTCCGTAGACAAGCTTCTCAATCGATATGCGTAACTCATCAGGCATAATGTGGTCCTATTCTGCGACGATTCGCGCGGAAAGAAAAGGGCCCGCGCTCAAGAAAAGTAGTAGAGGCTTAGCCGCGGCAGTCCAAACTCTTCCAGCAAACGTTTCTGCGTGTACTTCTTCTCCACCAGCGCCAATTGCTCCGCTTTCATTTTGCGCCGGTAAGCTGACAACTGTCCATCGACTTCGCGCCGGATGCGCAGCAGCAAATCCTCCGTCGCGTGCGTCATCACCAGCGCTGATATTTTATCGTCCAGCACGGTCAAGCGCCGTTCCAAATCCTCCAAATCCAGCTTCGCAGGAGAATCGAGCAGCAGCGAGCTGGCCAGCACAGATTCCGCAATCTCCGCCAATCGTGCGCCCAGTTCTGAGAGCCCGCCTTGCCCATTCTTTGCCGCAGCTGCCGCCGCAAGCTGCGCCGCGTTCCTCGCCAGATACGCCTTTAACTCCTCCCGCGGAAACGCCTCCTTCGCCTCGCGCCCGTTCTTCGGCGCACTGCCGGCCGCTGCCTCCAGTCCCTCTTCCGCGGCCTGCAGCACCGCATCCGTACAGTACGCTAGGCTCTTCAGCGGTTTCCCCGCGCCGCGTCGCGAGCGCTGATAACTTTCAAACGCGCGATCGATCCCCTTCAGCACCGCTTCCAGTGGCACCCCGGCTCGCTGCCAAGTCTCCATGATCGCCCAATCCAGCGGCGACACCAGCAGATGCGCGCCCCGTTTCTTCCAGAAATATTCTTCGATTTCCGTGAAGTAGTTGAAGTAGTTCCAGCCGTCCATGTTGTTGAAGCCGGCGCCCGCGTGGCTTTGCCCTGACCCGTCGCTCACTTTTGCGCTTTCTTCATCTCCGCCGTTGCGCGCAGTTCGCGCGGCGCTGCCGCAATCTTGCCCGGCTCCGTAGCCTGATTCTTGCTCCAGATAATTCGCAACCCCGCCAGCGTCAGAAATTCATCCGTGTGCTGAATGTGTTTTGACCCGCGCGCTAGCAGCTTGGCTTGCCCGCCCGTCGCCACCACCACCGCGTCCTTACCAAGCTCTGTCTTGATCCGCGCCAGCATCCCGTCCACCATATCGACCGCGCCGTAATACAATCCCGCCTGAATACACGCGACCGTATTCGTGCCGATCACCTTTCCGGGATCCTTAATCTCCACCCGGGGCAACTTCGCCGTCCGCGCAAACAGCGCCTCCGAGGAAATCCCCAGTCCCGGCGCGATCACCCCGCCCAGGTACTCGCAGCGCTCCGACACCACGTCAAACGTAATCGCCGTGCCAAAATCCACCACAATACACGGCCCGCCATACTTGTGAAACGCCGCCACTCCATTCACGATGCGGTCCGCTCCCACTTCCAGCGGATTATCCACAAGCACCGACATCCCCGTCTTTACGCCCGCCTCCACAAACAGCGCTTTCTGCCCAAAATAGATGCGCGCCATCTCCGCCAGCGTCCAATTCACCGGCGGCACCACCGAGCTGATGATTACTCCGCCAATTCCGTCGCGGTCCAGCCCCGCCAGTGTGAACAAGTTGCGCGTCAGCACGCCATATTCATCGACGGTCTGCTGCCGCGCCGTGGTTAGCCGCCAATTGGCGACCAGCTCCTCGCCTCGAAATACGCCCAGCACCGTGTTCGTGTTGCCGACGTCGATCGTAAGCAGCATCTACAGCGCCTCCGTGACGTCGCCCGCAATCACCGTCATTACTTGTCCGTTATCTCGTTTCACCAGCAGCAATCCTTCCGGCCCAATGCCCGCGGTCGTTCCCGTAACATCCTCCCGGCCGTTGCTAACCCGCACGCGCTTCCCGTACGCGTAGCTCGAAACTTTTGTGAATCGGTCGATAACCGCTGCCGGCCCCTCGCTCAGAAAATCATTGTAGTCGCGCTCGAATTCCATCAGCAACCGCACCAGCAGCTCCAGCCGCGATTGCGGTCGGCCGCTTGCGGCACGAAGCGATGTAGCCCTTGCCGCCAGCTCTGCCGGAAACTTGTCCTGGTTCACGTTCAATCCGATCCCCACAATCACAAAGCGAACTTGTGCCGGCTCCGCGTGCATCTCCGTCAGGATTCCGCCCACCTTTTTTCCGCCGATCAGCAAATCGTTCGGCCACTTCAGGTCCACCGTAAGCCCCGTCTGTGCCTGAATCGCGGCGTGTGCCGAAAGCCCCGCCATCATCGTCAGCAGCGGCGCCTGCACCGGTGCCAGTTTCGGCCGCAACAGCAGTGTCGCGTATATCCCCGTCGCGCGCTCGGAATGCCACCCGCGCCCGGCGCGGCCCCGCCCGGCCGTCTGTTCTTCGCCCAGGACGACCGCGCCCTCCGGCTCGCCTGCATGCCCCAATTCCAGCGCCACGCGATTCGTCGAGTCCACTTTCAGGAAGTGATAGATGTGTTTCCCGAACAAGCTGCCCTTGAGCCGTTGCCGCAGCATGTCCGCCGTGAGAATGTCCGGCACCTTCTCCAAAAAATATCCCGTTCTGGGATGCCCCTTCACCCGCACCCCGAGTTCGCGCAGCCGCTCCACCCACTTCCACACGGTGGACCTGGAGACGCCGATCTCCCGTGCCACGCGCGCCCCGCTTATGACGAATGTCGCGTTTTCCGCCAGCAGCGTCACCAATGCCGCCACGCGCCGGTCCGTGGCGCCTGGCAGCGTCTCCGTCACTGTCTTCTTGCTGCGTCTCATGGTAGCGAGTTGGCCGCCCGCCCTTTGCGTCAGCCGCGTGCGTTCGTAAGCTTACGTTTACCCGACGCGCTCTACAAGTAGGCTCAAGTTTGCCGACGGCGCGGAATGCGTCAGCGCTCCGGAGGACAGAAAATTCGCGCCGGTCTCCGCGTACGCACGAACATTGTCCAGAGTGATCCCGCCGGAAATCTCGATGACGCAATCGCGACGCAAACTCCGCACGAGCGCGACGCAGTGCTTCGCCTCTTCCGGCGTCATATTGTCCAGCAGCACCGCCTCCGCTCCCGCTTCCAGCGCCTCGCGCAACTCTCCCTCGTCGCGCACCTCAATCTGCACGGACAAAGGGCCGGGACCAACCACCTCCGGGTCCAGCCCCGCTGCATCGTAAGCGCTCGCCGCGCGGGGCGCCGGCATCTTCAGTGACGTATACGCGTGTGCTCTGTCCAACGCCGCCTTCACACCGCCCGCAATCGCGATGTGGTTTTCCTTGATCAGAATCGCGTCAAATAGACCAAACCGGTGATTAGTCCCTCCGCCACATTTGACCGCGTATTTCTCAAGCTCCCGCAGACCCGGCGTCGTCTTACGTGTGTCCCGTATCCGCGCATGCGTCCCCGCCAATTGCTCGACAAACCGCCGCGTCAGCGTGGCGACCCCGCAAAGATGCGCCAAAAAATTAAGCGCCGTCCGTTCCCCAGTGAGAATCGCCTGCGCCTCGCCGGCAATCTCGATCAGTTCCGCGCCAGGTTCCACAAACGATCCATCGTTGTGCAGGCACCCGATGTGCATCTTTGCATCCAGCGCCCGAAATACGCTTTCCGCAATCGGCAGTCCGGCGCAGACCAGCGTCTGCCGCGCAATGATAATCGCTTTCGCGGGAGTTCCCGGCGGCACAATCGCCGCGGTCGTGGCGTCTCCCGACCCTACGTCCTCGGCCAGCGCGCGGCGCACCAACGCATCAACTTCTTCGGAGTGCCAATTCATCATTTGGAGTGCGACATTTTGGAGTGCGGCAGTCTTGCTGCCGCTCTTGAGGTTGCGACCCCACTAAAACAAGCCATCGACATCTGCGATGAACACGCCCAAGGGCCAGCCTTCACCGGTTTTGTGCGTATCCGTTTCTGTGCTTTCTCGTCAACGTGCCTTAAAGGAGCCGCGGCCACCGTTATGCCGCCGCCTTGAGCTCCTCTAACCGCGAACGAAGCTTCTCCAATTCGGTGGTTTGCTCGGCAAGCGTGGCTTCCAATCCGCGCACGACCTTCTCCGGCGCCCGGCTGCGAAATGTAGTGTCGGCCAACTGCTTTTCCTTCGCCGCAATCGCCTTTTCCAATCCCTCGATCTGCTTGCGCAGCCGCGCGGCCTCTGCCGCAACGTCAATCGTCTCCGCCACGTATGCGATGCGCACATCAAACAGTGCCGTCGAGCGCACCGCGCCGCCCGTTTGCGGCAGGCGTTCCGCGCCCACCTTCAATTCCGAAAGCGCCCCCAGCCGCAAGATTCCGTCACGGCTCGACTCGATCGTTTGTCGTGCTCGTTCATCAGAGCTCGAGAATTCCGCCGCAACCTTCTTCTTCGGATCCAGCTTCATTTCCGCCCGAATGTTACGCAGCGCGACGATCGCCTCCTGCACCAGCGAAAACTGTTCCAGCGCGTGCGCGTTTTTCCACTCCGTGCGCGCTTCTGGAAACGTATCCAGCGCGATGGACTTCGCTCCAGCGCGCTGCGGCAACTGGTGCCACAACTCTTCGGTGATGAACGGCATAAAGGGATGCAGCAAGCGCAGCGCCGCATCCAGAGCCGCAAAAAGATTCCGCCACGCCGCCACGGCGCGCTCTCTGTCGGCGTTCTGCATCTCTGGCTTGACCCATTCAATGTACCAATCGCAGAAATCACCCCAGAAAAACTGATATACACCCTGTGCCGCTTCGTGGAAGCGATAATTCTGCAACGCCTCATTCACCGAGCTGATCGTCGCCGCCAGCCGCGCAAACAGCCACCCGTCAATCAGCGAAATCGCTCCGCCGGCCGCATACGGCGCCTTCGGTCGAATCTCCGCTCCCGCCAATTCCTCCAGCGATGCGCCGCCCAGGTCCGCCTTTTCCAAATTCCCAAACACAAATCGCGACGCGTTCCAGATTTTGTTCGCAAAATTCCGCGCGCTAGCCAGCCGGTCGTCGGACAAAACGATGTCCGTCCCCGGCGCGGCCATCGACGCCAGGCAAAATCGCATCGCATCCGTTCCGTACTGCTGGTTCAAGGTCACCGGATCAAGCCCCGTGCCCTTGGACTTCGACATCTTCTCGCCGCCCGCCGTGCGCACCAGCGAGTGCAAGTACACCGCGCGGAATGGCACTGCGTGCGTAAAGTGCAGCCCCAGCATGATCATCCGCGCCACCCAGAAAAACAGGATGTCGTATCCGGTGATCAGCAAGCTTGTCGGATAGTACCTGCGATAATCGGGCGTATCTTCCGGCCACCCCAGCGTCGAAAACGGCCACAATCCGGAACTGAACCACGTGTCCAGAACGTCCGGGTCCTGCTTCAGCTTCGACGATCCGCACTTCATGCACTTCGTCGGATCATCCACCGCCACGTTCACCTGCTTGCAATCCTCGCAATACCACGCCGGAATCCGGTGCCCCCACCAAAGCTGCCGCGACAGCGTCCAGTCCCGGATATTCCTCATCCAGTTGAAATATTCCTGCCGCCGGTTCTCCGGCACGATCTGAATATCGCCGCGCTCTACCGCCGCAATGGCCGGCTCCGCCAGCGGCTTCATTTTGCAGAACCACTGCGTCGAAGCTCGCGGCTCCACGATGGTCCTGCTGCGCTCGCATAACCCTACCGCGTGCGTGTGTTCGGTGACCTTCTCGAGCAAGCCGCGCGCCTTCAAATCCTCCACGATTTTCTTCCGCGCCTCGAAGCGGTCTAATCCCGCATAAGCGCCCGCCGCAGCGCTCATGTGCCCGTCGTCGGTCATCACATCGATTTCCGCCAACTGATGCCGCCGCCCCACCTCGAAATCGTTGGGATCGTGCGCCGGCGTAATCTTCACCGCTCCCGTGCCAAATTCGCGGTCCACCATCTCGTCGGCGATGATCGGAATCTCCCGCTCCATCAATGGCAGCAGCAATCTCTTGCCGACCAAGTGCCTGTAGCGCTCATCCTCCGGGTGAACGGCCACCGCCGTGTCGCCCAGCATCGTCTCCGGCCGCGTCGTCGCCACAACCACATGTTCCTGCGTGCCAACTACCGGGTAGCGGATATGCCAAAGGTGCCCCTGCCGCTCTTCGTGCAGGACCTCCAGGTCGCTCAGCACCGTCAAGCACACCGGGCACCAGTTCGTCATGTAGTGCGCGCGATAGATCAGCCCCTGTTCGTACAACTGCACGAACACCATGCGCACCACGCGCGAAAGCTCCGGCGAAAGCGTGAACTTCTCTCGCGACCAGTCGCAGCTCTCCCCGATCTGCTTCATCTGCCGCGTGATCTGTCCGCCGCTCTCTTCCTTCCATTTCCACACGCGCCGGACAAATTCTTCCCGGCCCAGCTTCCGGTAATCGATTCCTTGCGCCGCCAGCTCCCGCACTACCACGCGCTGCGTCGAAATCCCCGCATGGTCCATCCCCGGCAGATACAGAGTGTTGTAGCCGCGCATGCGGTGCCAGCGCGTCAAAATATCGATCTCCGTATGGTCCAGCATGTGCCCGATGTGCAGCGACCCGGTCACATTAGGCGGCGGGATAACAATCGAGAACACCGGCCCGGGCGCGTTCGGGTCCGCCCGGAAGAGCTGTTCGCTCACCCAGAACTCTGCCCATCGCGGTTCAATCTGTTGCGGTTCGTAAGTCTTGGCAATTTCGCGACCCATCCGAGATCCTGCTCCCTGAACATTGGTTGCAACGCACGTGCAGACAGCACGCGCACACACAATTAGACTAATCTCCGACTATACGAGGCGCAATCCAGCCCCGTCAATTCGCTTCGGCGGCTCGAAGTGGACCAGATGTCAGGACTTGACTTATCTCTTCGTCACTTGCTAAGCGATTCTCCCACTGATCCTGGAACGCGCCTATAATGTTCGGCGCTGGAGGAGCGAAATGGTCAGAGTGAAACTCGTCGCGGCTATTCTACTGACCTTGGCGTCGAGCAGCAGAGCGCAGGAGCATCAGCATGGGAATGGCGAGAAGTTGGGAGCGGTGCACTTTGCCACATCGTGCAACGAAGTGGCGCAGAAAGAATTCGACCGGGCGGTAGCGCTGCTGCATTCCTTCCAGTTCAGCCGTGCCATCGAAGGATTCAACGCGGTGCTGGGGCAAGACGCGACTTGCAAGATCGCGTACTGGGGAATCGCTCTTAGCGATTGGAGTAATCCTTTCGCGACGGGAATGAAAGACAAGGGCCAGTTGCAAGCAGGGCGGGAGAGCGCAGAACGCGGCAAGACCGTGGGCGCAAGGACGGAGCGCGAACGGGCCTATCTCGCGGCCGTTGGCAAGTTGTACAGCGACTTCGAGAGCACGCCGCAGCGAGCGCGCTTGCTGGCCTATCGCGACGCCATGCGGGAAGTCGCGGCGAAATATCCAGAAGACCATGAGGCGCAAATCTTCTACGCGTTGGCGCTCACGGCTTCGGAAGATCCCGCTGACAAGACGTACGCCGGGCGGCTCCAGGCGGGAGCGATTCTAGAGAAATTGTTCGAGCAGGAGCCGGCCCATCCCGGGCTGGCGCATTACATTATCCATACGTATGACGTGCCATTGCTGGCGCGGCGGGCGCTTGTGGCGGCACGGCGTTACTCGGAAATTGCGCCAGATGCGCCCCATGCGCTGCACATGCCGTCGCATACCTTCACCCGCACGGGCTACTGGCAAGAGTCCATCGAGAGCAACCTAGCCGCGGCAGCAGCCGCGCGGCGCGAGGGTCAGACGGCAGAAGAGTTGCACGCCAGCGACTACGAAATTTACGCCTACCTGCAAACTGGGCAGGACGAGGCGGCGCGACAGGTGCTGGATTCCTTGCCGGAGATCGCATCCCGCTTCGATCCGAAGGCGTTGATGAGCGGCGCCGGCGGCCCCTCGGTTGGATATTTTGCGCTAACGGCGATCCCGGCACGCTACGCGCTGGAGCGTCAGGACTGGAAGCAGGCCGCGCAACTCGTGGTGCGAGAGACGCCGTTTCCTCATGTGGATGCAATGACGTGGTTCGCCCGCGGATTAGGTGTGGCGCGGCTGGGGCAAGCGCGGGCGGCGAACGAGTCAGCGACAGCGCTGCAACAAATTCGCGAGCGGCTCTCGAAGGCCAGCGAAGACTACTGGGCACGGCAGGTGGAAATCCAGGAGCTTGCGGTCCGGGCATGGGCTGCGCTCGCCGAGGGTAAAAAAGAGGAAGCGCTGCGGCAGATGAAGTCGGCAGCGGAACTGGAAGATGGGACGGAGAAAAGCGCGGTGACGCCTGGGCCGCTGGCCCCGGCGCGCGAGTTGCTGGGCGAGATGTTGCTGGAGATGAATGAGCCTGCGCACGCATTGGAGCAATTCGAAGCGACGCTGCAGAAGGAGCCGGGCCGCTTGCGCGCACTATATGGAGCGGCGCGTGCTGCGCAGCTCAGCGGAAGTAAAGATACGAGTCAGAGGTATTTTCGCGAGGTGTTGAAGGTTTGTAGTCGCGCCGACAAGCGTGGAAGATCCGAGGTTGCAGAGGCACAGCAGGCGATTTTGCAGAATTAGTTTGGCGCTTTGTCGTGCATCCACGCTCGTTCAGAAGATGCATGTTCCGAAGCAACCACCCTCATCACGTTTCATCATTCTGCGAAGTAGTGATTACCATCACCAAATTCTGATCAAGTCCCGCCTAACGCGCCAATCGGAGAACGGCTCATGGGCAGGGAAACACTCGGGCAGGGAATCAGGACTTCTTGGCGTTGATTTCGTCGCGAATCATAGCCGCAACCACCGGCTTCAGGATCTCGCCAGTCACGGATTGCAGCATCTCCGGGCTCGTCTTCGCCAGCCATATGCAACACCGCAGAACACTTGCCCAAACCTTCGCCATTTCCGTCACGCGCCACGCTCCCTCGCCTCAAGGACCCTTCGCAACCCGATGCCAACCGTGACTTTTTGGATTTGAAGAACAGCCCGCTTCGTCTCCGATAGGAGACTGTAAATTCTCTCGTTTCAGGGTTCAGACTACCGTGCATATTTCAAGGCCATTTGTTTTCAATCGATTAGCGCCCGAAGGTCAATTTGCGAACCGAACCGGCCGTCCGCAGCTCAACTGGATACCAGCTTGCTCCCGCCACTGTGACATCTTGCTCCAGTGACCCGCCGACGGAGCAATAAGTCTGGGGGAGGGATCTAGTGTCAACCTCAGGCGAAACACGCACCTCCGATCAAGCCCTATCCGAACGCGAATTCGAGGAATTGCTTCGTAACGCGTGTGAAGTCACTGGAAATCAGAAAACTGTTCAACCGCTCGTTCAAGATCCCGATCAGGCTTCAGAGTCGTCGACCGGGAAGAAAAACGAGAGACAGGTTTCTCCACCCGCTGCGCCGTGACGCCCTGTTCGGGGCGCAACATAGCGGGTCCGTAGCATCAACCAATCAACCCAAAGTTCAAGGGAAGACGCCAGCTAATCAAACAATGTCGTTCTCGCCGTCAATGGAGAAAGATAACGGCCGTGCCGGCAATCGCCGTGCCTGTCCAAGGGACGCACTCAGCGTGGTCGTGCTGGTGTATTTTGGCCAGCACAACTGGGGCAAACTTCTCAACATCAGCGAAAACGGAATGGCCTTTGAGTTTGACCAACTTCCGCCTCTCGGTCAGCCGATCAGCCTTACTCTGGAGATGATGGGCCGTTCGCCGACCCAACCTGATAGAGAACTCCCCCGCAATTGCATTCAAGCCCACGGTCAGGTCGTGTGGACAAAGGAATTCGAGAGAGTTGCGGGAGTGCAGTTCCTGGCTTTAGCCCCAGACACCCAGGAACAGATAAGGCAATGGCTTTCCGTTGGATCTTCCACCACAGCCCTCGTGGAGGGCGACAGCGTCCAGCACGGAACGATTTCATCGACAGCTCCGAAAGACGGCACCGGTACCAATAATCGCCGCGCCTGTTCAAGGGACGCACTCAGCACGGTCGTGCTGGTGTATTTCGGCCAGCACAACTGGGGCAAACTGCTCAACATCAGTGAAAGCGGAATGGCTTTTGAGTTTGACCAACTTCCGCCCCTCGGTCAGCCGATCAGCTTTACTCTAGAGGCGATGGGCCGTTTGCCGACCGAGACTGATAGAGAACTCTCCCGCAATTGCATGCAAGCCCACGGTCAGGTCGTATGGGCAAAGGAATTCGAGAGAACTGCGGGGGTGCAGTTCGTGGATTTAGCCCCCGACACCCAGGGACAGGTAACCCAATGGCTTTCTGTTGAGGCTCTACCCACGACCCTCATGGAGGGCGACAAAGTCCACCACAGTACCGAGGAGGCGAATTCCTTCGCGCCTCTGCCGGCTTCCCTTGAGACGACGAGCCAAGTAACCGATGACTGGCATTTGTGGGACCCCGAACTGCGAGAGGACGATGCCGAGGTACTCTCTGAAGAATTGGAACCCGGACCTCAGCTTGACCAGGAACCCCTACTGGAAACTCTCCCCGTGGTTTTAGCGGAGGGCGACAACGTCCAACCCAGTACCAGGGAGGCTGATTCCTTCCGGCCTCCACCGCCCCCCACTAATGTGACGAGCCTGGTGACCGACGGCACGCAGCCGTGGGATTCCGAACTGCGGGAGGACGATGCTGAGGTACTTCCTGCGGCCGCACCAGAACCTCAACTCAAGAAACCCCCACTGGAAACTCTCCCCATGGTTTTCGCGGAGGGCGACAACGTCCAACCCAGTACCAGGGAGGCTGATTCCTTCCGACCTCCACCGCCCCCCTCTAATGTGACGAGCCAGGTGACCGACGGCACGCAGCCGCGGGACTCCGAACTGCCTGAGTCGGACCCTCAAGAGCTCCCAGGTCTCGAATCCTATGAGCAACAGAAGCGTAAGGCACCCCCACGCCTGAATGCACGGATCGTTCGAGTCGCATTCGTCGGAGCCTCGGGTTGCCTGGCGCTGCTGGCCGTGGTTGCTGGCGTGCGAACGATTCGGTCCTGGTGGAGGAGCACGCCTGCAGTCCTCGAAAGCATCGGAAACCCTTCTACGGACAAAGCTGCACCATCCGGCACAGGACTGCGCTCGGCCACGGAGAGCACCCGAATCTTCCAGGTTGAGGTGGTGGACGCGAACAAGAGGCGGCCGCTTCTGACGTTCGATGATCGCGCGGTTACAAGTGCGACGAATAAAGTGGCGAATGTCCCAGAAAGCCCGGCGACATCCGTAAAGCGTCGCCCGCCTTACGAATTCAAATTAGCCGTGCCCAAAGCCATTCGCGTTGCGACGAATGCCTCGACCGATGATTCCGCACTAGCTGGCGCCCCAGCGGTCCCTACAGCACTATTCGCTGCTCCCGGAAAGCCTCTTGGAGCCATTCCTGCCGATGTGAAGCCGCCTTCTGTTGCCCCAGTCACGCCTGCGGACGGCCAAGCCCGGTTGTCGCATCCGCTCTCGTCGGTATCCCCAACCCATTCTCCGCCTGGCGCTCCCTTCAACAGTGAAAATATGGCGAGCGCGTTGGGTGTGTCGGGATCGAGTGACGAGGTGGATGGCGTAAAAATAATCGAGCTAATGCCAAACAGTCCGGCGGCGACGGCTGGTCTCGCGGTGGGCGACATAATTAGGGCGATAGACGGAAATGTCGTGAAAACCGAGCAGTCTCTTGCCGCCGAGCTCGCTAATCGAAAGGCCGGCTCTAAGGTTCGCGTCACCTTCAGGCATAGCGCCTGGCTGATGAATACAACTGTTACTATCAGAAGCGGCCCTACCTTGAACGACTCATTTGGTTTGCTTTTCCCTGAGGATTGATTGGGCTAGGCGCGAAGCACGATCAGGGCAGGGAATCAGGACTTCTTGGCGTTGATCTCGTCGCGAATCATCGCGGCAACCACCGGCTTCAGGATCTCGCGAGTCACCGCTTGCAGCATCTCCGGGCTCATCTTAGCCAGCACGTTCGCCACCAGCGCGTCCATGTCCGGCTGCGGCGTTTCGGCAATCTTCGCCGGGGTATCGGCAGCCTTCCCAAGCACGGGTTGCGTCACGCTCTCTAGCGCGTAGATCGTGTCTTGCCGGATGGTCTCGACCGTTTCCGGAGAAATCGACCCGTCCGAAATCAATTCCGGCAGCGGATTGTGCGCGACAACTTCGTTCTGCACCAATCCAGGATCGGGAGTGTAAAATACCGGTTCCTCGCTCGGCGCCTCGGACACAAAGTCATACGATACCGGCGCCTCTGGCTGCGGCGGTTCTACGATCTGCGGCTCTTCCACGACTGATTCACTAGCCGCGCTCGCAGTCGGAGCTGTCGGCGCCGCATCCCACGTGGAAGCCAGTTTGTTAGCCTTCTGAGCCTCTGCTTCCCACGGGCTGCTGGTCGCGCTAAACCACGAATTCTCCCTGCTCGGCTTTGCGCTCTCCCGCGAACTCGCTTCCGCACCGCTGGCCGTCGCCGCCGGTGCAATTTCAGCCTTACGCGGAGCCGGCGTCTTCGATTCCACCAACTCCGGCCCTCGCGTTGGAACGGACGGCAAATTCTGCGCCGCCGCGGAATTCACGCTCGGCATGGACGGAGGGGCAATCGTCGAAGCGGCAATGGCCGGCGCTACGATCTCCGGCGCTACTGCGTCTTCCAACAAATCCTGTGTTTTCTCGCGGGTGGGTGTCCAGTTTTCCCGGCGCTTACCGCGCGAAGCCGCCTTTTCCGATGCCGCTTCCGCTCCGGGTTCCGGAGCAAACTCTTCGCTGCCCCCATCTCGCCGCCATGTGGAGCTCGCCGATTCTTCTTCCTCTTCCTCATCTTCCGCTTCTTGGGTTGCGTCCCAATCGCGGTCCGCAAGTTCCGGATTCGGCGGCGCCACATACGCAGCGTCATCCGCCGGTTCCGTCGCCGGGGTCTCCAGCAAGCTTCCAAACGCAAGCGGCTGGCCCGACGACGAAATCTCCAGCATCTCGGGTTTTGGAGGAATTTCGTCGAAAAACGATTGGCTCTCGACCGCGGGCTCTTCCTCGGGGATAGCCAGAACCGTCGGCGGCCCGCTCACGACCTGCGTCGCGTTCGGTCCGCCGTTCGCGGACGATGCCGTCGCCTTTTCTGCCGCCGCGGCAGACTGCGCCGCGCTCGCGCGCAACAGCGCAGACTTCACCATGGAAATCAGCGGATCCGGTGGAACAAACGGTTTCTTCAGCACTCCGTCGGCGCCCACGCGCTGCGCCTCTTGCTCATCCAGCGGATCAAACGCGCCCACCAGCAAGATCACCGGAATGTGCGAAAGCGACGCGTCGTCTTTTACGTACTTGCAAACTTCATAGCCATTTCGCACCGGCATGAACACGTCCGCCAGCACCAGGTCCGGGCGCACATCGGAAATCTTGCGAACGGCGGCCTCGCCGTTGCCAACGGCAACCACGTCGATCCCATGGTCCTTCAGGGCCAGACCGACCATCTTCTGGATGTTGCTGTTGTCGTCCGCAACCAAAATCTTGGCCACCGAACGTTCCTCCGGGAGATACCACTACCGCCCGCACACGACTGCACAACCGTATTGGAGCATTCGGCCCAACACGCGTCAACGTTAACCGGAGGGCGGTGTGTCGGAAGGTGAATACCATGTTTTCAATCGCACAACGCTCGTGCAAAACAAGAGGGCGGACCTGCAAACAAAAAGGCGGGCCATCGGCCCGCCTTTTTGTCTCTAAATTGGGGTTATTCTTCGAACTACCAGGGCACCATTTTCTTTAGCCCCTTCTTCTTTTTGCTGCTCGATTCCTTTTTCTTGTCGTCGGAGCCTTGCGAGTCGTTGGTCTTATTCGCATCCGCGCTTTGCGAGTCGCCGCTCGCCGATGCATCTGACTTCGCTGGCTGCTCACTTCCAGCCGCTGCCGCATTGCCGCTCGAGTCCGCAGCGGGTGCCGCTGCCGTCGATGCAGCCGGAGCCGCCGCGTCCGGAGCCGGCGTCGTTGCCGCCGGCGCAGTTTCCGCTGGCGCAGACGCAGCGGGCGCCGCGCCTCCCGGCGTGACCGTCTCTACCACCGCAGTATTGCCGGCCCCGCTCGACCCACCGAGCTGTGACCGGTTTCCCCCGCTCAAAATGTCCGTCGCCGAAGTGTTATCCGCCTCCGGCTCCAGGGTTGGCGTTCCATGCTTCGCCGAAGCAACCATCTCCTGATGCGGGCCGGAGCGTATCAGCGCCAACGGCTTTTTCACCAGCCCGTCGCGCTGCCGCGGCGTGTTCTGCTCCGCCGTCATCCACTCCATTGCCTTAGGATCCGCTTGCGGCACCGGCACCTTGAACTCCACCAGCTTGTTCTTCGCAGTCGGCGCCAACTCCGAAAGCGGATAATTCTTCAGAATATTTCCGTAATAGATCGAAGCGATTTCCTTGTGCTCGCTCTTCTCAAAAATATCTCCGAGCATCCACTGCACTTTGTCCGACCTGCTATACAGCGGATAGCGCTTCGCAATCGAAGTCAGCCGCGCCGCCGCCGCCCGCTTGTCGCCCTTCACGTAGTAAAAGTACCCGATCCGGTAATCGCCCTCGGCGATGATCTCTTGCACGTCCCGCAGCCTCTGCTCCGCCTTAGGCGCCAGCGGATCCTTCGGATACTTCGACAGGAACGTCTGGTACTCCTCTTCCGCCGCTTTCGCCTCGCTGCGGTCGCGATCCGGCTTGGCCATCTGCTGATAGTGCGCGTTCGCCACCTGCAACTGCGCATACGCTGCTTCCGACAGGAAAGGGAAGAACACGATGAAATCTTTGTAGCCCTGGATCGCCTGCGTCATGTTCGCCGTTCCGGCCTCTTTGTAATAAGAGTCGGCGATTCCCAGCTTGGCTTTGGCCAGAAATTCGCTGTCCGGGTAGGTGTTAATCAGTGTCTGCAGGCCCAGCCGGCCCACTTCCTGCCGCCCGCGCTTAATGTCCTCGATAGCGCGGTTGTACAGTACTTTGTCGGGCTCCGCGGTATTGTCCGCGCTGGTCGCCTTATTGACCTTTTTCTTCTTGTGCAGGAGCTGGGCATGGCTGGAACCGACGCTCAGCAGCAATGCCGCCATCAATGTCGATGTGAATGTCCATGTAAGAGTTCGGCGCAAACGCAAACTTCACCTCTCTCTGAAAATCTTCCGCCGCCAACAGACGGCCGGGCACGTCCGTTTTGCTCGGTTTTCCGAGTATACCTGAACCAAAGGACAGGCTCACCAAGAACTTACCCCTCCAGCCCAGGCTCCCTAGTATCGGAGTTCTCCCCATCGCGCAAGGTTGCCTCAATTTTCGCCCACTCCCCCTACCGCTCCACCCCCATCCCCAATATCGACCGTATCCGATACCGATCACTCCGCTCCCGCGGCGAACCTCCCGCTCTCTCCAGCCACTTCGTGAAATCCCCCAGCTTCACCTCATGCTCCACGCGAACGTCCGACACCGACACCCTCACCGTAAGCGCCTGCGCCACGCCCGCCACCCACTCATTCCCGCGGATCGCCGCCAATCCCTGCGCCACCGCCTCATACAGCGTAGCCGCCGTAACCTCCACGGTGTGCGACACTCCATCCAAGTCCTGAATCGTCACCCGACAAGATCGCATCGCCATAGCGGCAAAATATCATATTCGCCTTTTATTCGCCATAGCGTCCCTTTGTCCCTTTGTCCCTTTGTCCCTTTGTCCCTTTGTCCCTTGTCCCTTGTAGGGGCACGGCACTGCCGTGCCCGCGCCGCGCTTCATCGGCTTCCGCGGCTTGCTCCCTTCCCAATGACGCGAAGGTTGTAGCGCCGTGGCTTCAGCCCGGCAGATCTACTGGGCGCCGGCCGCTTTGCCTTTGCGGAATTTGGTGTCGGCAGTCAGGCCGAAGGCTTCTATCAAGCCGGCTTGCACTTGTTGTGAGATGTCGTTGATCTGGTCGACACCGAGGCTGGTGGCGCTAACCCGATACCTCAGCTGCTTCTCTCCAGCAGGGGTCTCGACAATCCGCAGAACGGCGTCCGCGACTTCTTGAGCGTTGCCGGCCGATGAGGAAAGTGCGCCGTTGACCTTCGCAGGGAAGTCCTTGGCCGCGCCATACGTATCGGTGCGGGCCTGGTCGGCAGCCGTCACCGTGTTACCGAAAACAGGGGTCTCATAAGCGCCGGGTTGAACAATCACGGATTCAATTCCTTGCGCGGCAAGTTCGTAGCTGTACGCCTCGGCCAGCGCCTCCAGCGCGAATTTGCTGGCGCAATAGAAACCCGCGGAAGGAAGAACCACGCGGCCGGCGCCGCTGCTGACGTGTATGAGCACGCCGCTGCGTTGCCGCCGCATGTGCGGAAGCACGGCGCGATTTACGCGCACCGGCCCCAGGAAATTCGTGTCCATCAGGCGCTGCGCTTGTTCGGTGGTGACCGCTTCCTCCAGCCCCGAGAGGTAGTAGCCGGCATTGTTGATGGCCACGTCGATTCGCCCGGACTTGGCTATGGCGTTATCCACGGCCAGCTCGACCGAGGTGTCGTCGGTCACATCCATTTCCAGGACATATATTGGCAGCGAGTCCTTTTCCGCCAGCGTGCGGATTTCGGAGGCATTCTTGGCGTTGCGGCCTCCGGGGTCACGCATCGTCGCGAAAACAGTGTGCCCTTTGCGAGCCAGCGCTTCGGTAAATAGTCTGCCGAAGCCGGTGCTCGAACCGGTGATCAGAACGACTTGCTTGGGATTCATAGGGGATCCTCCTTGCGGCGCTACCGTAAACCGAGTTGGATGCCACGCGCAGCCGTTGGATACAACGATCGCTGCAAGTTTACTCCCGGGAACGCCATTCTCCCGAATGGCGCCTCGGCCGACGCGCCGTGAGGCAGAAGCTTGACGCCGCTACTCATAGCTTTTGTTCACTTAGGTGTGAACAGCCCCTTGAGGTCGAGTGGGATTCCCACCCCGAAATAGATGCCGCTGCGGTGGTGCGTCACAGTTGGCGGATTTGGGAAGAGTTTTGCCGTCGTGACGCCATTTGGTCCGTAGACGAATAGCGGAAATCCGTCAAACGCACCCGGTTTATTGCTGAGGAGATCCGCCGCATTGTAACGATTGTAAGGAGCAATGGTCGGATTGGCGGAAACGACGGAGGCAGCAGCGACGCGAAATCCGGGAGAGGGCTCTTCGACAGGGGTGACGGAATATCCGATCAGAAGAGAGAAGTATTTCGTAAGTCGGTACCCGCCGCCCACAACGAACCCATTGATGGTCTGGTCGGTGCCCGGGGCGAACCGGATGCTGAGGAATGTCTGCCACGGGCGATAGTTCCTATAGGTTCCGCCTATTTTGCAATCGTCACTCGGGCTCTGATTGGCCGCTTCCGCGTCTTTCGTGCCGCAGTATTCGCGCTCGATCCAACCACCCGCTCCGCGCCAGGGAAGAATGAAGCCCCCTCCCAGCAAGATTTCGGGCGTCTTTCTTCCGACGTTTTTCGCGACCATGGCGTCGTTTCCGGTGGAATAACTTGTGCTTTCCGCACCTGCCAAAACCGCGCCCACACCCGTCATAAGCTGAAAATGGCTCGCGTCTGGTGGTGGCGTCGCATCTTTGCCCTTTAGCATGCTTTTATCATTTTGGCCGTTTGCACTCGGAGCTGTTGAGGCACCCGCAGCGGCTATCGAAGCAGTGGCGTCATCAGGGGGCTTGTCTTGCGCACGCAGGGTCAGCGACGACGCCGTGAGAAATAGCATTAGAAACCAGTGTTTCAAAGTGTTCTCCTTCGAGGGGATACGTATCGCCGTACTATGCAAGAATGGTATATTGAAACTGAGTGATAACGCTGAGATGCATACCAGAGATGTGCACTAGCTGTAAATAGTCGGCGCCTCGCATCTCTTTTCCTGGCTCTTCTCGCGGTCTCGCTCGCTGTATTCTGGATTCTCATAGGCACCCTATAAACCACCCCCGTTTCCCGCAGAACCGTCCGGGATACCCACACCCGGGGTATTTTGGAAAAAGAGGCAGCTGCCCCGCGTGTCAGGTTTACCCGTTGGTCTTCGCTTTCCGCGAGCTTCTCGTAGCGGCGTCCCTTCACAGGCGCCATCTTGCCTTTCCGAACCGTTGTAGCGGCGTCCCTTTATGGGCGCCATCTTGCCCTGTATTTGCCTTATGTAGCGGCCGCGGACCGTCGCGGGCGATTTTTCCATGCTTCGCTTTCCGCGAGCTTCTCGTAGCGGCGTCCCTTCACGGGCGCCATCTTGCCTTTCCAAACCGTTGTAGCGGCGTCCCTTTACGGGCGCCATCCTGCCCTGTATTTGCCGTATGTAGCGGCCGCGGACCATCGCGGGCGGCTTTTCCCCAACCACAGCGAGCGCTTTCCGAGTCGCGATCCTGAGCGCCAGAGGCGCGCCCTCTGCGTCCCGAATGCTTCTACGGGATGCGTCACACGTTAGCCCAGTGTGCAAACACTGGGAACCAGCGAACTGAGTAGCGGCGTCCCTTCACGGGCGCCATCTTGCCCTGTATTGCCGTATGTAGCGGCCGCGGACCGTCGCGGGCAACTCTTTCCATGACTAGTCGGGTCGCCCTGAGCCAGATCGCCACAGCCGTAATATCGTCCCAGATTCCTGGGCATGCTACGCCGTTGCTGGCGGACCGCTATCCTCGCAACGTGTCCATCGCGAAAGCTAATGCCAACGAGCGTCCGGGGCACCCACCTTTAGCCCCTGAAAGACGCCCCGCACGCAGGAGACGTCCAAAAGAGGCCTGCCCGGAGCACCGGGTCGCCCCGAGACCTCAGTGACTGCTGAGTGCCGCGTTGTTGTATATCGCTATGATTTGAAATACCTTTTGACGGTGCTGCAGACGATTACCACGTCGAAGGAGTTTTTTCTCGCCGACTACGAGAGCACTCTATTCCCGCTGAGAATGAACCGATTGATGGTTGAGAAGTATTCAGAGGAAGTACTTAGGTTCATCCAAAGGGAATGCCTTTCCCCCGACGGTGGATTTCAGAGCCAACATCGGGTCTTCGCAACAAAGAGGGGATGGTTCCTCAGGCCGACGGTCAAGCTGGATCCCGTCGCTGAATTGTTTTTGTACGATTTTGTCTACCGAAACCGCTCTCTTTTTAAGGGTCCGCTTCCACCGAACAGAAAAGTCTTCGGATATCGGATTGTGGCTGGCGCCCCCCTCCCGATCTTGCAATCATATCAGGACTATAAAAAGGTAATCGCAAAGAACCGTGAGAGTTATAGTTGCCACGCCTATCTCGACGTTGCCTCGTATTTCAATCGCATCTACCATCATGACCTTGTCGCATGGTGGGAAAACGTTGGCGGAGCGCCGAGTGACGTCGCGATACTCGGTAAGTTTCTCCGGGAATCCGCGAGCGGCCGAACCGTAGACTGCCTTCCGCAAGGAATCTACCCCGCGAAGATGATCGGCGCCGCGTTCCTAAATTTCCTGGAAAACTCGAACAGAATTCGGTGCGCTGAATCGGTCCGGCTAATGGACGACATGTGGTTTTTCGACGACGACCCGGCAATCTTAATATCCGATTTCCTGACGGCTCAGTCCCTTCTGAGCGATCGCGGCCTTTCAATCAATGAACAGAAGTCAGGAATCGTCGAGACGGCCGGCCAGCAGTTTGAATTGCCCCTAAACCTCGATGAAATGAAAGTCCGATTGTTACAGCGAAGGCGAGAGCAACTAATTCAGAACGGTTATGCCGACTCTGAAAGCCAGACGAGTGACGATAATGACCTAGGAGAGGAACTGAGTCCCGAAGAGCACGAGTATCTGCTCTCCTTGCTCAAGCCTGACAATGTGCCAGAGGAGGACGCTGAACTGGTACTCACACTGATGCAAGATCATTCCTCGGATATATTGGAATATCTGCCGACACTCATTCGTGATTTTCCAGGCCTAGCGAAGCGTATGTACCACTTCTGTGCCAAAGTCCTGGACAAGAACGAGGTTGCTGCGGTTGTTTTGAAGTATCTAAATGGCGGAACACAAATAACTGAATATCAGCTCTTCTGGTTGGGAATGATGGTCGAAGGCTATCTTCTCAAGACACCCAAGGCTGGCGCGTTACTGGCGTCTCTCTACGAGCACGACGATGCGACCGACATTAGCCGAGCAAAAATACTTGAGATTCCAGAAAATGCGTTCGGTCTCCCGGACCTTCGACACGAGCAACTAAGGTCCGGACATTCGGACTGGCCTGCTTGGGCAGCGGCAATCGGCTCCCGTACTCACCCAAAGGGCCAGCGTAACCACTTACTTAGATACTTCCGAAAATCTTCCAAGATGAATCGTCTTATTGGAGAATTTGTGGAGAGCGTGTTTTAAGAGTCGTTTTTGAAAAACACATCAAATGCAGCTTAGCGCTGACAATCCGGGCGAAATAGCAAGTTCATGTCTACACAGGCGATAGCTGTAGGGGCCTAAGACGGAGGCGCGAGTGGAGGACGTCGAATTCCGAATAGTGGTTCACGCTCCCGTGGCATTGACTCTTGAAACGGCGAGGAACATCTCTGCCAGCGCGCGACCCAGATGGAGGCTCACTAGAATCAGCCTGCGACGTCTCGACGGAAATGCCTATGAGTGCATATGCGGCATAGACGCCCGCGACATCCTCAGAGACAACCATGCGGACCTAACTAGATTCCGAGACACTTTCCTGAGTCTCTTGGCCATGATCGCGATGGTTCCCGTTAGACCACAAATAAAGGGAACCTTTACTTTTGCGCTCGGGAACGGCAAATTCGCGCAGATTTCCCTTGGTCCTATGAACTATACATTTCCAGAATCACCCATCCTGTCCTTCAGTCCCCTAGTCGAAGGTCTGGCTTTCGGCGAGGTTTACCGTGCTGCTGTATGGTTCATTTGGCAGGCTATTAATAACGAAGGAGCCGTACACAGATTCCTGAATCTCGCGATTGCCTGTGAACTCTTGATCGGAAGTGACTCGCCTGCCGGTGGCTCAAGACCACCGCGCTGCAATTCCTGCAAAGGCGAGATCAGCCGCTGCCCTAATTGCGAGAAGGAGCTTGCCGTTCCAACAACGCTTCGAGAGAGGGCCGAGTTCCTTTTCGGCGACCGTAAGGTCTTAGATACTTTTATTGAATTCCGCAACAAAATATTCCATGGCAGGCTTTCAGACTGCATCGGTGACAACGCAGAAGGCCTCACCAGACTCAATACGGAGCTCCTCGTCAATGTCAGGAATTATCTCGCCTCAAAAGTCGGTCTGAAGAAGATAACCTCAGCGGAGATCGGTCTAGCCGTCAATGTTCCGGATCTGTTTGCGACGGCTTTTTACGAATCGAAATAGGGATGACCAACAGTAGATGCCAGCAGTCCGCAAGCCATTCAATCCACGGCCTTTAATTTCTCACTTGACAAATAGTAACGGATGCGGTAATCTCCGACTCAAGGTTCTGCTGACAGTGTCCCCGTTTCGTCCTTCCTTTCCCCCGCAATCCGCCGTGTATCCGAAAGGGCCGCATTGTCTTCCCTCACCACCCACTACTCACTACCCACCACGCACTACTCACTCTCCTGTTCGACTGTTCACGGGTCACCGGTCACGAGTCACAAGTCACGCCTTTTCATGCGCTTGCCGCCTCTTTGTCGCTCCCAAAAAAGTCAACTCCTTTGCAATCAAGCAAATCCAGCCTCTTTTTGCCAAAACACCGGGGTGGGGGGCCCTCTGCGATCTCCGCGCTCCGATCTCAGCGCCCTCTGTGTTGCGCTTCTTCCTGCATCTCACGTGTTCTCAGCAACTTACGGACTCTTTGTCGCTCTTTGCGCTCTTTCCCGCGCTCGTGTTCTTTGTTTTCAACAGCATACAGACTCTTTTTGCAAAACACCCGGGGTGGGTATGGGGTGGCCTTGTGATTAGGATGATTAGGCAATCCCCGATCCCGTCAGTGCGTCCCGGTTCTGCTCTGCGTCAACTCCGCGCACTCTCCGTCTCTGCATTGTCGTTTTCCCTCCAGTGCGACTCGCCTTTTCTCTCAGTGCCCACTGCCGCCAAACTCTCTTTACGCT
>Ga0209648_10000617_pt1 | contig 27437 bp, 21 predicted proteins | sample GraSoi2013_115cm_FD_185830 | JGI IMG/M metagenome (GOLD analysis project Ga0209648, IMG submission 185830) | Grasslands soil microbial communities from the Angelo Coastal Reserve, California, USA - Sample 9_17_2013_115cm (SPAdes) (version 2) | ecosystem: Environmental > Terrestrial > Soil >...
GGATGTGGCAATTTCGTCACCTGAGGCCGCCAACGCGCTGGGAATAGCTACCGTCTACCAGGACCTGGCGCTATGTGATAACCTGGATGTGGTCGCTAATCTCTTTCTGGGTCGTGAGCAGGGGCCGCGACGACTTCCTATCGCATTGCGCTGGACGCAGGAGGATGAAATGGAACGACGGGCACGTGAAGTTCTGAGCAGTCTGTCGATCCATCTCTCTTCATTACGTCGTCCTGTAAAACAGCTTTCAGGAGGGCAGCGGCAATCGGTCGCCGTCGGTCGGGCAGTGCTGTGGGGATCAAAGGTTGTCTTGCTCGATGAACCCACAGCAGCGCTCGGAGTCGAGCAGACGACGATGGTCCACCGGCTTATTTTGCAGCTCCGTGAATTGGGCCTGTCGGTCGTGCTGATCTCGCATAACCTGACCGACGTCTTCAAAGTCGCGGATCGCATCATCGTCCTGCGGCTGGGGCGGCGCGTTGGCACCTTCATAACGGGTCAAACGACGACTGATCAAGTCGTCGCCGCTATTACCACAGGAGGGACAGAAGCAGCGGAGGGTATTTTATGAGGAATTTGCTACCAAAAGTGGAGGATTCCGTCCCGCATGAAGTGGTCTCCTATTCCCAGTCTCTCTGGGACAAATTGCTCAACCGGGTTCGGAGTGGCGAATGGGAACCGTGGCCGGTAGTCATTGGCTTGATTTTCACCTGGCTGCTCTTTCAGGGTCTGAATGGGAACTTTCTGACACCTCGCAATCTATCCAACCTCGTGTTGCAGACGGGGGTTGTAGGGACACTTGGAATCGGGGTCGTGCTGGTGTTGCTGCTTGGCGAGATCGATCTATCGCTCGGAGCGGTCTGTGGAGTGTGTGCGAGCGTTCTCGGCGTGCTGATCACCAACCTGCACTGGCCAGGGATTCCCGCGATGCTAGTGACGTTGCTCATTGGGATGCTGATTGGTCTGCTCCAGGGCGCGGTGACGGTCTATATCGGAGTGCCCTCCTTCATTGTGACGCTCGGTGGATTTCTTGCCTGGCAGGGGGTGCAACTCATCTTACTTGGAGATGCTGGGGAATTGATCGTCCTCGATCCCATTGTACAGAGTTTCGCATCGTCCTATCTCACGGTGTTTACGAGTATTGTCTTAGGGATTTTCATCGTCGCGATCGTCCTGGTGAACCTGCTGGCGCGCAGGAGATCACGCCGCCGCGCTGGGCTGGAGCCCTCCTCCATCTCCACGGCCATTCTTCGCCTGGTTGGGGTCATCGTTGGGACAGGCGTGGCTATTATCCTCTTCGATGCCTATTTTGGCATCCCGTATATGGTCGTTCTTCTGCTCGTCGTCGTTGCACTGCTCACCTGGATGACGAACCGCTCAGTTTTCGGGAGGTATGTCTTTGCGATTGGTGGCAACGCTGAGGCGGCACGGCGTGCGGGTATTCATGTGAAGACTGTGCGTCTGGCGATATTCGCGCTCGCCTCGACACTCGCTGCTCTAGGCGGCATTCTGAGCGTCTCCCGCGAATTTGCGGTCTCCACCGGGACTGGCGGAGGAACTCTGTTACTCGAAGCAATTGCTGCTGCTGTGATCGGGGGAACCAGCCTTTTTGGGGGGCGCGGCCAGATCTACCAGGCTTTGCTTGGCGCTCTGGTTATTGGAAGTATCGAGAATGGACTTTACTTGCTGGGACAGCCAGCGAGTACACAAAATATCGCAACCGGTATCATTTTGGTAATCGCTGTTAGCGTTGATGCTCTGAGCCGGCGCCGACAGCAGACAAGCTAACAGGAGAAAGGGTCTTATGCTACGATTTCCCGAAGGATTTCTCTGGGGGGCCGCGACTGCGGCCTATCAGGTGGAAGGAGCCGTGCAAGAAGACGGACGTAGGCCGTCGATTTGGGATATATTCTCCCACACGCCCGGTAAAACGTTTCACGGGGATACAGGGGATATCGCCTGCGACCAGTATCACCGGCTCGAAGCGGACCTGGACTTGCTGGTGGAGCTGGGCATTCCCGCGTACCGCTTCTCGGTTGCCTGGCCCCGAGTGATCCCATCCGGGCGTGGAGCAATCAATCAGGCCGGGCTTGATTACTATCGGCGCCTGGTCGATGGCCTGTTGCAGCGAGGTATCACACCCGTGCTGACCCTCTACCACTGGGACCTGCCCCAGGCGTTGCAGGACGAAGGAGGTTGGACACGACGTGATACGGCGCAGGCATTTACAGAGTATGCTGCTGCCGTCTACCGTGCCCTGGGAGATCGAGTCCCTTTCTGGATTACCCTGAACGAGCCATGGTGTTCAGCATTCGTGGGGTACCTCCAGGGGCGGCACGCGCCAGGGTGGCGCGACGAAGCTGCGGCGCTGGCGGCAGCCCATCATCTCCTGCTTGGACATGGCCTGGCCGTCCAGGCGCTGCGTGACCTGGGTGGAAAGGGGGAGATAGGTATCGTACTCAATCTCGCCTCCCAGGTTCCGGCATCCGATGATCCTGCTGATCTTGCGGCAATGCGCCGGATCGATGGCAACGAGAATCGCTTCTTTCTTGATCCGCTTTTCCGGTCAAGCTATCCAGAGGATATGGTAGATTATTATTCTCTAGTGAGTGATTTTAGCTTTATCCAGGATGGGGATTTTTCGCTCATTGCTGCACCGCTGGATTTTCTGGGGATCAATTATTACGAGCAGCATATCGTACGTGCTGATCCGCAAAACCGCGAACGTGGGGCAATCATCGATGTCCCGCCTGGTCCGCGAACTGCTGGGAACATTGGCATCAATCCCTCTGGACTGACAGAACTGCTGATTCGAGTGAAGAATGAATATACCGCTCTTCCCTTGTACGTAACCGAGAGTGGCATAGCCCTGCATGACTATGTTGATCCAGAGGGCAGGGTTGATGATGTGGAGCGGATTGCCTACTATGACGCGCATTTCCGTGCCGCTCATGCGGCGATTGAGCAAGGCGTCAATCTGCGTGGCTATTTCACCTGGTCGCTCCTCGATGACTTCGAGTGGGCGCTTGGCTACTCAATGCGCTTCGGTCTTGTCTCCGTTGATTATCGAACGCAGACACGTATTCCTAAGCTAAGCGCCCACTGGTACCACGAGGTTATACGCCACAATGCATTGTCATAGAACCCCTCTTCTAGAGGTAACTCTAAGATCCTTGCAAAAATAGTGGTAAATGCCCTACGAAGCATGATGACTCTCTGAGTCAGAGAAAAGGATGAAAATGGGAGAGCATACCCAGGAGGCCAACGTGTAGAGGTCGGCTCACAGTGGTGTGCTTCAACCCGTCTACGAAGCTGACCCGGGTGCGTCCAGCAGAGCTGATTGTCGCCAGATGGAAACAACTGAGCACGCGTAGGAAATGTGTGTCTTACTTCGCACCTCTCGTTGATCGAAGCTCAGACGCAGAACGTCTAGTGAGAGAGGGAGGAGTTGGTATGCAAGTCGTCCATGAGCGCTGTTGCGGCTTAGATGTGCAGAAAAAGACGGTCGTCGCCTGTAGTTTGCTGGCCCTGACCAATGGAGAAGTTCAGTGGCATCTCCGGACCTCCTCTCCTATGACGGCTGGTTTGTTGGCGCTTTCTGATTGGTTGGAGAGCCTGGCCGTCACGGTGATCGCCATGGTGGTGACCGGAATTTGACGCAGAGACCGGTGTTTAACCTGTTGGAGGATGGTCGCACGGTGATCCTGGTCAAGGCTCAGCATCGGAAAGCAATCCCGGGCCGCAAGACCGACAGTAAAGAGAGCGAGTGGCTTGCTGATTTGCTGTGTCATGGACGACTCAAAGCCAGTTTCATTCCACCGGCCCCGATTCGTGAACTGCGCGACCTCACCAGGTACTGCAAGCGTTTGGTTCTGGAGCGTGCGCGAGAGGTCAATCGAGTGCAAAACGTGTGGGAAACCGCTACTAGCAAGCTGTCCTCGGTAGCAACCGCTGTGTTGGGCAAACGTGGGCGGGAGATGCTCTCGGCATTGATTGATTTGACCACTGATGCCGAAATCCTCGCCGAGCTAGCGCGTGGGAATTGGCGCAAGCAGCTTCCTCACTTACAGCAGGCTTTAGATGGTCGTGTCCAGGCCCAGCATCGACTCTTACTCAAACATCTTCTGGCTCATAGCACCTTTCTGGAAGAGACCTTGGAGCAGCTGCACCAGGAGATCGAGCAACACCTCTGCCCTTTTGAGGAGACCATGGCCTTGCTCATGAGCATTCCCGGCATTGCCCACGACTTGCGCAACGAGCTGTGACCAGTAGCCAATCGGCGTAGAAATATGCCTCCTTGAAGAGAACGAACGCAATGGTTCTCACCAAGGAGGTAGGCATGACCAGTATCGTCGATGGTTCAATGAAAATCCAGACAACTTCGGAGTCCAACCCCTCAACTCCCGCCTGGTTTGGCGAAGTCGTGTTGCTTAGTAGCTTTCTTCGCAAGCACGGTGTTCTCAGCAAGATCAGTGAGCAGGTGCGTTTTGCTCGGAGACGTTTCGGCCGGTACGAGATGATCGATTTTCTCGCGGTGCTGTTCGGCTACGCCATCAGTGGCGAGCGCACCCTGGAGGAGTTTTACGAGCGGCTCCAGCCCTTTGCAGTTCCGTTCATGGCGTTGTTTGAGCGAGACCAGTTGCCTTCCCGCTCAGCTCTCTCCCGCTTTTTAGACGCGCTGACGGAGGCGCCTGTCGAAGCGCTTCGGACCCTCTTTCTCGATGATCTACTCAGCCGTCCGAGCATTTCCGGAGCGAACGAGAAGCAAACCGGAAGTCTGGTGGATCGAGCGGGGAACGAGTGGACGGTCATCGACCTCGATGGCACGCGGGAGGCGGCTCGCCAACGCGCCTTGCCCCAGACCAACGACTTGCCTCCGGCCTCTCGCCGATTGGATGAGGTCTGCGCTCCTGGCTACACAGGACGCAAGCGGGGAGAAGTGGTCCGCACGAGAACCACCATCAGTCAGGCCCATAGTTATCACTGGCTCGGCAGTTTCGGAAACCGAGGCAACGGACGCTATCGGGAGGAACTGCACAAGGGACTGGCTGCGATCACACGCTATCTCAGCGCGTATCAGCTCCCATCGGAGCGGACGCTGCTGCGGCTCGACGGGCTGTATGGAACCGGAGCGGTGCTCGCGGATCTGGCCGGCTTTGCCTTTGTGACCCGCGGCAAGGAGTACACCGCCCTCGATCATCCCCTCGTCCAGGCTCGTCTGCATCTGCCACCGGATCAATACCAGCAACGCCCGGAAAGCCAGACAGCCCGCACCCTTTACGATTGTCCCGAGATCCCGGTGGGACCGCAGGGCGTGCTGTGTCGCGTGGTCGTCGCTACGCATCCCGCCACGAAAAAGAAGAGCCCCGTTGGCGTCACACGCGCGGGCATTGTGTACGAACTCTTCTTGACGAATTTGCCGCAGCACGCGTTTACGGCTTGCGACGTCGTCGAACTCTACTTGCATCGCGGTGCCTTTGAACCCATCTTAGCAGATGAGGATAGAGAACAGGACCCGGACCGCTGGTGCAGTCATGCGGCCTGGGGACAGGAAGCCTGGCAGGTGGTTGCCCAATGGGTCTGGAACCTCCGCCTCGAACTGGGGCATGTGCTTTCGCCGACTCCGCTGCGCGTCACCGAGTTTGCTCCTGCTATCCCAGAACCGAGTGCCCAGGCTGCCACACGTCCGACTTCATCTGCTCCTGCCTCTGGGTATGGCTCACCTACGACTGCCACCTCCTGGAAAACTGGTCGATTCACAGGGCAAGACTTTCTTCCCCAACCTGATGGCACGCTCCGTTGTCCAGCAGGGCAGGAGCTTCGTGCCCATGAGCGGCGTCGAGAAGCCGATGGGAGTCTACGGGTGGTGTACGCCGCCAGCATCCGTGCTTGTCGTCCCTGTCCGTTGCGCGACCAGTGCCAATGGAATGGGACCGCCACCGCGAAACCGCGTCAGGTGAGTGTCCTCTTGCATCCGCTCACTGTCGGCAATACGCCTCTGCTCTGGCGTGACTGGAGCCGAAGAGAACACCGACGCGCCTGTATACAGCTTGTTCAGCATCAACGTGTCGAGGTGAGCCTGGCGCCTCCTTCCGCGGATGAGCCAAACTCAGCCGAGATGGTCCTTTCTCGTGCCCAGCGGGCTCACACCCGCCTCTCGTGGGTCGAGCGCCTGGCTCGCAATGCGCGTCCTCCAGCCAAGGGGCATGTCAGCATCAGGCTCTTCGGGGTGCCAGACCAGTTCGCTGACTTCCTCACCCACCCCGATTGAGACGCGCGCCAGGTTCACTCCCTTTCAGCCGTGGAGGCGAGCCCGTTCGACGTCTGAGTCCAGGATCACGAGATCGAGATGGCGAAGGTGCTCGGGGTCGGCGACCACATGGATCTCGACGATCTTGCCACTCTTGATCGTGAGCCTGAAGACGAGGACCTGTTGCCCACGCCGGGCCACGGCTCCCACGGCTCCGTTCACCAGCGCCGGTTGCAACCCTCTGACGCGCCCGGAGACCTGCCGGGCCACGGCTCTTGCACCGCGGACTTCGCCTGGCGCGCCCACAGACACGGCGGCGCGGTCGGCCCGCAGGACCACATCCGGGTCCAGCAGCGTGAGCAGCGCGCCGAAGTCCCCCTCGCGCGACGCCTTGAGGAAGGCGTCGACCACTTCTCGGCCTCCTGGATGATCAGCTTCTTTTCTCCTCCCGGCCTCCCGCACTCGGCGACGTGCACGGCTCGCCAGCTTCTTTGCTGCTGCTCCCGAGCGCCCGACGATGGGGGCAATCTCGTTGAAGGGCACGTCGAAGAGATCGTGCAGCACGAAAGCCAGGCGCTCGGCGGGCGAAAGCGTGTCCAGGACGATCAGCAGCGCCTGGCCGACCGAGTCGGAAAGCTCCATCTCTTCCTCAGGGTCGATCCGGTCCTGCCTTTCTCCGCCTGGTTCCGGCCCAACCAACCCTGCGGGCTCCTCACGGCGCGATTTGCGCGAGCGCAGCATGTCCAGGCAGATCCGCGCAACCACGGTCGTCAGCCATCCGCGCAGATTCCCGATCCCGGTCTTGTCGGAACGGCTGAGGTGGAGCCAGCCCTCTTGCACAGCGTCCTCCGCTTCGGGGAGCGAGCCGAGCATGCGGTAGGCGACTGCCCGCAGGTGGGGACGTTCGGCCTCAAATTGTGCGGCCAGCCAGTCGTGTTCGTCCATTCCTCATCTTCCCTTTAGCTCATCGGTAACATTTCTTCGGTGTGTTCCGTCACTTTATTGACGGATGAAACCCACCCGATGTGACCATTCGTTCATCGGTCGCCTTTCCTCGTCACGTCCCGTCAAGAGAGTGACAGGGAGTTGAACTCCCCTGGAACGCAAGGGAGCGAAAACGTCTCGGTCGAAACCGAGAGGAACCGCTTCAGATTCATGCACAAGGAGAGTGATCATGCAAACACAGATGAAGCAGGCTCGAATCTTCCCTCGACGGCTGTCGACGGGCCTGTGCTGGTTCATCGCCGTGGAATTCTTCTTCTTCGCGCCGTTCAAGTTCTCTCCAGTTGGGGTCCTTGGGTACCCATCGTACTTTGTGAAGTTTGTGAACTGGGGCTATCCCGCCTGGTTCTCGGTCGTCGTCGGTGCCTGCGAGCTTGTGGCCGCAGTACTGCTGACCCTGCCGCGCAGGCGGTTCCTGGGTGCTGTGATGCTGGTAGCCCTCATGACAGGCGCGGTGACGACGCACATCGTCGATCATAATACGCTTGCCGACAGCATCGCGGCGCCGATAGAGCTGGTCCTGGCGGGCATCGCGGCTTTGACCCACTGGCCAGCGGATTGGAGAGAGCCGTTGGCGTTCGGGCCGTCTTCGGCGTCATCGGACGCTGCCACCCACTCGGGTTCTTCCGTCGGTCACATTTCTTCCTCGTCTTCCGTCAAAGGAGTGACCAGAGCAATTCCCCCGATGTCATCGGGAGACCAGCTCGAAGTGGAAGATCGAGTGGGGAATCTGGTCAAGCAAGATCGAAACCGGGGCCAGTAACGTCCAGGTTTGAGGAAAAGGAGAAATTATGAAGTACATGCTACTGCTTTACGGAAACACGTCTCAAGCGCCACATTATACCCCTGAAGAAGCGCGAGCCGCAAGGCAAGGCTGGTTTGATCTCCTGGCGGACATGAAAGCTGCCGGGGTGTATCTCTCCAATTATGGACTTTCCCCAGTCACCGACGCGACGACGGTGCGCATTCGGAATGGCGAGACGGTAGCCATCACTGGTCCGTTTGCTGAAACGGATGAGCAATTGGGCGGATACTTTCTGCTCGACTGCAAGAACCTCGATGAAGCAAAGGATTGGGCAGCGAAAATTCCCCATGCGAAGTTCGGCTCAATTGAGATCCGCCCGGTGATTACCTACACCGAGGGGTGACAAGAGAAGCAATGCTCAGCAGATAGGGAGGTGGCGGCTCGCCCGCCATTTCCCTGTCTGATGCCTTCTGGTCTCCATCTCGTTGCGCAATCCGTGGGAATAACATCCGTTTTCTCCTGGACCAAACACAGCAAGCTGGCCCGGTGCGATGCATCGCACCGGGCCAGCTCATGCCACCGCTCATTCCCTCCCAAAACGTCTTCTCCCGGTGCTCCTGGCACCGGGCTGTTTGAGGAAAACCAGCTTTCGTGCTATTGGACTGCCCCCAAAGAACCGCTCACAGCACTCGTCATTTGTACATTCACGAGCTTGATGAGTGGGAAATTCCCGCCACATCTCGACCGAAGGAAGGCTGAAGGGTCGAACGAAATGCCAGCTGTCGAACCGATCTCGACCACTTTTTGCATAGGCTGGTGATGGGTTTCGCGCGAGATGCACTCTCGGCTTTCCTCCCGCATTTACAAAAACGGTGCGAAACAATCCAACTCTGGAGCGGTTTCTCCAGTTTCTCACTGGTCGATTCCTCTGTTTCGCGCCAACTTCCCACATTTCGGCTCAAAAATCGTCGAACATTCGCGCCATTTACCACTGTTGTTATGAAATGAGTCAGAGCGTGGAAGTTGTGTCGAACCTTCGCCCGCGAAAGAATCTGGGTGAAGGTTCGACACACGGGCTGTCCACGCTCATTTTTGGTCGAACCTTCAGCCTATTTACCATTATTGTCACGAATATTTGGCCCAGTGCCACTGATCTTATTCCAAGCTATGCTGGATATCCTCTATAAGCAAGGACGCAATCCCTTCTTGGTAAGCTTTTTTCCCTTTTTCCTGTATGACACCTATTAGGGGAGTGAAAACATCGGGCAGTATGTGTAGACTGGCCACATCATCGGTATCGAGATTGGCTGCCCTTATATGCAGCGCAGCGACATAAGAGGGAGGATCGAAGCGCCAGAGTTGGCAGTGGCGGGGATAGCGGGAGAGCAAGTGAGCGGCGATGCGCAGCCCTTGAAGATCGAAGTCACCACTGTAGTGGAAGGTGACGTCGGGTGACGTATTGCTGATTTTGTTGAGAAGTTGCATGGTTGCAGCACTTGGCCAGCCAGAGGTGCAAATCAGCGTTGGGAGTGTTCCCTGTGGCTTCTCTGATTTTTCTTTTAAATCGCTCGTTAGTGTATCGACCACGACCTCGAAGACTTGGGGATTCTCGAACAGATACACATGATCGGTGGCTGGGTAGAGTTTGTGCCAGGTCAGCAACTGGCGCAACGGGAGGACCAGGATACGTTCGCCGGCGAGTTCTACCAATGGATCGCAGAGGCCAGTCATGTCCTCTGCAGATGAGAGATGAAAGACGGCTACCGTTGATGAAATGGTGTCTAGGAGTAGCCCGGCTTCAGCGTATAGCAGCAGGTGCTGTTGTTCTTGTTCCGGTGATGGTATGTGAGACCCTTCTCCTGGCTCTATAGGGTTCCCTGTTGTTGGCTCGACCCGGTTCAGTTTGCTCAAGTCCATCAAGGCCTGTAGGAAGAGGCGCCCTGCAAGGGTATTCATATCGAAGCAATGTGGATCGCCGCTAATCCGCTGGGCGAAGAGTGCCAGGCGTTCAAAGTTGGGAGGTGCTGGCAATTGCTGAAGGGCGTCGATTACCAAGCGGATACTGTGCAGGAGCTGGTTCTGAATCTCGAATGGCTCGTTTTTATACCGGCGGAAGAGCGCTTCTTTCCCATGCTGGCCAGTGAGCAACCAGTGTCTTCCTCTGGCGTCGCTGGGCAGATCATCAGCCAGCGACGCCAGCGTCTCGTAAAATGTCTGCTGGGCCTGAGCATGGTGCTGGCGCTGTGTGAGCCTCGTTGTGTGTGAACGCGCAGGGAAAAGAACTTGCAGCAGGTCTGGTAACTCGCAGGCGAAGCCACTGGCATTGAGGGCCCGTTGAAAATCGGCGAGTTGCACAACGATATCTGGACGATCCGACAACTGTCTATGGAGGAACCGTGCAACTTCGCGCTGCTCTTCTGGTGTACATGCTCGTAAGACAACCCTCCCATGAACACCGCCCCGCATGATATACTTGTGATAGATTGCTTCAAGCAGTCGTGTCCACACGGGCTGTTTGAAAAAAACTGCTGCTCTCTGGACATTTCCAGCCGCTTCTCCCGGCTTATTCATACCTCTATCCGCTCCGCGAGTGAGTGATCGGAACTCCAGAAGGAAGGGAAACCAGCAGCTAGCTCGCGGTCCTTGTCGCAGAACATCGTATATTTCACACAGGCAGGAATTTCAGCGCCTTCGCCTGTTACACGCGGTCCGGTCATGATCCATTGAAACTGCTGTTGGGCCAGGAACTTGAGCAACTGATGAGTATTTTCTATGCTCACTTTATCAAACGCTTCATCGAGTGCAATCAGGCGTGGTGCTCCTTGACCAGCACTCTCATAGAGCGCTGAGAGTGCTGCAAAGAAGGGGATATAGAGGGTGACGTACTGCTCGGCACCGCTTCCTTTTTTAAAGAAGCGATTCGTGAGATGCAATGAGCTCCCATCGGCGCGCAAGATGTAGATCTCGAACTGAAACCAGTTCCGATAGTCAAAAATGTGAGCCAGAGCCTCACTAAAGTTGGCCGCATTCGTCGTTTGAGGCTGCGTGCGCAAAGTGCTGATCTCCTGTCGGAATGCATGAACTAGCTGGTCTATTTCTTCCTGTTTAAAGGTCTGGGCTTGTCGGCGCAGCAGATCATGATATTGGGCCAGCCGGTTACCGGGCCTCGCTTGTGTCTGTTCCTCTTTTCGCGGTGTCCATCGGAGGTGGTAGTAGGTGCCAACAAATGCAGTCTGGCTGAGGACCTTATTCATCCTTCTGACCCAGTCCTCGGCGTCAGTAATGTGCTTGCCAATAGCATCAGCCATCTGTTCCAGCAGGAAGTTCTGGAAGAGTTCGCGCTCCCTGGCTTCCAACAACTGCTTCTGATGACTGATTTCTTCGCCCAGCCGGTTGAGCAACTCAGCGGCATTGGATCGGTCGGCGTTCTGGAAACGGACGATACCTTGTTCATCATACTGGGGACCATACTCGTGGAGCAGATTGTTGACTTCATAAACGATTTTGATCAGGGCGTTTTGCTCGCGCTCTCTATGCCCTTCCAGTTCAGTTTTCCGTTGGTGATAGATCTCCTCCTGTGCCTCTAGAGGGATGTCCAACATACTTTGTGCCATCTCCAAGGGTGCCTGACGCTCTATACGCTGTTTCAGGGTGACCAGCAACTCTACTGGATAAGCGTCAAGCCGGGTAAGGAAGCGCTGATAGGTTTCGTGGCAACGTCGTTGTGTCGCCTCAAGTATCGCCTGAGCATTTCCTTCATTCTGCTGATTGGTCTGCCAGGTCTCATGGACAACTGCACGGCGTTCTTTTATGGCTTGCAGCTCTTCAGGCAAGGTCTCCTGGCGCGCCTGCCACGCTTGCAATTGCACCAGCAAGTTGTCAATGCTGGCTTGCTCGGTTTGCTGTACGAGCTGCATCAGTGTTTCTAGTTCAGCCTTGGCTCGCTGAGCCTCCAATTTCGCTTTCTGTTGTGCCTGGGCGGCACGCCACTCGGCGGCTTTATCCTGTGTTAGCTGCTCTTGCGCTCTGTTATGCTCTTGCCAAGCTGCGCGCAGCCGTTCCAGGTAGCTGAGCAGTGTTCGCTGTTCACTGGCCAGCCTACTGGTCGCATCATGTGCCTGATCGACCATCTCAGAGGAACTGGCGAAGATCGGTACACCGGCTGCCGCTTTTTGCAGTTCTATTCTCAATGTCGTAATATGCAGGCGCAGAGCTTGGGACTCATTGCGTCTCTCCTGGTAGCGTTCGTCTGCCTGCCTGAGTATGCCAAATGTGGTCTTGAATTGCGTGTACCGGCCTTCTACTTCGCTGACTTTCCAGATCTCGCCCAGCCGGTTCTGCATGTTCTCCAGATACTGGCGCTGCTGCTCAAGGTGTTCGATCTGGCTATCGAGAGCTTTCAGTTCATTCTCAAGAAGCTCCCATTGCTGATGGAGTTGCTCCAACGCTCGGTGCTGCTCGCGAATGCGCGTGGCTCTACCAATACAACGGGCTGTCCCTTCCCCTGCCATACCAGTCAGCAGGCCGTGTGTCCAGGTTATTCTCTGGTAGTGGGCGTCTTGTTGCAAGACCGCCGGGTGGACGATACGTTCCATCTGTTGCAGAATGGCTTGCGTGACCTCTTCCCAACTGGTGGCCTGTGCACCAAGTGTGTCGCGCAGTGCCGGATCACTGCGCAGTAGGCAGGCATTCCATGCGGACGACTCGGCATCTGCCTGGAATTGGGCCAGGTGCGTGAGATCCAGGCGACAGTCGCTGAGCCCTTCGGTCGTTAAAAGCGCATCGGCCGCATCTACATGCGGAGGTAGAACAACTAGCGCGTCGAGCAGGCCGGCATCTTCCAGCATATGCTCAATGCCGCCAGCTAAGGCTCCCTGGTTATCGATTTCTGGGACAAAATCAAGCAGCATGTACAGCGGCAGAGCAGGAATACCGTGAGCCTCTAGAGACTGGCGTGCCAGGGCACGATGCGCAGAGCGCGCCGGCACGTATTCGGGCTCCTGACGTTTCTGCTCGTAAGCGGCCCAGGCTTGTTGAACAGCTGCTTGTTGGGCCCCCTGTTGCCCTTTGAGCTTCTCTAGACTCTGCTGGAGTTGCCCGCTCGATGTTTTCAGCCTGCCGAGTACCTGGTTGATCTCGTTGTGATAGTCTTGTTGCAAAGCGCCTAGATGCTCGACTATTTCCTGTGGCGAGCCGCTTTCTTTCCAGACTAAGCTGGCGCGTTCATGGAGAGGAATAAAATGGGCATGCCAATCACCCTGTTCCAACAATGTATCCAGCCAGTCTGCGAGATCCTGCTGGGCTAGGCAGACCGATTCGCGCTCGCGTTCAAATTGCCTGGTTGCTGCGTCAAGAGCGTCATACGCGGCCGTCTCCTGACGCTGGTTGAATTGGAGCTGGAGCATGTCCTTCTGCAGATCTTGGTGGAATTGCTTGAGTGTGCGCAACCAGTCTAGCCGTTCCTGAATGTGGATCTCCTGCAGTGAGGAAATCTTTGTAGATACGTTGGGGGTGGAGCTATCCAGAGAAAACCCGTGTACTTGCTGGAGCGTTTCGGCTAACTGGTCCGCAGCAATCGCCCAGCGCGCAACCTGTTCAGCCAAGTGGTGGAGTGCGGTGAGTTGTTCGCTACTTTGTTGGTGCATCTCCTCAAATGTCTGACGTTGCGTTTGTATTGCCTCGTTCGTTTGTTCACGTCGCTGGATGGCGTCGTCCAAAATCTGGCTCTGCGCGGCGAGGCTTTTTTCGAGATTGGTGACCGTGTCCTGCACTTGATTAAGTCGTCGAGCTGCCTGCAGCCCTTCACTACCCTCTAGTGCCGCGACCTGGCCAGCGAGCTCTACCTGTTCGTGTTCCAAAGCTTCAATCTGGGACTGGGAACGCTTCAGCTCGTTTTCAGCGCGAGTCATTGCCCGCTTCAGGCGCTGCATCTCGTTCTGTGCTGCGTTTACCTGAAATTGGTCGTGAACATAGTCACAGGCCGCCAAGCGTGCCTGGGCCATGGAGACGATTTGCTGAGCGCGATGCAGGCGTTCAACAGCTGCATATGCTTCCTGACGCCGGTCAATCTCTTCCTGAAGCGAGTCCATCAATTCCAACGTCGTGGCCGCGTGCTGGATCAAATCATTAGGGAGCGCGGGTAGGGATTGGTCGAGGAAGACGCGTACCGAATCCAGGGAGAGGACACTATTCAGGTTTGGCTGGCGCAGGTAAAGGAGTTGCCTGATCAGGCGATGAAAATCGTTGATATCAGTCAAGTGAAAGAGGTAGTGCATCACCTTGTGCTCATAGTCGCGCTGTGTCTCGCAGACCAGGCCGTGCTCGGCTACCACCTTTTTAAAGGTGCGCAGATCGCAGGCGCGTCTCCCTCCATTACCTGTGTCCTGCATAGTAGAGATATCTTTTTCGAGGCGTGAACCATCTGTAATCAGAAAGCGTGTGCAACTGATCGGTGTGGTACTGTTGCGATTACCATAGAAGGCCAAGCCTATAGTGAGATAGCGGGCCTTATCGAACTCGCCACGCTCCCAACGTGTACGTAGCTCGGTAGCGAAAGGTGGCTGGTCCATGCCACGCCAGGCAAATTCAAGTGCAATATAGGTCGTGCGCTGATCGCGCATATAGGGCGTGTTCGATTCCTGACCGCCAATGATGTAGTAGTCAATGCGTTTCTCGCGTTTACCAAAGGTGTCGATGCGTTCAGGTCGGTAATCACCATCGAGCGCCAGGGTTATAGCGGCGGTGAGTACCGTCGACTTGCCAGACCGGTTATCGCCTGCCAGAAAGAGTCGCCCATGAGGGATCTCGAGTTCCTGGTGTTCATAAAGCCAGAAATTGGTTAAAATGATGCGTTCCAGGCGGTAACCTGCTGGTCCACCTACCATTTGCTGGAGAAGCCGGGCCTGGACGCGTGCGGCTTCTGCCCCAGTTTCATCCCACAAGGTAGAGCTTTCGCTATCGTATGGCATGAATACTTCTCCTTACTCCTTTGCTGAGTCAGCATTCTCAAACGCGGTCCAATCAAACGCCAAACGCGCCGTGCTGGCCTGTTTTTTTGTATTCCTGGCCTGAGGATGTTTTGGATGATTCTCTGGCAAATCCTGATTGTAGTTCACACTGTAGCGTGCTGCTGTGGGCAGAATGAGTATCTGCCCATCAGCATCTGGGCCACGCAACAAACCGAATTGGCGCATCCGCCAGTAGACTTCCTCTAGCAGTTCCGCCGCTTTGCTATCCTTGACTGTTGCTCCCCAATAGGAGCCATAGCGCTGGCGGAGTTCGCTGAAGAGTGGGATAATATCCCAATGCGACACATGCAGGCACCCATACCTATCGGGCAACCACTCGCCCTGCTCCACCTGTTGGCGAAACATGGTGCAGAGCAAGAGAATCATATGATCGTATGCGCCGTTTAAGCTGAGAGCTGGCCCTGCGCCTACCGAGAGACTGCTGCCACGCACTACGCAGGCGTAGTCATCGTTCAGCTCCAACAGCCAGCCGAACGTCCTGGCAAGTTCATCACTAACCCGTTCGGCCTGCTGGGTGAGGGATGCGAAGGCCTCGGGATCATCGTAACGTAACAGGACTGGGCCAAGCAGCAATGCGCGCCAGGCCCGAATCAAAGGAGGAATGCTTTGTGCCATGAGCGGGAGGACGCCAGAGGGCAACAATTGCTTGCTCTGTCTGCTCAACAGGTCAGCAATGGCCGCGACCCGTTCTTCGTTCAGCGCTTCAATTAGCGAATGTGCTATCGGCGTAAACTCGTAGAGGACCTCGCTCTCCTGTTGCGCGGCGTCTTCCACCCATTTTTTGACTTCTCCCTCCAGGGTCTGGAGTCCACCCAGCCGCGTCAGATAATCTAGCGCGCGCCACATGCTATAGCGATCCTGCTGGTTGCGAAAATCCAGGGCTGGTCCGCCTGTAACTTCTTTCGACTGTTGCTGTAGCTCGTCGGCCAGTTGTGAGAGAAGAAACTGCTGATTCCTGCCACCACCGGCGAGATAGCGCTTCTCTGCAAACCAGAGGAGCCAGGACAGACAGACAAAATCGCGTGCGCGTTTCAGTTTATCGTCGAGATAGACCGGCGTAATGCCATGCAGATGACGCTCCAAGCGAAAAAATGCAGAGCCGCGCTGAATACGCCAGCCGGTGTTCTGCTCATGCCAGCGCTCCAAGGTCACTAGATGGGCACGAATCAGGCGATATGCATCAGGATTCGTGTGCAATGAAACAGTAACATTATCCAGCAAAGCAGCATGAGCCTGGAAAATATCGCGCGAAGTGTGATAGGTGAGTACCCTCTGCGGAGGTTGTATTCGCTAACACCTGTTCGTCATCAAGCATCATGGCATCACCTCGGTTTTTACTCTTTCCTGCCGCTCATGTTGTGCCTGGAGAGCGGTATTGGCCCGATGTTGCAGACGATAGCGGGGTAGCAGGAGCACACCGTCGCAGGCACGCAGGGCGACATAACGTGCCTCGCGCCGGTTGAGTAGGGTGACGACCGAGCCATCCGGCAGTTTGTACTCTAGTGAGAGATTGCTCAGACAACCACCGACCATTTCACTCAGGGCCGCGCGCTCTTCCGGTGTAATCTCAATGATTGTGCCCAGGTCGAGGATTGGCTCGCGGAAGAGACGGGCAAAGCGCTGGTGCTGGAGAGCCGCTGCGGCATCGTGCTGCTGTTTCATCTGGTATACAGCGTCCGCGCTGTGCCGCATCGGCTGCTCAATAGTCCTTTCCACATTGCCTTTATAGATAGGGCGGAGGCTGCGTACCACGGTTGGAGGCTGCTGCCAGGGTGTACGCTCACCCGGCGTATTTGCTACCTCTGGTGTTCCGGCAAAGCTCTCGGCGAGGTGAATAGGCATAGCGCTGGCGAACGCGGCTGCATACAGATGCTGCGCCGTCTCTAGATCGCTGATCTGCATAAACTGGTTGGAAAGGGTATAGAGCATGCTTACATAGTCGGTCTGGGGACGCATAGAGGTCGCCAGGGAGTGGGCGCGATGCACAACTTTCTGGATCGCATCGTTGGCTGCTTTGGAGAACAGGGTAATGGTGCTCTGCTGAAGAAACCAGTCCTGCAGTGCCTCGATCTGCTGACGAATGTCTTCGTGCCAGAGCGCAATGTGCTCGGCCTGTGTCTGAATTGGCGGAGGCGTCGAGGTAATGATTTCCAACAAACGCGCATTCTTCCCGCTGGACATCCAGCCTGTGAGCAGACCGCGAATCGCGTTGCTATACTGCACCAGTTGTTGGGCGAAGCTCTGAATGTAGGTTATGACAATGGACTTATAGGCAAGATAAGCGGTGAGGTTCGCGATATGCTGGGCGCTTTGATGCATGCTACCCAGATACTGAGCAGCGTCGTGGGTAACGCGCTCCCAGGTGGTAAAGGCCCGGTTCCATTGCTCAGCGATCTCCTGGCAACGCTCGGGCGTAAAGCTACGGCGATCTTCCTGCAGCCACGTGTCCAGTTGACGCAGCAGTTCATCGAGAAGGGGCAGATCACCTTGCCGCAAACCGCCTTCACTGGCTCCAATGTGTGCGTGGCTGGCGAGAAACGCTTCGATTTCCAACGCTTCAGAAGTGGCTTGATAGCGCAGGATCGATGAGCGCAAATCGGCGATGGTTGTGACTCGGCCTGTGTCGTAAATTGTGGTAAGATTGCCCCACCTGACTAGGCTATCCAGGTCTGCTTTACAATTCTCTGAATGATATTCCTGCTTGATCTCTTCACGTACTGCATCTAGCACGTCTTGTGCAGTGAGTTGATAACGATACGCACGGCTGCGTCGATAGAAGGTGCGCATGATGGCGCGATAAGAGTTGGTATGATCCACCAGCGGGGTAAGGTAGTTGAAAAGCGAGAGAGAGCCGAATTGTTTAAACGCAGTGATGTTATCCTGGATCTGTTGAAATGATCCACGACCGTTGACGCGGTTCTCTTCAGATGGATCAAAGGCTGTGAACGGGTCTAACGAAGCCAAGGGATTGTCTTTCCTCTCTCGCTCTATTATGTACTGCCCATATATTGATTAATAGCTAAGGCAAGGTTCAATTTGGACGAAGTGTACTTGACAGTTTGAACAGTCACACCGTGTCACGCCTCCGCGAAGCGAAGGATCTGTCGCGCTCGGCAGCGAGATCCTTCGCTTCGCGGAGGCGTGACAGAACTGGACCTTACTGGTGGTGAGGAACTGTCAAGTTCCTTTGAACCTTGCCTAAACTTGAAAAGGGTAGCATGTATGCTATTATATCTCATATAAAGCACGCTCTGCTTGTTCTGGAGGATATGCAACAAGCCCGCTGCCACTGCACGAAAGTCCTCCAATTCTGTAATATTTCTATGCCCTCTTGAAGTAGAGAGTTTGCTCGTAGAAGCACGGAAGTAGGGATGCACCACAATGTTTGTTAATCAAGACAATACATTTCCTCATCGTCCATATATCGATGAAAAATGCCACATTTCCCCATATTTAGCGGGTGTTCGGTGGTCACAATAGCTGGTTGGTTTCTGTGGAGATACAGCAACTCTCCAGCGATCCCATCGCATTCGTTCGTCCCGAGCACGTTCGATATCTGCTCACGGCGGGTGAGAGGGAGAACGTACGCCGACCTGTTTCCCGCGCCAGACCAAGGAGGGTGGGAGACAGATGTTCTCCTGGGCGGCCTACTGGTCTTTTCAACGGGAGGAGCTATCAATGCGTGCTAAAAAATCGCTCGACCTCTTCGAGGCACGTGACGAGAGGCGCCGGAGGGAGCGCGCGAAGCACGCTTTTCCCGTAGCCTTTGGTGTGCAGGCGCGCGTCAAGAATGGCCATGACGCCGCGATCGTCGTCCGCGCGCAGCAGGCGCCCGACCCCCTGCTTGAGCTGGAGGATCACCTGTGGGAGGACATACTCGCGAAACCAGTTCTCCCCCCGGGCCTTCATGCGCGCTACCCGTGCCTCGTGCACAGGATCATCTGGTGGCTCAAAAGGCAACCGATCGATGACCACCAGCGAGAGCGCCTCACCAGGGATGTCCACGCCTTCCCAGAAGGTCTTGACGCCAAAGAGGACTGCATTCCGCGCTTCTTTGAACTGGCGCACGAGTTCAGCGCGCGGCAGGTCTCCCTGGCGCACTACCGGGTAGGGGATGTGTGCCGAGACCTCCCCATAGACCTGGTCGAGCATCCGCTTACTGGCAAAGAGCAGGAAAGCGCGTCCTTGAGATGCATTGACCAGGTGGCGCATACGCTGCGCCAGCGCCCGCATGTAATCCTGAGCGGCCTGATTGTTCCCATAGCTCGGCTCGGGTAGGTCACGTGGCACATAAAGCAGGGCGTTGTGCCGGTAGTCAAAGGCCGACGGTAAAATGCGTTCGAGGACCTCGTGCTGCTCAAGGCCAACGCGCTTGCGGAAATATGCAAAGTGGGGACCGGTGTCTCCCGGTTTGAGCGGATGAGGGCCAACCGTCGCGAGCGTGGCGGAGGCACACACCGTCGGCCACTTGTCAAAGAGCTTCTTCTTGAGCCATGGGGCGACATCGAGCGGAGCTGCAGAGACCTCAATGAAAGGGAGGCGGTTCCCAGTCGGTGAGACGCGCTCCAGAGAATAGACATGGTCCTCTGGTTGGTCAACCGCACAGACGATGCGCACGCGCTCCGCCAGATGTTGCGTGCGCTGGATCAGTTTCTGATAGAGGACCTCTTCTTTTTCTGTTTGGTACAACGGTGGTTGCTGGCGGAGGGCTGCGACCAGGTCAGTCAGGTAGGCTGCCAGGCGCATGGCTTCCTGCACTGGCCGATGCAGCGGCACTTTGTTCGCGCCGGTGATGGGCAGACGTTCTTCCAGCTGCTGCCAGACTCCGGTGGCGCACCGGAGCACCTCTTCCTGCAGTTTGACGGGGGTATGCGCCCTCAGGGTTTTGTGCGCCAACAAGCTCGTGATATGAGCATAGGCGACGGTCCTGGTGAAGGCGCGGGTCGCTTCATCCTCAAGATGATGCGCCTCATCGAGCACAATCACATCCCGGTGAGGCAGGATGGCTCCCTCGGCAACCGCGTCCAGCAGCAGCAGGGTGTGATTGACTACGATCACCTGCGCCCGCTGCGCTTGTTCGCGCATCTGGCGGACATAGCAATCGCGGAAGGAGGGACACTTACTCCACGCGCACTGGTCGCTGTCTCCACATACCCTGCTCCGCAAGTCGCCCGGCAGCTGAAAGCCGAGTGTCTCAAAGTCGCCCCCGAAGGCGTGAGCGAGATCATCGATCACCCCGATCAGACGACGCCATTCCCATCGCTGGGTGTCCAGTGATCCCTCTGCCCGCTCTGCCTCCAGGCGATCCAGGCACACGTAGTTGCCGATGCCTTTAACGAGTGCCGCCTCGCATGGCTGGATATGGTGTTGGATAAAGGGAATATCTTTGTAGAAGAGCTGTTCTTGCAGCGCTTTGTTTGCTGTACTGAGAAGGGCGACCTTGCCGGAGCGGACAATCGGGAGGAGGTACGCCAGACTTTTTAGTAAATAGCGTGAATGTTCGACGATTTTTGAGGTCAATGATAGGAATTCGGCGCGAAACATAGGAATCGACCATTCAGAGCCTGGAGAAACCGCCCCAGATCTGGTGTGACTTCCTTTGAATGTTGTAAATAAAAACCGTCTTTCGGTTGATCTCGGAGACAGGTGCTGAGGCGGCAGTGCCGCCTCTCGACGAACCGGCGGGTGATAAAATGACGCCACACTTCCCCTTGCAATCCACCGTCAGACGCATCTTGTTCAGCAGTGCTTACAGATCGGAAGGAGCAGTCTGCTCCGTAAGCAACTGGTACAAGCGAGCCTTCCGTTGTGGTCCCTGGAGAATGGGTGAGAGGAGCCGTCGACCATGGAAGTAGGTAAAGATGTTGCCTCTACTGAATGGTCGTTGTAATGATGCGAGTTCACGACGCGCAGCCTCTTCGCTCACCAAAGCGTAACGCACCAGATAGGCCAGCACTTCGTCATCCGGACGACCCTCGCTCAAGAGCCATGCCGCATTGCATGACACACCCAACAAGAGATCTTTGGCGCGGTGGATCTTCGTCAGGTCGCTGTGATCCGAGCGCATGCCTGCTTCTGGATAGATATGTTCAGCCAGCCACGCTTCTGCCTCTCCAGGAGCAAAGACCATCTCGTGAGCAAGCAAGGCTAGCCCTTCACTGATTACATAGCGTGGCGAGCAAGGCAAAAGCACCTGTTCTTCCACATATCCTCGCTGTTGGATGAGAACCTCATCTTTGAGCACAAACTCCGCCAGATGGCCGGGATATCCTTCATGACATAACACGTAGAAGAGATCGGTGAGAGGAAAAGGGACCGCAGGGTTGAGATAGACGCGCGAGCGATGGTTCCCCAGGTAACGGGCCATGGCCCGTGCAGGCCGATCAACGATGGTCTGGATCTCGGTCTGCGCGTCAGCGGGCAGGGGAACAAGCGTTTGGGTGCGAAGCTTTGCCTCCGTTAAGGCACGCTGAAAAAAAGAGGGCAACAGAGAGGTTTTCTCTGGCGGCAAGGTAAAGGACGCTTGCCATTGATGCAGCCGTTCAGCGATGCTGTCACGGCCAGGAAGCGCTTCATCATAGAGGGCATAGGCTTGCTCGAAGGTACTCTCTGGCAGCCAATCAACGTCGAGATCATAGCAGCGTCTGACCTCCTCTTGCAACGAAAAGTGCTCACCTTGCAGGCGACGGCTCACCGTTTCAAGCGCACGAAGTTGCTTCGCCAGGTACGCTCTCCGTCGCGATGCAAACTGTTGGAGAGGCAAGGTCTCTTGTAACTCCTGAGCGTTGCGGACCAGCAGATCTGCCGGTTGAACAGGCTCATGGAGCACCTGTTCATGCCATTCTGGCGGTTGATATTCCTCTACAGGTGCGTAGGGAGTACTCTGCTGAGTAGCCTTGTTCAGTCTCAGCGCTAGAACAATGTAATCGTGTAACCAGCGTTCACTCAAAAGCTCATTTTTCCTTTCCATGCACGGTGTTGCTATCTTCAGCCCCATTTTCCCGCGATCAGGACAGCTCGACGCTTCCCCCAGAAAAGCTTTGGTCTTGTGTCAATACCAGATCTCGATGGTTAGCAGACACAGTATTTGACTGCTAAATCCCAGTCTACCATATCCTCTGGCTCTTTTCTAGCAGTTGGTACGGTATATGGAGTGCTCACACGCACAGGTTGTCTCATCTGTGCTGCCAAACAGACGCACACCTGATCGGCTGATGGGATCAAAAGCTGGATCAACGCCACAGGGCGTTACCACGAATTTACAACATGCGCGTGAAACAGGCCGCTTCTGGCGCGGCTTCACGTTTGGTACATTGACTCAAGGTTCACGCATTTTTTGGCCCAAGGATGAGCCATTTGTTGAAGGTTCGTACGCTGTTGAAGGGCGGTTACTCTGGTAGTTTAGCCCAAGAGTGAGCCATTTAGCTCAAGGTTCGCACACTTTTGGGCCTTCCCTGCTCATGTGGTGCATCAGTACAATGAAGTGAGGTGAATGTATAGTGGTTTGACTCACTTTCCGTTGTACACGGGAGCAGGAAGCAATGGAAACACCGCGCACGCCTTCAACACGCCCTGGTACCCCAGGTCTTGATGTCTTCAAAATTGCCGGACGCTCCATCTCCGGCTTTGTCCACAGCTTCAAAACCGGTGATCCCCGCCGAGTCCGACAACCTTTTACCTCCCGGCTGGAGGAACAACTCTGTCTGTTTTTAGAGTATCATCCGCATGTGCGTTTCTACCAGCGCGGTGATGCCAGTCCTGCATGCGCCACGGCTTACGGCCTGGTCACCGACCTTGGGACTCCCTATCGGATCAACTACGTGTTCGAGGGCAAACCGCACGAGTATCTGCCTGATTTCGTGGGCACGCTCTGCGATGGGGGTTTGCTCATTGCCGAGGCCGGACGCGAGAGCGAAAAAAGCCAGGGAAAAGCGCTCGTGAAGGCCGAAGCCGCACGACGACTTGCGTTACTCAAGGGCGGAGTGTACTGGCTTGGCACAGAGACCCATCTCTCAGAACGCCGGCATCAGAACTGGCTGTATCTGCATGCTCGTCGCCAGCCGTTTGCGACCTTTGCCGAGATTTCAGTGGCTCTTTTACGAGCATGGCCCTACGGCGATATGCGCTGCGTGAGCGAGTTAGTTCACACCTTTGGTCCCCATTGGTCGGAAGCAGAAGTCGAGGCCGCTGTGTGGAAGCTGGTGGGAGATGCCGCCGCCGAAGGACGTCTGCTGGTTGATCTGGCCGCAGTGGAGCTTTCCCGCGCAACGTCACTTGCCCTGCTTGCGCCAGGCACCTCTCCCATTCTGCCTGATCCCCTGCCCTCGGAGCTCTCTGAGGTAGAAGACAACGCTTCTTTTCCGCGAGAAGCTCAGGATGAGGATCTCGTCCTTGATCCGCAGGTTGGCGTCCCTGGCCCCACCTTTGATGCCTCGGTGCTCGCAACCACCCAAGAGCAAGCTCATTTCCATCGCAATCTGGCAGCAGTCACCGCCGTGCTGGCCGGGATGGGGATCAGAGGGGCCGCGACGGCCTATGGGATGTCTACCTCCACCCTTTCGCGCCTGGTGCGCCGGACCAAGGAGCTTGGCCAGATTGCCTGTGTCCCCTATGCAACCTATCACCGTGATCGAGCTTTGCATCCAGACTTTCGAGCCTTGATCCGCAAGCTGTACATGCAGCCGTTCCGACCAACGGTCATGGCCATCTGCGAAGATATCCAACTCAAACAGCTTGCAGAGGAACTGAGTTCGCGTGAGAACAAGCCCATCGCGGTCCCGACCTATCAGCAGGTCTATGGGTTCGTGAAGAGCATTGCCCAGGAGATTCCGGTCAAAGAGGCCCGCTCTGGCCTCAAGCACGCTCCCCGGGAGCGGATGTCGCCAAAGTCCTTTGTCCTCTCCATTCCCTATCCAGCACACATCTGCCAGGTCGATGAGCATACCATGGACCTGCTTGTCGTAGCGTCCGATGGGACAGTGATCACTCGTCGGGTGCATGGAGCCGTGCTCATCTGTGTCAAAACGGCAGCGATCCTGGCAGCGGTGTTGTCGCTGGACAGTCTGCGCGAAGAAGACTACATGCGGCTGGTCAAGATGGCGATTGAGCCAAAGGATCGGATTACGGCGCTCTATGATTGCCAACACGCCTGGCCCTGTTCTGGCAAACCGGCGGTCATTTTTCACGACCGGGGCAAGATCTTTACCTCCGAACGGGCCACTCAGGTGCTGGTGGATCGTCTTGGCATCGTGACTGAGCAAGCTCCTGCTTACGCACCATCAGCCAAAGGAACCGTCGAAGCCTTGTTTACCTGGGTCACCCGCAAGTTTACCCACCGCCTGCCAGGGACAACCAAGTCAACTCCGGCTGATCGCGGCACCTATGACAGCAGAGGAGAAGCCGAACAAGCTGGCATCACCCTGGATGTGTTGGAGAAATGGTTCATCCAGGCGATTGTGGATGCCTACATGCAAGAGTGGGACCGTGAGAGAAGAGGTCGGCGCACTTCGTTGTGGGAAGAGAGTGTCCAGAAGATAGGGGTTTCTCGCTATCTGGGTTCACCAGATGATCTCAAGCTCTTGCTCATGAAGGCGGTCAATCGCAAGAATCCTGCGACCGGGCGCTATGCCATTTCACCCTATCGTGGACTGTCTTTCTTAGGATACCGCTATGTCAGTCCTGGGCTGCTGGATCGCCTCCGCGGCAGAGAGATCGATATTTATTACGACAGGAGGGATATTTCGGTCATTTACCTCTTTGAAGAGGGAGAACTCAGGGGCGAAGCGTATTGCATCGAGTTGTTGGGGGAGCGTTTGAGCGTCTGGGAAGCGCAAGCAAGGCGAAAGAGCGATACAGCGCAAGCGAAAGAGGCAAGCATGATAAGCTTGGAAGCCCGCCAGCGTATTCAGCAAGAAGCGGGATCTGGGAAAAAGGCGCTTGCCCTGGAAACCAGACGCCTGGAAAAGCAGCGACAGCTCGACCAACAGCGCGCAGACATTCACCCTGAACCTGTCCAGACCGCACTCCACCTCCTGGCTCATCAACAAGAGGTTTCGCCTGTGCCTGCTTCCACCCCAACAGGACTGTTGCCACCAGCCATTCCTGAAGATGAGGCTGAAACTGCCCCGGTCGTCCATTTGCAGATACGAAAGCGGAGAAGCCATGATGACTGATGGCAACGTTCCTGCTCCTTGCCCCCCCTTTGTCGTCCATGACGACTTTCTCGAAACGGCTTTTGAGTTGCGTTTTCAGGGCTTGTTGCAGCAAGCCTGGCGCCAACGCACCTGGCACGTCATTGCAGCGCTTCCAGGAAGCGGGAAATCGCTCGGGATCGCCGATCTGACCCATCAGAGCAATTCGCGCAAAGACACCAAGGGAGCAACCCGTCTCCCTCTGCTGGCCATTCGCGCTCCGAAGAATGGGGGGAAAGACCAGGCTCTGGGGACGGCATTCTGTACGATTTTCGGCATTGTCCCCGCCATGCCCTGGTATGTGCGCCGTGCCTGGTTGGTGCAAGCCATGGCAGAGACGGGAGTCGAATGTATCATCATTGACGACGCCCAGGACTTGAATCTGGCGCACCTGGCGTTTCTCAAAGAACTGACTGACAACATGGCCGCACCACCGTACGAGCGGATCGTCTCACTCTGCCTGGTGACAGCACACAGCGGGAAGGTGATCCCCCTCAAGGAAATCTTCTCGCGGCCTGACATTCTCTGGCGACAATTTCGTCGCCGTCTGGATACCGAACGCCCCTTTTGCGTCGTGGCCGGACATACCGAGGAAGAAGTGCGTTCGATTTTGGAAGCATTTGAAACGCTCTATCGGGATCAATTGCCTGATCTCCACTTGCTCCGCTGGACCAGGCCCATTTTTACCTGGCTCACGCATACCACGCTCGATCCAGATGGGACCAAGCGTGTCACGATGGATCATCTGACGCGACTGGTGACGGCTGCTCTGCGTCGGAGCTATGAGCAGGGAGCAAGGGATGTAGATGCTGCTACCCTCACCCAGACGGCGGAACTCATGATCCTGCGACGCGATGAGCTTGTTGAAATTGCGGGCGTTCCCTCTGATCCAGCTTTTCCGGTACAGGAGGTAAGCTAATGGCACGCATTCACATTGCTGATCCGGCCTGGAAAACGACGTTCCCTTTCCTGGTCGAGCCTCGTAAAAATGAATGGGTAACGGGATTACTCCTGCATTGCGATGAGGTGAATCATTGGGGCAGCGGAACGACCCTCACACACATCTGCCGCCTGAACGAAAAGACAGCGAAAAGCAACTCAACGTTGATCGTGCCATCTGGACTCGCACTTGACGCGCTGGCAGACGCCCTGGCCATTCCGCATGAATCCATCGTCGCCACCACGTACCAGGCAGAACTAGCTCGCATCTATGGTGTAGCCAATCCCCATGCCCTCTTGCTCTCGACTTCATTCTCCTTCCGCCTCTGTCCAGCTTGTGTGGCGGAGGACCGTCTGCTCACACGGACGCTCGTCTTGCCGCATATCACGATCTGCCCGCAGCACCAGATCGTGTTGGTCAACATCTGCCTCTGCGGAACGGCGTTACGACCTTTTCATTGGCGAGCCCTGCCATTTCGCTGTTTCAAGTGTGGCCTGGACTGGGCAGAACTTCCCCGGAAAAAGGCTGACCAGGGGCGTATCGAGATCGAAGAGCAATTGCTCTCGTACTATCAGTTCTTCTGGACGTATGGGACACCGGAAGTGCTGGCCAGCACCCTGCGACTCGTCTATGACAGCGTGGTGGAGAAGGGAGAAATTCGCGCTCCCCTTTCCGACCATGCTTCCCGGCCAGAACCTTTGGGCAGGTCCTACCGGAGAACATCCTCCCTGGGCTATCTGGTTCACCTGTTGTGGCAACTCGATCTGACTCCTGGCGACATTCTGGTGTATGCAGACCCGCTACCCTGGCGTTCCGCGAAATGGACACGTTTCCAGTGTGAAGCACCAAACTGCCCCTATGTCACGCTGTTGAAGGCGCGTAGGAACGTCTTGGAAGAGAAACACAAAGAGGAGTAACCACCCTTCAACAGTGTACGAACCTTCAAAAAAAGGCTCATCCTTGGGCCAAAAAATGCGTGAACCTTGAGTCAATGTACCAACGTTGAGAGAGTCAGTCGATTCCAAGCATTCGCGCCGAATTCCTATCATTGACCTTAAAAATCGTCGAACATTCACGCTATTTACCACTTTTCCCGACCCCTGTGGGGGCTTTGGTAATTGACCTGAATGTTCGACGGAATCAACCCCAGTGCTCGAATTTTGCGCTGAATATTCGAACACGTCAGAGTCATTGTGGCTCGTGCCGCTCCAAGGGCGGAAGATGCCGGGGAACGAATGGAAATTCGTCTTACATCTTTTCTGCTGAAAAATGCACTTTTATC
>Ga0209648_10000620_pt1 | contig 27385 bp, 16 predicted proteins | sample GraSoi2013_115cm_FD_185830 | JGI IMG/M metagenome (GOLD analysis project Ga0209648, IMG submission 185830) | Grasslands soil microbial communities from the Angelo Coastal Reserve, California, USA - Sample 9_17_2013_115cm (SPAdes) (version 2) | ecosystem: Environmental > Terrestrial > Soil >...
CTGTCCCAAGCTCACCGGATGAAAACCATCTACATCTTTTGCGGGATCGACCGCTTCCAAGACCCGGCGCGAATCGACCTGACGGGGCAAGGGCAATTGCACCAATATACCGTCAACGTCATCGCGTCGATTCAAGTCGCCGACAAGTTGCAGAACCTCGCCGGTGGAAACGCTCTCCGCCGGCGTAAAGAGCCAGCTCCGCAGCCCAAGCTTCTCGCATGCAGCGATCTTACTTCTAACGTAAATCTTAGAGGCGGAATTATTACCGATTAAGATCGCAGCGAGACCCGGCTGGATTCCGGCGGCACGAAATTCGGCTATTTCCGGTTCCAGCTCTGCGTAGATCTGGTCGCGGATGGCGTTGCCATCCAAGATGCGCGCCGTCACGATCACTCCCGTGGATAAAATCTGAGGGCTTGCGAGCAGATCAATTATAGCGGAAAGAGATGACGCGTCGCGCGGCCGCTGGCCTCAGACGTAAAAGATTCACGAGAATCCAGCGACCGGCGACCGGAAAAACCGACTTCGCAGGAGCCAGGGTGCCTTGGCCGAGATTGAATCTTACTTCGTGACTGTAAAGATGTGCGCTTGCTCCCAGACTGACGCCGCTTCCTTACCCTTGAAGTAGTCGATAAGCTGCATAGCCGCTTTCTTGTTCGGCGCATTGGTCGAAACCCAGGCTGTGATATCGACTGGAGTAGCAGCGTCCGGAGGCAGAGCCCCTACCACTTGGAGCCCGGCCGGGGGATTGCGGTAGTCGCTCAGATATGGGCCCACCGCTACTTCCACCTCGCCATCGGCAACGGCTTTCTGCACGCCGCCGCCACCCGGGTAGAGCTTGGTCTTTGGCTTCACCTGATCCGTGATGCCCATCTTGTCGAAGGCCAGCATGGTGGCGCCGCCCACGCTGCCCTGAGTGGGATCCACGGTGGCGAGCGACTTGGCGTTGAGCAGCAGTTTCTTTACGGCCGCCGCGTTCGAAATGTCAGGTTTCGGTGCGCTGTCCTTGACCGCGATGGCCAGGCGAACCCGGGCGACCACACTCTGTGTGCTCTTATCGACGTTACCCGTCTTCAGAGCCTCATCGAAGGGCGCAAACAGCAGCGTCACATCCAATGCGCCGCCCTCCTGAACGGTTCTGCGAGTCCCTACACCAGTGCCGTATGATTCCTGGACCTTGATGCCCGTCTTCATTTCGAAGTTCTGGACGATGGTATCGACTTCCCTCTTGAGCGGGTCCGGCGACAACAGAGTGATTCGGGTTTGGGCGTGGACGCTCGTCGAAATACCGAGCGCAAAAGCGATGATCGCGATGAACGAAACTGCATGCTTCACGGGTCCTCCTCGGTCGGCCGGCTATTCTGATTTGCTCGACGCGAATTTCAGCCACATTGCTGCGCAGAGAACTTAACCCTGCCTTTCTGCGCCGTCAACTTGAAATCCGTATCGCCCTTTTGGGATCGAAGGTCTGGAGCCAATCGAGCGCTCGGAGGGTGCGAATGATGCTGTCCATGTCGAACGTTAAATGGTGAGTCAGCGCTTTTTGAACAACGACAAATCGATGGCGTCGGCCATCGCTTTGTACCCGGCATCGTTCGGATGCAGATGGTCGCCGCTATCGTACATGGGAAGGAACCGCGCCGGGTGGCCAGGGTCGCGCACGACGGCATCGAAGTCGATGACGCCATCATACCCTCCGCCTGTGCGGATAAATTTGTTTACGGCTTCGCGTTTTGTCTCGCCTTCCGGGCTGAAATAAGCAGCTCCTTCAAACGGCGTCAGCGTACACCCCAGGATTTTGAGCCCTTGCTGACGGGCACGCGCAATCATTTGCAGATGTCCGGCGATGATTTCCTCGGCGCTCACCGGTTGCGGAGGCTGACCGGTGGTCGAACGGCCGATATCGTTGATGCCAAGCAAGACTGTCACGTACCCCACCCCCGGTTGTGTCAGCACATCCCGGTCGAACCTGGCGAGCGCATTCGGCCCGACAAGATCGTGCAGGACACGGTTTCCGGCGATGCCTTCGTCCACGACGCTTAGCTTGAGGTGATGCTGAGCCAGCCGCTCAGCAAGGAGATTCGGCCAGCGGTGGTTTGTATCGGGCGTGGAGCGCGTTCCATCGGTGATGGAGTCACCGAAGGTGACGACCGCAAAGGTGTCTCTTGAGGACTTCATTTCCACCTCAGTCAGGTAAAACCAAGACGTTACCGTGTGATCGACCGGCATATCGGCGGTGGCGGTGAAATCGCCTGGCTGGGAAACATAATTCGTGGAGAGAGCTGCTGCGTGCCACGTCGCCTGGCCGGTAGGGCCGGGCAGATAAAGGCTCACCGCCAGATCCGAGAGCGCCGGCACATCGAGCTTGACGCCGTCGCTTACAACAAGCGCTCCCGGCGGAATGGTTACCGAGGCTGAGCCGCCGAAGGTGAGCGGCCTGTCCGTGCCGGGAACGGTGGCCGCATTCATGCTGCGGAGCGCGAGGTGCGCGGCGCCGACCAGCAGCGATTCCGTTCCGAACGCATTCGACAGGCGCACCCGCACTTCGTTGCCGCCGAGGCTGGTGTGCACGGCCAGGCGCACTGTTTGATTGGTGAATCCCGGATTGGTGGTGTTGGCAGGCAGTGGAGCCACTGGGCTTGCCCCCCATGTGGCCACCCAGCCTTGATCTTTCTCTTTCGGCCCCGCAGAACTGGTCCACGTGGCTTGACAGAGTGCAAGCGACAGCACAAGCGCCAATCTTGCCCGGGAGGATATCGTGCGCGGCATGTTCACCTCTCCGTGGTCATATTTTCGTGTTTACACCGAACGCCGAGAGTATCTCTATCACGGCCTCTTCCGGGCAAGATAAAAACGGCCGGAAGCCGGCCCTTTGTGGGCACAGGCGAGAGATGAGGAGAGATTCTTCGCTGCGTGACTGCGTGTTCCTAAAAGCGCGAGTGAGAATGGCGCGCCGCCACTTCATTGAGAATGGCGGCGCGCCATTTAGAAATTTAGTAGATGTCGTACTGTTCCCAGTGCAGCGTGGGGTCGGCTTGGATGATTACGCTCTTGCGCGTGAGCTGCTCGAGCTCTTCGACGAGCACGGCCTCGCGCGTCTTCAGGGCTTTGGCGATTTCCGGATGGACGCGCAAGGTCAGGCTGGAAGCCTCCAGGTCTCCGGCCATCTTGCGCGCTTCGGCTTGTATTTCGTAACAGATCGTCGGTACGGACTTCACCATACCCGAACCCGTGCAGTAGGGACAGGGCTGAGTAAGCACCCGCTCGAGCGCTTGCTTGGTGCGCTTTCGAGTGATGTTCACCAATCCGAATTCATTGAAGGCCAGAGCCTTGGAGGGAGCGCGGTCGGAACGAAGCGCGGCCTCGAGAGCCGCCATCACTTTTTCGCGGTTGCGCCGCTCTTCCATATCAATGAAGTCGAGCACGATAATCCCGCCCAAATCGCGCAGCCGGATTTGCCGGATGATCTCCTTCACGGCCTCCAGATTGGTTTTGACGATGGTGTCTTCGAGGCGGGTCGACCCGCGGCCGACGTATTTTCCAGTGTTCACGTCGATGGCCACGAGCGCTTCGGTGTGGTTGATGACGATATAGCCGCCTGATTTCAGCCACACCTTTGGCCTCAAAGCTTTGTCGAGTTCCTGTTGTATGCCGAATTCCTCGAAAATTGGAGAGCTCTTCGTATAGAGCTTGACGCGTCCGACCAATTTTGGCTGGAACCGGCTTACGAATTCCACGACTTTGCTGAACTCATCCTCGTTATCAATCCAAATGGACGTGTAATCGTTGTTGACGTAGTCCCGCAGAATACGCTCGACAAGGTTGAGGTCGCGATGCAGCAGAGCCGGAGATTTGCGCGGCTCGCTCTGCGTCCGGATCTTTTCCCAGGTGCGGCCCAAAAACTCCACGTCACTGCGGATCTCGTCGTCCGGAGCTCCATCTGCCGCAGTGCGCACAATAAATCCACCCGGGAAATTGCCTTTGGCTTCAGTCACCAAATGGCGCAGGCGCGAACGTTCTTCGGCGGAATTGATTCGCCGGGAAACACCGATGTGATTGACCGTCGGCATATAAACTAGGAAGCGCCCGGGCAGCGCGACGTGGCTGGTGATACGTGCTCCTTTTTTGCCCAGAGGCTCCTTGGCGATCTGGACGATGATTTCCTGTCCTGGTTTCAGGACTTCGGAAATCAGTTGTGGCCTGCGCGCCTCGTGCCGGTGGTCGGGACGCCGCATGTTGCGCTGACCACGATGCCGTCCGCCTTGACGCATAGGCCGCTGGAAACGGGCTCGATGCGGCTCAGAGATGCGCGCTGTCATGGGGCGCTCCGGGGCGTTAGCGGCTTCGGCAATTTGCGGTTCGTTCAGTCCTGCTGCCGACTCCGGCGCCAGCTCTGTCGATGCCTCTTCGTGTTCTTCTGCCTCGGCCTCGGCGATGAATTCATCGGTTTCTGCGCCGCTTTCGGGCGCATGCGCTTCTTCCTCCAGCAGACCGAGTTCGGCGTCCGCCTCCGCCTTGGCGCTCACTTCCTCGTGACGCGCCTCGGCGAGCTGCTCGGCCAGGGAACTCACTTCCTCATCGGATAAATCGTGAGGAGGGCTGGAGGGCCCGTGGCTCTCCGGTTGCACCGCTTCGTAAATAGCACGCGGCGGCTCCTCAGGAAGCGCCTGGTATTCGGAGAACGTGCGCGAATCCTGGCTGGCGTTTGCTCCAGCCGCCTGGCCGACCGCGCCAGATGCCTCTTCGCGCGGTCTCAGTTCCGATTCGTGTTTCTCGGAACTTGCTGCGGTCAGCTCCTCCTCATTCTCCTCGGCAGCTCGCGGATATTCCGGTGCTGCGAGTGGCGGAGGCGCCTCAAACGGGGGCATCGCCGAGACCGAACCTGCGCTGGCTGTTGGCCCGGCCGCGTGAGGCATTCGGTCTTTGTATTTGGCCAAAGACTCGCCTGGAAGAATGACCGGTTCGTAATCGGATGGTGGTTCCTCACTGGGCCGGCCGCCCGGCGGAGAATAGGGACGTGGCGAAGCGTACTTCGAAGGAGGCAGATCGCGACCCTGGTACCGATGTCCTCCACCCTCGCGGCCATGACGCCAACGCCCGCCGCGACCACGGCCTTGGTCTTGACGGTTATGCCCGAATCCGCCAGGGCGGTGTTCATGTCGCCCAAAGGGTGCCGGAGGGCTTTGCCGCATGGGCGGTTGAGCATCTTCCGAGGTTTCTAAAACGGCTGATTCAGTCTGACCTGGCACTTCCGAGAATACCGGTTCCTGCCCGGTATCCTCGTGTGAGGGAGACTCCGCACGAAGTGACGGCTCTTGGCCGGAGGCTTCACCAGCCGCGGGCGGCGCAAACACTTCACCGCCCTGCTGCTCCATTTTCTCGACCTTTCCTTCCACGGGAGCAACCACGTGGTCGTAATCTTCGAGATTTTCGAGGAAATCGCCGACGTAAAGGAAGGCGTCGCTATCGAGGCCAATATCCACAAAGGCCGACTGCATGCCGGGCAGCACGCGCGTAACACGGCCTTTGTAGATACTTCCGACTAACGCAAATTCTTTTTCCCTCTCGATGTAAATTTCACAAAGTTGACCATCTTCCAGAATGGCGACCCGCGTTTCGTGGGGGGCCGCTGAAATAACTAGCTCTTTGGGCATGAAAGCTCCTCAGAGCGCACCGCCGTACTCCAGTCTGCAGCGCGCGCGCACACCTCTGCGGCGCCGGAAAGCCGGAAAAAATCGATCTGTACAGCTTCTCAATCACGCGATGCACTCTCAAATCCAGAATTTTCTTCCCTGTGCAGGATCTCTCCGCGCAGGAGTTCAAACTGGCCCGGGCTCAATTGACGAATCGCCTCAGGCGTACGTTCATCACCAGGCCCAGCGCCAAAAAAACGAATAGCATGGCCGAACCACCGTAGCTCATCAGCGGCAAGGGAATGCCGGTCACCGGCATGAAGCCAATAACCATAGCCACGTTAACGAGCACATGGAAACCAAGTATCGCCGCCACGCCCATCACCAAAAACATTCCTGCGCGATCCTTTGCGTGTTGCGCATTCTGGATCAGGCGTAGCAGCAAAGCCGTGTACAACACCAGCGTTACAAACACTCCTGCAAAACCCAACTCCTCGGCCAGCGCCGCAAGAATAAAATCCGAATAGCGCACGGGCACGAAGCCCAGCTGATTCTGACTGCCGTGGCCGAGCCCCTTTCCCCAGAAGCCCCCGGATCCGACGGCAATCTTGGACTGCAAAATCTGGTAACCCGATCCCTTGGGATCCTCCTCGGGACGAAGAAACGTGGTTACCCGTTCTTTCTGATAGGGCTTCAGGTGGTGCCAGCCGATTGGCAGCATCAACGCAGCCGCCAGAAGCATCACTGCCGCATGTTTCCATTGGATACCCGCGAGGTAAGCTCCCACTGCCACCACCGGAATCAGCACCATCGCGGTTCCCAAATCCGGCTGAAGCAGGATCAAACCTATCGGCACGGCCGTGAGTACAGCAGCTTTGCACAAATCTGCTATCGAAAGCCGCTCGGTACGTACCTCCGCGAAAAAACGAGCCAACGTCACAATTATAATTAACTTGGCGATTTCCGACACCTGTAAAAACTCTCCCATCACAGGCAGCCAGCGCTTGGCGCCGTAGCGCGTATGTCCGACCACCAAGACCGCGAGCAGCGCGATGATACCGATGAGGTAGAACACCGGCGTCTTATCCAGTACAGAGTGATAGTCCAACCGGGAGAGCAGCATCATGAGGCCGAAGCCCAGCGCGATCCACCACATCTGCTTCCAGTGCATTCCCGCCAGATGGCTGGCGTGCGTAGCGGACCAAATCTCCAGCACGCCAATGCCGCAGATCCCGAAAATGATGGTCAGCAGCCACCAATCGTAATCGCGTATACCTGTGCCTTCGTTCATGGATTTAGCGTTGCTGGCGGAGTTGGCTGCGGCGTCGTAGAAACGGGTTGCGGTTTCGTGGGAACCGGATCCGGATTCGTCGGAACCGTCTCTTCCGCTCCATCATCTGGCTTGCTATTCCGCGCCGAGTTTGCGGCAAAGGATGGAGGAATACCCGGCGGCACGGCCTGCGTCGTCAATTGCTGCGGAGGAATCCTTCCTTGTTTCTTATCATAATAAGCCTTCACCACGTTGCGGGCAATCGGCGCCGCTGCCTCACCACCGTGCTCTCCACCCTGCACAAGAACTGCCACCACGATTTCCGGATTTTGTCGAGGCGCAAATCCAACGAACCAGGCATTATCCTTCAGAGCCGCCTGCTTCCCTGCTTTCTTCAAGCCCTGTTCGCTGATCACCTGGGCGCTTCCCGTCTTTCCGCATAGCTCTATGCCGGGAAGTTTCGAAGCACCCGCCGTTCCTCCCTGCTCGTTCACCACCCCATACATCCCTTCAGTCACGGTGTCTACGGTGGAGTCCGAAATAGGAAAATCAACTTCCGGCGCCGCTTTATCGGAGAGAAGAAGGTGCGGCTGGTGGAATCTGCCCCCCGTAATGATCCCACCGATCATGTAAGCCAGCTGAACCGGGGTAACTGCGATTGCGCCTTGACCGATGGCCACGGATATGGTTTCCCCAGGATACCACTTCTGGTGAAAGACTCTTTCCTTCCAGGCCTCCGATGGCATGATGCCGGGCTCTTCGCCGGGCAAGTCCACTCCCGTTTTGTGTCCCAGGCCAAGATTGCCGCCGTAAAACGAAATGCGGTCGATGCCCAGCTGCTTCCCCACGTTATAGAAGAAAACGTCGCACGAATGCACAATGGCTTTGTGCAGATCTACGTCGCCGTGGCCCTCTTTTTTCCAATCATGAAAGACGCGGCCGTAAAACTCGGCTGAACCGGGGCAAAAGAGGTGATAATCCGCGGGAATCGCCTTCGATTCCAGCATTGCCGTGGCCATGAGAATCTTGAAGACAGAACCGGGCGCCAGTTGGGCCTGAATGGCGCGGTCCAGCAGTGGCCGCTCCGGATTCTCGTTCAGGTCTTGCCACTCGTCCTTGGATATGCGCACCGCGAAATCGTTGGGATCGTAGGAAGGCTGGCTGGCCATGGCCAGGACTTCACCGCTCTTAGGATCGACCGCTACGACGGCGCCTTTTTTCCCAACCAAAGCCTCTTCCGCGACCAATTGCAGGTCATAGTCAATGGTGAGCCGGATCGGCTTGCCGGGCACTGCATCGGTCTGCTCGAGCCTGCCAACCTCGCGCCCGATGCTGTTAACCACCGAGCGCCGCATGCCATCGATTCCCATGAGGTGGTCGTTATACTGTCGCTCGAGTCCCGTCTTGCCTACAATGTCACCAGGGCGATAGCGCCCGCCACTCTCCTCGATTTGATCGGAGCTGACTTCACCGACATAGCCGCTCACGTGCGCCATGAATCCGTCGTGCGGGTAGCGCCGGCGATGCACCATGAGCATTTCCAGCACGGGAATGTCGGCGCGATGCGATTCGATGAAGGCGACGTCGCCAGGCGTGGCTTCCGGCTTGATCACAATCGGCTGGAAATGCGGCAGCGCCGTAGCTGCATCCAGTTGTTGCTCTAAGTCCTCCAAAGTCACGCTCAAACCATCGGCGATCTGCGGCAGCAAGCGCTCCACTTGTTGCGGATCGTCGCGAAGCAGCAGGACGCTGAACGATGGATAATTATCGACGATGACGCGGCCGTAACGGTCCAACATGGCGCCGCGCGGGGCGATTATTGGAATGGATCGAACTCGGTTGCGCTCTGCGAGCTGGGCGTATAGATCAGAATGGATGATTTGCAGCTTCCAAAAACCGAGGAGGAGCAGGGCCATTAGGCCCACAATCGTGTAAGAGATGACCGTCAGCCGCATCTGCGGCAGACGGTTTTCATTTTGAAACCAGAGGGACAAGAAAACCCCGCGCCCGCTGCCGGAACCGTCCTGCTCAGCTTGCCAGTGTGAAGTGGCAATTATATCGCCACAGCATTGATACGGCAAAATTTAGCGACAGTGCCGGAGAGCCTCTCGGCGCTCAGAATAGACTCCTCAACCTATCACTGGCTTCTTTCAGCGTGCAACCATTTGCAGGCGCGCGATGCCCAATCGAATAAGGAGACCGACGTCCCTTGTGGATAACCTGAGACCGCGCGCAAGCTCACGAGGTTTTGCGAAGTTTGTCCAGCAGGGCATAAAAGAAAACCGCCACGGCAGAATTGACAATCGAGGCGATCACCAGTTTCGTTTCCAGGTAAGGCTCATGCTGGCCCAGCAAAAGCCGGCTGGTGAGAACGAGAACCGCATTGTGCAGATGAAAGAAGACAAAGGTCAGAAGGAATCTGCTGATCGGATGCTCCACATCAATTCGCGATCCAAAGGAGGACGCCACGAAACCAACTGCCGTCTTGGCGATTCCGTACATCCCTAATGGCGTATGCCCCAGGCTGTCCTGCGCGAGCCCAACGGCCATTCCCAGCAAAAGCCCAGAGGAGGGATTTCTCTTGCTCAAGCCCAGGTAAATGGTCACCAGAAGAGGAAGCTCCAGGATCGCCGCCGATCGGAAATACACGGGCAGCAACGCCTCGAGGGCCAGCGCCAGAACGACTACGCCGAAGACGGCACCGGCGTAGTATTTATGAACCTCTATGTACTGGTCGTATGGTGTCTGCATTTCCATTTTGGGCGCTCGGTGCTCAGTTATCAGGACTCGGCGTCTCAGGAGCCGGAGATGTTTCGGGAGCTGGCGGCGGAGCAGCAGCCGGCGGAGTCGCGGGTGCCGCAGGCTTGGGCGACGGCTGAGGAGCCGCAGGTTTAGGGGCCGCCAAGGGAGGTGCAGCTTTGGGAGGCGCGGGCGGCGCCGGAGATTTGGGCGAGGCCGGGGAGGCCACAGGTTTCGGCGGTGTAGCGGAAGCGACAGGAAGCGGGGCCGATTTTTCTACATCTTTCTTATCTGAGTCTTTGCGGAAGCTAAATTCCTGCCGCGTGAGCAGCACCAGAACCTCTTCGAGGCCGTCCAGCCGAGCGGCCGGCTTCACGGATATTTTTTGGAACGGACTGTGGCGGTCGGGTTGGACTTGCGCGACCGTACCAACCGGCAAATCCTTGGGGAAAATCCGATCCTGTCCCGACGTGAGTATTCTTTCCCCAGGCTCGACTTTGATTTCATTGCTGATGTACTCGAGCCCCAGCTGCGGTTCGCCCGTCCCTCGTACCGGCCCTTGAGCACGCGAGTCGCCTAGCAACGCACCGACGCCGCTTTCCTTGTCTGTCAGCAACAACACTTGGGAGGTGTCTGGGTACACGGCAAAAACCTTGCCGACTACGCCTTCCGGAGTAATCACTCCCATGTCTCGCCGCAAGCCATCGCGCGATCCTCGATCGATCAAAACCATGTGCGTCGATGGATCAGGCGTTGCCCCGATCACCCTCGCCGCCAGCATTTGCACTTCCGTGTGGGCATCGCGAAATCCGAGCAAGCCGGCCAGGCGATCCGCTTCCGCAGCGCGGCTTTCCAGTTGAGCATTGCGCATGCGCAGCGCGGCTACTTCGGTGCGGAGTTGATCGTCTTCCTCACGCAGATGTCGCAGAGCGATATAGTTATTCCAGAGGCCCCGCGCTCCATCCACAGACCATGCCGCGCCTCTCCCTAGGGGGGATACGCTCTCGATGGCCCACACGCGGATAAGCCGCACCTGTTGCCCACGCCGGATCTGCAGCGCGAGCAACAGGACTTGCGCCGCAATGGCGGCGGCAAAGAGAGCCAGAGAACGGTGGCGTGAAGGAACGGGCAACGTGATCCTTTTCGTCTTAAAAATGACGATCGAAGACGGGTTAGTCGATCGACACCAAACGAAGCAAGCGGAAATCGCTCAGCATCTTCCCAGTGCCTAGCACAACAGAAGCCAGTGGATCATCGGCGATCGACACAGGCAACCCCGTCTCTTCTCGAATGCGTTTATCAAGATTCTTGATCAGCGCGCCGCCGCCGGTTAAGACAATGCCTCGATCGCTGATATCGGCGGAGAGCTCAGGAGGCGTGCGCTCCAATGCCACGCGAATGGCATTCAAGATCGTCGATACACACTCGGAAAGCGCTTCGCGGATTTCGCTGTCGTCTATGGTGACGGTGCGGGGGACGCCTTCGATCAGATTGCGCCCCTTCACCTCCATCGTCAGCGGCTTCTCTAGAGGATAGGCCGATCCGATCTCCATCTTGATCTGTTCCGCCGTGCGTTCGCCAACGAGCAGGTTGTATTTGCGCTTCAGGTAATGCATCACGGCTTCGTCCATCTCATTGCCGGCCACGCGGACCGAACGCGAATAGACAATTCCGCTCATGGAAATGACCGCGATGTCCGTGGTGCCGCCGCCGATATCTACCACCATGTTGCCGGAGGGCTCTTCGATGGGTAGCCCCGCGCCAATGGCCGCCGCCATGGCCTGTTCCACCAAATAAACTTCGCTGGCCCTGGCGCGATAGGCGGAATCCTGCACAGCGCGCTTTTCTACGGGAGTAATTTCGCTGGGCACACCAATAACGATGCGGGGGTGAACCAAGACCCGGCGATTGTGGGCTTTCTGGATGAAATACGTGAGCATCTTCTCCGTTACTTTGAAATCCGCAATCACCCCGTCCTTCATGGGCTTGATGGCCACCACGTTGCCCGGCGTGCGGCCCAGCATGTCCTTCGCCTCACGCCCCACCGCAACGACTTGGCTCGTATTTTTATTGATGGCTACAATGGAAGGTTCGTTGACCACGATTCCCTTGCCCTTGGCGAACACCAATGTGTTCGCCGTCCCCAAATCGATCGCAAGATCAGACGAAAACAGACTGAATAGGGAACGAAGGTTGTAGCCGTTTTTACCAGGTATGAACATTCTTGTTTCCGGGCCCTTTGCGGCCCCGGTTCCCCTTTGCCGGCGACACAGTGACTATGGAATCACGATGGACACGCGCTTGATGGCCGTGCCCCCGCGACGATTCTGCCCGGTCACCACAATCTCATGACTGCCACGCGAAAGCGGCTGCGTGAAATAACGGAAATGTCCATCCGGCCGGATATCCGCCACGGCCTCTCCATTGATAATCAGCGCCGCGCTGGGCTCCGTACGCCCGAAGAGCTCCACGACATTTCCATGCAATTCCGTTTCGTCCACTTCCAGAAGCATCTCTTCGGACTTGCCCTGACTGATGAGCGTAAACTTAAAAGCATCGCTCGGCGCGCTCTCTTTCCTGTGGGCGTCGATTGCCGTTACGCTCCAGAAATAATCGCCGGGATCAAATCCGCTGATGTCTGCGCTTGCCCCTGTAACTACTTTCTCGGCGGCGATGCGCGTAAACATGGAGTTCGTGCTCACTCGCAAGCTGTAGCTCACAGCCTCGGGAACGGCAGACCACGCGAAATGCACCGCGGCATGCTTGGGATCTTCCTCGATTAACGGCTGAAGATTTAAGGGCGCCGTCAGGTTGGGCGGCGCGAGCACCGTCGTCTTTGCCACGGTTCCGCTCGATGCATTATACGTCACTCGCTCCCACTCGCCGATAGCGACATGCTGGTTGCCCGCCAGCAAGTCCGCCGAGCCCGCGGTAACCGTGATCTGGTTTTCGGCGCTAACCGGGTCCGTACGTACCGCTGCGCGGCTGTTTTCTTTCAAAGAAGCCCGCGCGTTCGCGAAAGATACCTCGGCTCGCGACCGCGGCGATTGCCATGTCCCGGTCGCCAGGTCGACCGCGCCCGAACTGATGTGCACGGCCACGCTGGTCGATTGATCGCGGTCAATATAGTTCTGCTCGACCGTGACGAAGGAATTCGATTTGATCGTATAGGTTGTACCGTCCACGAAAGTAAGTCTTGCAGCGCCGTCGTCCCCGGTGCGAATCAGATCGCCCCGATCCAGTGTGGTGCGGTAGTCGGCATTTTCCCAGGTGACGGAATTAGCGCGTTTTATTTCCACCTTGCCGTCGAGATTAACAAAGCGCGCTTGATTCTGCGCCAAGGCGGCGGCGTTGCCCGGCGCGGTGGCTCCGAGGCTATGCGACACCCGATCCATTGTGCGGCTGAGCCATTCGGGGCGAGCCAGGTAGACTCCGGCGCACACAATGACGATGGCCAGCATCGCATAAAGGGCTATGGTTCGATAGGTAATCGCCGTCCATTGAACTTCGATGGCGGGTCCTCTGCCATGTTTTGCTGAACCGGGTTGTCGCGAATCGTACATGGAAAAAAGTGTGATTTTTGCGCTGGTTTTCGAATCTAGCACACGGTATAGGGCGTCGCAAGACAGCCTCCGAAGGGTGTTGTTCCGCCCTGCAACACGTAGCGAATCGACCTTGGGGACCTCTTACAGACCTTTAGCCTGCCTTTCGGTAACCGCTCGAATCTGGACAGGGCACGGCTGTCACTGTTATCGTGCATTAACAATTCTCCCCCTATCATCGCGGAACATAAAGTGAACGCTGAAACTTCCAGGGCAATTCGATGCATAAGAGGGGCATCCGCCGTCCTCCTCTTGGGTCTATTTGTTTTGGGTCTGCCGTGTGCTTCCGCACAGATAAACACCGGGGACATCACCGGCACCGTGACTGATCCTACGGGCGCGATTATTGCGGGTGCCGAGGTCGTTGCCACAAATGCAGACCCGCAACAAAGATTCAGCGCAGTTACAAACGCTTCCGGGCAATATCTCCTGACGGGGCTGCCGCCCAGCACTTATAAATTGACGGCTAATGCGCAAGGCTTCAAGCAAGCCTTAGCCGAAAACGTTTCACTACACCTCAATGAGCATCTCCGGCAGGACTTCTCCCTCCAGCTTGGCGACGCGCGGGAATCGGTGATCGTGCAGGCGGTTCCCGGTCTCGTGCAGACCGAATCGGCCGAAATTAAAGACGTGATTGGAAATCAGCAAGTCGCCGATCTGCCCATCAAAGGTCGAGAATTTCTTCAGTTAGCCCTGCTCAGCGAGGGGGTGGTCAATCCGCCCGGTGGGACTCGCGGAGATTCCTTGCAACAGACCGGCGCGCTGATCAATGTGTTAGGGCAGCGTACCGGGCACAACCTGTTTTTAGTCGATGGCGTGAGTGTCACGGACGAATACTTCAACAACGTAGTCCTGAGCCCCTCACCAGACGCTACCGCGGAGTTCATGATCGACAAAACGAACTACGGCGCCGAGTTTGGAGGTAAATCGGGAGGGGTGATCAATATTGTGACGAAATCGGGCACCGATCATTTCCATGGTAGCGCCTACGAATTCGCGCGAAACAATATCTTCAATGCCAAGAACTTCTTCGATCTGCCCGGACCGGCGCCCGCATTCCGAGAGAATCAGTTCGGCGGAGCCGGGGGAGGTCCTGTTGTTAAAAATCGCGCATTCTTCTTCGCCAATTACGACGGGCAGAGAACCCGGAAATCGCTGAGCGATCTCTTCAGCGTTCCAACAATGGGGGAACGCTCGGGGAATTTTGCAGGTTCGGCCACTCTTTTCGATCCCATCACGCATGCGCCCATTCCTGGCAGCAACATCCCCAACGACCCCACCCTTCGCCTCGATCCGGCAGCCCTGGCGCTTCTAGCACGTGTACCGCCGCCAACTCCGGGACTGCCGGGCCCGAACAATCTGCTGGCTGTACAGGAACAAACCTATGACAACAATCAATACAACGCTCGGGTTGACCTTCGCCTATCCGACCGCGACATCAGCTTCCTACGCGGCTCCGTTTTCGATGCAAATGAGCTAGACCCGTTTGGTTCTAGCGTGCTCAATGAGGCGTTGCTTCCCGGCTTCGGGCGTACGTTGAGGACGCATTCCGTAAATTTGGCGGCAAGCGAAACCCACACGTTTTCTACCAATATCGTCAATGAATTTCGTTTCGGTTGGCTGCGGGTCTCTGGGGGGCAAGGCGATCCCAACGCAGGTAATCTTTTCTCCTCGCGATATGGGCTTGAAGGCGTCACGACAAATTCAGCCGACATGGGGTATCCGCAAGTTTCGTTGAGCAATACCTTCAGCGCGATTGGCTCCCCTGCTGGTTTCACTTCTCGCGTGGATCACGATTTCGAGCTCTTTGATAATGTCCTCATCCATCGAGGTGCCCATAGTCTTCAGTTCGGCGCCTATTTCTTCCATCTGCGTTTTAATCCCTCATTCCCCAATGACGCGCGTGGCATATATACGTATAGCGGTACCTTCACCGGCAATCCTCTCGCCGATTTCCTCCTGGGATATCCGTCGCAGGCACAGGTCGGTATCGGCCGTGGCACGGAGAACGCCACTACCAATTGGGCTCACGTCTACGCCGAAGATCGTTGGCAAATCAAGCCCAACCTCACAATTGACGCCGGGCTGCGATACGAATACAACGGAAACCTGCTGGCGCAGCCGAATCAGACCTCGAATATCGATCTCGCGGCGCCGGGCGGTCCGGCATTCGTGGTCGGCGGTAATCCAGCGAGCTTGCCGCCTGCGGCAAATACGCTCGCCTCGTTGAGCCCGATTCCCATTGTTTCGGCCTCCAGCATCGACTGGAACAACAGCCTGCTCGCGCCACGATACCTGCGGTTCTCTCCTCGCCTCGGCCTCGCCTGGAGGATTCCGGGCTCTCACGAGACGGTTGTGCGCGCGGGATTCGGCATCTACACCAACCAGGCAGCCTACAGCGTTCTGCAAAACCTTGCGGAAAACATGCCCTTCTTCCTGGTCAAGACGGTCAACAACTCAACTTCGGCTCCAACACTTACGATGGAGAATATCCTGGCGCAAAATCCTACCGGCGCGGTTGGAGCCAATGGCGTCAATCACGACTATCAAATCGAATACAACGAAGTGTGGAACCTGACGGTCCAGCGAGCTGTGACCCCGAACACGACGGTTGCCGCCGAGTACGTGGGCTCGCGCACGGTTCATGCCGACAGTTCGACAGATATCAACGTCCCGCTGCCAGGGCCCGGTGGCATTCAGGCCCGGCGTCCATACCCACGGCTGGCTCCTTTCACTACGATACGTTGGGATGGCTGGGCGGCATTCAATGGACTCACCCTCAAGATCACGCGCCGGTTCGCTTCAGGTTTGTCCTTTGATGCCGACTACACTTTATCGAGATCTCGAGATGATGGGTCCGATACCGGCACGACCAACGCCGAGTACAACCTGCCACAGAACGCATACGCTCCCGGTCTGGAATCAGCGCTTTCGAGTTTTGATCATCGTCACAGATTCACGGCAAATGCCGTTTACGATTTTCCATTCGCACGAGGATCAACGGGCTGGCTGCACCACGCCATCGGAGATTGGCGGGGAAGCACAATTCTGATAATTCAAAGCGGCGCTCCGTTCACCATTAACTTATCCTCGGGCCAAGACGTGGCGAATATTGGGCTAGTCGGCGGAAATAACCTGCAGCGTCCTACTTTGGTCGCGAATCCCAACGATGGACCCGAGACACCCGCGGAGTGGTTCAATACCTCTGCGTTTGCGCTTCCAGCGCAATACTCTTTCGGAAATACAGGCCGAAATATTGTGATTGGACCGGGTTTGGCAAACCTTGATTTATCGCTGCAAAAGGCCTGGACCATTCGCGAGAGTCAGACGATACAATTCCGGTGCGATGCCTTCAATGCCCTCAATCATCCGAATTTCGACCTGCCCGGCCGCATCTTCGGCGCCGCTAATTTCGGGGTGATCACCAGTGCTCAGGACGCGAGAGAACTTCAGTTTGCGCTCAGGTGGATGTTCTGACAGACGTGGCCCGGGATTGCCGTTGGTCCTGTGCGACGTGCTGGCCGATGAATAAGGGCACACTCTTTCAACATAATCGCCTTCGGACAGCACAAAGGCGTTCGGGATTTGGGATTTGAGCAGAGGGGCGAGGTGCCCTATAATGAGTCCATCGGACCAAGAATCTGCGCGCTGTCAAGTGGTTGGGCGATTCCCCTGCGTGCTAAGTAAGGTGGCTGTAAGTGTTTAAATCACTGCATAAGAAGAACCTGGGCGTTCGTATCATGCTCGGCGTGATCGTCGGGCTGCTCGGCGTGGGCATGCTACTTTATCTGATACCAGGGCAAGGCACCGAGAGCGTCTCTGCCGCCGATGTGGTGGCCACGGTGGATAGTCAATCGATCACCGTCACGGATATTCGCGCCCAGTTGGCGCGCATTGAACGCACGGGCTCCATTCCGGCCGCGTTGGAACCGTTATATGCACAACAGGTTCTTAACGAGCTCGTGTTCCAGAAAGAATTAGACCTTGAGGCCCAGCAGCTGGGGATCACCGTCACCGACCAGGAACGCGTCGACCGCATTCGGCAGTTGATTCCCACCGCATTTGCAGGCGGCACCTTCGTTGGCAACGATCAGTACGCGGCGCAGGTAGAAGCCGCCTCGGGCATGGGCGTTGCGGAATTTGAGGATCTGGTCGGCAAGGGCCTGCTTGAGGAGAAATTCCGCGAGCTCGTAACCGACGGCATGTCTGTCTCGCCTGCGGAAGTCGAGCAGGAATTCCGGCGGCGAAATGACAAGATCAAGATCAGCTATGTCGTCATTAAGCCTGACGATTTACAGTCCAAAATCGACGCCAGCGACACCGATCTCGCCGCTTATTTCGAAAAGAATAAGCCGCGCTACAACGTACCCGAGCGGCGCATCGTGCAGTATGCCTTTCTGGATCTCGAGCAGCTTCGCCTTCACGCCAATATTTCTCAGGATCAAATCCGCGGTTATTACGACCAGCACATCGAAAGCTACAAATTGCCCGAGCGCGCCCATGTGGCTCACATTTTGTTCAAAACCGTGGGCAAGACAGATGCGGAAAGCGAAGAGATCCGCAAGAAGGCCGAAGATGTGTTGAAGAGGGCCAAGAGCGGCGCCAATTTCGGCGATCTGGCCAAGCAATATTCCGAAGACACCACCAAAGATAAGGGCGGCGATCTCGACTGGATCGTGCGGGGGCAAACGGTTTCCGAATTCGAACAGGCTGCTTTCAGCCTGCCCACCGGATCGGTTTCCGATCTGGTGAAAACGCAGTACGGATTCCACATCGTCAAAGTAATTGACCGCCAGGCCGCCCGCACCGAGACGCTCGATCAGGTGTTTCCGCAAATCTTGGGGACGTTGCAAGAAGAGGAAGCCCAGCGCCAGGCCGAAGACCTCTCCGGCCAAATCGCAGCGGAGATCCGCCGATCGGGTCGCGTTTCCATCGACGATCTGGCCAAGAAGTTCAATTTGAAATTGGGGCAAACCCCTCCTCTTGAAGCCAATCAACCCATCCTGGACGTTGGCAATTCGCCGGAGCTCACCGAAACGATTTTCCGGCTTCGCCCCGGCGACGATAGCGCCCCCATCCACACGAACAAAGGCTACATCGTTATCTCCGTGAAAGAAGATCAGCCCGCTCATCCGGCAACGCTGGCCGAAGTTCGTGATCGTGTTATGGCTGATTACCGGCGTGAGAAAGCAACCGACCTCGCCAAGAGCCGGGCAGAGGAGTTGGCAAAGGGGGCAAAATCCGGTGAGGATTTGGCGAAAGCAGCCAAATCCCTCGGCCTTGAAGCAAAAACCAGCGATCTTTTTTCTCGCACTGGATCGGTGGCTGACCTCGGCGGTGCCGCGCAACTCGGTCCTGCCTTCAGTCTTTCCGTCGGGCAGACCAGCGATGCCGTTTCCCTCGGCGCAAATTGGGCCGTTTATCGCATGCTCGATCGTCAGCTGGCAAATCCCGTGGATCTAGCCAAGCAACAACAGGATATCCGGCAGCAGCTCTTGGAAGCACGCCGCACGATGGCCTTCGACGCGTTTCGCTCCGCTCTCGACAATCGCATGAAACAGCAGGGTAAGTTGAAGGTAAACGCGGAAAACCTCAAACGCATGACCGCTCCCTCGAGCTCTTAAGCTTCGGACAATCAAGACAAATGTTGTTGTTCTGATCCGTCTGCCCCGATAGAGGTGTTGTTTCGGGCCCACACAAGGGCATCAAGAGCTTGCCGCTTACTTCTCCCGCAGAATAATCTCGCCCGAGCCAATGCTCTGATCGTTCAGCCATAGCCGATAGCGAAATGATCCGGGTTTTGTGCCGGGACGCGGAGTCCCGCTCAGCAGACGCATGCCCGCGGGCGCCTGAAAAATATTGGAGGCAAAAGGAGAACGGTTGGCGTCAAACTCGACTTTCAACTGCCCCTCCCCGGCAACCCAGGCTACCTGGTCCGAGGGCCCAATGACCATCGCCTCCGGAATCACTCCGACTAAAATCGTTTTTTCAGCCATGAATGTGCCAGCAGCTTCTCCTGACGCGGCGCGAAGATAGCACAGTCTCAGTTGCGAACAAGCGATTTTCGGAAACAAAGGAACTCCGGAATCCGCCACCTGTCCGCAAGGACGGTCATCTCTTCACAACTTGTTTCTGCGAATTACTTGACGCTTTCCAACTCTCCCTCTACACTGAATTTCTCAACAATTCAGAGCGCCGCTGACTGCCGTGTGTCCCTGCGCTCAGACAGACTCCGCAACCCAGACGGAGTTCGAGAAAGAGGAAGGGCATGGCATTCGGCTGGATTACTCTGAGAAGCGGCGACCGCATCTCCGTTGTTCGTTCCTCTCCTTTTTTTGTCGTTCATCTGGCCTGCTTGGCGGCATTCTTTTTAAAGTTCCACTGGTCCTACTTGATTATTTGCCTGGCGGCCTATTACATCCGCATGTTTTTTGTGACCGCCGGATATCACCGCTATTTCTCGCATCGTTCGTTCAAAACGAGCCGCGCGTTCCAATTCGCAATGGCCTTTCTCGCCACCATGTCTACGCAGAAGGGCGTGCTTTGGTGGGCCGCCAATCATCGGCATCACCATCGCTATTCGGACATGGACGAGGACCTGCACTCCCCTACATTGCGCGGCTTTCTCTGGGCCCATGTGGGCTGGATCTTATCGGATCGCTACAACCAAACGAAGACCGATCTGGTCGGCGATTTCAATAAATATCCCGAACTGCGCTGGCTGAACAAATACCACGTAGTCCCGCCCATTATTCTCGCAGTCGGCATGTTCCTGGCCGGCGGCTGGGGCTTGCTGGTATGGGGCTACTGCATCAGCACGGTAATCCTCTGGCACAGTTCCTTCACCGTTAATTCGCTCTCGCACATTTTTGGCCGCCGGCGCTACGCCACTACGGATACCAGCAAGAACAATGCCCTGCTCGCGCTGCTCACCATGGGCGAGGGCTGGCACAACAACCACCACCACTACATGGCCTCGGCACGGCAGGGATTCTTCTGGTGGGAAATTGACGTTACCTACTATCTTCTGAAAATCCTGTCGTGGTGCGGGATTGTGTGGGACCTGCGCCAGCCTCCACGCCACGTCTTACTAGGCGCCGAAGCTCCCTCTGTGGCCGCGGATTAACTTACTCTAGCGGAACAAAGCTGAAGAGGGGTCTTCCTCGTTTCGCTACTTAGAATGACATCAATTGGGCTATTTCGCCCGATTGATGCCCTCAACTGCTTCCACGATCTTCCCCGCGGAAATGCCAAACGCCTCCAGCAATTCTTCGGGCTTGCCCGAGTGCGGCACGCGATCGACGGCCAGGCGCCGAACCGCGGTTAGCGGCACGCCGGCCTGGGCAAGGTCCCCGAGCACCGCTTCGCCCAAGCCGCCCTCGGCGTAATGATCCTCGACGGTCACGAGCCGGCCGCCGGTCGCACGCACGTGCTCGCTGAGTGCGGCAGTATCCAGAGGCTTGACGCAGTACAGATCGATCACGCGAATGCCGACTCCACGCCATTTGAGCTCGTCGTAAGCTTTGAGCGCTTCGTAAACCGTCACCCCCGCGCCGATTACCGTCACGCGATCATTTGCGCTCTGCCGCAGGACTTTCAAGCCCGGTACGGGGAATTTCTCGTCGGTGCTATACAACACCGCGGTCTTCGGCCGCGACGTCCGCAGATAACAAATTCCTGCGCGGCGCGCCATCTCTTCGGTCAGGCGTTCCGCTGAAACGCCGTCACTGGGATAAAAAACGGTCGCGCCGGGAATCGCGCGAAACATGGCTAAATCCTCGAGCGCCATTTGCGAAGGGCCATCCTCGCCGATGGAGACGCCGCAATGCGAGCCGCACAGCTTGATGCTGCTGCGGCTGATGCCCGCCATGCGCACTTGGTCGTAAGCGCGTGAAAGAAAACAGGCGAACGTGCCGATAAACGGCACCAGGCCTTGCGCCGCCATTCCCACGCCGACGGAGACCATGTTTTGTTCCGCGATGAAGCCCTCTACAAGCCGGTCGGGAAACGCCTTTTGCAGCGTTTCCGTGAACGTGGAGTTTTTCACGTCGCCATCGACGGCATAAACCTTGGGATTTACGGCGGCCAGATTTTTCAGTCCCACGCCAAAAGCCTCGCGGGTCGCGACGCTTTGCCCCATTTTGTAATCGGGTGCGGCTGGAGGGGGGAAATCCGCGGGAGGCGCGGGAAGCGGCTTGCGCTCGTAAGAGCGGCCGGTATCCTTTGCCACCGGCGGTACGGATCCGAGTTCCGCGAGCGCTTTTTCGAGTTGCTCGGGCGACAACGTTTTGCCGTGCCAGCCATCCTTGCCGGAAAGAAAGCTGATTCCGTGCCCTTTGTCAGTGCGGGCGATAATGGCGTAAGGCCGTCCACGCGTGGCTCGCGCGTGATCGAGCGCCCCGACTACCGCGGCGAGGTCATGTCCATCAATCACTTCCGCGGCCCAGCCTTGCGCCTCGAACTTTCGCCGGTAAACTTCCATATCGTGCTCGTACATGGTGTGCTGGCTTTGCCCCAAGGCGTTGATATCGGCAAGGGCTACCAGATTATCGAGCCCGTAGTGCCCGGCGAAAGCGGCCGCCTCCCAGATATTTCCTTCAGCCAGTTCCCCGTCGCCGGTCAAGACGTAAACGCGCGCGGACGATTTCCCAACCCGCGCGCCAATGGCAAGCCCCGCTCCCACCGATAATCCTTGTCCGAGGGAGCCTGTCGCCGCGTCAACACCGGGAATGCGCGGCGTGGGATGGCCTTCAAGTTCGCTCGAAAATTGCCGCAACGTCATCAGCCGTGAAACGGGAAAGACCCCCGCCTCGGCCAGCGCCGCGTACAGAACCGGCGCGGCGTGCCCTTTGGACAAAACAAAGCGATCACTGCCGATAGAATTCGGATTGGCCACATCGAATTTCATCGCATAGAAAAATGTAGCCGCGACCAGCTCGGCGGCGGAAAGGCAGGAAGTCGGGTGCCCCGAACCTGCCGCCGTGGTCGAACGCAAAGAATGAATGCGAAGCAGGCGAGCTTTCTCGCGAAGCTGTTCGAGCAGCGCCGAAGCGGGCGCGGCTTGTCCGGGAGCGGTCATTGGAGCCTCCTCGTGTGCGCACAGCGATAAAATCCCCGTGCGCTACGTCGATCCTGGTTAGAGACGAAGCCGCATCGTTTGGGTGCGTCTCGCCCTCAACTAAATCGCTATTCTACCGAAAGGTGTCCACGCGATGGGAGGCGCTTCGACGATTTCAACAGGACATAGGTATTGGCACCTAACCCATAGTCTGGCTGAGGGCGGCGGGGATCAGCGGTTGCCGAAGTTCTCGGGGTCGAAGTTAGGCCCGGGCTGCTGGGCGCCGCCCTCGGACGTGAGAACGACACTTTGCCCCGTCAATTCGAAACGCTTGCGGCAGCGGATATTCCGGCAGGCGACCAGTTCATCGACGCGTACCATATAGGAGCGTGCAGTCTCGAATCGCTTGCGGTCCTCTGAACCGGCGCCGCGCGGCAGTTCCTTCTTTTTCGTCCGCACCATCCAGCGAATGGGATACGAATTCTCCTGGCGGCAATGCGGGCAAACCAAAGTGAGATTCTTGGTTTCCGGGCGCTCGATATAAAACTGTCGCTCGTCCATTAGGATTCCCTAACGCGCACTCCCATATGCGCGAGCCTTCTCACAAACTCCCCGCGAGCGGATTCATTGTAACAAATTCGAAGCCAGCATCCCGCCAGCGCGGAAGCCAATATTCGAGTGCCGCCAGCACGTGCCGGCGGTCCGCCCCCAATCGGCGCGCGTCGCCGTCATGCAGCACGACGATTTCGCCCCCGTGATTAGACTCTTCTCCCCTCCCCGCTATCGCCGGTGGGTGTTTGCCGGGCGTCGATGTCGTTTGGCCGGCTGTCAAGAATTGCCCATTTCGAACGACCACGCGTTCCAGCCGCTCGATCAGCCGTGCGGATGGTTGGGGCTTCCAGTCGTAGCAAGTGAGCGACCACATGGCCACGCCACGCAAGCCCACTCGGCGAATGGCGCTGGAAAGCTGCGGCCCGCGATAACCGTACGGCGGGCGCATTAAGATGGGCGCGGCATCGCGCTCAAAGCCCAAGGCTCGAAGAATGCTGTCTTGGCAGGACTTGAGTTCTTCGGCAATTCTCCACGTCGGCAGCCACGTCAGGTTGGCGTGAGTTTCTGTATGATTGCCGATGTTGTGTCCGCGATCGGCGATCTCGCATACCAGTTCCGGATAAGCCCGGGCGAAGCGTCCCACCAGGAAAAATGTTGCGGACGCATGGTGCCGTTCCAGCAGCCTCAAGAGTTCTGGCGTGCACGCAGGGTTTGGCCCGTCATCAAAGGTGAGCGCGATCTGCGAGGCATCCGGAGTGTGGTGCAAGGTGCGGCCAAAAAGTTGGGAGGTAGGAGAGACGGCGGCCCAAGACGCTACTCCTGCGCAAGCTCCCACAGCCGAGGCGACGAAGGGCCATGCATTCATCGCGCGCATTTTCGCACGGGATTTCTATCTCGCAAAACCTCGCGGACCTGAAACCGGCCTCGCGCGTTCGGCAAAGTCAACCCCGAGGCAATCCACCGCCCCGCAATCGTCACCGCGGGAGCCACGGCTGCGCTGCCCCGGGTAACGTTTGGCGGCATTCTCGCGTCTAAAACCTTGCGAAAGCGTGCGTGGACAAAGTGATTTTCCGCTCTTTTGGCGCCGCTTCTTCGAGCGACGGAAAATCACGGCCCTGGCCTGTTATATAAGGGAGAGGGCGCCTAGAATAGCCTAATCGCCGGGTCAGAAGGTCCGGGGTCCCTTGCCGAAACAACCTGCCATTCGAATGGGCCGAGTTGGCCTGCCACTCTTGCTGCTTTTTGCCTTATGGTCGTGCCCTTTGAGCGCACAAGAGCAACGCGCAGCCCCCGGGGCGGGGGTAACGGCCCCTTCAGCGAGAGCTACCGGTGTGGCGCGCACCGCAAATGGCGTGCCCGTTCCAGGCGCAAATCTTCGTCTCGTGGAAACAGCGAGCGGGAGTGCCTGGGTCAGCTGGACCGATGAAAACGGCCGCTTCGATTTGCCGGGATTGCCTGCGGGGCACTACCGAATCGACGTGAGCCAACTCGGTTTTGATAATGCCACCCAGGAATTTGATCTTGGGAAGAGCCCGAGCGCGATCAACGTGACGCTCAAAATTGCGTCGCTCGAAAGCATCGAAGCTGCGGCCGCGGCACAAAACCCCGGCCAGACTCCTGCAGTAGCAGCCGCAAATCCTCCTGCAAAGCCGGCGTCTCCTGATGGCGGCAACAATCCGCAACCTCCAGGGCAAAGTTCTTCCGATGCTGGTGGCAGGGGCGAATTTCGCCGCAGGCTTCCGGGCAATGCTCCTCGTGGCGGCACCCCGTCAGAAACTGGCCAAAATGGCGGCGCGGCGCAGGGATCCGCGCCCGCTGGAGCCCGCGGTCCGGCCGCGCGCCGTGGCGGGTTCCAACAAGTGCTCCTCAACAATCAGGCGGGCGAACAGGGCCAGGAGGCAGAGGCCGGGCAGCAGGTGGAAGGTGGAGCGCCTAACGACGCGGGCCCCCTCGGACAAGCTGCCGCGGCTGACGCCGTTCTCATGAATGGCACGGTCGGCCGCGGCGATCAGAATGCGGGCTTTGGCGGCTTCCCGCAAGGCGGCATCTTTTTGCAGGGGCCAGGCGATGGCCAAACCGGCTTTGGAGGCGCCAGCGGGGGCTTTAGAGGTGGGGCTCCGGCCGCTCAACCGGGCGGCGCCGGAGGACCGGGGTTGGCAGCCGGACCCGGCGGGCCGGGGGGCTTCGGTGGCGGGCCAGGTGGTCCGGTGATAGCGTTCCAGCCTCCAGGTAGAGGCCGGTCTGGACCGGGCGGTCGTGGGGCTCCGCCACAGGGCGTGACCGCGCTTTATGGCATGCAGCGCGTTATACGGCAACGAATCAATCGCGTGCGGGCAGGCGTTTACAACGAGTACAGCAATTCCGCGCTGAACGCCCGCCCCTATTCGCTCACCCAACCCAATGCGCCCAAGATTCCCACCTGGAGCGAACGAATCGGCGGGAACCTCGGCGGGCCCCTCGTGATTCCTCACATTTATGACGGACACGATAAGACATTTTTCTTCATCAATTTCGATGGCAACTGGGCGCGCAACGCCGTGGACCAGTTCTCCACCGTTCCGACAATTGCGGAACGAGGCGGAAATTTCTGCGGTACCAGCGTGCAGAACCAGCTTAAGATCGGCTGCCAGCTTCCTACATCGTCGCTCGATCCAGCGGCTCTAGGACTCTTGCAATTCATTCCCGCGCCGAATCTGCCAGGCCTGATCGATAATTTCCATCTGCAAACCCAAGTACCCACGCAGCAGGATCGCTTCAATGCGCGTGTTCTGCACTCGATTTCTCCCAAGCTGAATGCGCGAGTGATCTATGCCTTCAGCCAGTCGACGAATCACGCTTTCCAATCTTTTCCCGGTTTCGAAAGCGACGTTGCGACGCGCGGGCAATCGGTCACGGTTGGTCTAACGCAAAATCTGTCCCGCACCTGGATCAACGATTCGCAATTGATCTTTTCGCGCAACCGGGTGCAGACGCTCGACAACTTCGCATTTACGGATCCCGTAGCCCAAAACCTTGGCATCACCGGCGTCTCCAGCGCCCCGATCAATTTCGGACCGCCCCAGCTCAGCTTCAACAATTTCACGAAAGCCGCGCCTGCGGTGCCCTCTTTGGTCCGGAATCAAACTTATCGGTTCGTCGATGCCGTGACGTACATGCTTCCCAAGCACACGCTGAGTTTCGGGGCCGAGGTTCGCCGCATCGAAAACAACACCAATTCCGACCAGACACCGGAGGGTTTATTCACGTTCACGGGCCTCGTCACTGGTTCTGATTTTGCCGATTTTCTGCTGGGCCTTCCCACCACCACCAACGAGCGCTTCGGGACTCCGAGCAGTTATTTTCGCAGTTGGGGGACCGCCGGCTATGTGAGTGACGATTGGCGAGCTCGTCCGGATTTCACGTTGCAGTTCGGCGCGCGCTACGAATTTTTCACCCCTCCCACCGAGCTCTATGCCCACCTCTCCAACCTGGACTTCAATCCGGCAACCTCCCAGGTGGCGCTGGTGCTTCCAGGCCAAACTGGACCCTTCAGCGGCCCTCTTCCCGATTCGCTCATCCGCCCGCGCTACAACAATTGGGCGCCGCGGGTGGGCATCGCCTGGAGGCCGCTGATCAAGGCGCTGCAAGCGAATCACGGCATGGTGGTGCGTGCGGGCTTTGGGATGTTCTATAACGAATCGATTTACACCCAGTTGCTCTCTGAACTGGCCAATCAGCCGCCCTGGTCCACTTCTCAATTGCGCGTCACCAGCCTCAACGGGACTGGCGACGTGCTGACATTGGAGAACGGGTTCCCTTCAACTGTTACCGCGAGAAACACCATACAAAATACCTACGCGGTGAATCCCAACTACCAGACGGGCTACGCGCAGATCTGGAACCTTTCGGTGGACACGAATATCGCCAACAACACAGCCCTCGTGCTGACCTACACGGGCACGAAGGGATCCAATCTCGACTTGCTCTATGCGCCGAATCGCACCGCGCCCGGAAGCCCCTCCGCTGTCGCTCCAGTCGCGAACGCCGGCGATTTCATCTATGACACCTCCGGTGCGAACTCCATCTACAACTCGCTGCAGGTGCGCGTGCAGAAGCGGCTCTCGCACGGAATCATGATTAACGGCACTTACACTTTCGCAAAATCGATCGACGATGCCAGCTCGATCGGCGGCGGCACTCCGATCGTTGTGCAGGATTCGAATAACCTCGCCGCCGAGTATGGCCTCTCATCGTTCGACATCCGCCATCAGGCGCGGATCAATTATCTCTACGAACTTCCATTCGGACAGGGCCACCGTTTCGCCCAGAAGGGTCTGGCTGGCGCTCTGTTTGGTAATTGGCGCTTCAGCGGGAATATCGGCGCCCAGACCGGCACGCCATATACCGCACAGGTCATGGGTACCTCGGCCGCGAACACGGGCAGCGGCGGCGTATTTGCCACCCGCGCGGACCAGATTTGCAATCCGAATGCCGGCGCGAGCGGCGCACCACTGGATTTCTTTAACACCTCATGTTTCGTCGTGCCTCCGGC
>Ga0209648_10000621_pt1 | contig 27383 bp, 29 predicted proteins | sample GraSoi2013_115cm_FD_185830 | JGI IMG/M metagenome (GOLD analysis project Ga0209648, IMG submission 185830) | Grasslands soil microbial communities from the Angelo Coastal Reserve, California, USA - Sample 9_17_2013_115cm (SPAdes) (version 2) | ecosystem: Environmental > Terrestrial > Soil >...
CCCTCGCACCAGCCGGAAAGAGAAACTTCGACCGTGCACGTACCCTGTCCGCGGGGACGCCATCGTCCGGGCCCGGAGCATCCTTACAAGCGTCACGCGGAGAAGGAAATGAAGCAACGGCGACGACAGTTGCTAGCACGGGCAGCGGCCGCCCGCGCCGCCGGGGGCGCTTCCGCTCCGCCTAACGGCTCCGCTCCAGCGCCCCCAGCGGCAACCCCTTCCTCATCTGCGGGAGATATTTCCATCGGTGAAGAGGACATTTTAATCGAGGTAAAAAAGGGGACATTTTAAAAGAGGTTTGACAAGCACTTAAAGTAATTCTTGACATACTGTACCAATATGCTATAATGGTTTGGTGAATTAAGCACGATCCTTTCGTGCCCGCGAACAATGCTCGCCCGCGAAGCGGTCCTTCTAACCCTCCCTTCCGACGGCAATCGTCCTCATTGGTCGTACCACCATACCGGTACGTTGACTCGACTTATCTCCTTTGTTTCTCGCTCTTGCGAAAACTGCCGGGTGTGTATCCAAAATTCCCATTCTGAAACTCCGTACTGTGCGCCCCTCAACGTGCCGTCAATCCACCTGGGTGGTGGCGTCGGTCGTTTCTTCCGCTCTGTGCACTCTGCGTTCCCTGTGATCTCTGCGTTAAATTCTTCCTTTCCTTTTCCGTTCAATTTTCCACTGTCACCTTCATCCTTCGCATCACCCAAGTTCTTTATCTGCAACACTTATGGATCCCCCGCAAGTGTTGCAAACAAAAGACTTACGGAAGAACTAAATCCTTTAGATGCAACACTTACAAAAAACATAGGGGAGGGGCCTCCAACTTTCCCGCAGGCCTGTCTCTCCCAAGCCGCCTACTGCGTGTCGCCCTTCGCGCTATGTCCCTACCCCCTATCCCCTTTCTTCTCATATTCTTGCGCACTCTTTTGCACTCGCCAAAAACTCAACCCTTTTCTTTTCAATCGATTCCATACTCTTTGCCCAAAACACCCGGGGGTGGGGTATCCCTGCCGAACTTCCTCTCTGCGAATCCTCTGCGGACTCAGCGTCTCCGCGTTACCTTTCTTCCTCCTTCCTTCATGCCGGCCCACTTCCAAGTTCCAAGTGGCCGCTACCATCAACCAGGAGTCAAGGTCACGAGTCCCAGCCAATTCTCTCTTTTTTCCTTACATCGTTACCTCCTTGCTTCGTTACCTCCCGGCGCGTATCGCGCGCCTCTTGCTACACTGTTCCACCAATGGCACGCCAACGCCTCGGCCAACACTTCCTCGCCGATCTCCACTGGCGCGAAGAGATCGCTCGCGCCATTCGTGTTTCGCCGCATTCCACCGTCCCGCTCCCGCGAGACGACCAGCATTGCTGGATCGAAATTGGCGCCGGCCATGGTGAAATCACCCAGCATCTTCTCGCAACCAGTGCTCCCGTCCACGCCATCGAAATCGATCCGGCGTTTATCTCGGGACTTCGCCACATCGCAAAACAATTCCCCAATCTCACGGTTGTTCCCGGCGACGTTCTCGAAACCGACATCGCCGCCATCGCTTCCGGCCGCCGCATGCGCATCTACGGCAATCTTCCCTACTACATCACCTCGCCCATCCTTCATCACCTTTTCAAATTTGCGGACCTCATCGACGAAATCCACGTCGTCATCCAGACTGAAGTTGCGCGCCGTCTCGCCGCGCAACCCGGCACGCGCGATTATGGTTATCTTTCCGTCGTCACGCAGTTCTATACCCGCCCGGAATTTGTCTTCGAAATTCCGCGCGACGCGTTCAACCCGCCGCCGGAAGTTACCTCCGCTCTCGTTACGCTTCGCCTGCCCGGCGAACGCGCAAAGCTCCAGCACGGTTCCAGCATGGGGTCAAACAAAGACGCGCAGGCAAACCCATCCCGCGACGCCGAATCTCGTTTCCTGGATTTTGTTAAATTATGTTTTTCGAAGAAGCGCAAAACGCTGGTCAATAATTTGCGGACTCTCGCCAAACCCGATCGCGTCCGCGAGGCCCTGGCCGCGCAAAATCTCCGTACGGACGCGCGCGCCGAGCAACTCTCCGTCTCCCAACTCGCCGCTCTTCAGGCTCTGTTTGCAGGTTCGCGATGAATGTGAGCTCGCTCAACACCTTCTGCAGGTTACTCAGAAGGCTCGCTGGCTGTCATCCCGAGCGGAGCGAGGGACCTGCTTCTTCCGAAGCAGCCAAAGTTACAATGGGATTTTGGTATGCGAATTCAGCGCCGTCAGGAGAGAATTTCCGTTTCTTTTTTTACCGCCGCGATGAGCCGGTCAGGATAGTCGCTCATGATTCCGTCAACCCCCGCCGCCATCAGCATGCGCATGTGCGCCGGATGATTCACCGTCCAGCATACGATCTGCAAATCTTTCTTCTGCGCTTGCGCAATCATCGCCGGCGTCACCAGGTCTCCGCGCACCACCAATTGACGCGCTCCTATCTGCACTGCTTTATCGATCGGATTCTCGATTTGCCCGTCGTACAACAAGCCGGTCATCAGCGTTGGCTCGATCTTCCTCAAGTTCAGCACCACTCCCGGATCGAAGCAAATCACTACCGTACGCGGAATTTCCCCCGATTCGCGCAGCGCTCCCACCAGCGCATGCTCCCCGCCCCAAGTGCCGTCCGGCTTGATCTCCATATAAAAAACCACGTCGTTCTTTTTGGAAAACTCGAGAAGCTCTTCCAGCGTGGGAATGCGCTCCCCGCCGAATTCGCTTCCGAACCAGGACCCGGCATCCAGCCGTCGCAGCTCCGCGAGCGTCATATTGTGCACGGCACCCTGCCCGTTCGTGGTGCGATTCAGGGTGGCATCGTGAATGGCCACCAAATGCGCATCGCGCGAAAGATGCAAATCCGTTTCGATAAACGTCGCGCCCAGCGCAACGGCTTTCTTGAACGCCGCCAGCGTATTCTCCGGCGCGTGTCCCGATGCCCCGCGATGTGCAATCAACAGCACTCAACTACTCCCTCTCCAGCTATTCGTATCTTTTGTCCAACACCATTGCGCTCAAAAAGTTTCGCAAGAACTTTTATGTTTCTTGCGCTGGTTCTTGAAGATATGCTAACACCTCCTCCGGGCACGAAACCGGGCATCCAACTGCCCTGCATCTTGAATCTAAATAGTCGAAAAACAAAATAGCGAAAGGACATTTGTCCGGGAGGTAAATATGAGAAAGGAACTCAGGGCCCTGTTCATAATAGCGTTGCTCGCCGCGCCTTATATGGGATTGCCAAACTCCGCGGCGGCTCGGCCGCAGGAAGCGAAACATCAGCGCAACGAAGCAAAATATACGAAAAAACTTTATAAGGAAGTGCGGCACCAGCTAGTCATGCTGCCGTGGTACTCCGTGTTCGACAATCTGGCGTATCAGGTGGAAGGCGACAAGGTGACGCTATACGGCGAGGTGACTCGGCCAACTTTGAAGTCCGATGCTGAGGCCGCCGTGAAGAGCATCGAAGGAGTCGCCACAGTGGTGAACAACATCGAGGTTCTTCCATTGTCGCCGATGGATGACCAAATCCGCCGCGCGGTCTACCGCGCAATTTACGGCGACGCAGGCCTCTCGCGTTACTCCATTCAGGCCGTGCCGTCCATTCATATCATCGTGAAAAACGGCAACGTCACGCTGGAAGGTGTCGTGGACAATGAAACCGATAAGAACATTGCAAACCTTCGCGCCAGCACGGTTCCCAATGTATTTTCGGTGAAGAATAATCTCGCCGTCGCGGGCAATGGCAAATGATTTTTCGAATGCTCGGGGCCGCGCTACGCGGCGCCGGTTAGCCCGCTTTTCTGGATTTGGCGAGAGATCCGCCGCGCCGTTTCTTTTATCGCCTCAAGGATCCGCGGCATCTCTGCTTCGTCCGTTTGCGTCAGTGTCCCACTGGCGCCGAGCGCCGCGGTTACATTTCCTATAGTGTCGAAGATGGGTGCGCCGAGGCAGCGCGCGCCCAAGCTGTTTTCCTCGTCATCCACGGCGTATCCCGATTGCTTCACGTGCTCCAGTTCGGCGATGAGCCGCGTGATGGAGGTGATGGTTTTCGGCGTCCTCTTTTTCAGTCCTTGCTGCTTCACCATGTTTTCGATTTCGTGTTTCGGGAGCCAGGCCAGCAGGCATTTTCCGACGCTGGTGGAATGCAAAAACATCCGGCGTCCCACCCAGGTATTGACCTTGAAAAATCCCGGCGCTTCCACCTTTTCAATGTAGACCGCTTCACCCTGATCCAAAACCGCCAGGTGCACGGTCATTCGAATCTTCTCGCTGAGCATGCGCATGAACGGCAGTGCAAGATCCGCGATGTCGAGGTTGGCTTGTGCGTCACCACCGAGGCTCAGGATTTTCAGGCCCAGGCGATACCGCCCGGTTTCCGTTTCGCGGCGAAGATAGCTGCGTTTTTCGAGGGTTCGAAGGATGTAGCTGGCGGAGCTTTTGGGTATTCCGAGTTTGCGGCTGATTTCTGCGTTGGTGAGTCCATCGCGACGTTGCGCGGCGGCTTCCAAGATATTGAGGGCGCGCTCGACTGCGATTGCGGGGCTTGCCTCTGAGGCTGGCATGGGCGGTCTCCCATAAGTTTCGGTTATGTCCACAGTATAGAATACATGTTCAGGATATTGAACAGCTACTTGCAACTATTCTGGGGAGGCGGGTATCAATGGATAGGGAGAGCTGAACATATGTTCAACCTATTGAACACGCTGCCGGGGCAGAGAAATTACTCGCCATTGGTGTGCAAATTTCTCGACAATATGACTGCGTTTTTCCACGCCCGCATGGCCGCCGCGCGGCGCTGCTCTTATCTGCTTGAACAGCTTGGCTTTAGAAACTCTTCTGCGGCGGCAATTGGCCTCCCAATTGCCCTACCTCTTCAGGCGGCCCACATTCATTTTCGAAAAGGAAAGGGATAAGGCAAATCATGGCAACCGCAACGACGAAACCGAACCCGTCACTGGAGCCGCTGCCCTTCGCGAATCGGATTGTGCCGGTCAACTCCGCTCCAGAGGCTTTCGACGCGGTTCGCGACCTGCCTGAGGGATTCCTCGAATTCCTGGCGCCGCTGCATGCCGCACTTACACTGCGGCAGCGGGCGTTGGTCGCCCGCCGCGACTACGCGCTGGCGGAAGCGCACGCTGGCAAGCTACCTGATTACCTGCCGCCTTCGGTGGCCACCACGAATTCCTGGCGCATTGAGCTTCCGGCGTGGTGCGCGGACCAGCGGAATCAGATGACGGGACCGGCGGACGACGCTGATCTGGTTGTGAAGATGCTGAATTCCGGCGCTCCCGGCGTCATGCTCGATCTGGAAGATTCCACAGCCAACACCTGGGAGCACAACGCTCGCGGCATCAAGAACATTCTCGAAGCGCTCGCGGGCAGGCTCACGTACTTTGACCGCAAGCGCAACAAAACCGTGGGTATCAATCCCAGTGCCACGGTTATTTTCACGCGGCCCCGCGGATTGCATTTGCACCAGGCTGGAGTTCTGCCCGGCGAATTGCTCCCGGCTTCGCTTTTCGACGTTGCAATGGTGACGTATCAGGTGGACTTCAGCGCACTGAAGCATCCTCTGTGCATTTACATTCCCAAGTCCGAATCGGCCGACGAGGCGCTGTGGTGGCGCGATCTTTTCCAGATGATTGCGCGCCTCAAAGGCCTGCCAACGAACGCCATCAAGTGCATGGCGCTGGTGGAATCGCATCCGCTGGCTTTCCAGATGGAGGAGTTCGCGTGGAATCTTCGCGAGCACATCGTGGGACTGAATCTCGGGCGCTGGGACTACATGGCCAGCCTGATCCACTTCAATCTTGAAAATCCTGAGTGGGTTCTTCCGGACCGCAACACGATTCCGCACAACGTAGCGTTCTTCCAAAATTTGCGCAATCTTCTGCCGGACATTTGCCACAAACACGGGATGCTGGCGATCGGCGGGATGACCGCGCTTTACCCGAGCCGCGAAGACGCCGAACTGAACGCGCGGGCGCTGAAGATTCTTGCCGAAGACAAAAAGAATGAGGCCAATTCGCTGATGGACGGGGCTTGGACGGGACATCCCGATCAAAACGAAATCGCGGTGAGCCAGTTCCCTGCTCCGAATCAGCTTCAGGCGCGCCCCGCTAACGGCGGCACGCATCCCGATCTTCGCCCGCTTCCCACGGGAGTGGGAAAACGCACTCTGGCAGGAACGCGCGCCGCGGTGCGCACCGTCATTCGCTATCGCAACGGAGTGCTGAATGGCAAAGGCGCAAGTCTTCTCGATGGCTACATGGAAGATCTCGCTACCGACCGCATCTACCGCTTGATGATCTCCCAGCGCATGAAGCATTCAGACAAAGTCGAGATTCTCGGTGAGGCAGGCTTGGCGATTACACACACGCCGGAACTGATTCACGATCTATTTGAGGAAGAACTCGGGCGGCTCTTGCGCGAATCGGCTGCCACTGACGATCCCCAGGCCGCCGCAACGCTCCGAGAAGCGCGAGCCATCAGTGAAGAGATGATTCGCCGCGAGGAGTTTAATCCGGCGTGAAATGAGTTTTCAGTTAGCGGTTGAAGAAGTAGTCGTAAGCAGTAGAAGAAAACGAAAGAGCAAGGAGAGGCTGATGTCATCCAGCGGAACTAACGGTAGCCACGGCAGCAACGGAACGAACGGGGCAAACGGGAACGGCAATGGCAGCAAGCGGAACGCACTCTGTTACTGGACCACCGATCCCCGCTGGTCTGGCATCACGCGCCCTTACTCATACTCAGACGTACTGCGGCTACGCGGCTCGATCCAGATCGAGTACACGCTGGCGCGGCTAGGGGCGGAGCGGCTTTGGAATCTGATGCACACGGATGCTTACGTTCCAGCGCTCGGCGCCATCACCGGCAATCAGGCCATTGAGATGGTGCAGGCCGGGCTGAAAACGATTTATGGCAGCGGGTGGCAAGTGGCCGCCGACGGCAACACCGCGGGCGACGTGTATCCCGATCAGAGCCTTTATCCTTGCGACTCTGCGCCAAATCTGGTGAAGCGCATCAATAAGGCGCTGCTGCGCGCGGACCAAATCGAATCCGCGGAAGGCAAGAAGTCCGGTACGTATTGGTTCGCGCCGATCGTCGCGGATGCAGAAGCTGGTTTTGGCGGCTCGCTGAATGCTTACGAGCTGATGAAGGCGCTGATCGAAGCAGGCGCGGCAGGCGTTCACTTCGAGGATCAGCTTTCGTCCGCGAAGAAATGCGGGCATCTCGGCGGCAAGGTGGTGGTGCCGACGCGGGAATTTATTGAGAAGCTAGTTGCGGCGCGGCTTGCAGCGGACGTTTGTGGCGTGCCGACGATTCTCATCGCGCGTACGGATGCGAATTCCGCTGGTCTGCTGCTTTCTGACGCCGACCCGCGCGACCGCGAATTTATTCACGGCGAGCGGACCGCTGAAGGCTTCTACCAGTTCCGTGGTGGGATTGACGCGGCCATCGCACGAGGGCTCGCTTACGCGCCCTACGCCGATATGCTTTGGTGCGAAACTTCGACGCCGGATCTTGGAGAAGCGCGAAAATTCGCGGACGCTATTCATGCGAAATTCCCGGGTAAACTGCTGGCGTACAACTGCTCGCCGTCGTTTAACTGGAAGAAAAAGCTCGACGACGTCACTATCGCGAATTTCCAGCAGGAACTCGGCAAGATGGGCTACAAATTCCAGTTCGTCACGCTGGCGGGATTCCATGCGCTGAATATGTCGATGTTCCATCTCGCGCGGGGCTACTCGCAGGCCGGGATGACGGCTTACTCCAAACTGCAGCAGGAAGAATTTGCCGCGCAGGAACTTGGCTATCGCGCCGTCACGCACCAACGTTTTGTCGGGACAGGTTATTTCGACGAAATCGCCCAAGTGGTTTCGAGCGGCAATTCTTCCACCACCGCACTGGCAGGCTCGACGGAGGCCGAGCAATTTCACGGCGCGGTACCGCTCGCGCCAGCAAACGGGCAGGCGTCGGAAGGGCACGCCTGAGGGATCTTCCCAACGACAGGAAGGCGGATGCTTATTTCAGCAGCCGTCAGAAGGGCGGCGTGATGCCCGTATAGTCGCCGATTACATAGGCACTATACGGCCCATTCATTTCGATGGCAGTGCCGGGGTTAAAGCCAGGATTGTTGATCGTGCCGTAGCTGGCGACGATCACCCCTGACGGATTGACCCGAATCACCTGATGATTGAACTGGTCGCTGATCAGCGTGTCGCCATTTGCCAGGCGCACCGCGCGTGTGGGTAGCGGGGACGGATTGCTACCGGGACGATTGTTGGTGAAGTACTGCCAGAATACGTCGCCGGCTACATCGGTTTCGACAATGCGGCTGTTGTTGGAGTCGGTGATGAGCGTGTGGCCGTTGGGAAGGCGGCTGGCAAAAGCCACACCGCTAAAAGGCGTGCCGCCAGCGGAAGTGAACGTGGCGACGACAGTGCTTGGCATGGTGTGGGTGACCTCGATGGCTTGGTTGTTGTTTTCGTCAGAGATGAGGATGTTGCCGGTAGAAGCGAGCAGTTCGGCGGCGTTGGGATTATTCAGCCCATCGTATTCCCAAACGGTGGCTTTATCGGAGCGGCGCACCTCGATGATGCGCCCATTGCCCTGGTCGGTGATCAGGATGTGGTCGTCTCCATTGGACTGATGTAGATAGGTGTTCTGCACAGGCGTATTGAGCTGATTGAACCCGGATCCGGTAACACCGAACTCCCCATATTGCCAGACGATGTTGCCGCGACGGTCGACGAGGAGCACACGGTTATCGACACAGCCCTTTTTGCAATGCGTGGTGGAGGTAGGGGCAGGGGGAATGCCGGTCCCGGACATCAGGGTGAGGTCGTTGACGCGCTCGGCGTCATTGGTGCCGATGATGGCACTGGGCGTGATGTTCCCTGGACCGCTTCCGAACTGCCAGACAATATTGCCATTGGGGTCGATTTCGATGACGCGATTGTTGAATTGATCGGTGATGAGGATGTTGCCGGGCTTGTTGAATTTGCTGGGACTCTGCCCCTTCGAGGCTGTCACCGATAACAGAATTCCGCTACCGATGAAAACTGCGGCGGCAATGAGTCCAAAACGGATGAAACGTGGCCTCTTCATGGTCCCTCCTTCTTTCAGCACTCTAGCGATTTTCGACGGGCCAATTCTGATGGGGACTGCTCAGAGAAAAACCGGGCTCTCGAAACTGTACGACTCCGAACCTGGGGAAATTATTCCCCGATTGTAAAATTCAGGTAAATCTGATGTCAAACAGGCCGGTAGATGCCGGAGCTGGTTCTGGTAGAACTGGACGGGCCTGCTTCGCGGAAGAGGACGAGCGAGGTTCCACTTTCCCGCGATTCGCGGTGGTTGCACTTCAGGAAAAAGCCGACGCTTAATCTCGGTCTCTAAAAAGGAAACTGCCGAACTTCCGGGACCACGGTCGCGGTCAGGAAGAAATCTCGAGCCACTCCTGGCCGTCGGGATAGGAGCGGCGTTTCGGGAGCGAAGGGACGAATCCCGCGGTTTTGGCGTTGGTCATCACGGCCTGAAAGGCTTCGTGGAAGGCATCCATCTCCGGTTGGGTGCCGACGGTGATACGAACGTGGGTCGGCCAGACGGGCCAGACCCGTCCGATATATACATTGCGCTTGGCCATCGCGTCGATCACTTCTTTGGCGGGGCGCTTGGTATCAACCATGAAGAAGTTGGTTTCGGACGGAACATAGTCATAGCCCTTGGTGGCGAGCCAATCGAAAGTCTTTTGACGGATGGCGGCGTTCAATTGTTTGCGCTCCGAAACGAGATTCTCGTGCTTAAGGCTTGCGGTAGCAGCGGCCACGGCGGTAATCGGCATGGCGCTCCCGCTATTGTAGGTCTCCAGCTTCTCCAGCAAGTCGGGACGCCCGATGGCCACACCACAGCGAATACCAGCCATACCGTAAATTTTTGAGAAAGTTCGCAGCACGATGACGTCTTGGCCGGCTTTGACTAGATCGAGGACGGAAGTGCCATTCGAAAAATGGATGTAGGCTTCGTCGACAAGGACCACGGAGCCCTTCGGCTTCGCGGCGAGGAGTTGCTCGATGTCGGAGTGGGAGGTCATTGTTCCCGTAGGATTGTTCGGGGTACAGACGTAGAAGAGGCCGGCGTCTGGGGCGGCCGCGACCATGGCCTTGACGTCGTGCGCATAGGATTTCGTCAACGGAGTTTTGACGACGCGGGCCCCGGAGAATTTAGCCGCACGCATTCCGGCTTCATAGCCGGGATCGGCGGTGACGTAGCTCTTAGCTGGCGAAGTGCAGGAGAGGACGGAGAAATGAAGTGGCTCGCTGGAGCCGGGAAAAACGCGCACGTATTCCGGCTTGAGGCCCTCCAACTCGGTGAAAGTTTTGATGAATTCTTCCTTGAGCCAGTAAGAATACCGGCCGCCCTGCGGGGCCATGTCCGCGATGGCTTTGCGCGCCGCGTCACAGGGACCCAGCGGGTTCTCATTCGCGTCAATGACGACCGCTCCTGGATGAAAAACTTTGCGGTCCTCGGCCGCAAGGGATGCTTCGGTAGCGATACGAAACGCCATCGCTGCGGTGGCGGCCCCTGACAACTGAAGAAACGTCCTCCGCGAACTGTTTGAAAGAATCTCGTTGGTTTTCATCGGCCCTCCTCAAATGTGCGAATATCTTGGGTTGAATAATCCCGCCGCATTCTCTCGGCCGCAAAAGTGCGAGGATCGGTCCATCCAGCCTGCGCCTCACTATAGCACCGAAGCGGGGAAGGATTTAAGCACGGAGTTGCAAGACCGACGAATCGGCGAGTGCCCTTGCATTTTGAATGGCAATCAGCGAGAAATTTGATGGCGAAGAACAGATAGATTCCAACGTGAGACGCGGTCTAAACTTTTTCTTTTTGTGAGAGGCATTGCGAATTGCGGAGGCCGCATGAGTCAAGCAGCAAAAGAGGGCGCCGTCACAGCGTTCGTAGGCGAACGAATCGAGGCGCTGGACTGGAGCGACGCTAAGCAGTCTCTTTCGGAGCGCGGCTACGCGGTTACAGCTCCAGTTTTGTCGCTAGCAGAATGCGCGGAGATCACCGCGTTTTATAACGATGCGAGCCGTTTTCGAAGCCACGTCATTATGGAGCGCTATCGTTTCGGCGTCGGCGATTACAAATATTTCGCCAACCCGCTCCCGGAATTGGTCGCTGATCTCAGGCGCGGCGCTTATCCGCATCTCGCAGAAGTTGGCAATCACTGGGCCGAGATGCTTGGAGAAAATGCTTCTCACTATCCCCGCGACCATGACGCATTTCTAAAAATTTGCCATAAAGTTGGACAGACCAAGCCCACACCGTTGATGCTGCACTACGAGGCCGGCGGCTTCAACTGTCTGCATCAGGATCTTTATGGCGAGGTCAGCTTTCCCCTGCAAATCGTGTTTCTGCTAGGTCAGCAAGGCCGTGATTGGGAAGGCGGAGAATTCATTCTTGTCGAGCAGCAACCGCGGGCACAGTCCAAGGCGCAGGTGGTCACTGCGGACCAGGGCCAGGCGATCATTTTTACGACACGCTACCGGCCGGTGAAAGGTTCGCGCGGCTATTACCGTGTCAATCTGCGCCACGGCGTCAGCCGCGTGCACCGCGGCACGCGTTACACGCTGGGCATTATTTTTCACGACGCGAAATGATATGCAAAGCGGTTGAGTGGGAAACAGGCAGGGATTTCCATTGATACGTCGATAGCAAGACGCAATTATTCGTGGCCGCCGCCGAGTTCACGCACAATGGAGCCGACGAAGGATTTTGCGTCGCCAAAGAGCATGAGGGTCTTGTCGAGATAATAGAGCGGGTTTTCAATTCCTGCAAAACCCGCGCCCATGCTGCGCTTGATCACCATTACCGTGCGAGCCTTGTCCACGTCGAGAATCGGCATGCCGAAAATCGGGCTCGAAGCGTCAGTACGCGCGGCGGGATTGGTCACGTCATTCGCACCAATCACCAGGGCAACGTCCGTCTGCGGAAAATCGCCGTTGATTTCATCCATGTCCAAGAGCTTGTCATAAGGAATGTCTGCTTCCGCGAGCAGAACGTTCATGTGGCCCGGCATGCGGCCCGCCACAGGATGAATTCCAAACTTGACGTCGACGCCCTGCTTGGTCAGCGCGTCGTACAATTCGCGCACTTTATGCTGCGCTTGCGCCACGGCCATTCCGTACCCCGGCACGATGACCACCTTGTTCGCCGCGGCGAGGATCGCGGCGGCTTCCTCGGGCGTTGCGCTGCGCCCCGGACGCGACTCCTGTTTGCCTGCGACGGCTGTCTGCTGCTGGCCAAAGGCTCCAAAGAGCACATTGGTGAATGACCTGTTCATGGCTTTCGACATGTTGATGGAAAGAATGAGGCCGGAAGCTCCGTCGAGTGCGCCCGCGATGATCAGGAGTTTGCTGTCGAGCACGAAGCCCATCGCGGCCGCGGAAAGCCCCGCGTACGAATTCAAAAGGGAAATTACCGTCGGCATATCGGCGCCGCCGATGGGAATGATCATCATCACGCCGAACAAAAGAGGAATACCGACGATCAGCGGGAAGAGCTGTACCTTTTCCGGGTGCGCTACGAGCATGCCCGCGACAACGATGGCCACGCCCAGGAGCCCGAGGTTGACGATGTTCTGTCCCTTATAGGTGATGGGCCGCTGCGGCAGCACCTCCTGCAATTTTCCCGCGGCCATCAGGCTGCCGGTAAATGTCAGCGAACCAAGGATGACTTCGAGTGAGAGCACGCCCATCATGAAGCGTGGAACGTCCGGGGTGCGCAAATAAAATTCCGTTGTGCCAACAAGGGTCACGCACAATGCGCCAAACGCGTGGCTCAGCGCGGTTCGTTGAGGAACGGCGGTCATGGCCACTTCGCCGAGCGGCACGCCGATGATCGTGCCCAGCACGAGGCCGATCACAATCCATTTGTATTCTAAGCCGTGGTGCAGCAAGGTGCCGGCAATTGCCAGCAGCATGCCGAGCTCGCCGGCGAAGACGCCGCGGCGCGCGGTCGTCGGCGAGCTCAGCCATTTCAGCGCGAGAATAAAAAGCGCCGTAGCAATCAGGTAGGTGATTTCGATGATGGCGTCCAAGCCGGGCAGGTTGGTCATGGTTTCTTCGGCCCGCTGGCCTTGAACATTTTGAGCATGCGGTCGGTAATCAGGAAGCCCCCAACGATGTTGCTGGTCGCCGCGACGATGGCGATCGTTCCCAGAGTCTTCGCGAGCATCGCGCCGTGTGCATGGTATTCACCTGCGAGAAGGATGGCTCCGACCACGGCGATGGCATCGAGCGCGTTCGTCAAGGACATCAGAGGTGTATGCAGAAGCGGGGAAACGCGCCGTATGACTTCAAATCCGATGAAAGCGGCCAGCATGAAAACGTAGAGGCTGGTAAGGAGATCCAGCTTCATGACTTCGCCACCTCCCTCGATTCAGCCGGTAGGGCGGGGAGGGAAAAAAACTCCCTGACGCGTGCATTCACAACTTCCCCCCCATGCGTCAGCATCGTCTCCTGCACGATTTCGTCATCCATGTTAAGTTGCAGCTTTCCATCCTTCACAAGATGCAGCAGGAAGGCGGTGACGTTCCGTGCGTACATCTGGCTGGCGTGATAAGGCACGGTGCTTGCCAAATTGAACCATCCGATGATTGTCACTCCATATTCCACGACGATCTCGCCCGGCCGAGTAAGCTCGCAATTGCCGCCGCGTTCGCCGGCCAGATCGACGATGACCGAGCCTGGCGCCATGCTCGCGACCATCTCCTTAGTCACCAAAATCGGAGGCTTCTTTCCTGGAATGACTGCTGCCGTGATCACCACGTCGCTTTCCGCCACGACTTTTCCTAACAGTTCGCGCTGGCGCTCGTAGAAGTTTTCATCCTGCGCCCGTGCATAGCCGCGCGCATCTTCGGCATCTTTGGCTTCAATCGGAAGCTCGACGAACCGGCCACCCAGGCTCTGCACTTGCTCTTTCGCGGCTGGCCGCAAGTCGTAGGCAGAAGCCACAGCGCCAAGCCGCCGCGCCGAGGCAATCGCCTGCAAACCGGCCACGCCCGCGCCAATCACAAACACGCGTGCCGGAGTAATCGTTCCCGCGGCCGTGGTGAGCATCGGAAAAATGCGTGGCGAAGTATCCGCAGCAAGCACGACGGCCTTGTAGCCGCAAATGGTGCCCATCGAGGAAAGCACGTCCATGCTCTGCGCGCGTGTGGTTCGGGGCATCAATTCCACGGAAAACGAGGTCACTCCCTTTGCTGCGATTTCCTGGATCGTTTCGATGGAGCCCAGCGGCCTCAAGAATCCAATGAGCACCTGGCCGCTGCGGAAAAGGGGAACGTCAGCTTTGCCAGTCTTGTCGTTGGACCCATAACAGAGAATTTGCACCACAATATCCGCGACACGAAACACTTCGGCGCGATCGGCGGCGATCTTCGTGCCTTTTGCAGCATAGTCCGCGTCAGGATAGCCGGCTGCTGCTCCGGCTCCCGCCTCCACCACCACTTGCAGGCCCGCCTTGGTCAGATTTGGAACGGCTGCGGGCACCAGCGCCACGCGGCGCTCTCCGGGAAAACTCTCTCGGGGCACACCTACGATCATGAAGCTTCCTCCGATGCTGAAAAGCAGAACTGTTGTTGGGAAATGCAATCGGTCGGGGAAATAAACTCAATCAATTTCAAGAAGAGGCCAACCCTCCGCTGGCTGGAACGCTCCAAATCATACACTCACAGAAGCCAGGTTTGTTAGATCACGCAATTATTTTTGAATGCGGTGGACCCTTGTCAGCAGGTGGCGACGTTTAAGAGATCCTGCGACCTTACCACACGCAGACAAAAAAAGAGGACCGCTCCGCGGTCCCTCTTTTTCCTAACTTGGAACTCGGCGAAAGAAATGCCGAGGTTAGTTGCTCCCTTGCGTTTTATCCGAGGGTGTGGCCGCGGACGCTTCGCCGATGGACAGCTCATACTTCTTGCCACCGAAGAAGATTCCCGTCAGCTCCTTGTTACCAGCCTGGTCGGTGTTGGTGGAATAGCCACTCCCGGTTTGGGCTGTCTTTACCGGAAGAATCTGCGCCGGCACCTTGGCTACCGTGTCCCTACCACTGGAAATGGTGAGTTCAACAGTCGGTCCGTTTCCAGTCCATTCGACTTGATACCTGCCGGCCGGGAGTTGCTTGCCGGCGACAGTAACGGTCTCGTCGACGTTCAATGTACCCTTGGTGGTATTGCCGGCGATGGCGCTGGCTGCAAGCAACAGCGAAAATGTCAGCAATCCTGCGGTGAATTTCGTCTTTCTCATAAGAGTCTATTTTCCTTTTGTCTTCGCCTCGCGGAAGCGAATCAAGACGTTCATTCCCGCTGAGGAAAGCATGATTTGACTACGCTTATTTGATTAGGAAAAGAGCCTCCAGGTTACATCTTCAGCAACAAAAAGATTTGCACGAATGCATTAGAAAATCGATTTAGCTAACGGTATTGTGCTCAATGACTTGCCGTGTACTTCATGGGAAATACGGATGTCAACCCTTGGGCAGCTCACAATTCAGCTTACAGCAGGAAATTCGTCAGCAGTGGATTAGAGTACAGAGCGAAAGGATTGGTTACGGTGACGCTGTTCCAAGTGAAGCCCTCTTGCAGGTCCTGTGTGAGGAGAAGGCGGCATCCGCCCTCGGAGGCAGAGGCAAGGACCACGCCATCCCAAAAACTGAAACGGTGCGTGGCAGCAAGCTCGGCGGCGCCAACATTTTGAAATTGCAGACCGACTAGCGGAGAATAGAGGTGTCATCCGAATATGGATTCTCCAGGCTCAAATTTATATCCCGCAAACAACGATTCCCCCGCCCGCGAAAAACTTCTCTCTCTGCGCCTCGCTCTTCTCCGCCTCCACAAGACGCTTCTCAATATGGAACGCCGCGAATACGAACGCGAGCACGGCTACGTCAACACCGGTGAGCTCTTCCGCCTGGTCATTGACCACGCGCAGTTCGCCTGGCTGCACAACATTTCCGAATTCGTCGTGCGCATTGATGAAACTCTGACTGCCAAAGAGCCCGTCACCCCGGAATACACCAGCGGGGCTATTGCCCTTGCCCGGAAAATATTCGTTCCGACGGAATCGGGCGATGCCTTCCAGAAAAAATATTTCGACGCCATCCAGAACGACCCGGCGGTAGTAATTGACCACGCCGAGCTAGCCCGCCTCTTCAACAACGAGCCACCGGACTCTTCCACTCCGTAGTTTTTTGGATTCCCTGTTAGACTTTCTCAGTTAGCCGGAGATACCGGGGGAACTCTTGACCGTGGATCTCAACAATGTAACCGTCAGCCACAACGAGGAAGCCCAGCGTTTCGAATTGCACGTTGATGACCTTCTCGGCTTGCTCACTTATCGGCGCTTTCCCGATCGCATCGTTCTCACACACACTGAAGTGCCAGAGCCACTCGAAGGTCACGGCCTGGCAGCGAGGCTTGCCCGTTCTGCCCTCGATTTCGCGCGTAGCAATCATCTCCGCGTCGTGTCGCTCTGCCCCTACGTGTCCAATTTCATTCGCAAGCACTCTGAATATCAGGATCTCGTTTCTCCCGAAGACTTGCAGAAGCTGTTGTCCCAGTGACTCGCTCCTTATGTCCTCGACGCACGCCGCCCTGAAATCCTCACCGGAGAAGTTAGTGATCCGGCGCCTCCTTCGCGCTGAACTTCCGGCTAATACCGTCAAGCTGGCGCGCTTCCTCATCGGAAAAATTGTCGTCCGCGACCTCCCCGCTGGCCGCCTCAGCGGCCGCATCGTCGAAACGGAAGCCTATCCGCCCGGCGATCCCGCCGGACATCATTTCCGTGGCCCGACTCCGCGCATTCGTTCGATGTATCTTGCGCCTGGCCATGCCTACATTTTTTTCAACTACGGCGCGCACTTCATGCTCAATGTCGTGAGCGAGCCTGCTGGAGTCGCCGCGGCCATACTCATCCGGGCGCTCGAACCACTGGATGGGCTGGAGATAATGCGCCAGAACCGCAAGACCACTCGGCCTCTTGATCTCACCCGCGGTCCCGGCCGCCTTGCCGCCGCGCTTCAAATCGACCGCCGTCACGACGGTCTTGACCTCTGCGCCCGGGGCCCGCTTTGGCTCGGCGAAAGCAACCATCCCGTCGGGCCGATTGGAAAAACAGTCCGCATAGGTATCACTCACGCCGCCGATCGACTCCTGCGCTTTTACGAACGGGGCAACCCCTTCGTCAGCGGTCCGAAGCGCCTTCTCCAGAGCTAGCCGCAAATCTTTCTGCTGAAGTTTCACTGGATTTAGAATTGGTGAGGGGAACTTTGAAATCAGTTTCTCAGTCGCCGCTAGTTGCTGCAACACTGTCGCACACGGTGCGAAAATTTTCGTACCATGTTTCAGTAAAGTTGGTGACGATCTGTTCCGCGGACCGCCCTGCGATCATTACGCCGGCATGAACGACGTCTCCCCAGGTGTGCACGCGCGTGCCTTTTCTGGCATGCTCCTCAAAGCTGACCCACTGCGCCAGTACCACCCCAAGCGCGTGGTCGATCCAACCGACTTTGTGCGCGGGCTGGCAGTTGGTGATCACGTGACTCACCACCGTTTTCACTGGCTCCAGCACTTCGATGTCGAGCCGGCTGCCCGCTTCCCATGGCCTTCCTTCCCGCCATTGCACTTCGCCGTAAATATTTGCGAACTCATTCCATCGCCGCCAATTCGAAAAAACCTCCCAAGCGAGCTTGCGGCTGGCCTTGGTCGTCACAGAATATTGAAATCGAAACATAACTTGCTTTCTTGCACTCCCATCTTTTGGTTTGCTGAGGAATTCCCCAACGAGGGCCCGCAGGGGCTATTCTTTATACATTGTATCTTTAACGATGTAAAGGATATAATCTTGCGCGATAAAGAGTAGGAGGGTTGCCGCATGCCGCGCAAGGCCGATGTACGTCTCGAAGGCCGTATCCTGGATGCCGCCTATCACCTGTGGAGCACACGTGGCGAACATTCTCTCACCATGCGCGCCGTCGCCAGGGCTTCAGCCACGACCACACCGACCCTTTACGAACGTTTTTCAAACAAGGAAGATCTCCTCACGCTGCTCCGCCGCCGCGCTCGCTTGAATCTTTTCTCGGCTATCAAGCGTTCGCGCACTCCCTCGCAGGTTTGCCGCCGCGTCCTGGACTTCTTCGCGGCCCATCCCAACGACTTCCGCCTTATCTCCGAGGATTGGGCCATCGCCTTCGCGCGCAGAGAAGACATGCCTTCCTTCGAGTTTCTGAACCGGAGTCTGGCCACGCAGCTTGGTGGCCGACCGGACCAGCACACTCCCGTGGCCCTCGCGCTCGTCGCCCTCCTGCACGGCACGGCTGCACTTCTCCATTCCGTGAATATCCATCAGAAAATCTCCCGTGATTTCCGCCAGGCATGCATCCGCGCTTGCGAAGTTCTGATCCGGGGCGCATCGGCAAAAGCCTCTCATTCAAAGCATCTCGCGGCAGGCGCTGGCGAGCGGTCGCTAACCGATAGGAACGCCACTCCCCTTCCAGCCTGTTTCGTGCCAGAATGTGGGTGACGAGCGCCCGGCTCCATGCGCCTGCGAATCGCAAGTCGAGACGTTCCAGCCCTGCCTTAGACGCTGCGGTGCTCTTTCGGCGTCCGCGCCCACGCTGTTGGGGTTGTCCCCACCAGCCGGCTCACAAGTACTCGACGTGGGAGGTGCTCAATGAGCGAATTCTGGAATCAATGTGAAGGCCAGGTGATCGACAATCGATTCCGGCTTCGTCAATACCTCGGAGGCGCGGACGACTCCGCCGTTTTCCTCACGCAGCTCGCGGATCCGCAATCCAAAAGAGCAGCCATCAAATTCATTCCCGCCGGCCCCAACGCCGACCAGCAACTCTCCCTATGGCGCCGCGTCAAGCAACTGGAGCATCCAAATTTGCTCCGCATTTTCGAGACTGGCCGCTGGCGGCTCCAGAACCGGGATCGTCTCTATGTGGTGATGGAGTATACCGAAGAAAATCTGGCGCAAATTCTCCCCCAGCGAGCTCTCACGGAATCCGAGGTTCGCGAAATGCTCGGACCGGTGCTCGATGCGCTTGTTTTCCTCCATGGCAAAGGCCTCGTTCATTCGCGCATCAAGCCTTCAAACATCCTCGCCACCGCCGATCTGCTCAAGCTCTCCAGCGACGCTCTCTTCCGCATCGGCGAATCGCGCAAATCATCAAGCAGGTTCGATGTTTACGACGCTCCTGAAACCGCGGCTTCTGCGCTCACTCCTGCCGCTGATGTTTGGTCTCTGGGGATGACCCTGGTCGAAACGCTCACGCAGCGCGTACCTGCATTACAGCCTGGAAGCCAGGCCGACCCGTTCGTCCCCGATACCCTTCCACAGCCTCTTCTCGACATCGCGCGCCACGCGCTTCGCCGCGATCCCCGGCGCCGCTGGACTATTCCGGAAATCGCCGCGCGCCTCAACCCCGTCGCGGTCGCAGCTGCCGCGGGACAATCCATTTCTCCTTTGGCCGTACCGCTTTCCACCGTTCCGCCGGTCCCTGCGGCAAAATTGCAGATTCCGGCGTTCGAACCAGCCGAATCAAATGCGACGCCGCGCCCAGCGCGCCGGCAGGCTGGAGAAGAGCCGCGGCAGGCTCTAGTTCTCCCGAATTATGTCGTTCCTGTTGCCGCTGTGCTTCTGATCCTCGTTGCGATCTTCGCGCTGCCGAAAATTCTGGGCCATCGCGCCGATTCTTCTTCGTCCGCATCAACCACTACTGCGGCAACCGCAGCGCCGCCAAAACCGATCGAGCAGCCCGCGCGCCGTGCAGCCCCGTCGGCCGCAAAACCTTCCCCGGTATCGGATTCGCACAATTCACTGAACGCCGCCGCTGCGGAGAAAAAGCTGGCCACGCGTCCGCAGACGTCGCCTGTGCCCACGTCAGCCACTGCTGCTGTGCGCACGGAGACATTCCCATCCGCAAACGCGCCGAGCGCTTCCGAGCCATCTTCGGCGCGCGGCGAAGTCCTCGATCAAGTTTTGCCAGAGGCTTCCCCGGGAGCCCTCGCAACGATTCGTGGCGTGGTTCGCGTCAGCGTGCGCGTGCAGGTCGATCCCGCTGGGACTGTCTCCGATGCTGCACTGGATTCTCCCGGGCCCAGCCCATACTTCGCCGACCTCGCCCTGAAAGCCGCCCGTCGCTGGCAATTTACTTCACCAGAAGCCGGCGGTCACAGCGTCCCCAGCGAATGGCTGATACGTTTCCAGTTCACGCCGAGCGGCCCCCAGGCTTTTCCCACGCAAACAATGCGCTAGCATTCGGTGGGAAGCACTCCGAAGGCTGCACCGAGGCAATTGTTTGTTTGCCCAAGACCAAAAGCTCCCGCTTATGGAGATTGCAAGTGTTACCCAGGAGCAGCGGGCTCCAGGCGGTAGCCTTGTACGTATTCGTAGGCAACGCTCCAGATGGCCCCGCCGGTTGCGGCGAAGAGGAGTTCCTCGATGGGCACGCCAAGAACGTAGATTCCAAGCAGATTGGGGATGTTGTAGTACCGCTGGATGAAGCCCGGGTAGAGGAAGAGAAAAATCAAGAACAAAGCAAAATACAAAAGAGCGAAACTGACCGCTCCGGTGAGCATGGTGGGAATCAGGTCCGAGCGAATAAAGGCAATAACCAGGGCGCCGATCGCGAAGGCGATGATGGTGTTGTAGATGGTCTTGTCCGGATGCCACAGCTCAAGGACGATGAAAACCGATATGACGACAACGAAAGGCGCGAAGTGCCGTTTACGCGCCGCCTTTCGCAGCGCAGAAAGTCTCTCCTTCAGAAGGATTTCAGCAACCGCGGAGGCGATGCCGCCCACCGCACCGGCCCATAGCACGTCTTCGATGCCAACCCGTATTCTCAGGTCGAGATCAAAGAGCGACGGAGGCGTCCAATACTGAGGAACAAAAAGGATACTCGTGAGCGCCATGGGCGCGGAGATCAGCGTGCCCCAGCGGATCTCGGCGCGATAGTTTTTTCCATGAAGGTAGCAAGCCAGCCAGGCCGCGCCAAAGATGAGCACTCCGACGAGATACGAGTAATGATAGTTTGGCAATGGAAACTACCCGCGGGAGAGTGGAGTGAGTCTACTCTATGGTTGCCCGCGAAGTCCAAGTCCTTTGCCGTCGTTAAGCACCCGCCGCGCTGATTTCAGAGGGAGTTATTTGTGCAAACTCAGTTCCCCAGATCGGAGACAATGGTGGCTAGCGCCGGAGTTTCGGCGCAGCTCTGGCCACGTCGACCTCTCAACTGGCGGCGGCATCCGCGGACGTTTCTGCACGCGTCTCCGTTGTCGTGCCGACAGATTTGGCCGTAATTTCGAGTCCATTCTTGTTCATATCGAATCTCTGCTTCCTGTCCAAGCCTTTGACAAACTCACGTGTCGCCTTGCCGACGGCTCCAGGAAGACTGGTCGCCTCCACTTTGGTTGTCGATTGTCTTGTTTCTTCATTTCGATCCCGAAAACGAAATTGCACCTCAAATGTTTTCATGCTCCTAACCTCCCTTTCCTGACGGTGAAAAACAAAAACCGGTTCGCGCGGTCCGAACCATCTGCGGATCTTAAAATTGCCGTAACCTTTAGCTGCGACGATGCTTTCGGCTCGCAGCTTTCTTTCCGGAGCCTTTGCTTTTTAGGGCCTTAATCTCGGCCTTAAGTTTCTCGTTCTCTTTCGCCAACGCATCACGGCTAGTGGTTATCGATTCGAGATCGTTTCCCACTTGGCCGTTCTCTTTCTGAAGTTCCGCGACCTGGGCCTTCAATTTCTCGTTCTCTTGCAGAGTTTTTGTGTCCTTGCAGGCAGTCAAGGGCAAACTCAGCGCTACCGCCACGGCAAGTCTCGCCCAAGTTTTTTTTCGCCACATACGTCATCCTTCATCGATAAAGTTTGAATTGCAACTGGAACGACCTATAGCGGGTGAGGAGGGCAGCCACCGCTAGCACCTGGGCCAGCGTAATGGAGTTTCCTAGATCGCGCAAGTACCCCCATGGGGCACTTAGGCCGGCCTGATGCGGTCCGATTCACGGCGTACTCGGAAAAAATCCGCGGCCGTTTAACGCATTCATCGGAAACTGAGCCGTTGGGGGCCGCGCGCCTCACTTGCAAAGCAGGGCTGGGCCAACTACGCTACTGGGCCTGAGGAAAACAAGAGCCACTTCATGGGTGAACTGCGACCGGAACTGATTGCGATGGGATTTATCTGGTACGTTGCATTTCTTTTCTCGACCACCTGCCACGAAGCTGCTCACGCGCTGGCCGCCAAAATTGGCGGGGATGAGACTGCATTTGCCGGCGGACAGGTTTCGTTGAATCCGGTTCCGCATATCCAACGTGAGCCGTGGGGAATGGTGGTTTTCCCGATCCTATCCTTGATCGTGACGGGCAATCTGTTCGGCTGGGCGAGCGCGCCGTACGATCCGCTATGGGAGCGACGGCATCCCCGGCGGGCCGCATGGATGGCGCTCGCGGGTCCGGCGACAAACTACACGCTGATGCTCATCGCGGCGGTGATCCTGCGGCTGGGCTGGGCTTACCACTGGCTGCGGGTTGACGAAAGCACTGGTCGCGCGGACTTCGCCGCCAGCGTTCTGGGGGTTTTCTTCTTCCTCAATCTGCTGCTCGGAACGTTCAATCTGCTTCCGGTTCCGCCTCTCGACGGCAGCACGGGCATCATGTTGTTCATGGGAGAAGTTCGTGCCCAGCGCTACCTGGACTGGTTGCGGGGCAACAGTTACGCGATGGTAGGTCTGCTGGTGGCGGTTGTGGGGTTTCCCTATATTTTTAGACCGATCGAGGGCGTCACCATGTTCACGTTGCTCCCGGAGGAGCTCATTCGGCCTCTCTTTCGGACCATATTCCCACGCTGAGCTTGCTGCGCCATTTGTGAACACGCGGCTCTAGGTGTCCCGTGTCCGGACAGTTTCAGAAAACTAGTATCTTGCTAAATACTGTAGTTTCATGCATTTGACTTAAATTCGCGTGGCAAGGCGTTTGCAATTTCCACCTGCAGAGGTAGCTCGTGCAATTAACTACCCAAGACCCCGTCACCGATTCGTACCCCGTGGAAGCATCAGGTTGGGATAGCGCTCAATCCTTCTTCGTAGAGAAGTCCGAACTCACGTGGGATGAAGCGACTGGGAAGCACCTGACCCTCTCTCGATGCCTCTGCCCTGGATCGCTCATCTTTCTGCGACTTTTGCAACCCGTCTCCCAGGATCGCTCCCTCTCCGTGGCCTACCAGGCACAGCACGTCGGAGTGACACCCGACGGACAGCAAAAGTTCCGTCTCAGCCAGATTCAGCCGGATTCCGTCTCGAAGGATTAATCGGAAAATCCAAGAGCAGCGCAAGAAAGCCAGTCGGACGCCAACGCGCCTAAGGGAGTGTGCGGAGGGGCCCATTTGTGTTGATTGCAGCGGCTCTGTGCCGGAATGGGAAGAAGGGGAAGGCTGTTGGACCGAATTGGGGCAGAAGACTGGGCTCAAGGAACGGATTTGAGCCAGGAGGAGACCCAGATGCAGGGAAAGTCCGAGCCGGCCGTGACTAAGGCTTCGCAGAGAAGAATAACTATTATTGTTTCCATAGAGTTGTGAGAGTGAGGCAATGCGCTGGGAAAACCAAGGAATGGATTGCGAGAGAGGGCGAGGAATGGCAGACAGGTTGCCAGAAACAGGGCATTGTGGGATTGGCATCGACAAAGACGTTTGATGTCGTCGCTCCGAAGTCCGCTTTGAGGCCCTGCATCCTGGATGACGATCCTGCGCAGCTGGAAATGTTGTCGGCGGTGATCGCGGATTTGGGATATGAGGCTGTATCCACGTCAGATCCAGAGGAGGCCCTGAAGCTGGTGAAGAATGGCCAGTGCCGGCTGGTGCTGGTGGACGTGCACATGCCGGGGATGGATGGATACCAATTCCTGGATCGCGCGACCCGGAGCGATCCAGGAGTGCACACCATTCTGATGACCGGAGATTACACGTTGGATTCCGCGCTGGAAGCCATCCGTCGTGGAGCGTCTGACTTCTTGCCCAAGCCCATCGACCGCGCGCGGTTGAAGAGGTCGCTGGACGAGGTCGCGGCCCTTTACGACCAGAGGCGCCGCGTGAGGGCGCTCGAGGAACAACTGCTGAAGGATCTGGAATTTCATGGCATCGTCGGGAAAAGCCCCGCGATGCTGGAAGTGTTCGATTTCGCGAGGAAGGTCGCGCGGCACTATACCAACGTTCTGCTGGTAGGACCCACCGGAACGGGGAAAGAGCTGGTGGCGAGAGCCATCCACCAGATCAGCCCGGTGAGCCAGCAAAAGCTGGCGGTATGCAACTGCTCGGCGATGGTAGACACACTGTTGGAGAGCCAGCTCTTCGGACATGTGCGAGGTGCGTTCACGGGGGCCACGGACACGCGGCCGGGTTTGTTCGAGTATGCCAACGGCGGAACGGTGTTTCTGGACGAAGTCGGAGAAACATCGCTGCCGATGCAGGCAAAACTTCTGCGGGTGATCCAGAACCGGGAGATCCAGCGGGTCGGTTCACCTGAGGTGCGGCACATCAGCGTAAGACTGATTGCCGCGACCAACCGGGATTTGCGCGCCGAGGTGCTGGCGGGGCATTTTCGCGAAGATCTTTTTTACCGCCTGAGTTCGATTCAGATCCGCATTCCATCGCTGACCGAGCGGCTGGAAGACATTCCGCTGCTGGTGCAATTCTTCCTGAAGAAATATAACACCGCTTACGGAAGAAATATCTTCGGGTTGACGCGGCGTGCGCAGACGGTATTGCTGAGGCACGCGTGGCCGGGAAATGTGCGGGAGTTGGAGAATGTCATCTCCAGCGCCTGCATCACGGCAACGGGAGACTTCATCGATCTGGCGGATTTACCGGAGCAATTGCAACAGCGGGACGCGCGTTCCCTCGAAGGCGACGACTGGAAACCGCTTTCGCTCGACGAGGTGCGCAAGGTGCACATCCAGCGAGTACTGGAGATGTGCCAGGGCAACCGGCTGAGGGCCGCGCAATTTCTGGGAATCGGGCGAACCAGTTTGTATCGCTACCTGAAGCGTGACGGCGTGGATACCAGAAAAGATAAATCCGGCGGGCAGTAGCCTGAGATTCGTCGCGTCAGCGGGAGCAGTCGATTCGTTTGTAGACGCAAGATGTTCCATCCCGAAGCAGTTTCCCGCCCTGAAGCAGGATGTGAAAACCAAGCAAATTTGCAAGCCGTTCAAAAGGCGGGGATTGCACCGAGCCCAGGTTTTGGTACTCAACCTGCTTTCACTAGCCGCGGCAGCGAACCACGAGGGCGGCAGACCTCGGTGCGAAGCAGCGGAGCTTCTATTCGGAATTCAAGGAGATGCAGGCGGACGACGAACAGAGCAGTCACACGAGCACGATTCGCCAAACAGTTCCCACCCCAAGTAGTTCCACAACTAACTGCCAGCAACCAGCCAGAAACCCCTGGAGCGCCGCGTGGCCTGGTCCCACGCGAAACGCGGCGCTCATTCCTCCCAAGTGAACTATGCAAATCGCAATTAGCCGGCGCGTTGCTCCAGCAGCGCGGGAAAGACAGTTGATGTGGTATGCTGCCATTTCCCGTTTCGCCAACCGAAGACAAGAAAGCGGACCGCTCCGCGGCCACGCATGACAAGGAGAGAAAAGATGAGAACCAAGTCCCTGGCAGGGGTGTTGATGGCGTTGCTTATGATGGCGGCAGCCACGGCGGCATCAGCCCAAGAATTGACGCAGGCGGACAAGGACAAAGCACTCCAGTATCTGGAATCAACAAAGAAAGGCGTTCTGGAAGCGACCAAAGGCTTGTCGGAAGCGCAGTGGAACTTCAAGCCGGCGCCCGACCGCTGGTCAGTAGCGCAGGTGACAGAGCACATCGCCGCCGCGGAGGACTTTATGCGCGAAATCTTGAAGGAAAAGGTCATGATAGCCCCGTCGGGGGAAGCGGGGCGCGACGTCAAGAAAACCGACGAAGGTGTGCTGGCGATGGTTCCCGACCGCACCCACAAAGCGCAGGCGCCGGAACCCCTCGTGCCGACAAACCGTTTCGGATCTCCGGAAAGCTCGCTCAAGCATTTTGCCGAGAGCCGCGCGACGACGGAAGATTTTCTGAAAACCACCACCGGCCTGCGCGATCACGTGACGGAAAGCCCGCTGGGAAAGATAGATGGGTACGAGTTTGTTCTGTTCATCGCGGCGCACAGCGAGCGTCACACCAAGCAGATCAATGAAGTGAAGGCCGATCCCAACTTCCCGAAGAAGTAGTACAGAAAAGTTTCAAACACTTAGAACACAGAGTTCGCAAAGAGATCAAGCGCCGCGCGGGACGGATTGGATAGTGCCTTCGCGGCGCTTCCCGTTTTTGACTAGCGTCAGCGGCTGTTGCCGATGAGCAAAGCGTTGCTGGCGCTAGTGACCGGCACAGTGATGGTGTTGTCCATGCGAACGAGCATTCCCGTTTGCGCGGGAAGCTCGAGATCTTTGCCCTTCCGAGCGACGATGTAAGCGGCGCTGCCCGCAAGACCGAAGCCGAATCCGCGCACGACGTGGCTGAAGACCGCGCCGATGAGAGTGCCGCCGCCGGTGCCGATGGTCGCGCCAACGATGTCCCCCTTGACGTCGTGCTTTTCCTGAACGACCTGGCCTTCTTCAATCTTGACGTCATTGCGGCGCTTGCCCTCGGCCTGTCCGTGCGGTTGCTCGATGGTGATGAGGCTCATCTGCACGGGGATGAGGCGGCTATCGACTTCAATGGATCGGAACGTAAGGTTCATATACGCCTGGCCGCGAAACATGGAAAAGTGGCGGGCTCTCTCGACGGTGCCGATTACGCCGTTTACGCGCGTGCCGGCGGGCAGCAACAACTGGCTGCCAAGGTAGACCGGTTCAGCGACGACGGCGACAAAAGGATCGCCATCCCTGGCCACAGCGCTGCTGATTCCGCTCAAGAGCGTGAGATGCACTTGCGTCCCCTGAAGGACCTGACGCGGCTCGGCGTAAGAAGAAGGCGGCGCGGTGCAAACGAGTGCTGCCGCCAAAAGAAATGATGAAGCGATTTTCATGGACTCCTCCTGCGCGCACTGAGTGTGCGGGATGTGGCCCCGTATCGTGGGGCGACACAGAGGCGATGCCTCAGCGTGTTCCGCTGGCGCGGCGGACCCCGTCTCCCGGCTCAGCCGGGACGCGGGAAGGATGGGGAGGAACTCCATCCGAAAGTAGACTACTCGATTTGCGGACGGCGAAATGCAGGTTTTTGATGATGTTTCCTGTAAGTCAAGAGCCCCGCGACAGCATCATGATTCGTTTG
>Ga0209648_10000624_pt1 | contig 27343 bp, 35 predicted proteins | sample GraSoi2013_115cm_FD_185830 | JGI IMG/M metagenome (GOLD analysis project Ga0209648, IMG submission 185830) | Grasslands soil microbial communities from the Angelo Coastal Reserve, California, USA - Sample 9_17_2013_115cm (SPAdes) (version 2) | ecosystem: Environmental > Terrestrial > Soil >...
GCACCATATCCGACGCCTGGGTAAGCTTGGCGTCGCCATTCACCGTGTCGCCTCCGTTCCGGCTGCGCTCCAACCCAACACTTCAACTGATTGAAAACATGCGGGGACCATCGAATTTTCGGAAGAAGCCAAGCCTTGACTTGGCTCGACGGGATTTTGGAAAAACGAAGCCAACTCGTGACGCAAGATGAGTTTTTTGTGTTCGGTGATGCATCTTCGCAAGTTATTGGCTGCGCGGGACATTGCGCGGATTTCCAGAGGTTGGCCGGGCCGATTTTCCGTCATGCGTCACGTCTGGTGGCTTTGGCCCGGGGTGCGGCTGCGAGGGCATGTCCCAAACCCCGCAAGAGGAATTGTTGCCGCACCCCTTCGTCACCGATTTCAGAATATTATGCGGCGGCTGGCAAGCTCTGGTACGCGAAGGCGAGAGACGACAGAATTGTGCTGTGTTTTCGGTAGTTTCTGGCGTGGAAATATTTTTGGAAGTTTTGTGAACGGCTTGGAGGAGGGAACGGGTTACATCTTTCTCAACGGGAAGGTCCGCCATTCCATCCGGAGTCCAGGCGCAAGTTCGAAACGACCCGCAGTGTATCATGAAACGGTGAAACAAAAATGAGAACAGGCGGGGCGGTTGCTTTTGCAAGCATGCTTTTGTTGACAGAAAGCGTGATCGCTCAACAGATCACGGCGGTCGTCAGCGCCGGAGACTTCAAAGCTGGTATCGCTCCGCTGGGGATAGCTTCAGCGTTCGGCTCGTTGTTGAGTACCGTGACTGCTCCCGCGACGAAGCTGCCGCTGCCATCAGAGATTTCTGGGAACGGTCTAGCTTGGTGCGACGTGACAAGTGATCCCGGCATGACGGATTGCTTGGCCGCTCACCTGTTCTTCGTAAGTCCGGGCCAGGTCAATTTTCTCATTCCCCCGGTTGCTTCTGCTTCTGTATCGCATCAGTTCGCCGTTATGCCGATTCTGAATGGCGCCAGGATCGGACCAGTATTTCTCGTTACCATCCAGAGCTTCGCGCCTCGCGTTTTCTGGGTTGGCTATGATTGCCTTACCGATACGCGCTTCCTCCATGCCAACGTGAATTGCGGATTGACGACCATCAAAACAGATGAAGCCTTTCAATCGACTCGTGGGGCTGTGACCGATCAGAACGGCATGGTTCTCAGTTCGGCGCATCGCGCAAAACTCGGGGAGCCGTATACGATCTGGATGACGGGTCTGGGGCAGGCCCAGAATGGAGCGCTGGTCTATCCCCCCGGCCTGACGATCTCGAACGTGCCCGTGTACGGCTACAGCGGAGACACCTATATCTACACGCCGCTTTTGTATGCCGGACAATCGCCTCAATATGAGGGACTCTACCAATTGAACTTCATTCTGCCGATCTCCATCGCCGGAAGCAGCGATCCTCAGCGCTATCCCCTGTTTCCGTGCGGAAACTACGACTGGGAGGTGTCGCTCGACATCACTCAGGGAACGGGGTTTAGTCAGGCTCACGCGAATCTGATCCAAATTCCGATCCACGTGACGAAGGGTGACGTGCCGTGTGCTCAATGAATACGGTTAACCTGACACGGGCTGCCGTGGTATCGTGGGCTTGAAAAGCAGCAAGACCCGATTGCCGTCGGGCGGGCCTCACATTACATTTGGGCTCTAGCACTCAGATGATGCTATAGGGGTGTGCTCAGATGCAAATCCGTTTGAATGACTCAAGAACTGAACTACGGAAAGCGGCTACACAAAGCTGCGCGTGAAGATTTCAAAGCGTTTTGGTCGGCCCATCGACTGTGGGCAACCTTCGCAAACGCCATAGCGCCACTCGTGTTGGTTGCGATATTGGCGACACTCCGAAGGAGCGGTAACATGGTAAGCGTACCGTGGATCGTTACCATCGCCGTCGCGAGTTTCGTAATATCACTGTTCGGCAACTACATCATCTCCATGTGGAGGGGCGCGAAGACTCTCGACGTTGGACTCCACGGCCAAATCGAGCAGCGAGATAAAACCATTACCGTCCGAGAGACTGAGATTCAACAAAAGGAACAAACAATCGAAGCTCTAAGGGCGAAGTCGAAGCGTTCGGACGAAGAGGAACATCATTTCCGTAAAGCCCAATCTGCGCTTCAGAAGTTACCTGATCATGCGAAAGTTGCACTCCGACACATCTGGACAATGGGAGAGTTGTACCCAGTGGCAGGCGGAAGCATAATCATTCCGGGGCTGACCCGAGAACAGTCTAATGATGCGCTGGCAGGGGAATTAGTGTCCTCGACATTAATAAAAGAGGTAGTCACGTCACATCCATCCGGAGATAGACACCATTGGGAGATCACGACAGGGTTCAGGAAAGTGCTCGGCGAACTACTCTTTCCCCCGCCGCCCGCCGCCTGAACCGGGCCATCGGCTACATCATGCCGAAGGACGTGCTCGCCGGGCGTCAGCCGGAGATGCATGCGGAGCGAGATGGGAAGTTGGAGGCGGCGCGGAAACAACGGCAGGTGCGTCGCCAGAGGCCGCGTGAAGAGCGAAGAAGCCAATCTCGGAGGAGACTGGGTAGCGAGTGAAGGGATAACTTCCGGATGACCGACGATCCACCCGGAGCGGCCGTTGGCTGACGCAGGCGCGTTTGTCGGGATGGATTCCGCAAACGAGGGACGCATGTACTGAGCGTCCGGCGCTAGGATGAATTCATGGAACGGGATGTGGCAGAGGTGTTAAGAGATGCGCTAGCCCTACCGCCGGAGGTCCGGGCTGCGTTGATTGACTCTTTAATTAGCAGCCTGGATCAAACCGTCGACGCCGCAGGGGAAGAAGCCTGGCGAGAGGAGATCTACCGGCGTCTTCAGCAGATCGACAGCGGGGCCGTTCAGCTCATTGCGTGGGAAGAAGCGCGCCGCCGCCTCCGGTCTCGACTGGAGCAGTGAGCAGCGTATCCGTTCGAATTCACCCTTCCGCTTGGACGAGGCCGAAAGCAGCCACCGAATGGTATCGGCGGCACAGTGCGCGGGCGGCGGGAATGTTCCTATGAGCTTGACCGCGCCATCGAACGAATTGGAGACCACCCAGGGCAGTTCCCTGAATACGCATTTGGCACTCGTAGGCTGGTACTCCAGAGGTTTCCCTACCTCATCGTATTTCGAGAGACCGAATCTGGTTTGGAAATCATTGCGGTAGCCCACGGACGGCGCCGCCCTGGTTACTGGCGGGACCGGATTGAATGATAGTGGCGCGTTTGTCGGTAGTAATTCCTACCAAGGAGCAATACATAGCGTCCCGACTCCTCCAGAAAGTAGTGCGGCCGGACGAATCGCCCTGTCGAAGCTCGATCCGAATTCGAATTGGCCGCTCAGGTTCGCTACAATTGGAAACGAGGGTATCGTGCCAAAGGAACGAATCCGAGAGCGCAGCAGGGAGAGCCGACGACGGGATGGGCGATTAGGCCTCGACGATCGCAAACGCGATACGTCCTGCCCAGTCCATGAGAAGAGAGGCGACACTCGCGTCGATACACTGCGGCAGACTTATGGCGAGGGCTTCGCTCCAGGCGTTCGTGGCGACACACATCTGAAAACGCTGCTGGATCGAACGGGCAGCAGTTCGCTTTCCGAGTACTTGAAAACTGCTGGCCAATCGCCGGTCAGGCGAAGTGGCACAGAAGACCGCGCGGGCCAGAAGCCGCCGGGCATTCGCTACGCCTCAGATGAGCGGTTCAGAGAAGCCCACCGAAAGACGAGCGCGTCGCACGCCGGCCTCTTTCACCGTCTCGCTGAATAGGCTAGCTCCCGACGGCGACTTCCTTGGATCAAGAACCGTACTTCCTGACTCGCGAACAGATAGACACGATTCACCACGACCAGATTGAAGGCTGGGGCGGCTTGCACGGAGTGCGCAGCGAAGATGCGCTTGAGTCGGCCATAGCGCAGCCATTAAATGTGTATTTTTACGGCAACGGCGACCTCTACGAAATCGCGGCCGCATATGCCTTCCATATCGCCGAAAGCCAGGCCTACTTTGACGGAAATAAGCGGACCGGCGTGCAGGCCGCCACCGACTTTCTTGAGATCAACGGCATCGACACCAGTCCTTTGCCGGAGCTAGCCGCGTACGAAGCGATGATCCGTGTAGCCAAGCATGAACTTGATCGATCTGGCTTAGCTGTGTTCTTACGTGGCGTTCTAAAGCCGAAAACCTAATCGACCGGCTGCGATGGGCATTGAATCACGGACTTTTCTATGTGACATTTTCCTCGGGCATCTCGATCTACTGCGCGCTTCGTTCGCTATCCAGATCGTTCAGCGGTCCGTCCCTAAGTGTCGCTAGCGCGTAATACAGGAGTTGAGCCCCAGCGGATGGCAGCATGCGTCCCTTCCAGAGGATGCCGACACTGCGGCCAAGTGCTGAAACTTCCCAGAACCGGACTTGAACGAAGCCGAAGCGGCAGACGGGGCTTTGGCGGAGACTCGATGCTCCGGCAAAGGAAGGATCGTTTCGCGGTTTCAGGCGACGCGAATGATCCTCTCGGAGGTCACTTGCCTTTCAGTCCGTCGCGCCAGGCGATGACTTCGAGTTCGCCCCGGACTGCGTCCTCGACGCGGATGACGGGGTGCGCCTCAAATACAAACGCAGGGAGCATCGAGCAAAACTTGTGCACGGTCAGCGGATCGTCACACTCCACCAACATATGGCCGCCCCACTCGCCCACCCGAATCACGAAAAACTCGATCTTGAAATTGGCTGGCGCCTTCCACTGGCCAAACACTTCGAGGATTCGCTTCTGGGCATTCTCATACTCTATAGGCGAACCTTGTGGGCGTTCGAACCAGCTGATTACGTATTTCATCTTCTCCTCCTCTGTTCAAATGGTCTGACCGCTGACAACCGCTCAAGTATACTTGATCGGGCACAGGTATTTGGGCAACAAGCGCTTCGCTGGGAGAACTGGCTGGGGAGTCCGGCGGAGAGTGAACGCGATTCCGGGATCATTCTACGACTACTGGACCGTAGCTACAGAAAACCGATTGAGTAAGTGCAGTGGAAGGCCCTTAGGGCTTTGCGGGCGCCGGCTGCCAGAGCTCAATCTTATTCCCATCCAGGTCATAGATCCAGGCAAAGCGACCGTAGGATTCATTCATTCGTTTGGCGTCAATCTTTACTCCCTCTAGTTTTAAGCGGTCGAGCAAAGCATCCAGATCGTCCACGATGTAGTTGATCATGAACGGCGCGGGGCTGGGATCGAGATATTTAGTGGAGGCGGGGAAAACAGTCCAAACCGTAACGTGTTCCTTTTGAGGGTCGTCCTGTTCGCGCCACGGAAGCATCACGCCTTGGCCTTTGTCAGCGAGTCCAAGATGCTTGGAATACCATTCGCGCATCTGATCACGATTAGCGGATTTGAAGAAGACACCGCCGATTCCAAGGATGCGCCCGCGCTGCTCCAATTTGACGGGCGGCTTCGACTTTTCAGGTTGCGGAGATTGCACTTCCTGTCCTCCTCTTAAGCAGGCCGAGATGAGCAACAGCGAGCCGAGCGCAATTGTGCTCCAGGGTATTCGTTGCATGTGTAGATTATACAAGTTTCGATTCGAATGGAGAGAGCGGTTCGCTCAAGGTTCGCCGCGATTCACCCTTTCCAGATCGCGCATGAGGTCTCGAACTGGCTTGGCATCGCCCGTAGAGAACCAGGCTTGCGGGATCGCAAAGTATCCCAGATTGCGTGTTCATCGGCACGAGGCGCGGATGACTCCTGCAAACGGCGAAGGTAGATCGATCCAGTCAACTGCGAATCGGTGCGCTGATCGCGCTCCGGGTCATCCCGGAAATGCCGTTCGGATTCATCCCGGATTTAGCGTTCGGCTTCGCCGGAATCCCCAAACTGGCTGAGTGCCGCCGATAGGGAGCAGCATGTGATGGACAATCCAGTCCAGGCAATGCAGATGTGGATCTGGAATGTATTACGGCGCATCCGGAAGTTTGAGACCGAAGGTCGTGGTGAAGGTACTAATGATCTTGCCGGGTAAAACGGAAGCGGCTCTGCGGGGACGCAACCATGCCGAGGATAGGTTGGCGGACTCATTGAGACGATGAACGGGGCGTAGAGGCATCGCTCGGTGATAATATACTTGGCTGACAGACGGTGCTAGAATCGAAGGATGCCCGATCACAGCCACGCGCTCAGCGATGAACAAATCCAAGCCGCTTTGGAAACACAGATTAAGCGGACCTTCCAGCTCAATCTCGACCTTAGGGTTCTTCTGACGGCGTTGAAGAAGAAGGGACTGTTGACAGAATCCGATATTGCTGAAGCGACCGAGCAAGTAACTCGGGAATGGAAAGAGGCCCATGCCATTCTCGGAGAGCCTCCTGGAGGGATTCAATAGCTTGTTCTGTTTCCACGCGCAATTCTCCTGTATACTGAGATTGCACCTGGAATAGGTTAGTGGAAAGGCTGAACGCTTCAAGCTTTGGCGGCACGGCGCGTTCGTTCTTCGGCGGTACATGAGTAGTGTACCATGTCGAGTGTCGCCAACGCAAGCCACTTCCAGCAAGCCCTGGGGCCAACCTGCCTCGATCAGTATCTTGAGAATCCAAACAGGCTGGTGACGCTATGGACTATGCTACAGATTGCAGCGGAATCATTCGTCGAACTAGGCCGTATTTTTGAAGAGTGGATGCGTGGCCCCGCAGTCATAGCAGGCCCACAACAGCAACTCGACGATAACACCTACGCGTCTTTTGAGCAAGGATGTTAAGGCTATTGAGTCCCACTGCCGTCTGCTCAATCTGGAAGTTACGAGGCAACTCGTGGAGGACGTGTTCAGTTTCATAAATGCCGCCTACCGTAAGCCGACACGGTATGAGGTGTCTCTGAAGATGGGAGAAATTTACCGCTGCTTGGTTGCGGAGTTCAAGTCTAGACTGTTCTTCTTCATACCACAACACAGAGCGCGTTTTGTCCGCATCGGCTAATCCCCATGGAAGCGGACTTGTAGAGCCAGATCATTTTCACGGACCTGAGGCAAAGCGTCTCGAACCAGCCATCGTGAAGTTCCCATCCGCTACTTACGATGTGCGTGAAGCCGGAAACTGTTTTATGGCTGGCAGGAACACTGCTTGTGTGTTTCATCTCATGCGAGTTCTGGAGACTGGCCTTTCGGTAATGGGAATGGAATTTGGCAAATCGTACTCGCACACGAACTGGGGACCGGCAATCGAGGAACTAGAGCGATGCATTCGCGATATGCATAAAGATCCAAAGTGGAAGAGCCTGCCAGATTGCAAGGAACAACAAGAATTTTACGCGCAGGCTGCCAGCTATCTCGGGATCGTCAAGGATGCGTGGCGCAATTACACCGCGCATGCCCGAGGTCGATACGAGGAAGACGAGGCGGAGAGTATCTATCGTAGCGTTGGCTCCTTCATGCTCAAGCTCGCCACTCGCCTGCACGAATAGTGGCATAGTGGCATGATGGAACCATGAAAGCCAAACCGGAATACGTGGAAGGCCAGGAAGCGTGGGCGCGGTTCCAGGGCGCAATAAAAAAGGTCCTAGCCGTGTCGCACTCCGAGATTCAGCGGCGGATCCAAGCGCAACGTGCGGCGGCTGCCAGGAATCCGAACCGGCGCGGTCCCAAGCCGAAGCTCAAGCCTTCCGCTTCTTAGGTCCGCGTGGCAGTCTAGAAGGGTTCGTCACTCGTCCCTACCTCCGTCTTGCCGGTTAGCTCGGCATAGGTGAGGCGCTTACCGACAATCTTCCGCATCGCGTAGGTGAATCGCTGTGCGTCGTTCATCGGCTTGCGGTTGTTGAACCGGAACGCCTGTTCGTCGATGTAGCGGAACAGGTGGAATGGTTCGACGCTCACGTAGGTGCCGCCGATGCCACGCTTGAGCAAACTCCAGAAGTTCTCAAGTCCGTTGGTGTGGACGTTGCCCTGTACGTAAGCTTCCATGTGGTTCACCGTCTCATGCGTGAAGCCTTCCATCCTCCAGTGATCGCCAGCCTCGTCGGAAAAGATATTCGATCCCGGCTCAATGTGGGGCTTCACGTTTTCCTGCATCACCTGCTTGGTGCGGTCGGGGATCACGGTAGCCACAACCTTACCCGCCCGCTGAAGCATTCCGAGAACAATGGTCTTGCCTTTGCTCGGTCCCTGGACACCGGCCCTGATTCTTCGCGCTCGGTGCATGTTGCGGGCCTTGCCGCCGATGTAGGTCTCATCGACTTCCACTTGGCCCGACAACTTACCGCCGGTAAGTTCGTCCTGCATGGCAAGCCGACAGCGTTGGAGCATGAACCACGCGGTTTTTTGGGTGACTCCAACAGCCCGATGAACTTCCCACGAGGAAATACCGTTCTTGCAGTTCACTAACATCCACATGACGGGTAGCCACTTCTCCAGGCCGATGGGACTATCCTCAAAAATCGTGCCAACCTTCAGCGAAAACTTGGCCTTGTCGTGCTCCGGCTTTTTGTAGCACTTGAACACCTTGGCGTTCGGCAAGTAGGACACATCGTCCGATCCACACCGAGGGCACTTTACCCTGCCGTACGACCAGCGCAGGTTCACCATGAATTCATGGCAGTTCTCAGCCTTGGCGAAGTGGATCACCGCTTGCTGCAAGGTCTTGATTTCTGTGGGCATGATCCACTCTGCCACGCAAAGCATCATCAGTCAAATATATTATTGCCGCATCGCTCCCGCGCCCCTCAAGAGACCAAGGCTGATCGGTAGACACTCATGCCTTGAAAGTCCCGCCCAAAAAGGGCGGAATACTCACTAAGCAGAGGCGGCTCTGCCGGAGAGCAACCCGCCGAGGAATAGCCGGTGCGACTCATCGCGGACCATGAGCAGGGGCGCGATCCACGTTATCGAAAGTGATCCGGAGCCTGGCCCCGGCAGCCAGCTCTTGACTGACTCCTAGACCGTCGGCAATTCGGAGGTGTTCCACATGAGCGGGAAGTCGCCGACACGTTGAATGGCCCCAAACGGCGTTCCGCAGGTGTAGTCGGATTGGTCTCCGCAAGTCGGCCTGCGACCTCGCACCGGTCGGTGCCAGGATGGTCACTCGCGGTCAAGAACGAGGATGGCGAGCTCCGGATCGGCCGCGAACTCCGTGATCCGGATCGCCTCGCGCCGCAATACCCGCTCCGCGTCCCTGGTCGGATGCGTCCAGCGCCGCAGCCACACGACCTTGGGAGGTGGCCCGATTGTGGTGGCGAGTTCGTAGAAATCGGAGTCGGTGCTCACGATGACGAAGTTTCGTGCCTTGGCAAACTCCCATATCTCGCGATCAGGCCTTTCGAGCAACTCGGCCTCCGCAACATGAATCGAATCCGGGTATAACTCAGCGAGTCGGACGACGAGCTTACGCGAAAGGTTCTCGTCAAACAGCAGCTTCACAGAGCCACGCGCTTGCCTATCCGGGCGGCGAATTCGTACACCGCACGGAAATCATCGGGTTCCAGTTCCGGGTAGTCGTCGAGGATTTCCTGTTCTGTCATGCCCCCGGCGAGCCAATTCAACACATCCCATACCGTGATGCGCAAGCCGCGGACACATGGCTGACCGGAGCGCTTACCTGGCTCAACGGTGATGCGGGGAGTCATGCTTCGAGCATATCACCGGCGCCGCGGCAAAGCATCTCCAGAGGATCTAACAACTTGAAACCACGTGACTTCCTCTGCCCACCGACACATTACTCCCCACTCGTGGTGGAGGTACTGATGATCTTGCCGGGTAAAACGGAAGCGGCTCTTCGGGGACGCAACCGTGCGGAGGATAGCTTGGCGGAGTCATTGAGACGATGAATGGGCATCGCTCCCGCGCTCGGTTGAAGACGCTTTCCCTGGCGTTCGGGTTTTACCACAGCCATGTCCCCTCCCTTACGTTCGGGGTTACCGGAGATTGGGAGGGATGGCAACCCTAAGCGTTAGCGCGGGAATACGCATGCCTTGAAAATCGCTCACTAACGGTGAGCGCCAGCTCTTTCGCTCAACCGAGCGGGCCCTGAAGCAGTTGGGGGATGCGTTGGAAATGCGGGTCCCGCGTGATCAGGATCAGATCATGTTCCAAAGCGAGTGCTGCGATCCAGAGGGCATTCGCGGGAACTGGCGTGCCCGCGCGCCTGAGCTGGACAAACAGACGCGCGTATTGATCCGCCGTTTCCCGGGCCGGAAGCAGCAGTCCAACGGTTGGTTTGGCGAGCAGCTCACGCAGCAAAATCTCGTTCCGATGCTGTTGGGTTCCTCCCAGGAAGCCGGCCTTGATTTCCGCCAGAACCATCAGAGGGATCCAAACTTCATCGCAACTTTCCAACCGCTCCGCCAGGGCAGCGTCGCCCTGGAAAAGATCGGTGAGCCGGTTGGTGTCGAGCGCGGCCCTCACTTCCACTTGTCCCAATCAATCTGGCGTTGAGCGGCAATAATTTCATCGAAGCCGGCATCCGGGGTCCAGCGGCCTACCAGATCCGAGAAATCCGCTTTGCGCTTGCGGCCCAGGGTGGCGTCAACCAGTTCGTCCAGGATGACTTGATTGAGGCTGATTTTGCGGCGGGCGGCTTTTTGGCGGAGCACGCAGTCGACTTCAGAGGGGACGCCACGAATAGTGTATTGGTGCGCCTGCTCCTTCATGCCTGCATGATAGCACAAAATGCAGGCTCGCGTAACCTCTGGTTTTGCAGGGGCGTAGAACCTTGGACCCAACGAAGAAATGGTACTGGATAGTACTAAATCTGGGTCCGATTGCTCATGCGAGCTTGGCGGTTGTCAGGCAAACTCCATCCATGAGCAATCAGACTCTCCTTCTGGCGGCCATGATCGGTTTGGGCGTGGCCGGGACGCTGCCGGCCAACACGGTTACGCTGGTGGGCAGAAACAACTCCAATCTCACGGCGCTAGTGAGCGATTACAGTCTCGCGGGCCAAGACTTTATCTTCACGCTGACGAGCGTCAACGGCGCATTGGCATTTGGGTCGATCACGTCGGTTGGGTTCAATTTCAGCGACAACGCAGCCATCAATGCGGCGACGCTGGTGTCGAGTACGGACAGTCATTACACTTTGGCGGATGGGCCGATTGCGGCGAACGCGACCGGTTTGGCGGCGACTCTCGACTTCGCTCTGCTGACGGGGCCGAATTTCAACGGAGGCGGGAATCCGAACAATGGGATCACGCCGGGACAGTCGGCGACGTTTGATGTTCGCGCGAACTTCGGCGGACTGAGTGCGGACCAGATCGCGGAATCGGTTGTGGCGCGGTTTCAGAATGGGACTCCGACGCAGAGCGACGTTGCTACGTACGGGAACATCGTCCAAAGCAACACGGCGCCGGAGCCGGGCACTTATGTGCTGTTGGGTTTGGGGCTGATTGCTCTTGGTGTGCTGGGGCGGAAGCGGAAGGGGTAGCGTTTTCGCCAACGCAAAACGCTTCGTTGAAAGTCACTTCCATTTGCGCGTCTCAGCAGGAAGCCGCCTAGAAAGGCGGCTGCAGCCCGGAAGGGCTGCCCCACAAGATCTTCACTCTTACGCGGTTTGGGTTAGGGCTTCGCGGAGTTGTTTGAGGAATTGCGGGACGACCGCATATGGGTCGTAATCTTTTCCTCTTGCGCCGAGCGTTTCGATGGGGAGGTAGCCGCTGTAGCCTGATTTGCGGATGATGGCCGTCAGGCGGACCAGGTCGACCGGGATCTCGTTATCCGGCTCTGGTCCTGCCATGGACTGCTTGATTTGCCAGTTCACTGCGTGCGGCGCTACCAGGGCCATTTCGCGATAGGGATCGTTGCTCCGGAAATAACCGGTATCGACAATGGGGCCGCACGAACTCGAGCCGACCGCTTTGACGAGCTTCAAAAGGTCTTCGCCGGTTTTTAAAAAATCTCCGTGGTTCTGGACGCCGATGCGCACGCCATACTGCTTGCCGCGATCGGCGCATTCCTTCAACGCCGCCGCGATCCAATCCTGCACCTGGTCGCGCGTGTAACCCTTAGCCACAGTTTCCCAGGTCTGGTTTCTCATCTGCGTATCGGCGAAGACGCGGATCACGGGCGCACCCAAGCGGGCGGCGACTTCCACCCACTGCTGGATGTGTTGGACGCCGGCGTCGCGAACGGCTTTATCCGAAGTCGTGAAGTTGTTGCGCACGCCGGTGCCGCTGATGCCGATGCCGAGGTCCGCGGCTCTGCGCTTGAGTTCGTCGACGTACGCATTTTCGGGCACTGCCGGGTAGCCGGGGAAATAATATCCGGTGGGATCGAAGCCGTCGAACTTGTTCTTGGCGGCGAAGTCGAGCACTTCGAGCAGGGTCACGCCCTGGCCGCGGGCTTTGATGGAATCGTTCAGGAGCTTGTTGAAGGAATAGGCGTTGAGAGAGACTTTGAGAATCGGTTTTTTGGCGGCCCGCGCGCTGGTTGCGCAGAGAGGGAGCAAGGACAGGCTTTGGAGGAAGTTTCTGCGGTTGACCATCTCGGGCATGCTTCTTTCATTATTACTTGGACGGGGCGTGGCCGTGTCCTACAATGGTTGCATGGTGCGCAAGCTTGGTTGCCTCTTTCTTGGCCTGCTGATCGCCTGCATGGCGCAGCGGAAGGAATTCGAACAGCCCGCGATGCATGCGGCGCGGGGCACGCGAGGCGGTATCGCGTGCGGGAGCGAATATGCGGCCGAGGCGGGCATGCGCATGTACTTCCATGGGGGAAACGCCGTGGACGCGGGAATAGCAACGATGTTCGCGGCGTCGGTTGCGGAATTTTCGCACTTCGGTCTGGGCGGCGAGGCGCCCATCCTGATCCGGACGAAAGCGGGCAAAGTAGTGGCGATCGCCGGAGTCGGGACAATGCCGAAGCTTGCGACCGCCGATTTTTTCCGCGCGCGAAAACTCCGGCCGGGCGAGATCCTGACGTTGGAGCCGGGCGGCATGAAGGGGATCATTCCCGTGGCCGGCATCATGCCCGCGCTGGTGCCGGGCATGGTGGAGGCGGGGCTGGTCGCGCTGCGGGATTTTGGGACAAAATCGTTCGGCGAGGCGATTCAAGCGGCGATCGAACTTGCGGACGGTCTGGCGATTGACGAAGCGCGCGCCGGCGCCATCGCGCGCTCACGGCGCTTCTTCGACCTGTGGCCGGATTCGAAGAAGACGTTCCTGCCCGAAGGCCAGGTTCCGATGCCGGGCGAGTTGTTCCGCCAGCCGAATCTGGCGCGGACGTTGCGCTCCATGGCGGCCGCCGAAAAGAAGGCGCTGGCGGCGGGCGCGACGCGCGCGGCCGCGATCGACGCGGTGCGGGACTTTTTCTACCGCGGCGAGATCGCGCACCGGATCGACGCGTTCATGAAGGCGAACGACGGCTTGCTGCGGTATGAAGATATGGCAGCATTCCGGCTCCAACCGGAAGAGGCGGCGTCGACCGATTATCGCGGCTACAAGGTATACAAGCCGGGCTTTTGGAGCCAGGGGCCGGCGATGCTGGAAGCGCTGAACATTTTGGAAGGCTTCGACCTGAGAACGCTTCCGCACAACTCGGCCGAGTACATTCACAAGTCCGTCGAGGCTTTGAAACTCGCTTACGCGGACCGCGACGCCTATTACGGCGATCCCAAGTTCAACAGCATTCCGGCTGAGGTTCTGCTTTCCAAGAATTATGCGGCCGAGCGGAGGAAGCTGATTGCGCAGAAGGCGTCGCTCGATTTCGTTCCCGGGGTTATCAATGGAAAGAAGGCGCGGCATCCGACGGAGATGGAAATTGCGCGCACCAAGATCGATGACGAGTTGATGGCGAGCGATACGACCTGCGTGGATGCGATCGATAAGGACGGTATGGTATTTTCCGCGACGCCCTCCGGCGCGTGGCTGCCGTCGGTGATCGCGGGCGACACCGGCATTCCGCTCACCGAACGCGCACAGAGCTTTCTGTTGGTGCCTGGCGCACCCAACGAGCTGGCCGGCGGAAAGCGGCCGCGCGTCACGCTGAGCCCGACGCTGGTGACGCAGGACGGCAAAGCATTTCTGGCTCTCTCGACGCCGGGCGGCGACAATCAGGATCAGAGCCTGATCCAGTTGTTCTTGAACGTGGTGGAATACGGAATGAACGCGCAGGCGGCGGTGGAAGCGCCGCGGTATCAGACCCGGCACCTGATATCGAGCTTCGACAATCACGCATGGAATCGCGGAGATCTGCTGCTGGACGAACGCATTCCGGCCGCGACGGTGGCCGATCTTTCGAGCCGCGGGCATCGCGTGGGGACACGGTCGCGGTGGGCCAGCGGCGCGGCTCCGGTGATGATCCGCGTGTTGCGCGACGGCGTGATTGAAGCGGGCGCGGATCCGTACGGGTATCGCGTGGCGCATGCTTACTAGGTGTCAGGTGTCAGGTGCTAGGTGCTAGGTGGTGGGGAGACGCTTCCGCTCTTTGATTCGGCTCCGGATTATGAGCTGACGCCGCTGGGGTTGAAGCTTGCTTCGCTCGCTTCTCACGGCGTTTTTGTTGGGACCAGTTCGTGGAAATATGAGGGGTGGATCGGGCAGATCTATACGCACGATCGGTACCTGGCGCGCGGGAAGTTTTCGCAGCGCCGATTTCAGGCCGAGTGCCTGGCAGAATACGCCGCGACGTTTCCGATCGTCTGCGGCGATTTTTCTTTTTACCAGTTTCCTTCCGAACAGTATTGGCAGCGGCTGTTCGCTTCGGCGCCGGCGTCGCTGAAATACGCTTTCAAAGCGCCCGAGGACATTACAGTGCGGATGTTTCCTATTCAGCCGCGCTACGCAGCGCGGGCGGGCGAGAAGAATCCATCGTTTTTGGATGCGCTTCTGTTTCAGAACGCGTTTCTGGACTTGCTGGCGCCGTATCGAGAACGCATCGCAGTGCTGATTTTCGAGTTCGGCGCGTTCGGGAAACAACTTTATCGGGACGTGGGCGCATTTCTGGAACAGCTCGATCCGTTCCTGGCAATGTTGCCGCGAGATTTTCGCTACGCCGTCGAAGTGCGGAATCAGGAGTTCTTGTGCGCGGAATATTTTGCATGTTTGCGGCGGCACGGGGTTGCGCACGTGTTCAATGCGTGGACGCGCATGCCGGAGATCGGCGAGCAGATGCAGCTTCCCGAAGTTTACACGGCCGATTTCACGGTGGCGCGGGCGCTGTTGCGGAAGGGGCGTCCTTACGAAGCGGCAGTGGCGAAGTTTTCGCCGTACAAAGAGGTGACGGAGCCGAATCCCGAGGTCCGGCAGGGGCTGCGGAATCTGATTTCGCGGGCGAGGGACCGGCATGAGCCGTCGTATATCTTCGTGAACAACCGGCTGGAGGGGAACGCGCCGGGGACGATCGAGGAGATTGTGTAGCGCGCTATACTGGCTGCACGAGCGTCCTGCATGCGACTGTGTTTCTGGGGTACTCGAGGATCGATTGCCACCCCTGGCCCCGATACGATTCACTACGGCGGCAATACTTCCTGTATTGAGCTGACTACCGACGCGGGCGCTCACTTGATTTTGGATTGCGGCACGGGTGCGCGCGTTTTGGGCAACAATCTGATGGCCAAAGCGGACGGGCCGCTGTCCGCCGCAATTCTGCTGACACACACGCACTGGGACCACATTCAGGGATTCCCGTTCTTTGCGCCTCTGTTCGTGCATGGCAATCACTTCACCGTTTACGGGCCGGAAGGAAGCCACTTGTCGCTGCACGACGTCCTGTCGGGCCAGATGGAGCATCACTATTTCCCGGTGGAGCTGGATCAGCTCGCGGCGCGAATCGTTTATCAGGACCTGTCGGAAGGGACGCACGAGATTGGCGGCGTTCAGATCAGCGCGCAGAGCATGAATCACCCGTCGCCGACTCTTGGATACCGGGTTGAGGAGCACGGCGTGTCGGTTCTTTATCTCAGCGATCACGAACCTTTCAACGAAAAGGTTTGGCGCGAGGGTGCGGAGCCGGGCCGGCTTGAGTCGATCCTGGACGCTGGCGATCGCCGCCACGCCGAATACATGAAGAACGGAGATGTCCTGATTCACGAAGCGCAGTACACGCCCGAGGAATATCCGGCGAAGCGGAATTGGGGCCACAGCACGTATGCGTACGTGGTGGAGCTGGCGGTTGCGGCGGGAGTGCGGCGGCTGTTTCTGACGCATCACGATCCGTCGCACGACGATGTCTTGTTGGCGGCTATCGAGCAGCGCGCGCGCCAGTTGGCCAAGGATCTCGGGTCGAACATGGAAGTTTCCTGCGCGTACGAAGGCTGCGAGGTGGAGATCTAGGCGGCGCGTTGCGCCGCCGGTCACTTCGTGACCGAGAATACGAGGAATTCGAGGATGGGCCGCTGCGCGTCCCTGAATTCAAGAAGGCTACAAGCTTAGCCGAGCTGCGAGGTGCAATTCGGGCAGCGCTTCGCGGGGATCGGAATTGCGGTCGCGCAGAATGGGCAATCCTTGGTGCTGGGCGGCGCGGGGGCTGGCTCGCGGCGGAGCTTGTTGGCTTGCTTGACGATCATGAAAATGACCAAGGCCACCAGCAGAAAGTCGACGATGGCGTTCAGGAACAAGCCGTAGTTGATGGTTGCGGCTCCGGCGGCTTTGGCGGCGGCGAGCGTGGGATGGTGAGCGCCGGAGAGGTCGATGAACATGTTCGCGAAGTCGACCTTGCCGAGCAGGACGCTGAGCGGTGGCATCAATATGTCGCTGACCAGCGATGTAATGATTTTGCCGAACGCCGCGCCGATGATGACCCCGACGGCCAGATCCATCACGTTGCCGCGCATGACGAATTCCTTGAAGTCTTTGAACATCGTTCCTCCTCGCTTGCAGACGGGCCAATGATAGCATCCGCGAGAGCCCGGCGGGCTAAACTTGGGGGTTGAAAACCTGGAAGCTTACGCTCGAATACGACGGGACAAAATATAGCGGCTGGCAGGAGCAACCGAACGCCCGGACGGTGCTAGGCCAGCTTCGGAAGGCGGCGGAAGATTTCTTGCGAACGGAAGTCGAACTTCAAGGCGCGGGACGCACGGATGCGGGTGTGCATGCGCGGGCGCAGGTGGCGCATCTGCGAGTGCGTTCCAAGGGGAACTTGCCGCCGTCACGGGAGATTCTGCGCGCGCTGAACGAGCGCTTGCCGGCCGACGTCTGCATTCTGGAGGTTTCTGAAGCCGCCAACGCGTTTCATGCGCGGCACGATTCCGTGGCGCGGACCTACGTTTATCAGATTTCCACGCGGCGTACTGCTTTCGCCAAGAAGTATGTCTGGTGGGTGCGGGAGCCGCTGGATATTGCGCTGATGAGCCGCGCCGCGCGGATGTTGATCGGGCGGCATAATTTCGTTTGCTTTCGCGCCGAGGATCCGTCGCGGGCGAAGGAATCGAGCGTTGTGGTGGTGGAGGATGCGGTGGTCGAGGTCGACGGCCATCTGATTTTGTTTCGCATCACGGCTTCGCATTTCCTGTGGAGGATGGTGCGGCGGATCGCGGGCGTGCTGGTGAAGCTCGGGAAGGGTGAGATCACGCTCGAAGATTTTACGCGTTTGCTGGAGGGGAAGGCGCATCCGGAGTTGGATGTGGCTGGGTGGACGGCGCCGTCGTCGGGTTTGTTTCTGGAGAGTGTTCGGTACGGGCGGTAGGCTACCCTTTTAACGTGGACAAAGATTGGGAGGTTAGATTCAAGCCGAGCTCGCACAGGCCGTTGCCACGCTGGATTCTATGGCTAATCATTCTTCTCATTCCATTTCCCTTCGGGCCCTGGTGGCTTCAGATTGCTATGGCCGGAATCACAGTGGGTCTGATCGCCTTAGCGGTTGCTTCCAAACTGAAGCAGAACGATTGAAATAGCCCACTGGACAGTCAGATCGCTGAATTCTTCGTCGTAAGGCGATATACTCATCGGAACATGTCTATCAACAAGGCAGTAGTGGTTCGTCTCAGTGGAATCGGGCTCGGGTTGGCCGGATTGTGGCTGGTGTGGTCGCAAGCGCAGCAACAGCGGCCGCCATTGACGATCGAGAAGGTAACCGAGAACCTTTACGTCATCATCGGGAATGGCGGCAACGTGGCGGCCATGCCGACGAGCGAAGGCGTGCTCCTGGTGGACGACAAGTTCGCGCAGGATGCGCCGGAAATCATGGCCAAGGTGAAGACCATCAGCGACAAGCCAGTCCGTTACGTTCTGAACACGCACCAGCACGGGGATCATACGGGCGGCAACGAGGCGATGTTCGCGGCGTCGGCGGAGATCGTCATCCACAAGAACGCGCGCGCGAACATGGCCACCGGGAAGATGCCCGGTTTGCCGCGCATCACGTTCAGCGATGAGACGCAGGTGTTTCTGGGCGGCAAGGAAGTGCGGGCGCGCCACTTGGGGCGCGGGCACACCAATGGCGACGCAGTGATCTTCTTTCCGGCCGAGCGCGTGCTGCACACCGGCGACTTGTTCGTGAATGGCGGCGCGCCGTTCATCGATTACAGCGCTCAAGGCAGCATCGTCGAATGGGACAAGACGCTGGAGCAAGCGCTACAGTACGATTTCGACACGGTGATTCCGGGGCACGGCCCGGTTGCGAAGAAGGCGGACCTGGTGAAATGGCGACAGACGCTCGCGTCGTTGCGAAGCAAGGCCAAGGCTGCCTGTGTGGGCGGCGCCGCGGATGCGTTGAAGCGCATGAATCTGGAGGAACTGGGGATGAAGCCCAGCGCGAATTTTGAGCGGAGCATGCCGGGCATGTGCCAGGAATTGGCCCGGTAGCGCGGAGTTCGCCCTTGGTCCTCCGCTAGTACTGCCACTCCGTCCGATTCCCGTGGGTGAGGCGCTCAGCGCCGGCCTCACGAGTTTTTGCTCTTGACAGGCACGGTCTTATATGATATATAAATATAAGTGGAACCTCTCGGGGTCCCGTTGGAAGTTTATCTAACTAAAGAAAGGTAACTAAATGAACATTCAAGAAGTGGAATCACGGCTCGAGCAAGGGCTCGCCAGACTACGTTCTCCTGAGTACAAGTCCCTCGAAACACTCTTGCAACCGCTTGTGCCCAAGGGCTTTCGAGTTCAGGTGTCTCTGGTCGACAAGAAAGGACGCAAGAAACGGAAGAATGCAGCCGCTGACAATTGGTCTCCAGAGGCTGGGGCAGTGTGGATTAACTTCGAGCCAGAGATTCAATCCTCACCTGCCGAGCCCGACAAGAAACCAAGCCCGTCTGGCACTCGATCTAAAGAGACGGAGAGTATCCCGATGCCCGATCCACTGGCCGATTTTGTGCGGTCCCTCGATCGCGCGGAAGATAGACCCGGATACGACTTTATTGCACTGAAGTGGTTTCGTGATGTAGTGCTTCCCGCGGAAGGACTGGATTGGGCGCAATCGGAATCCATGCGACAGAGCGTGCTCCGCGAGGCAATCGAGAAGCGCCTAGTCCTTACGAGCAAGGTTCCGAATCCGAAGTCCCCACAGTTTCCCGTTACTGCAATCCGGCTGAATCGGCTCCTGCCGGAGACTCAGGCCATGCTTGGCACGGGTGTGCTCTCCAACTCTGAGTTCGATCCCGTCGAGATTCGTGGGGAAAGTTTATCGGCGACAGTGCTGCGCGAGAGGCGCTAACTATTGGGTCTTTACTATCTGGACACTAGTGCGCTTGTAAAACTTTACATCCGAGAGTCGGGGACCGATCGATTGCTCCGGCTCGCAACTCGGGCGGCCGGCCATCGCTTGGCAGTCCTAACGCTGGCTAGGGTGGAATTTCAGTCCGCCATTCGCCGGCGGGAGCGAGAGAACGACATCGACTCCACGGTCGCGAACGGTTTGTTGCGTCGTTTCAATCAACACTTGGAAACCACGTTCGTGAAACAGATCCTCAACGACGCGCTTATCGATGTCGCAACTGGCTTAGTGGATCGGCACGGTCTTCGTGCCTATGATGCGGTTCAATTGGCGGGCTGCATGGTTCTACGGGCGGCTTCCGGCCAGCCTGACCCGATCTTTGTTTGTTCCGATCGGCGACTTGGTGAAGCGGCGGCTGCCGAGGGGATCTCGTGGATGGACCCGAGTGCTCCTTAGCCCCGGTGTATGCCCGGAATTGGTGCGGTGACACACGGCAGCCAATCGCTAACATGAAGGGATGAATTCCTGGTCGCGGGAACTGGCGGCTGCAATCCGGGCCGCTCGGAAGGCCGCCGAGCTTGCGCTTCGCTATCAACCTGAAATCGTAGTTCAGACGAAACCCGACAAGTCACCGGTCACGCAGGCCGACGTCGAGTGCGAGCGGCTGATCGCAGGCTTGCTGACAGAAGAGTTTCCCGAAGACGGCGTCCTCGGCGAAGAAGGCGCGAAAGTGGAATCGCGCAGCGGCCGGCGCTGGATCATCGACCCGATCGACGGCACGCGCGATTACGTGCGCGGCAATCCGTTGTGGGCGAACATGATCGCGCTGGAAGCGGATGGCGATATCGTCGCCGGCGTGGTTCATTTGCCGGGCCTCGGGGCTCTTTATGCAGCCAGCCGCGGCGGCGGAGCTTTTCGCAACGATGCGCGCATTCGCGTCTCGTCGAAGACTTCTGTGGAGGAAGCCGTGCTGTGCTTCAACGCGTTCAGCAAGCTCGGCGGCACTTCGTTTCGAAACCAGCTTATGGACTGGATGGCGCGGTTCTGGGCCGTGCGCGGGCTGGGAGGCACGCCGGACGCGATGATGGTCGCTTCCGGTCAGGCGGAGATTTGGATTGAGCCGAGCGCATCGCCGTGGGATTTTGCCGCCGTTAAGGTGATTGTCGAAGAAGCCGGAGGGCTGTTTCTGAACTTCGACGGCGGGAATAATATCTACGCCGGGAACGGTATCGCGACCACTTCGGCGTTCGAGGGTGAGGTCAGGAAGCTGATCGGTTTCTAGTTTCTCGTTTCTTGTTTCTCGTTTCTCGTTGGAATCCCTTGCAGGTGAGTGGATTTTAACGTTTCCCTCCGAAACTCGACCCGGTGGAATGCATTTACAGGAGTGAAAGAAGCACGACGGTCCCGGCAAGTAACACAGGCGATTTCTTTTCGGAGGAGGCTCTGAGGGTGGGGAGGGCTGGCCCGGCGACGGGCGCCTTCCTTTTTTTTTGCGCTGCTATGCTGGTAGAATCATGAATCGACCGGCATTGGCTGCACTCTTTGCACTTTCGGCGCTTCCCGGCATCGCGCAACGTCAGGAAACGGGGTTTCTCAATCGAACCGTCACTCTGGACGGAACGGCGTACCGCTATCAGGTTTACCTGCCCGCGGATTTCTCCGCCAGCAAGAAATCGCCCGTGATTCTGTTCCTGCATGGCGCGGGGGAACGCGGCGATGACGGCTTGATGCAGACGCAGGTGGGACTTGGGGGCGCGATTCGACTGCATTCGGACCGGTATCCTGCGATCGTCGTCATGCCGCAGTGCGCCAAAGGCAAGTGGTGGACGGATGCGGAGATGGAAGCGCAGGCTTTGGCTGCGCTGGATCAATCTGTCAAGGAATTTCACGGCGACGCCGATCGAATCTATCTCACCGGCCTTTCGATGGGCGGTTACGGAAGCTGGTCGCTGGCGGCGAAATATCCGGCGAAGTGGGCTGCGGCCGTCGTGGTGTGCGGTGGTATTCGGATAAGGCGGGCGCAGACGGTAGAGGAATCCACGGCCGATCCGTACGCCGAAGCGGCCAAGCGGATCGGTGAGAAGCTGCCGGTGTGGGTGTTTCACGGCGGCGACGATCCAACTGTACCGGTCACGGAAGCACGCAACATGGTGGAGGCGCTGAAGAGCGTCGGCAGCGCGGTGAAGTACACCGAGTATGAAGGCGTGAAACACAACTCGTGGGATAAGGCTTACGCCGAGCCGGATTTGCCTGTGTGGTTATTCGCGCAGCACAAGTAGCCGGTTTACTTTAGAAACATGCTGAGGCGCGCCATGGCTTCCTGGACGATCTGGCGTTCGGCGGCGTAGCAGATGCGCACGGAACCTTCGCCGCCCGTGCCGAAAGCGACGCCGGGCGCGAGTCCGACTTTTGTATCCATGAGCAGGCGCTTGCAAAAATCGAACGAATCCGTGACGCCCGCGATCTTGGGGAACAAGTAGAAAGCGCCGTCGGGTTTCGGAACGGTAACGCCCGGCATTTTCGACAGCGCCGCCCAGCAGAAGTCGCGATTCTCTTTGAGCCGGACCAGCATTTCGCATAGCGCGTTCTCGCCCCACAACAGAGCTGTCTCGGCGGCGCGTTGCGCGAAGCTGGGCGCGTGCGAAACGATGAACTCGTTGAGCTGCGTGGCTCGCGCGCAGAGGTCGCGCCGGGCGACGAGCCAGCCGAGGCGCCAGCCGGTCATGCAGTACATTTTCGAAAATGACTGCACTACGATGACGGCGTCGTCGCGAGTGGCGAGCTTCAGGATCGTGGGCGCCGGAGTGGTCGGCTTGGCGCCGGTGTAATTCAGCCGCTCGTAAACCTCGTCGGCGATGAGCCAGAGATTGTGGCGGCGCGCGAAGTCGAGCAGTTGGCGCTGCTCGTCGACGGAAGCCACCCAGCCCAGTGGATTCGACGGCGAGGTGTAGAGCAGCATGCGCGTGCGCGGAGTGATGGCGGCTTCGAGCGCCGCGAAGTCGATCTGATAGCGGTCGCCAGCCAGCGGGTGCGCGATTTCGACTGCCACGCCGTTTGCCATGGCAACATTCGAGGCGCCGTTCGGCCAGGCGGGCGTCAGTACCAGAGCTTCGTCGCCGGGATCGAGAACGCAGCGAATGCTCAAGTTGAGCGCCTGCACGCCCGACGCGGTGATGACGATCTCGTTCGCGGCGTCCAGCTCGACGCCGTGCAGTTCCTGGTAATAACGCGCCAGCGCCTTGCGCAGCGACGGCAGTCCGGCGTTCTCGGTGTAGAACGTGTAGCCGTCGGCCATGGCTTTCTGCGCGGCGCGCTTGATGTACTCGGGCGTGGGCAGATTCGATTCGCCGAAATAAAGCTTCAATACGCCGTCCATGGACATCGCGACGTCGGCGAGTTCGCGAATGCGGGAGTGAGGGACGCGCAGCGCGGAGGCTGCCAGGGTCGGAGTCATGCTTTTCTTAGTTTAAATGTTACTTGCGCAGCTCGCGGACGATGATGTCCACGCCGAAAGCTGGTTTTCCGACTTCCAGGATCAGCTTGTGCTCGCCTTCTTCCCGCGGCTGAAACTCAGCGCGTAAAGGCGACCATCGCAGCTTTTGTGCAGGAGCAAGCTCTTGTTCTCCTTGCGCCAGGATCTCGCCTTTGGGAGATTGTACGGCGTAGTGCAAGCGCAACGGTTCGGAGGGAGCCTTGCCACCCCAAGCCTTGGGCGTCAGCACGAGTTGGTGCTTGACGTCCGGGTTGGTCACGGGGATTCTGGCTTCGTTGGTGGTCGTCGTGGTGCGAAACTCGGCGGGGTTACCCCAGCCGAACCACTCGTTGGCAAGTTGTAGCCCGATTACGAGGACAGGCACGATGCCGATCATCACCGCGAATTGTTTGGCTTTCAGGCTGCCGCGCCGCACGCCCAAGTACCACAGGCCGAGCGCCAGAATGACGCAGATGAGCGCCAACACAATTGCCGCAGGCAGTTGGTCGGGGTTCACGCGAGATCGAATCGCTTGACGGAGATTTTCTGGTCATCGAACTCGCCCAGGCCGAGCATTCCGGCGAACTCGATGTGCTCCACCTGGCAGTTGAGATAGTGGCTGTCTTTGTCCGGCTTTGACAGGGCGATCGATGCCATCCCTTTCGCGGCGCGCTGCGCATCGATGGCCTTCCAGCCGGTCTTGTCCAGCGCCACGGGATCGGTGGCGAAGTACATCGTCTTGTGTTCCCAGACGAATTGCGGCCTGGCGCTAGGGCCGCCATGCCAGGACGCCTTCACGGCGTCGCAAATGTGCAGCACGGCTTTCTGGCGAAAGACCGGCAAGCTTACAACAGATGGAATGAAGACGCCGCAGGCATTCGAAGTGGGCTTCAGATGGCTGCGGTTCACGTTGTTGACCATCCCGTGCGACATGTTCTTCAAGGCAATCGTGACGCCCGCGGACTGATGGTGTTTGAGCACCGGAAGATTGATGAACTTGTTCACTTGCCGGGTGATTACCTTCGCTACATAGGAGCGACGGAAGTGCGCATCGTTGGCGTTCTCGCCCGGCTTGATGAGCGCCATTTCCATGAAATGATCCGGATCGTAGCCTTCCATGTCGAGTTGAGTCTCGCTGTATCGTTGCGAGGCTGCATCCCAGCGGATGCCGGGCGGAACCCACTTGTCGATGCCGGTCCCAACGATCTCCTCGCGGTAGCGGTTGAAGACGACGATATCGCGCGTGGCGACGCCGGCTTGCTTCAGACCGTCGATGATCTGGTGGAGGACCAGCGCGTCCGAACACAGCTTCGGCCCGCCGACGGGGCTGACCTTGATCGCGACGACGTCGCCTTTTTCGAAAAGCGCTCGCCAGGCATCCGGCCATCCGGGCGCGCCGGTGAGTTCCAGCATGCCTTTGTGCATCATCTGCTCGATGGGCGCTGTCTGATACGTGCCGGAAACGATGCAGTTCGGATGATGGACTTCGACTACTTTTCCCGGGTAGGGTCCGGGCATTCCAAGTTTGGTGGGCGCGGCGCGCAAAGGGAAATGGGAAGCGGCGGCGAGCGTGCCGGCGAACAGCGGGCTTCGCAGGAAGAAGTCTCTTCTGGATACACCCATGCTAGTTATTGTACGCCCAGTTCCGACACACAAGGGATCCTGGTAGTGCGTCAGTTTGCCCACTGCAGACGACCACTTCTACCGGCCGGCGGCTATACGGCCATGTTGCCTTGAGGGGTAGAAACCGTTGAGGGATGCGGAACATAGCGTCTGATCATCGTAGGAGGAAGGCAACTATCTAACCTTCGCTGTCCTTGCCGCAAAAATCACCTTCGCTCGGATCTGTCAACGCGGCCAGCGCTTCCGACCCAGCGTGAACTCGTTCGGCTCAAGCTCTTCTAACATCTCTTCTTCATCTTCGAGGCCAGCACTCTGCTCCATCTGTACGGCCCACAGCAGCGTGAATACTGCGTCATAATTTGACAATGGAATGGAGTCTTCCACCAACAGGCTGATTCGCCGTGCATGGCTCGGATAGAACCACAGGTCTGCTTCGACTTCTTCAGCGCCAGAGATGATCTCTTCACCAGCGAATACACGGCCGGCTATTGATCCCGGTGCGGGCAGATCTCTAAGAGGGAGCTTAAACGGTAGAGCCTCACTCGTCCGATACCAGATAGCCTTCCCTGCCTGGCTCCAAACCATCGCACACGGAAGCTCGGTCAGGTCGAGGAAGCGCCAGGTGGTAGCGCTCAGGCTCGTTTCAAAATCATTGGCGATCGCGGCGATGTTGGCCAGTGAAGGCCGGTTCAGCTCTAGACGACCTTGCACGATCTTGCTCGGCAAGAGCAGTTCCGACGCGAACTCATTGGCTTCAAGCTCTGGTCTAGTCAACCCTCTCCCGAAACGATCGATCACGCCTGCGACGCACGCGGTCTCCTGGTGCTGGTGATATGGGATGACGAAATGGCCGATTTCGTGGGCGATAGTAAAACGCTTCCGGCTGGATTCTTGGATGGCCTTGTTTATCCCGATGATGCCCTTTTGAGCGTTCTTTCCACGGACCAGCACTCCATCAAAACCAGCAAACTCCTTCTCCCTGACGCGCAGTCCCAACGTCCGGCAGATCTCTTCGAGGTCAAGCTTGCCGGAAATCTTGAAGCGATCTAGAAGAAGGCTTGCCAATTGAGCTGCTGCGGTCATTTCTGGTCACCCTCCCAGTCCTCGTTCAATTCCTTGGAAAGCTCATCTATCGCCGTCTTGTCTTTGTCGGTGATGTCCTTGCGGTTGCGGTACGAGAATGCCGGTTCGCCTACCGGCCCAACGAACGGAGCCTTGAGCGACTCCACGATATTTTTGAGGATCGAAGCCTTGGCCCCCTCTAGGGTCGTTTGTGGTCGAGTAGCCTGCAACACCGCCTGCACATGGTCGGGCGGTACCTTTCCCGCTTTGCGGTATTCCACAGCCGCCTGCTCGGCAAGCTGATACATTGCCGTGGATGCGTTTCCGACCGGGGTGGCTGCCTCGTACATAAGATCCAGTTCCTCGTCGCTCAGTTCGGTGACATCACCAAAGAGTTTCTCAAGGAATTCCGCCTCGGGGATGTTCTTGGGCAACTTGTCACTAGCCATACAGTAATTTCCTCACTTTGGGTAGATTCATCAGTCGGCGCTTCATGTTCACGATTTCACGCGGAGTCTTACCCATGATCTCGGCGAGCTCCTGATTCACATTGTGCGCTCCGGTCGTCAGCTCCGTCGCCGCAATGAGGTCTCGCAGATCCTGATCGCCGTCAACTGCCGAATAGAGCTTCTCCCGCAGATCGCTAAACTGCACACCTGCTTCAATCGTGGTCTCTATCACGGCTGACTTGGGCAGCTCGGACTCCTCATCGTCCAAAGCCCTCCCGACCTTATTCTGTCGCCGCAGATGGGTCCGCGCCTTGTTCCACAGAACACTCGCCAAGAACTTCTCAATTGTTCCTTTGTCCGGGCTCCATCCCAACCCGTTTGATGAGCGCCAGAAGGCCAACAGTGTTTCCTGTACGAGATCATCCGCCGAGACCCCCACATCGAACGTCTCCGGCGCACCCCGGACGGCAGTAACTGCCGCGACTCGGAGTACCTTATATACCCTGTCCCAATCTATGTCGTCCCAGTGGGCCATATGGCTGCCGCCCTCCCGGCGCAATCCGGCCGGAACGCCTTGGTCAGACGGCTCCGACAAGTATTCGAACGTACCCGCAACATTTTCCCAAAAAAGTGGCCATCCGTGCGTAAAAACTCAGTGCGTCAATCGCATAGAACACGGGGAAGTTCGATTCCAGCGCGGAATCGGACAAATCACAGCCCCTTAAGATGGAGATTTTAATGAGGAATCCGAATACTAACACCCGCGGCGGCCAGTTCGACGCCAAGACCATCGGTCAGGTTTGGAACAAAGCCCAGATTGTAGATGGAAACGACCCTGCTGTCTACCGCAAGGACGCCTGCGGGGCCTGGATCGCATGGTCCCAGTACGGACAGACCACAGAGTACGGTTGGGAGATCGACCACATCAAGCCAGTTGCCAAGGGCGGAAGCGACGATCTTAGTAACCTCCAGCCGCTGAATTGGAAGAACAATCGGCACAAAGGAGACACCTATCCAAATTGGTCCTGCGCGGTCGTGGCGCGATAAACCCGACGTGGAATCATCAGGGCTCCTGATTCGGCAAGAACCTGATTCACGAAGCGTTCGTAGGATGCCGTTGAACAGGTGAGAGAAAACGTTGGACCACACCCATGCTACGGCGGGTA
>Ga0209648_10000625_pt1 | contig 27308 bp, 22 predicted proteins | sample GraSoi2013_115cm_FD_185830 | JGI IMG/M metagenome (GOLD analysis project Ga0209648, IMG submission 185830) | Grasslands soil microbial communities from the Angelo Coastal Reserve, California, USA - Sample 9_17_2013_115cm (SPAdes) (version 2) | ecosystem: Environmental > Terrestrial > Soil >...
AGGCGGTATTCGTCCACAGGGGTGCGTTTGCCGTAACCGTTCTCAGTGACGCTGAGGATGAGGTTGGGAATCTCTTCGTGCTTGGCTTCGGATTCGGCCTTGCCCTTGCCATCGGTTTTCTTCTTTTTGCCGTTGCCTTCTTTCGGCGTCATGGCCATGCCGACGACGTAATCGCCCTTCTCCAAATCCATGCCACGCACGCCGTAAGCCGGCCGGCCCATGGGGCGAACGCCGTCTTCGTCGAAGCGGATGGCCATCCCTTCGTGCGAAGCCAAAAAGACAATCTGTTGGCCGTCGGTGAGGCGGGCGGCGACCAGCTCGTCCTCCTTCTCGATGCCGATGGCGATGATGCCGCGCGACATCACGTTCGAGAAATCTTTGACCGGCGTCTTTTTTACTGTCCCGTTGCGGGTGGCGAAGAAGACGAAGTTGTGTTCGTCTTCGAGATCGCGCACCTCGAGTAGGGCTTTGACAGTCTCGCCCGGCTGTAGCGCCACCAGATTGCCGACGTGTTTGCCTTTGCCCGCGGCGCCGACGTCAGGAACTTCATACACCTTGAGCCAGTAGACCCGGCCCGTGTTGGTGAAGATCAGGATGTAGGAATGCGTCGAGGCGGCGAACAGATACTCGACGAAATCCTCCTCGCGCGTCTTCATGCCGGTGCGTCCGGTCCCACCACGACGTTGCTGGCGATAGGTAGAGAGTGGCGTGCGCTTGAGATAACCGCTGTGCGAGACGGTGACAATGACCTGCTCGTCGGCGATCAGGTCTTCGAGAGTGATCTCGGTGGATTCGTCGGTGAGCTCGGTGCGGCGCGCGTCGCCGAACTGCTCCTTCACTTCCTCGAGCTCTTTCACGATCACGCCGCGCAACTTCTTGTCCGAGGCCAAGATGGTTTCATACTCGGCGATCTTGACGCGAATTTCTTCCAGCTCTTTGAGGATCTCTTCAGTCGAGAGACGGGTCAGGCGATAGAGCTGCAGTTCCAGGATGGCATCGGCCTGCTTGGCGCTTAACCGGCCTTCGGCCCCGCCGACGCGCTCGCGCATTTGCCTGTCCACGATCTTGTACTTGGCGGCGAGCAATGCTTCTTTGGCTTCGGCGCGTGAACCGGAGCCGCGGATCAGCTTGATGACCATGTCCAAGTTGTCGAGCGCCATCTTGTAGCCTTCCAAGATGTGCTCGCGCTCGCGGGCTTTCTCAAGCAAATAGACGGTGCGGCGGCGCACCACATCGATGCGGTGATCGATGAAGTGCTGGATCGCCTGGATCAGCCCCATCTCCTTGGGCTGGCCGTTGACCACGGCCAGGAAGATCATGCTGAAGCTCTCCTGCATCTGCGTGTGCTTGTAGAGCTTGTTGAGGATGATCTGCGCTTCAGCGCCTCGTTTCAGCTCAACCACGATGCGCATGCCATCACGCCCGGATTCGTCGCGGATATCGCCCACGTCGTCGATGGTTTTGTCGTTGACCATCTCGGCAATGCGCCGGACCAGAGTTGCTTTGTTGACCTGGTAGGGAATCTCGGTAATGATGATCGCCTTGCGGCCTTGGCTCATCTCTTCGATGCCGGCTTTGGCGCGCATGGTGAAGCGCCCGCGCCCCGTTTTGTAGGCATTCTCGATTCCGCTGCGGCCATAAATGTAAGCGCCGGTTGGAAAGTCCGGGCCTTTGACGACCTTCAGCACTTGCTTCAGCGTTGTTGCTGGATCATTCACCAGCATGATGGCCGCTTCGACAATCTCTGTAAGATTGTGGGGCGGAATCTTGGTCGCCATGCCAACGGCGATTCCGTCGGAACCATTCACTAGAAGGTTAGGAATACGGGTGGGAAGAACATCGGGCTCGATTTCACTGTCGTCGTAGTTGGGATGGAAGTCGACGGTCTCTTTGTCTAGATCTTCGAGAAGCGAGGTGGCCACCCGTGCCAGCCTAGCTTCGGTATAACGATCAGCCGCCGGTGGATCGCCATCGACTGAGCCAAAATTTCCCTGACCGAACACCAAGGGATAGCGCAAGCTCCAGGTCTGCGCAAGACGCACCAGCGCGTCGTACACAGCAAGGTTCCCGTGGGGATGGTACTTGCCCATCACGTCTCCCACGATGCGAGCGCACTTGCGCGTGGCCTTGTTCGGCTGCAGCCCCATCTGCTGCATCGTGTAGAGAATGCGCCGGTGCACCGGCTTCAATCCGTCACGGACATCGGGCAGCGCGCGGCCGATGATTACCGACATCGAGTAGTCGAGATACGACCGCCGCATCTCGTCTTCAATGTTGATGGGCTGCACGTTGCCGGCGCCCGGACCACCTGGAGGAAGCCCGCCATCACCGCCCGGCGGAGTCAAAGGCAACTGTGGATTCTGATCATCAGCCATGGTTGTTCTCTCGTTCCGAGTACGTCACTGGAGGCACACGGCAAGTCCCCGCGGCAGACCCCAGGAAACCGCCGAAATGCTGGCTAAGTGCTTGCATTTACAAGAGTTTATGCGCCAGAAGATTAAAGGAGATTATAACACATGTGGAGGGGGTTTTTTGCGGCCACGAATGACGCGTCAGCGTTGAATTTGGTAATTGGGTAATTTAGTAACTGGGTAAATCCCGAGTCAAGGGCTTTCGGTTCTGCAATTACCCAATTACCAAATTACTCAATTACCAAATTCCTTCAGGGTAACTTTACCTGGATTCCGCGATCGTCATTCGCCCTGAGTGTCGCGGCGGAATCGAGATCGTTCAACTGAACCTTCTTTACCGTGCTGCCGGAAAGATCGTACAGCGTCTGACCCATGATGGCGAAATTCTTGGTCTCGACCTGGTGACCATCCTTGAAGATGAAGACCGTCGCTGGGGAATCATCGGGCTGTGCCGCAGCTGGTTCTTCTTCTGAACTCTTCTTAGGAGACGGCTTGGCTTCAGGCTTTCGCTCAGTATCAGGCTTGCGCTGGGCAGAATCCAGTTCGTTGCGCATGGCATCGCGCGCACCTTGCAAATACGCCTGGCGCAGAGCGTCTTCGTTGCTGGCCGAAGCAGCATCTTCATCAGCCTGCGGCGGCTCAGTCGCCTGGGCTACGTTCGGGTCGGCCGTTGATTGATACGGGTAGTCGGAGCCATAGTACGGATAAAACAACGGTACCGGTACGAAAACATGGTGGTGATGTCGTGGTTCGAACGGACGAAATGGGCGCTGCGGAGCGCTGCTGAAGAAATGTCGTTGGGTTTGCACACCTGCGGGAACCGGTTTGAGCGACAGCGCACTGGCGGGAACGCCGTGAAGTCTGCCATCCGGCGTCGGGGAGAGCGCTGAAGCTGGAGGACCAACAGACACAAACTGAGCTTGCGCGAGCTGCAGCCCAAGAACTAAAAGCACCCAAAGAAACCCTAGTCGGACCATAACGCACCTTCCATCTACCTACTACAAATTAGATGATAAACCCGGACGCCGGGCTTCTAACTTGTATTTTGCCCGATCCAGTGGCTGAGCATCCTCATGGCTAGAACGGCCCGCAGCAGGATTCCTGCAATCAAAACTGCAGTTGTGGGCTTGCTGGCCTGGGTTTCCAAAAGGTCGGCCGCCACACCCCCGATGAAAACAAACGCAAAACTCAAACCGAGGGTTGCATTCCAGATGTGAATGGCCGGAACCAGGGTAAAGAGAAGCACCGCCGCAAACGCGACCAGCAACGGGGCAGTGTTGCCAAAATATCGGGCGCGAGGCCAGCTCCCGTAGACCACCAGCGCGGCGATGAAAAGGCCGGTGCTGACGTAGCCGTCCGCCAACACAAACCACATGTTGCGCGCCAACTCTCGTGTGATCTGCGGGTGCAGCCACGCGTGGGAGCTGGTCGTCGATGGGCCTGCCCACCAGGCAAAATAGCCAACTACGGCCAGGGCCACCACGCCGGCGCCCAGCAGAACGATCGGCGCCGAGCGCCGGCGATCCGGCGCAAGATAAAACATGAAGGCCGAGGCAATCAGAACCAGCGTGAATGACCATGATGCAGTCGAAAGAGCGAAGCCGACAGACAGGCCCAGAATCACTACGCGGGGAATCCATTTGCGCGGCGGAGCATAGAGGGTGTGGGCTACGCCGATGGCGGTGTAGATCAATCCGAAGCTGCTCCAGGCCAGAATGATCTCCGGACCAACGTTACTGCTGATCATCACCATCGCCGGTGAAGAACAATACAACGCCAGAGCGACGTAGGCGCCGGCGTCATCAAAAAGCCGTCGCGCCACCCACCACAAGGCCCCTCCCAACCAGACGCCAAATATTACAAACGGCATCCGAATCAGCCAGGGATGCGGGATCGCCAATTCGCGGCCCACCGCAGAGGGCGCTACAGCCCGAACCATCGCGATGACGTGGCCAGGCACAGCGGCCACCCACCCCGTGAACGGCGAATTCGCGCGATAGACCTGTCCGAGCTCGTGGGACTCGCCGGAGGCAATATATTGGATTTCAAGATCTGAGAGTTGGCGTTCCCCCGCCACCCACAGGCACTGTGCCAAAAAGCTGAGAAGCATCAGGCCGGCCAAGACCTGGGGCCGGCCGATCCTAAACTCTTTGGCAGCCTGAAGCATGAATTTTTATTTGTATCATGCGGGCCCCGACAGCTTCTGTTCAATCGCGGGGGAGAAGCGCAAGGCGCGCCGCACCGGTCGCGGCAGGCGAAAACGTCCGCGCAGGCCCGCGAGTATCAGGACATCGGCTTTCCCTCACAGTCGTCCGGCAACCAGGCTGCCCAGATCCCTTAACTGTTTTTCTCTTGCCGAAGTCAAAGTCCCCAACGGAGAAAGATTGATATAGAAACGAACTTTGCCCTTTCGGACGTGGAGAGCGTGCGCTGCGTCAAAATAAGCTTCGTCTCCCAGGCCTTTGACCGCCGTCGGCGTGCCATAAAATTTGCTCAATTGGGCGAAGAGATCTCATCTAATTACACCACGCAAAAAGCCCATGATTTTTTGTGCAACTCGTCCACCTCCGATTCTTAATGGAAATCAATGAAATGTCTTCTGTTCGGTCGCTGGTTACCACTGGTTACCAAAGGAACTTTTCTTAGGGTTGGACGCTAAATACTCTATAGTCACCGCCGATAGATTTCATAAGGACCCTCGTCATGAAAGACTCCAGCCAAGACACGCTTACGGAAAGGGCGCAGCATGCGGTGGAGGAGCTCAACTCGCTCCGCCAGTCATTGCTAGCGATTTCGGAGCCATCCGCTCCCGACGCCACCGGGTTGACGCTCGATATGAATCTGGCGATCGAGCTTAAGAATGCCGTCGACGCCCTGCGCATGCTCCTGTACGCTTTGAGTTCGCGCCCTGGGTATCAGCGACTCGCTCCAGACTTCGTCTCTGATTTTGATCGTCTGGTGAACGGTGCTTTCGTCATCTCGTCGCGCCACCCTGCGGGCGGGCCTACGGGCTGAGCAAAGACTCCGGGTGCGGTCGTGCCGGAATAGCTCTCTCTGATACAGTTTCTTCTGAAAACCTAAGGAATGTGACTGCCGGAAAAGGGCAGCACCACGCTCGATTTGTGTCAGGGCACAACTTTACTAGTGATCCCGCCAGGAGACCTCATGGAACTCGAGACGGCAGCGCCCGGATCAACGCCACCATCCAAGCTGAATCTGGCTTTCTATAACGATCGCGGCCTGCGGGCGGGCTGGCGGCTTTTGATCTTCGCTGCCATTCCCTGCGCGATCGGTATAGGGCTCACCTTCTTAATCAAGCTCCTTGGTCTTGGTACAGGAGCCGGTAGAAAGATCCCTGAGAACCTGACATACCTTCTTCCCCTAGAGCAGGGCATTGGCCAGCTGGTGTTTTTCTTGATCATCCTATTCGCAAGCTGGGTGATGAGTCGCATCGAACGCCGCAAGGTTGGCGATTACGGACTGCCGCTGACTCGGTCCGCGTGGCCGCGGTTTTTTACTGGCTACTTGTTGTGGGGCTTTCTGCCACTTACTGTTCTACTGCTGGTGATGCGAGCCGTTCACGTTTTCTATTTCGGTACAATCAGTCTTCACGGCCGTGCGATTCTTAGCTGGGGGCTCCTCTGGGGCTTTGCCTTCCTGATGGTCGGCTTCTTCGAAGAGTATTCGTTTCGGGGTTATGCACTCTACACGCTGACGGATGGGCTTGGCTTTTGGCCCGCAGCGATTATTCTTGCCCTCGTGTTTGCCTGGGTCCACACCGGCAATGGCGGCGAAACCAAGATTGGCATTGTCGGCGTCTTCCTGTTCGGCATTTTCGCGGCGGTCACCTTGTGGCGTACCGGCAACCTCTGGCTGGCCGTGGGTGCTCACGCGGGATGGGACTGGGGACAATCCTTCTTCTACGGCGTCGCCGACAGCGGATTCCAAGTGCCTGGACACTTCCTGAACCCACATGTACAGGGACCAGACTGGCTCACCGGCGGGACCGTTGGCCCGGAAGGAAGCATTCTAACTTTGATTCTGTTGGCGCTGATGACTGTCGTTTTTCTGATCATTTACAAACCCCAGCCGCGAGCGTTGGTCATGAACTTCGCCAAAGACAGCGGCAGCATTGCAGAGTCAAGCAACGAATAACGCTAGAAGAGCTACCCCCCTACGCGCCGGAGAATCTGCTCAACGACTCGTGCCTCTTCGGGCGTGAGCGATGGTGCTCCCTTGGTGAGCATGGACAAGAACCAGGCAATCTCTTCCGGCTCGGTCGGGAAACCGATCCCTTCTCCGGCCGCCTTTCCTTTGACCGGTCGATTGGAGTTCGCGAGCCCTTTAGCCTTCTCGTCGAGAACCACAACGTATGGAAGCCCAACCTCTCCGTTGGGCCCAATGCCGCCAAACTTCACCAAGAGGGTATCCGAGCCAGGATTGTTGAGGTTGGGATGGCCGGCGAGTTCTTCGGCCACACTAAGCCTCGCGATAACGAAGTACTTGTCGAAAATCTGGCGTACTTCTGGTGCTTCGAGAAAGGAATCGAGGGTATGGCACTCCGGGCACCAGGAAGCCCCAAAGATCAGAAAGATAGATTTGTGTTGGTCAGCGGCCTTCGCTTTCGCGTCAGCCAGTACTTGGTCGGATTTCCCTATCTTCGGCGCGGCCGTGGCCACAGCGCTTAGCGCGAAGACCAACGCCGCGCATGGCAGAAGTTTGTGCATTGCCAAGGTCATTCCAACCATTGTCCTAGACATGCGAGTCCTAGATATCCAAATTCTTCACGTCCAGCGCATTTTCTTCGATGAACTTGCGCCGGGCTTCCACGTCTTCACCCATCAGCGTGGTGAAGATGGATTCGCAAGCCTCAATGTCCTCGGCTTTTACCACCAGCAGGGTACGGCGCTCCGGATCCATAGTGGTTTGCCACAGTTGTTCTGAGCTCATCTCCCCCAAGCCTTTGTAGCGCTGCACGGTGTACTCTTTCTTGCCTTCCGCCAGAACGTACTCAAACAGTTCGCGCGGAGACCGCTTCTCGACCACTTCGGTTTCGGCCTCCACCCGGCGGACGGGCGCCTTGGGCGGCTTCTTGGCGACTTTTTCTTGCTCTTGTTCCTCACCCTCGGATTCGCTGATTTCGGACGCAGCATCGGCCACGCCTTTTCCTTGAACCTCCACGATGAACGGTGGCTCCATGAACGTCTCAATCTGCTTGAACTTGGAGATCATCTGCCGGTATTCCGGTGTGGACACCAGGCCCCAGTTGATCTGCCGCTCGGCGCCTTGCGCATCCGTAAAGTGCACGCCCCAAAGGTTGTGCTCTTCGTCGAAGTAGCTTTCGATTTTCTTGAGCTGCTCTTCTTTGGCGAGCTTGTTGAGTGCTTTCTCGAGCTTCTCAATCTTTTTCGACGGTTGTTTTTTGTCTCCCTCGAAATCGCCGCGCTGGGAAAACCCAAGGTGCGGCAGCAGCTCGGCGATCTTCTCGTTGCGCAGCCGTTTGTCGACCTTGTCGAAGAAGCCGAGATATTCGTTCAATGTGGTCATGAACTTGGCTACGTTAGGGCCTTCCAGCTTGGCCGCGCCTTCGCCATAGCGGATGACCATGCCTTCGGCGGCGCGCTTGACCATCACGCGAACAAACTCGCGGTCGTCCTTGATGTACTGTTGCGACTTGCCTTTCTTGATACCGTATAGCGGCGGCTGCGCGATGAACACGTTGCCGCGCTTGATCAGCTCGTTCATGTGGCGGAAGAAGAACGTCAGCAGCAGCGTGCGAATGTGCGAGCCGTCAACGTCGGCGTCCGTCATCAGGATCACCTTGCCATAACGCAGGCGCGCCGGGTCGAAGTCCTCCTTCCCGATTCCGGTGCCGAGCGCCGTGATCATGGCGCGGATTTCTTCGTGGCTCAGCATTTTGTCGTAGCGGGCTTTCTCTACGTTAAGGATCTTGCCTTTCAGCGGTAGGATGGCCTGGAAGCGCCGGTCACGGCCCTGCTTGGCGGTGCCGCCCGCCGATTCACCTTCGACCAGGAATAGCTCGCAACGGTTGGGATCGCGCTCTGAGCAATCTGCCAGCTTGCCAGGCAGCCCGCCGCCATCGAGCGCGCCTTTGCGGCGCGTAAGATCGCGAGCTTTGCGGGCGGCTTCGCGCGCGCGCGCCGCTTCGATCGCTTTGTTGATGATCTTGCGGGCCACGGTCTGGTTCTGTTCGAAGAACCCGCCGAGCCGTTCGTTCACGAATGCCTGCACCACGCCGGCGATATCGGAATTTAGTTTGCCCTTGGTCTGACCTTCAAACTGCGGCTGCGACAACTTCACATTGACAACGGCCACCAGGCCCTCACGCACGTCGTCGCCGCTGAGGTTTTCCTTCACGTCCTTAAACAGCCCTAGCTGCTGGCCCGCGTAGTTAATGGTGCGGGTGAGCGACGTGCGGAAACCGGAGAGATGCGAGCCGCCGTCAACGGTGTTGATGTTGTTGGCGAAGCTGAAGACAGTTTCCGAGTATCCGTCGTTGTACTGCAGCGCAATCTCCATGTTGACGCCGTCGCGCTCGGCATCCATGTAGATGGGCTTATCGTGCAGGACCGACTTGCCGCGGTTCAGATGCTTGATGAACTCGGCAATGCCGCCGTTGTACTTAAATTCCGCGCTCTTGGCTTCGCCGGTCTTGGCGTCGGTCTGGCGCTCGTCGGTCAGAGTGATCTGCAAACCTTTGTTGAGAAACGCGAGCTCGCGCAGGCGTTGCGCCAGCGTATCGAAGTTGTAGTCCGTGGTACTAAAAATTTCTTTGTCCGGAAGGAAGTGGATCTTCGTGCCGCGCTTCTTGGTGGTACCGGTCTTCTTGAATTTGGTCTGCGCACGGCCCTTCGAGAAACTTTGCTCCCACACGTGGCCTTCGCGCCAGATTTCGAGATCCAGTTGATGGCTAAGCGCGTTAACCACCGACACACCCACACCGTGGAGGCCGCCTGAGACTTTGTAAGTCGACGTGTCGAATTTCCCGCCGGCATGAAGCGTGGTCAGTACGACCTGGGCCGCTGCGACTTTCTCGCCGTCCACGACCATGTCGTCAACTGGGATACCACGGCCGTCATCAACAACGGTGATCGAGTTATCGATGTGGATGGTGACGTCGATCTTGGTGGCGAAACCGGCCAGCGCTTCGTCGACCGAGTTGTCGACGACTTCGTAGACCAGATGATGCAGGCCCATTTCGCCGCTGGAACCGATGTACATCGCCGGCCGTAGGCGCACGGCCTCCATACCTTCGAGGACCTTGATGTCCTCGGCTGTGTAGTTGCCGTTGCCGGATCCGCTGCTGGCTTTTTTATTCTTGGTCGGTTCGGATGCCGCTTTGGCGGCCGCCGTCGTTTCTTTCGTGGCCACTTGAACTCCTGTCCGCTAGGCGCAAACCAAGCCTGACATCGGGCCCGTAAACACGATACAAGTTACTGAAATCTAACAAGTTAGGTGATATCTGCGCCAACCTGAATTATACCACAGGAGAGCTGGCTTGGGCGGTATCAGAAGGCCTGCCGGAACCCGGGTTTGCACAACCTGAGTCGTGTCCTAAATAGACGCTTGCAACCCAGCGCTGGACCTGTATACTTTCGACGCGCTTCAGGCGCACCACCAAGCTACACGAATAAAAATCGAAATCTAGGAGAAACCTCCCTATGAAAACGCTACTTCGGACAATCCTTCTGGCCCTGCTTGTCTTCGCAGGTTATGCTGCATTCGCCACTGATACAAACAGGGTAGCTGCCACGGTCGGTACACCGCCACAAACGCCAGGTCCTTGTGGCCCTGGGAGTAGCTACAACCGATAGCTGGACTTCGGAGACTCCGCGCTCGCAACGTGCTGATTGTTAACGAGTTAAGGAGATATCTGATTACCAACTAGTAAGCTGTACTTTAGTGCACGGTCGGTCCTTGCAAGAGGGCCGAAGGGAGAGGTATGCTTGCGCTCTTTTAGAAGGCGCTCTATGACTCTCTCGACCTTTGAGCAAATCTCCACCGTTTTGGTTTTAAGCACTGCCCTCGGACAGGCTGCCATTGTGGGCATTATCCTTCGCAAGAAAATGCGGGACACGCTCCCTATTTTCTTCGCGTACAACGTTAGCGCGATCGTGACCGCTCTCGTCCTCGGACCTTACGTTGCCGCTTTCGGCGCTTCTTCAAACCGCTATTTCTGGATGTACTGGATCCTTAATGCAACGCTCATGATCCTTGGCTTTGGGGTCCTTTACGAGATTCTCAAGGTTGGCCTGAAGCCTTTCTCAGGTCTGGTTGATCTCGGAAAGCTGCTGTTTGGTTGGGCCGCGCTCTTCCTTGTCGTAGCTGCTGGGCTCACCGCCCTGACGACGTTAGGACCAACACCCACTCGGTACATAGCAGCTGTTCATCTCTTGGGAAGAAGCCTCCTGCTGATGCAGTGCGGGCTGTTGCTGCTCTTTTTCTTATTCGAACGACGCCTGGCGCTGCCCTGGCGTAGCTACCCCGTAAGTCTGGCATTGGGGTTCGGCGCTTCTGCAGGGTTGAGCTTAACTTTCTCGTTCTTACGCGTCCACTTCGCCTGCTGGTCACAGAGAATTGACCTTGCTGATAACCTATCTGGTTTACTTGTGGTTCTGTTCTGGGCGATTTGCTTAGTGCTGCCACAGCCCGCGCGCAGGAGCGTTATGGATTCCCCGAGCAGACTCATCTTCCAGCGCTGGAACGAGGCTCTCCTCGCGGGGCCTCTCGGCGCACACGATAGGAACACTGCGGTGGCGTCAGTTGATTCGTTCCTTCCCGGCATCGAGAAGACGGTCGACAAGATCCTCGCCCGCAAGATCGCCAACTAAGCTCTTTCCCATCGCAAATCGGCAAAGGGGGAAGGGTTAACCCCTTCCCCCTTTGCCAACTTCTAAAGCAATTCCTTGGCATTAGTTAATTAACCACCACTTCCGCCTCCGCAGGGAGGGCAAGGAGGCGTTGGGAAGCCCGAGAAGCCTGGGTTGCCAATTCCGAAACCTAAGACGGCCATTCCGAGTGCTAGGCACACGGTCAACATAATTTCTTCATGGGGATTTGTTTCCTTTCTTCTAGATTTAGATTAACTCTAGGTTTTGGCCCTTTTGTCCCGACCAAATTTTACACTGTTTTCGCCTGGCTTTGTAAGTCAGCATTTTCGATTGTGTTGTCATTCCCGTTCTGGCGGAAGAGCAGATCTTTTTCAGACGGAGAGGGTTGCGCGTAAGTCCGGGTATCTTTTGAAGCCTGATTGCAGACTACCATTTGTGTAACCGCTTTAACCAAATCGCGCGAATGACTCAGATGCGCATGGGCATAACGATGTATCGGTATTTGTATTCGCTGTCGCTGGGCTCGTCGGGACGAAGTTGGCCGGCTGACTGAGCATCCTTGAACTCGAACCGCACGTCGCCGGTGCTCACTACTTTCAGGAACTCGAGCAGGTACTGCGAGTTGAACCCGATGGCCATGGCATCGCCGTTATAGGCGGTTTCCATCGAATCCTCGGACTCGCCAGTCTCGGTATTGGAGGAGGAAACCTTCAGCTCGTTTTTCTCAAGGCGCATCCGGATCGCGTTCGAGCGCTCGTCGGCAAACTGAGCCACGCGCTGGATGGCTCCCGAAAGTTCCTCGCAATGCACGGTGACAGATTTGTTGTTGTCGCGCGGCAGCACCGCCTCGTAGTTGGGGAACTGTCCGGTTAGCTGGCGCGACGTCAGTAATCTTCCCCCAACGCGAAAGAACAGAGTCGATTCGTCTTTGGCAAATTCAACCGACGGCGCATCGGTAACGCCGAGCAGCGTGCTGAGCTCGGCCATGGCTTTCCTGGGAACCAGCACGCGCATTTCTCCGCTGACCGGGTACTTGGAAGCGCCATGCTCAATGTGGGCGAGCCTGTGGCCGTCCGTCGCTACCATGGTGATCGACTCCGGTTTAAGCACCAGCAGGGCGCCATTGAGCGTGTAGCGCGATTCCTCGTTGGATATGGCGAAGATTGTCTTTGCAATAAGATTGCGCAACACCTGTGCGGGAATCTGGATCGCCGATTCCGTCGGAAATGACGGCAGAGCTGGAAAATTGGCGCGGGCCATCCCTACCATTTTGGTGTTGGAACGGCCGCTGCGGATCTGCACCCAGTGGTTGTCCAGCAGCTTGACACTGATATCGCCGTCTCCCAGGAGTTTCACATAATCGTAGAGTTTGCGCGCAGGGATGGTGCACGATCCTTCTTTCTTCACTTTGGCCGGCGCGGAAGTACGCAGGCTCAGGTCGAGATCGGTCGCCGTGATCGCCAGCTTGTCGCCAGTGGCTTCAAACAGGAAATTCGACAGGATGGGAATCGTGGTCTTGCGTTCCACCACGCCCTGGGTCGCTGTCAATTCCTTTAACAGATCAGACTTGCTGATGGTGATTTCCATCGTCGCTCCCGCTTCCGTGCCTGCGGAGGAAGGCATATCCTGGCCCCCTAATAATAACTTCTATGTAACTTCAAACTCTAAATATATACAGCAGTAACAGCAGATGCCTGCGGAAAAGTGGGTATCACTGCCAAGTTCCCTTTGTAGAAGCAACTTCCGTTGGGTAAAACCAGTGTAATTCTAATCTCGAACCTGGGGAAGACTCTGAACATCCTTCCGAAATCGTGTCTATCTAGCCGAGTCTTGCACAGTATTCACAACTCGTCCACAGGAATCCGCACTCTGAAAGCAGCTCTTGGTGAGAGAAGGAATCAAGACACATTTAGTTATTGAGCGTCTCAGTGAGTTTGTTCAGCAAGCGGTTCAGGTCCTTGTCAGACTGCCGTTGTTCTTCAATCTTGCCAATTGAGTGCATCACAGTCGTGTGGTGTTTACCGCCAAACTGGCGGCCGATTTCCGGCAACGACGCTTCCGTCATCTGCTTGGCCAGAAACATGGCCACCTGCCGTGGAAAAACGATTGCTCGAGAGTTGCTCTTGGCTTTGATTTCTGTCACACGCAGGCCAAACTGCTCGGCTACGGCGCGTTGGATGGCATCAATCGTGATCTTTCTCGCTTGTGAATCGATGAAGTTCTTGAGAACCTGCTGTGCGGTGACCAGACTCACTTCAGCCCCGGTGAGCGAGCAGTAGGCGATTAGCCGAATAAGCGCGCCTTCCAACTCGCGCACGTTGGTGCGAACGTTCGAAGCGATGTAAAGAGCCAGATCAGTCGCTAGAGACACCCGCTCCGACTCCGCCTTCTTTTGCAAGATAGCCACCTTGGTTTCGAGATCAGGAGGCTGAATGTCGGCGATCAGCCCCCACTCGAAGCGCGAACGCAGCCGATCTTCGACTTCAGCGAGCTCCTTGGGCGAGCGGTCGCTGGCGATGACGATCTGTTTCATGGATTCATGCAGAGCATTGAAGGTGTGGAAGAACTCCTCTTGGGTCCGCTCCTTCTGCGCCAGGAACTGGATGTCGTCGATCAATAAGACGTCGACGTTACGAAACTTATCGCGGAAGCTGGTCATCCGGTCATAGCGAAGCGAGTTGATCATTTCGTTGGTGAACTTCTCGCTGGAGAGGTAGCAAATCGCGGCCTGCGGCTGGCGTCGCTTCACCTCGTGGCCGATAGCCTGCATCAGATGTGTTTTCCCCATGCCCACTCCGCCGTACAAGAAGAGAGGGTTGTAGGCTTTGGACGGACGTTCGGCAACGGCTTGGGCGGCAGCCTGGGCGAATTGGTTGCCGGCGCCAATGACGAAGCCATCGAAGGTGTAGCGGGGGTTAAGCTGCGCTGCAGAATCCCAGTCAAAACGTTGCTGCCGGGCTCCTGCCGCCGCCGGCGCGGGCACCGACGCCGGAGCAAAACCGCCATCCGCACGAAGCGGCGGTGCACTGGGATCTTCCTCCGCGGTTACGAACTTCACTTCCTGGTAATCGGAGGCGAACGTGTCCATGGCCTCCTGAATCAGGTCGCCGAACTTGTCTTCGATGTGATGAAACTCCGGTGTTGGGATCCTCACGAAGATCGTTTTCGCGCTCGCGTGGCTGAAGCGCGTGGGCTTGAGCCAGGTGTCGTAAGAATGCCGGCTGATTTTCTTTTCCAGTGCCCCCAAGATCAAATGCCATGGGTTCACAGGTGCGGCAGCAATCGCAGTCGATGGTGACATGATTTCCTAAATTACGAGCCGGCTGGTGGCCCGTCGGTGTTGAGAACTCTGGAGACCTGATCCGCTCCGCATGGGCGCCGCAGAGCCATTGAACACTTTGTAGTGCAACAAAATTTCTAGTGGCTGGTGGGCATACTAGCACGAACATTCTGCCTGTGGAATGCGCGTGACGAATTTTTTTCGCGCACTTCTTCTTCGTTGTGATGAAACGACATAAGGTCAAGTTACGCCATGACAATTGCTGCACTGCTGGTGCAAACGCGCGTTTGGGGTTATGGTTCCCTAAGAAATTTCTTTGGTCGACTATTCCGCACCACAAATCGGAAGCGATGCTCTGGCGAAGACCTGTGTGTCGAAACGCGGCATTTGCCGCGCCTCCATACAACCATCTACGCTTTTGGAGCAAGTGGTGCTGCGAAGCGAGCCCCAGGAAGACTTGACGCTGCCGCGTCTTTTACACGGCACGTCCGAATCTTTGCCTGCGGCTCGCTGAGCACTCTTCACCGGCGGCCAGTGGCACGAAACGCCCAGATTCCTTTATACTTTGTGTTTGCCCTGCGCAACATATTCTGATTCTGAGTAGGAGTTCCGTATTCAATGCCCAAGCGCACGTTTCAACCGAACCGTCGCCGTCGTTCCAAGACGCACGGTTTTCGCACGCGTATGAAGACCAAAGGCGGAAAAGCCGTTTTGTCCCGGCGCCGTGCCCGGGGGCGAAAGCGCGTCTCCGTTAAGCCGGGCTTCCGGGAATAAGACTCTCCGCGAAACGTGCACGTTTGTGCTCCAGGTTGTGAACGACGTTCCGAAACCACCGGCAGGAAGATTCCCCAAGAGCTCGCATCTTCGTAAGCACGCGGACTTCCAAGCGGTTTACAAAGAGGGCCGGAAACGCTTTGCAGGGAATGTAACGGTTTTTTATCGCGAGCGTAATGACCAGGCCGGGCCGCGCGTGGGCTTCACTGTGGGCAAGGTGTTAGGCGGAGCCGTGGAGCGCAATCGCATCCGCCGCCGTTTGCGAGCGGTTACGCAACGGCGTCTAAGCCAGCTGATTGGGCCCGTCGATGTAGTAATGCATCCCCGGAAGTCGGTTTTGAATCTGGGATTTGCAAAGCTGGATTTGGAAATTCAGCAGCTGTTTGCTGCCATCCAGAAAGGAAGAGCACGATGAAACACGTGGCCGCCGCAGCTCTCAAGCTTTACAAAGGCCTGGTTTCTCCGATGCTCCCGGCAGCATGCCGCTACATACCTAGCTGCTCTGAATACGCAGCCGAAGCAGTCGCGCGTCACGGATTTTTTCACGGAGCGGCCTTAGCCTGCTGGCGTCTTCTGCGCTGCAACCCTTTGGCTCGCGGTGGCTATGACCCTGTACCCAAGAATTAAGTTGAGAATCAACCCTTGAGCGAATACCACAACCCCCAGAACGATCCCGGCTCACAGCAGCGGCTATTGCTGGCTTTCTTACTCGTGTTCGTCATGATCGTGGCCATGCAGTATTTGTTGCCCAAAGCGCCACGGCAGCCGGAGCCACAGAAGTCCAATACGCAGACCCAAAGCCAATCTGCTCCCGCGACTCAGACCGTTTCTCCTTCACCGACCCCGGCAACCAGGCGAGCGCATGCCGCTGCAACTCAAGCCCACGTGAAACTGGCCGCGGCTGAAACGGAAACCGTAATCGAGAACGATTACTACCGCGCAGTCTTCACGAATCGGGGCGCGGTGGCCAAGTCTTGGGTTTTGAAGAAATTCAAGGACAACAGCGGCAAGCCGCTCGACTTGGTGAATCCGGCGGTTGCGGGCGACCTCGGCTTCCCGCTTTCTTTCTTCGCTTACGACAATGACCTGCAGAAGAAACTCAACCAAGCCTTGTACGTTCCTAGCGCCACTGGTGTTCAGTCAGCCGTGACGTTCGAATACTCTGACGGCGAGACGACCGCCCGTAAGACTTTTCGCACGGAGCCGCTCTACGTCCTCGCCGTCGAGACCGAGGTAACCAGCAAAGGTCAGCGGGTGCAGGCGTACCCGCAATGGCCCAACGGTCTGGGCGACATGAGCACCGCTGCGTCCTACACTGGCGCCAAAATCGACTGGGTGAAGAACGGCAGCGTCGAACGCAACGCTGCCGTCTCAGGCTTCTTCTTGACCGGTAAGAAATGGATCAAGGGGGGTGAAACGCTCCCTGGTCCTTTCGAGTGGGCGGCGACTGCCGATCAGTACTTTGCCGCGGCCTTCATGCCGGAGTCGCCGAAGGACACAGCGCTGATCACACTCAACAATCCAATCGACATTCCGCGCGATCCCAGTAAACCCAACGAAGCCAAAGATAAAGTTTCGGTGCTGGGCGTAGCCGTCGGTAACATCAACGGGCTTACACGGGAACGTCTCTTTGTGGGCCCCAAGACCGTAGAAGCGTTGCAGAATACGCAAGCCCAGCCCGGCGGACCCGACCTAAGCGCCATGACCGATTTCGGCTTCTTCGGCTTTATCGCGCGGCCTCTGTTCATGTGGCTGAAGTGGACGTATGCGCATTGGATCCCCAATTGGGGATGGGCCATCGCCTTCCTGACAGTGGTGATCACCATGGCGCTTTTGCCGTTGCGCATCTCGGGCATGAAATCTGCGCTGAAAATGCAGAAGATCGCGCCGCAAATGAAAGCGCTGCAAGAGAAATACAAAAGGTACAGCATCACCGATCCGCGCCGCGCGGAGATGCAAAAAGAAATGTCCGAGCTTTACAAGCGGGAGGGCGTGAATCCCGTGGGCGGCTGTTTTCCGATGCTGCTGCAGATGCCGTTTCTTTTTGCGTTTTATTCCGTGCTCGCCAATGCGATCGAGTTGCGCCACGCCAGTTGGCTTTGGATTCACGACCTATCAGCGCCAGACCCGCTCCATATTCTGCCTATCATCATCGTTGTCACCATGTTTTTCTCACAGCGCAACATGCCTCAAGGCGGCATGGACCCAGCGCAGCAAAAGATGATGAACCTGATGGGGCCACTCATGTTTGGAATTTTTAGCTGGAGCACACCGGCGGGCCTCTCAGTTTACTGGGCGATCAGCACGTTCCTGGGATACTTGCAACAGATTTTCATCAATCGTTCCGAGCTCGGACGCCAGGTGCGGAAGAGCCAGGAGCGGCGAGCTTCGCGGAAGAAGTGATTTTAGACGATGACTTTCGCGAAACATGGCTTTCAAAAACAATAAACCTTACCGCGGATTTGCGCAGATGTTCGCGGATTATCATCAGAGCTGTGTAGTTCTTCCCAGATCCGTGTTTATCCGCGGGAATCCGCGGTAGGGTTTTGCTACAGGCGAAAGAAATCGGGCTCTCGGACTGACAACCTATGCTTCAGGACAAAGTCGCATCCGCAAAGAAGATCGATTCGCTCCTCAAAACCATTTTGGCCTCCGGTGGATTCCGCTTGAAGTACCGCATTACCGTCAATCCTCCTGTGGCCGGCCACGACCTCTCCGCGCCGGAGATCCTGGTGGAATTAGCTGGGCCGGACAGCGACCTGGTCTTGGAGCGAGGCGGCGAGCTGCTGCGCGCGTTGGAAGTCATTACCCACGAGGCCTTACACACGCACTCCGAGGAGCATGACAAGATCGCCTTCGATTGCAAGGGTTATCGCGCAGCCCGCCAGCAGGAGCTGAAGTTAGCGGCGGAAGTTGCGGCCGAGCGGGTGCTCCGCACCGGTGTTCCTTACTCCTTCGCGCCGATGTCTTCGCGCGAGCGCCGGCTGGTGCACTTAGCGTTTCGCGACCACGAATCACTGATTACGCAAAGTGAAGGCGAAGGCGGTCGTCGCTACGTGGTTCTCTATCCCAAAGATTACAAACCGCCGCGGCCTGTTCGACGATAGATTGCTGTCGTATGGACTCACAAGGAATCGGTGAGCTCCAAGCGCAGCGGATACGACGCAAATTTGACCCTCAGCCCTCAGCCCTTAGCTGGACGACCTTGAGCCCATGGCGAGTTTTGCCTTGCTAAAGGCTAATGGCTAACTGCCAATGGCTATTTGCTGGCAACGATAAGGCACGCCTTACCCCAGCTGTGCATTAAACTACCTCCATGTCCGCAACCGCGACCATGATCGGGGAAGTCCCGATCTTCGAACTGATGGACGATAACGAGCGTGCCGATCTGGCCAGGCGCATGGATTGCCGCGACTTCAAGAAAGGCGACGTTATCTTCGAATACGGCGATCCTGGCGGAGAGATCTTCATCCTGCGCAACGGCAACGTCGAAGTGTTCGTGCAGACGTGCGAGGGCGAAAAGATCGTCCTGGCGGAAAACGAGCAGGGCGATGTATTGGGCGAGCTATCTTTCCTCGACGGCGGTCATCGCACGGCCACCGCCGTTGCCCACGAAGACACGCAGATGCTCAGCATGCATCGCGATCGCCTGTTGGATTTCATCGATAAGCATCCTCACGCGGCGATCGATCTGCTCACCGTCGTGGGCCGCCGCCTTCGCGCCACCGACGAGCTCCTGCGTACCCACGTCTCACGCAATGTGAACATCGAGTTGCAGGAGAGCATGACCTTCGGTGAGCGTGTGGCTGATAAAGTCGCTGCTTTCGGCGGCTCCTGGACGTTCATCATGATCTTCGCCGTCATTATGGTCGTTTGGGTTATCTTGAATACGGCGGCGCTGTTCTCCAATCACTTCGATCCTTATCCCTACATATTGTTGAATCTGTTTCTGTCGATGATTGCGGCGATCCAAGCGCCGGTGATCATGATGTCGCAGAATCGCCAAGCGGTGAAGGACCGTTTGCAGGCCGACCAGGATTACCAGGTCAACCTCAAAGCCGAGCTGGAGGTCGCGCAGTTGCATAGCAAGCTCGATCATCTCTACCAACGGCTGGAACAGCATTGGGCCAAGCTGGAAAACCACAAGTCGTAACGGCTCGCTAGAATCTCTCTTACCGCGGATTTGCGCAGATGTTCACGGATCATAATCATAGCTGTGTAGGCCTTCCCAGATCTTTGTTTATCCGCGTGAATCCGCGGTAGGGCTTTGCTCCATGAACCTGGACGACACCATTGTCGCCGTCGCCACACCAGCAGGTCGCGGAGGCATCGGCGTCGCACGCCTTTCCGGTCCTGCCGCGCGCGAGATTGCCGGCTCGATGCTGCGCCTCAAGCACGAACTCGAAGCCGGACGCGCCGCGTTTGTCGAATTGATTGAGCCGGTAACCGGCGAGCGTATCGACGAAGCCGTTGTTACCTACTTCGCGAAGCCCCATTCTTACACCACGGATGATGTGGTCGAAATCTCTGCCCACGGTTCGCCGGTGGTGCTGCGGCACATCGTGGAGCTGGCAACGTCGAAGGGCGCGCGTCTGGCTGAGCCTGGTGAGTTCACGATGCGGGCCTTCCTTAACGGCCGGCTTGATCTCACGCAGGCCGAGGCGGTTCGCGATCTGATCGAATCGCAGACCTTGTACCAGGCCAAGGTGGCGGCGCAGCAACTGGAGGGTGCTTTGTCGAAGCGCCTGCAGCCGATTAAGAAGAAGCTGCTTGACCTGATCGCGGCCATGGAAGCGGGCATCGATTTTGCCGAAGATGACGTGGCCGTCCTGAAAGCTCCCGAGATCAGCGAACGCATCGGCGCCGTGCAAGGGCCACTTGAAAACTTGCGTGCGTCTTTTGCCTATGGCAAGGTCGTGCATCAAGGCCTGACCCTGGCGATTGTTGGGCGGCCCAACGTCGGTAAATCCAGCCTGTTCAACTGCCTGATCGAGCGCGAGCATGCCATTGTGACCGCCGCCCCAGGAACCACGCGCGACCTGGTCACGGAAACGATCGCCATGAGCGGGATCCCGGTTAAGCTGATCGACACGGCAGGCATTCGCCAGGCGGCGAGCGAAGCCGAGAGCATTGGCATTCGCAAATCCTACGAGGCCCTGAGCGAAGCCGACATTGTGCTGGTGGTGCTGGACAACTCGGTAAACGTCGGCAAAGAAGATGAGAAGCTGCTGCGCGCCTGTACCGGCCGGCGCGCACTGGCGGTCGCCAATAAAGCCGATATTGATCCTGGCCGATCGCTCGAGGTCGACGGCTTCGCGGTCTTCAAGACTTCGGCGCTGACCGGAGAAGGCATCGATGAGCTGCGCCGGGCGATCTTAAGGCACGTGAGCGGAGATTCTCGCGGCGAACAGGAAACCGGCCCGCTTACGAACATTCGTCACCAGCGACTGGTGGAAGAGTCACTCCACAGCTTGGCGGCGGCGAGCTACGCCGTCGGACACAACATCCCGCATGAGATGATCATGCTCGATCTCTACGGCGCACTACGCCCACTCGACGCCATCACCGGCGAAACTACTACCGACGATATTCTCAATCTGATCTTCAGCAGTTTTTGTATTGGAAAGTGAGCCTGAGCCGGGAAGTTTCCTTCAAAGCTGCGTGACGCTGACGGTCAGAATGCCCTGGATCTCATCCAGATTGTCGCGTCCCTTTTGAAAGGTGGTCCCGGGAGTGCGCGCAAAGGTTTCTGCCAGGCGTAGTTCCTTCACTTCGAAAATGCGCGAGCCGTCGCGGCCGACGCGTTCGTCGTAGGTTGCGCCGATCAGGTAGTAAGGATGGCCATGCCAGAGCAGAAGCGAGGGTTCCTCGCGCTTTAGACCGGCAAGCAGCCGGTCGATGTTGGTTGGCGCGCCAGGATCGAACTGCAGCTCCAACCGTACGTGGCGTCCATCGTCAAGAACGAACTCCTTGTTCACGACGTCCGCGAGCTGTTCCATCGACGGAATCTGCTGCACGCAAAGCTCTCCGTAATTCAGGCGCATCACCCAAAAGCTCTGATCCAGTTTGACGTTCTGCTTCTCCAGCAGCGATTGCAGTCCAGCGGCCAAGGCCCAGTTCTCGCATGCTTGCTGGGCGGTGAACAACTTCGGCGCATCAAGGTCCACAGTCTGGTCCGGCTTCAAAACGTAAGCCTGCTTCTGCTTACTGCCGGCGTGCACAGCCGGCGCCAACAACAGGAGGAGCCACGCGATTTGCCGTACGGGATGCATTTCCGGCACAGTGTACTTCTGAGCCCGGACGTCGAGTACTAGTCTTTCGCCCGAGGTTCTTACTTTGCCAATGCCGCGAGTGCTTTGCGAAACAGGCCGTCAAAAGATTCGCCTGTTGCCGCGCCCGTGCGCGCCAGAGCCTTTTCCGCCAAAGGGCGCTGGTACCCCAAGTTGATCAACGCCGAAATCACGTCTTCCTGCACGGGCGACTCTGCGACTTCCACCGCAGCCACACCAAAGGCTTCCAGCTTATCGCGCAGCTCGAGGACCATGCGTTCCGCGGTTTTCTTGCCGATGCCGGGAATCCGCGTGAGCGCTGCAATGTTGTTGCCTTTGATGGCAGCGATCATCGCTTCTGCCGGCATCCCGCTCAAGATAGTGATAGCCAGCTTAGGCCCGATGCCGCTGACGCTGATCAGCTTCTCGAACAGCTGTTTTTCCTCACTGCGCAGGAAGCCGAAGAGAGCGAGAGCATCTTCGCGCACATGTGTGTGGACAAACAGCGCCACATCCGAGCTTAAGGCGGGCAAGGCCGAGAACGTCGGTATGCTGATGTTGACCTCGTAGCCAACCCCCGCGGCCTCGACGATCGCCTGGTTGGGGTGTTTGGAAATCAATTTGCCGCGAAGGTGCGCAATCATTGTGCCCCGGCTCCCGCGGCGAGTGTCTGTGTCAGCGAGCCATCTGCATTCACAGTTTGAAACACAGGCTCAAACTTGGGTAAGCGGCCCCACGGTGTCCAGGGAATCATCACAGAGAAGACAAGATCGCAGCCGAATACGATGACGTGCGGGCCGGTCAGAAGTTTGTATGTAAAAAACTTCTTGAGAGTTTCGAGAACCAGCAATCCTGTGAACGGGACTTCGCGCACGTAGGCGACGGCGTGCCCGTAGTACAACGCGTCCCCCCACCACTTTGCGGCCAGTGTAAGTAATATGGCCACAACTTGTCCGGCACGATCTTTTTTTCCCGTCGCTTTGAATAGTGCCCAACAGACCAGCATGCCAATGGGAAAAGTGACTGCCGCATGAAGATAGGGATACCACTTTCCGCTGCCCACCTCGGCCCACGTGGCGAACTCTCCCCAGATAGTGCCGGCCGCGGCTGCAGCCACGACCGCAGCCAGGATTCCGGGGACGTAGTTAGCCTCCTTGGCCCGGTACTCCTCTGCTTCCCGCCGCTTATCGGCCGCTACGCGCATTTGACAGGCCAGGCAGTGGTACCCGGGAACGCCGTTCAATAGCGTGACCTCACGCGTTTCAGCGGAGCCGCAGTCCTCGCACTTTCCGCTGAACGCTGGAACGTATCGGCTGACCTCTTCCAGCAAAGCATCGAGCATCCCGATCACTTCTTCCGGCTTCGGCTTCCTCACCGCGTAAACCCAAGAAACCAAGAGGCTGTTGCCGGCGACTTTGACCCATTTCTTGTTGAAGAATGAAGAGAAGCCAGGCCTGGACTTAATCGCCTCCTGAAGCTGCGGCACCGCGGTGGTTGCCGGGAATCTCACCATGATGGAGAAACTCGCGTTTCGCCCGGCTCGGGTTAGGGCAAGAGCGACCAGATATCCTTTGCGCACGCCGATGACCGCGCCCTTTTGATTGGACGTCCTGTCGTCCTTGAAGGTCGTACACTTTGGCACATAGGTGCAACGCAATTGTTGGGCTAGCTGACCGAGATATGTCGGAACATTCATTCGACCCACCTCCTACCACCGTAGCCTCGGAAGCAAATTAGGACTGCGGCCGTCGCCGGTGGATGATGTTGAACTGAAAGCCGGCGTTCGGGGGAAACAGGGTCGCAATCTTCTTCAAGCGTTCAGCCAGAGCCGAAGGAACCAGCAGAGGATACTCTCGTTCCCGCAGCTCGTAGTAATCCACATCCAGGCAGAGCGAGAGTAGATAGATCGCGATGGCGTCAGCGAAAGCAGAATTGAGATACTCCAACTTGGCTTTTTCGTCGGCATGCGCGCCGTCACCCAAAGCTTGGCGGCGAGATTCGAAAGCCTCCATGCTCGTTTCTCCGCGGACGTCCGCCATGGCTTGCGACCATACCAGCTCGGCAAAATCGGGCGAAATACCAGCCTTTTCCACAAAGGTGTGCGCCACGTGGATATAAAACTCAAAAGCCACGGAGAAGCGGTCGTCCAGCAAGCGGGTGGAGATGAAGACACATTGCGAGTCGCCGGAATCGACATCCCGATGGCACGCCGACTGAGCCGCAAAGCCGCTGTCAAAGCGCTCCGCGACCAGGGTTCCCTCGCCATCGGCGCCGGCTAGCGGCACAAAGTAAAACGCTTTGCGGCCGAGCGCTCCTGCCAGGGTGGAAGGCACGGCCTGCACCATGCGCTCCAACTCAGCGGAGGGCAGTGTGACCTCACCCAGTACGGCATAACAAACTCCGTTGGGCGACTGTGTGACGCGGACATCGCGAATGATCTCCTGGGCGGTCCGCGTTTGTGTGTTCACGGCATGACTCACGGTATTATTCTAGCTTAGGCTTCAAAATCGGCCATTAACCATTAGCCTTTAGCCCTTACGTGGACCACATTGGGCCCAAGGCGAGTTGCACCTGACTAAAGGCTAAGGGCTATTGGCTGATTCGTCGAGCAGCCGAAATTGGTTTTCATGCGCACTCTTTTTCTCAGTTTGGCGATCGCTTTGGTTACGGGCGTTATCTCCTTTTTTACCTCGGTGGCCTTTCTCTGTTTTGTTTTGCTGATCTTGGGCGCGATAAACCATCGCCAGCCGGATATGACACTGACTTTCAAAGTAGCACTGCCGGTGGCGGCCGTAGCCGCAACCTGCGGCTTCGCGATCACGCTCATACGCTCGGCGCGACTTTCCGGGGTGCCGAAGTAAGTAGAACGCAGAAAACCCACCACGGAGACGCGCAGAAGATCGGATCATCGGGAGATCGGTTCATCGGGTCATCCGCGGCCAAGCTTATCGCCGGCCTTTCAGCCGTTCTCTTCCGATTGTCCCGATTATCCGATGTTCCGATGATCCGATGTCCCGATGATCCGATCACCCGATCTTTCCTCCGTGTCTCCGTGCCTCCGTGGTGGGTTTTCTCCGCTCCACAATTCTTTACCTCCCTCCCCGTTGACCCTTGCCCAAGCGGCATATAGACTTCGTTTCTTCGTCGTCGAACAAAGGAGAACCCATGAAGACCGCGCGGAGTCTGGCTGCCATTCTTATCCCCATATTTTTTGTCCTTCCGTTTTCTACCGTCTTGGCCCAGGAAAAAGAAAAGGTTGACCTGGACATGATCAACAGGATCCGCTACGAAGGCTTCCATAACTCCAAAGTCATGGAGATTGCCAGCGGGCTGATGGATGGCATTGGCGAACGCCTGACCGGCTCTCCTAACGCCAAGCACGCCAACGACTGGACGCGCCAGAAGCTCGAGGACTTCGGCCTCTCCAACGCGCATCTGGAGGCGTGGGGGCCGTTCGGCCGGGGCTGGGTCAGCGAGTACATCAACGTGCGTATGGTCTCTCCTGATATTGCGACGCTCATCGCTTATCCCAAGGCCTGGACTCCTGGAACCAATGATGTGGTCCGTGCCCAGGTCGTGCGGGTGAACATACGCACGCCACAGGACGCAGCCCGCTCCAAGGGCAAACTCGCGGGCAAGATCGTCCTCGTGGGTGATGATCCCGATGTCAAGCCTTCCACCGAGGCTCTTTTTGAGCGCTACAACGAAAAGTCACTGGGTGAGCTCGCACAATATCAGCCACCCGGCGAGCGCGACATCAACCGCCTGCGCGAGTTCCAGATGCGAGCCCGAGCGCAACGGCAACTCAACAAATTCTTCGACGACGAAAAAGTCGTCGCCATCATCGACCACAGCCGCGGCTCCATCAACGGCGGCACCGTCTTCGTTCAGCAAGGTGGCTCTTATAAGGCAGGCCTCACCCCGGGAACGCCCCAGATCACCATCGCTACCGAGCAATGGACGCGCATTGCCCGGCTTCTTGCCGCCAAACAGGATGTGGAGCTGGAACTCAACGTCAAGAACACCTTCAGCGCCGCGCCCACCCAATGGGACACGATCGCTGAGCTGCCCGGCGCCGACAAGGACAAGAAGGACGAGCTGGTAATGCTCGGCGCCCATCTTGACTCCTGGCACGCCGGCACCGGCGCCACCGACAACGGCGCCGGCAGCGTGGTGATGATGGAAGCCATGCGCATCCTCAAAGCCGTGGGTGTGAAGCCGCGGCGCACCGTTCGCATTGGGCTATGGACCGGCGAAGAGCAAGGTCTGCTCGGCTCGCAGTGGTACGTGGCCCAGCACTTTGGCACTCGCCCTGAATCCACCGATCCCGATCGCAAGGGCGATCCCACGGTTATCCGCCGTGATGCCGGCCCGGTCACCATCAAGCCTGAGCAAGCAAAGGTCTCCGTCTATTTCAACGTGGACAACGGTACGGGAAAGATTCGCGGGGTCTACATGCAAGAGAACGCCGGAGTCCAGCCGATCTTTGAAGCCTGGATGAAGCCCTTCCACGATCTCGGCATGGACACGCTCACCATGCGCAATACCGGAGGCACCGACCATCTTTCTTTCGACGCCGTCGGCATTCCCGGCTTCCAGTTCATCCAAGACCCGATCGAGTACGACACGCGCACTCACCACTCCAACATGGATGTCTACGACCGCCTGCAGCAGGATGACCTGAAGCAGATGGCGGTAATCGTGGCTTCGTGGGTCTACCTGGCCGCCCAGCGCGATCAGATGTTCCCGCGCAAACCGATCGAACCACCACTGCCGCCGTTGCCTCCGCTAGAGGATGAGAACGCTCCCGCTGCTGGCCCGGCGACGCGGCCGTAAGTTCCAAGTCGGATGAAGAGCAAACCTCACCACTGATGAACGCTGATTAAGCTGATCAGAACAGATCAGTGTCATTAGCGTAATCAGTGGTGCGAATTTGTCTGGGATTTACTGCCCCGTATATCCGCCATCCACGGGAAACGCCGTCCCTGTGGTCCAGGCAGATTCATCGCTGGCCAGGAACACCGCGAGACCGGCCACGTCTGCGGGCTGTCCAAAGCGGCCGGCGGGATGCATCGCCAAGCGCTGCTTGCGGGCGGTTTCGTCGGCGTTGAACGGAGCGATCATCTCCGTCTCCACCATGCCTGGGCAGATGCAGTTCACGCGAATGTTTTCCAAAGCGTGATCTAGGGCCATGGCCCGCGTGAGCCCCAGCACCGCAGCTTTGGAGGCCGTATAGGCCACACGGTTGCGCGCGCCGACCAGGCTCAGCACCGAGCCGATGTTGATGATCGATCCGCCACCGGCTTCGCGTAGATGCGGCAGCGCAGCCCGCGAAAGCAACCAAGTCCCGCGCACGTTGACGTTGAAGGTGTGCTCCCAGTCGTCTTCGCTGAGCGACTCCGCAGTGCCCGCCACCAGCGCGCCCGCGTTGTTGACAACTGTGGTGATGCGGCCAAAATGCTGGAGGGTCATTCGCACCGCCAGCTCAACCTGCTTCGAGATGCTTACATCACTAACGATAGGCATGCAGGCCGGGCCGATCTGTGCGGCAACGGCGTCCAACTTCTTGCGGTCGCGCCCGCAAACAGCCACCTGCGCGCCTTCCTGGGCGAAGGCCACCGCGATGGCGCGCCCAATACCGCTTCCACCTCCGCTGACGATGGCAACTTTGTTGGCCAGACGCATTGGAGAAATTGTAAACGCGAAAGTACGGATGCCTTCC
>Ga0209648_10000626_pt1 | contig 27305 bp, 16 predicted proteins | sample GraSoi2013_115cm_FD_185830 | JGI IMG/M metagenome (GOLD analysis project Ga0209648, IMG submission 185830) | Grasslands soil microbial communities from the Angelo Coastal Reserve, California, USA - Sample 9_17_2013_115cm (SPAdes) (version 2) | ecosystem: Environmental > Terrestrial > Soil >...
CTCCCCCTCACGCTCGCCGGCCAGATCGACGCCCGCCTGCTCCGCCAGCCCGACGTCTCGGCCACCCAGATCGCCTTCCTCTACGCGGGCGATGTCTGGGTCGTCCCCAAAACCGGGGGCATGGCCCACCGCCTCAGCTCGCCCCGCGGGGACGAGCAGTTTCCGCGGTTCTCGCCCGACGGGCAGTGGATTGCCTTCACCGGCGACTACGACGGCAACGAGGACATCTACGTCATGCCGGCCGTGGGCGGCGTGCCGACCCGCGTCACGCACCATCCGGCGCCCGACCGCATGCTCGGCTGGTACCCGGACGGCCGCTCGATCCTGTTCGCCTCCCCGATGCAAAGCGGCCGCGACCGCTTCTTCCAGCTGTACCGCGTGTCCAAGGACGGCGGCTTGCCGCTGAAGCTGCCCGTGGCGTATGGGGAGTTCGGCGCCATCTCCCCCGACGGGAAGTGGCTCGCCTACGTGCCCCAGAGCCAGGACTTCCGCACCTGGAAGCGCTACCGCGGCGGCTGGAATTCGCGCATCTGGCTCTACAACCTGGAAACCGGCGCCTCGAAACCGGCGGCGCCGAGTGATGCGAACAACAGCCAGCCGATGTGGCACGGCCATACGCTGTACTTCCTCTCGGACCGCGGGCCGCTCGAGCGCGCGAACATCTGGGCCTATTCGCTCGACACCGATTCGGTCCGCCAGGTCACCCGCCTCACCGATTACGACATCCATTTCCCCGCGATCGGGCCGGCGGACATCGTGTTCGAGGCGGGCGGCCAGCTGTACCTGCTCGACCTTGCCACCGAGCAGTCCCACCCGGTGCGGGTGCAGGTGGTGACGGATCTGAGCACGGTGAAACCGCGCCTCGATTCTGTCGGCCCGCGCATCGCGGCCGTCGGGCTGTCGCCCTCGGGCAAGCGCGCGGTGTTCGAGGCGCGCGGCGACGTGTTCACGGTGCCGGCCGAAAACGGCCCGGTCCTGAACCTGACCCGCACGCCGGGCGTGGCCGAGCGCACCCCGGCCTGGTCGCCCGACGGCAAGACGATCGCGTACTGGAGCGACCGCACGGGCGACTACCAGCTCATGGTGCGGGCCGCGGACGGCTCGGGCCCCGAGGAGCAGCTCACGAGCTTCGGCCCGGGGTTCCGCTACCGCCCCTACTGGTCCCCCGATGCGAAGCGGCTCGCCTTCATCGATCAGGCGATGACGATCTGGATCGTCGAGCGCGAGTCGAAACGCGCCACCAAGGTCGACCAGGGCCTGTTCATGTTCCACGGCGAGCTCACCCGAGTGCGGTTCGCCTGGTCCTCCGACAGCCGCTGGCTCGCCTACGCGCGCGATCTCGAGAACCGCAATCACGCGGTCTTCCTGTTCGACGTGCGCACGGGCAGCCGCACCCAGGTGACGTCGGGCTACTACAACGACGCCGCGCCGGTATTCGACCCCGAAGGCAAGTACCTCTACTTCCTCACCAACCGGAGCTTGGCGCCGATCTACAGCGATCTCGAGAACACCTGGATCTACGCCAACACGACGCAGATCGCGGCCGTGCCGCTGCGCCGCGACACGCCCGGACCGCTCGCCCCGCAGGACGACGAGGAGGCCGCCAAAGGCGATTCCTCGAAGCCGGACGCGGCCGCCGCGAAGGCCGCCGCCAAAGCCCCGGCGACGGCGGTGGACATCGATCTGCCGGACTTCGAAGGCCGCGTCGTCCTCTTGCCGTCCGAGCCGGGCAACTACGCCGAGCTCGAGGCCGCGGCCGGGAAAGTGGTGTTCCGGCGCCGGCCGCGCGCGGGAGCGTCAGACAAGAAGAGCCCGGTGGCGTATTGGGATCTGAAGGACCGCAAGGAGGAGCTGGTGCTGGACGACGCGAGCGCCCTGCTCCTCTCGGCCGACGGGTTGAAGCTGCTCGTGGCGCAGCAGGGGCCGCCGCCGCAACCCCCGCACTTCGCGATCATCGACGTGAAGCCCGCGCAGAAATTCGACAAGCCGCTCCGCACCACCGAGCTCGTCGCGTGGGTCGACCCCCGCGCCGAGTGGCACCAGATCTTCAACGACGTATGGCGCTTCGAGCGCGATTACTTCTACGATCCCGGCCTGCACGGGGTCGACTGGAATGCGGAGCGGGCGCGCTACGCCAAGCTGCTGGACGCCGCCGTCACCCGCTCCGACGTGAACTTCGCGATCGGCGAGCTGATCGCCGAGCTGAGCGCGTCCCACACGTATCGCGGGGGCGGGGACGAGGAGACGGGGCCCCGTCGGGGGACCGGCCTCCTGGGCGTCGACTGGGCGCTCGAGAACGGGGCCTATCGCATCAAGCACATTATCGCGGGCGCCGCCTGGGACGCCGAAGTGCGCTCGCCGCTGCGCGCCCCCGGCGTGGACGTGAAAGACGGGGACTACGTGCTCGCCGTGAACGGCGCGCGGCTCGACCCGGCGCTCGATCCTTGGGCCGCGTTCGACGGGCTCGCCGAGCAGACGGTCAAGCTCACGGTCAACAGCCGCCCCGCCCTCGACGGCGCACGCACCGTGCTCGTCAAGACGCTCGCCGACGAAGGGCGGCTGCGCTACCTCGCCTGGGTCGACGCCAATCGGCGCCACGTGGACGAGGTGACGAAGGGACGGGTAGGCTACGTCTACGTGCCGAGCACCGGGCTCGACGGCCAGACCGAGCTGGCGCGCCAGTTCGCCGCCCAGATCGACAAGGCCGGCCTGATCATCGACGAGCGGTTCAACTCGGGCGGGCAGATCCCCGACCGCTTCGTCGAGCTGCTGAACCGGCCGCCGCTCGCCTACTACGCCGTGCGCGACGGCACCGATTGGCAGTGGCCGCCCGCCGCGGCGTTCGGACCCAAGGTGATGCTGATCAACGGGTGGAGCGGGTCGGGCGGGGACGCCTTCCCGACGTTCTTCCGGGAGGCGAAGCTCGGGCCGCTCCTGGGCGAGCGCACCTGGGGCGGGATCATCGGGATCAGCGGCGTGCCGACCCTGATCGACGGCGGCGTCGTGACCGTGCCCACGTTCCGCCAGTACGACCCGCAAGGGAAGTGGTTCGCCGAAGGGCACGGCGTCGATCCCGACATTCGAGTGGTTCAAGACCCGGCGCAGCTCGCCAAGGGCGTGGATCAGCAGCTCGAGGCCGGGATTCAGGAAGTCGCGCGGCTCTTGGGGCAGCGCCCCGTGGCGACGCCCAAGCGGCCCCCCTACGAGAACCGCACGGCGGGAGCGGGGACGGCGGTCGGGGCGGGGGCGCGAGCGGGCGGGGGCGCCCCGCCCAAGCCTTAGCGACTAGGCCCGCGACGCCGCGCTACCAGTTGAACCAGTAGGACGCCTTCACGAGGAAGGTGTTGTTGGGGTGCACGCCGAAGAGGTCGCGGACGTCACCGGCCATGGACCGCGACCCTTCGGCCCCGAACACGTCCTGGCGCCCTTGGGTCCACACCACGAACAGGACCGACCCGGGGCGGTACTCCCAGCGCAGCACCGCGGTCGAGTTGAATTGCTTGTAATTGAACCCGTCCGGGGTCGCGGCGTACGGCTTGTAGCGGGCGTCGAACGCGGTCGCGCCGGGGTCGGCGAGCTCGCGGATGGTCGAGAAGGTGCCCTTGCTGACGAACGGCTGTCCGTAGAACTGCAGCGTCAGGACGGTCGAGATGGTGTAGTCGACGCGCCCGGTGAGCGACAGCTCCTTCTGGTTCAAATGCCCGAACGTGTAATGGGCGCCGAACGGGGCGCTCGAGTCCGGGATGACGCCGTGCGGCTGCAGGTCCCGGACGTTGTGCGACGCGCTCAGGGTCAGGGACGTGTTGACCTGGGAGGCGATGCGGAACGTGGCCTGGGCATTGCCCCAGAACCCCGTCGACCGACCGCCGCTGCCCCGGAACCACTCGAACCACGCGTACGGCACGAACGCCGGGCGAGCGTCCCCGTCGATTTCCCACCAGACGTCCAGGTAGGGATCGTTCCGCACCGCCGGCCCCCCCCGCGAGCAGTCGCGATCGCAGAACGTGGTCCCGAGCTGGCCCGCCGTGCCGCCAACGTGCACCCACCAGCGGTTGTTCAGCTGGATGTGCCCATTGGTGTTGGCCGCGCGCTCGACGGGCGTGCCGTCGGCCGTCCAGTACTGCCACCAGTTGAAGTTCCAGAAGGCGGTCTGGTACACCGACGCCGGGTGCAGCGACTGCACCCCGAACCAGGTGTTCCAGCTCTGCTGGTCCGCCTGCCGCAGGAAGCCGAGGTCGTTTGGCTCGAAGCCCGGGGAGCGGCGCTGGTAGCTGGTCTCGAAGCGGGTGATGCCGCCGCCCACCTTCGAGAAGAACAGCTCCTCCGCATTGCCTGTCAGAGTGGTCCGCGTCGGATCCAAGGTGAGGCCCGAGTAGGGGCGCTGGTAGTAGTGGACCGAGGACCGCTGGGTCGCGGCGAGCGCCGCCGGGGTCCCCGCGACCTGACTGAGATCGAGCGAGCCGGAGATTTGATAGCGGCGTTGCAGGAAGCGGTGCCGGAAGTCGAGCGCGCCTACGTAGGCGCTGCGGCGCAGCGCCCCTGCGCTCGAGAGGTCCAAGTCCCGGTTCACCGCGGTCACGATGGCGCCGATGCCACTCTCGCCGTTGCGGAAATCCTGCTGGGTCCGCAGCACGGCGTAGTTGGTCGCCGGCTCCAGCGTCCCGAACGGGCCGCTCACGCGCTGGGTGACCGCGTCCAGGACGCCCACGGTCTGGCCGCCCGGGAGGCGGCCGGTGAGCTTGGCCGCGCCGTAGATCGTCGTGGCCGTGGGGGAGCTGGCGTCGCCGTTGCCCGCGAGCTGCGGGGCGCGGCCGATGCGCCGGGAGTAGAACAGTCCTTCGTTCCGACAATTGACCTGACTGCAATTCACGTCGAAGCGAAAGATCCCGGCCCCCTGGACGAAGAACGGCCGCCGCTCGTGGAGGAACGTTTCGAACGCCGTGAGGTTCAACACCGCCGGATCCGATTCGACTTGCCCGAAGTCGGGGTTCACCGTGCCGTCGAGCGTCAGGTTCGCAGTGATCCCGTACTTCAAGTCGGCGCCCGCAGTCAAGCGCTGCGACCGGTCGAAGCTGCTCCCGAGCGGGACGGATACGTTCTTCGTCACCACGTAGGGCGCGATTTCGGGCCGGCGCGGCGAGGGGAGTCCCTCGAGCCCGGTCAGCTCGCCCAGCTGGGACGAGATGCCCGCCTGCGAATTCCGGTACAGCGGCCAGCTGACCCGCTCCGTATAGCGCTGGATGTCGCGCCAGATCCCGAAGCCGAACGTGTTCGTGCCCTGGGGGACGTAGCGCAGCTGCGTCAGGGGAATCCGGAACTCGGCGGTCCAGCCGAGCGAGTCGACTTGCGTCCCGACGTCCCACACCGCGTCCCAGGCGTCGTCCTCCTGCCCGTCGTTGTAGATCGCATAATCGCGCTTCACGCCGGCCGGATTCACGGCAAACTCGAACCCGGAACGCCGATCGTGGTAGGAGTCGATCACGATCTTCAACTGATCGGTGGCGGCCCGCACGTCGCGCCGCGCCAGGAGCTTGAGAATGCTGTCGGGATGGGGATCGAAGGCGCGGATGAAGACGTAGAGGTTGTGGTCGTCGTAGGCGACCTTCGCTTCCGTCCGGAACCGTGGATCACCGTCTTCGCGCGGCTGAAACTCCCGAAACGCCGTGATGGCCGGAGCGGTCTTCCAAACGTCGTCGTCGTCGCGCCCGTCGATCACCACGGGGCGGCTCGCCCGAACCGCGGTGGCCCGCGCGGCACCCCCGAGCGCCGGGGAGTCGGGTGGCGCCGCAGCGGCGGCTTGGAAGAGGACGGCGAACACGACGGCAGGCGTCACGGGGAGCCTCGAGTCGGGTTGCAAACTTAGACAGGTGGTACGGAGAAAAGGTTGAATCGGTTCCGCGCCCGGGTGCGGTTCGAGCGGGGCTGACAGCTTCCGGACGTGCCGAGCCCCCCGCGAGACGCGCCGGGGGGCTCGGGAAAAAGCAGGCCGCTCGGAAGGTGAAGCGACCTAGTTGTGCGTGGCGATCAGGCTCGGTTCCACCGGGACGTCACCGTCGAACACGATGTGTCCGGCCTCGAAGCGCGCCCCCCGCAGCGCCAATGTCAGGACTTCGTCCAGGTCCTCCACCAAGTGGATCTCGAGCGTCTGCCGCACGTCGTCCGGCAGATCCTCCAGGTCGGCGGCGTTCTCCTTCGGTAACACGATCGTCCGGATCCCCGCGCGCACGGCACCGAGCACTTTCTCCTTCACCCCGCCGATCGGCAACACCCGGCCGCGCAGCGTGATCTCGCCCGTCATCGCGAGGTCGTGGCGCACCCGCCGCTTGGACAGGGCCGAGACGAGGGCCGTGGCCATGGTGACGCCCGCCGACGGCCCGTCCTTCGGAATCGCGCCCGCCGGCACGTGCACGTGCACGTCCGTGTCGACGAACGCTTGGCTCGGGATGGCGAGCTGGCCGGCGTGTGACTTGGCGTAGGTCAGGGCCGCCCGGGCCGATTCCTTCATCACATCCCCGAGCTGGCCCGTGAGGACCAGGTCCCCCTTCCCGCGCATCACGCTCGCTTCAACGAACATGATGTCGCCGCCCGCCGGCGTGTAGTACATGCCGGTGGCGACGCCCACCTGATCCTCGCGCGCTTTGTGCTCGGGATGGACCTTGGGCCGGCCGATCAAGTCGTGCATATCGACCGCATCGACCGTGACGCGCTCCACTTCACTGCTCGCGATCTTGCGCGCCACCTTGCGACCCAGTTTCGCGATCTCGCGCTCGAGTTGGCGGACGCCCGACTCGCGCGTGTAGCTGGTGATGATCTCGCTCAACGCGGCATCGGTGATCGCGAGCTGCCCAGGCTCGAGCCCGGTCTCGTGGAGCTGCCGGGGCACGAGGTAGCGCTTCGCGATCTCGAGCTTCTCGCGCTCGGTATAGCCAGCGAAGTTGACCGTCTCGAGTCGATCGAGCAGCGGCCCCGGGATGCTCTGCAGCAGGTTCGCCGTGGCCACGAACAGCACTTCCGACAAGTCGAACGGCACGCCGAGATAGTGATCGGTGAACGAATCGTTCTGCGCCGGATCGAGCACCTCGAGCAGCGCCGCCGCCGGGTCGCCCTGGAACGACACGCCCAGCTTGTCGACTTCGTCGAGCAGGAACACCGGGTTCTTCGCGCCCGCCTGCTTCATCCCTTGGATGATGCGTCCCGGCATCGCGCCCACGTAGGTGCGGCGGTGGCCCCGGATGTCGGCCTCGTCGCGGGCCCCCCCCAGCGAAATGCGGACGTAGGGTCGCCCCATGGCGCGCGCGATCGACTTGGCGATCGACGTCTTGCCCACGCCCGGCGGGCCCACGAACAGGAGGATCGACCCCTTGGTCTGCTTGTCGTCCTCGTTGCCGCGCGCCGTCTCCGGCGGCGTACGCTGGCGCAGCTGCCGTACCGCCAAGAACTCGAGCACCTGGTCCTTCACGTCCTTCAGGCCGTAGTGGTCCTGCTCGAGAATCTCCGCCGCCCGCCTCAGGTCGAGCGACTCCTCGGCCCGCTTGTTCCAGGGCAGCTCGGCCACGGTCTCCAAGTAGGTGCGAATCACCTGCGCTTCCATCGAGTCGCGACTAGCGCGCTCGAGCCGCTGGAACTCGCGGTCCACTTCCTTCTTCGCCGCCTCCGGCAACTCGATCCCCTCAAAGCGCTTGCGCAACTCGGCGAGGTCGCCCCCGCCCTCCTCCCCCTCTCCCAGCTCCTTCTTAATCGCCTTCAGCTGCTCGCGCAGGAACATCTCGCGCTGGCGCTCGCCCAGCTCCTCCTGCACCTGCGACTTGATGTGCTCCTGCGCTTCGAGCACGCCGATCTGGCGCTGCACGTGGACGAGGACGCGCCGCAGCCGCTCCTCGACCGACAGCGTCTCGAGCAGCCCCTGCCGCTCGGCGGGCTTGATCTCCAGGTAGCCGGCCACGAGATCGGCGAACCGACCGGGATCGGTGACGCCTTCGAGGACCTGGCTTACCGCGTCCTCGGGGAGTCCCGCCTTCTCGCCCAACTCCGCCGCCCGTGCCCGCGCCTCGCGATGCAGGGCGACGAACGCCGGGTCCGCCAGATCGAGCGGCGCTTGGTCCGCCACCTCGCGCACCACGGCTTCGAGGTGGCGTTCGTTCTCGGTATAGTGCAAGGCCATGGCGCGGGTCTCGCCGTGCAGCAACAGCTGCACGCCGCCCAACCCGCGCTGGACCTGACTGATCTTGGCAATCGTCCCCATCGTGTACAGCACGCCGGGGGTGACGGTGTCAACGTTGTCGCGCTGGGCCACCGCGAAGACGCGGTGCGATTCGCTCTTCATCGCAGCCTCGATGGCGCGCAACGTCGCCGGACGGCCCGCGCCAATCGGCGTGGACACGCCCGGAAACAACACGATCTCCCGCAGCGGCAGCACCGGCAGCGTCAATCGGTCAGACATAGGGTCGGATCTCTTGAAAGGGTAAACCTGCTCCGTTCGGGCGGGGATGAGCATCGAGCGTGCCATCACGAAAACACTGCGCTGAGCACGTGCGTTCCGAACGCCGGGCGTCAATTAGGCAGGGCCTGCCGAATAGCCACGGCCGATCGTCGCGCGACCCGTCAGCGTGGCGCGGCGCCCCGCCGTAAGTCGAACCGCGCTTGCAGGTTGCCCCCCAACGCGCTGGCGGCTAATCTATGCGCGCCCCCGTGACCGATCCCCGATGAACGCTGCGGACACCGCACTCGCCGCCCGCCTCACCCAGGCCCTGGGCGCGGGCTACACCCTCGAGGGCGAGATCGGCCGGGGCGGGATGGGCGTCGTGTTCAGCGCCCGGGACGAGCGGCTGAAGCGCGGCGTCGCCGTGAAGGTCCTCCCCCCCGAGCTCGCGTTCCGCGAGGAAATCCGGCTGCGCTTCCTGCGCGAGGCGGAGACCGCGGCGCGGCTGTCGCATCCCCACATCGTCCCAATCCATTCGGTGGGCGAGGGGCCGGACGGGCTCGTCTACTTCGTGATGGCGTTCGTGGACGGCGAGTCCCTGGGGGCGAAGCTCAAGCGGCGGAGCCGCCTGCCACCCGAGGAAGCCCGGCGCATCATGCAGGAGACGGCCGATGCCTTGGGCGCCGCGCACGCGCTCGGCATCATCCACCGCGACGTCAAGCCGGACAACATCCTGCTCGAGGGCAGCCGCGGCCGCGTTGTGGTCACCGACTTCGGCATCGCCAAGGCGCTGTCGTCGACCACGGGGGGCGCCACCCTGACGGCCACCGGCGTGGCGATCGGGACGCCGCACTACATGAGCCCGGAGCAGGCGGCGGGGGACCGCGAGATCGACGGGCGCTCGGACATCTACAGCCTGGGCGTCGTCGCCTACCAGATGCTCGTCGGGGAGCTGCCGTTCCAGGCCCCCACGGTGCCGGGCATCCTGATGAAGCACATCACCGAGCTGGCACCGCTCGTCACCGACAAGCGGCCCGACGTCCCCGGGGATCTCGCCGCCTGCGTGATGCGCTCGCTCGAGAAGGATCCCGATGATCGCTGGCCCACCGCGGACGCCTTGCGCCGGGCGCTCGAGGCGCGGAGCGCGACGCTGTACAAGCCGCGCCGCTCCAGCGCCAAGGCCGCCCTGCCGTCGCGCTCCACGCGGCTGCCTTTGCCCCCGCCAGCTCCCGCCCACGCGCGGTGGGAGCTGGCGCGCACCCTGCGGCCCGCTGAGCGCGCGCGCGAGCGGCCAGCGCTCGCGCCGAGCGGCGAGCCGCTGATCGTGCTTGAGCTGCGGCGTCGCTTCGTCACCTGGGCCTCGGTCTGCGGGTCGCTCTTCGTCATCGACGTCGCGGCGAACCACCGACCCGGCTTCTCCCTGATCGTCGCCGCCGTATGGGCCGGCTGGAAGCTCGTGCCGCGCTACGTCCGGCTGTGGAACGCCGGCTACTCCTGGCGCGACGTCCTGGCCCGCCCGCCCGCGCCGGACGCGATCGAGGCGCGCCGCGGGGTGGGCGGGAGCCGCCCGGTCGAGCTGCCGCAGGCGACGACGGACGAGTTCGGCCGCGAGGCGGAGCCGGTGCAGCAGGCGCGCAGTGATCGCAAGGCGATCCTGCGCATCGTGGATCGCCTTCCCAAATCAGAGCGAAAGCTCCTGCCCGACATCGTGGCGACGGCGGATGCGCTCTTGCACCGCGCCGAGGAGCTCGCCCGCATGCTGCACGCCATGAGCGGCACCGTCGACGAGCGGGGCCTCGCCCGGCTCGAGGAGAAGATGGCGGCGACCAAGCGACAGCCCGACGGCACGGAGCGCGAGCGGCAGATCGGCCTCCTCACCCGCCAGCGCCAAGCGCTGGCCGACCTGCTCACGCGGCGGCAGCTGGTGGAAGACCAGCTCGAGTCCTGCGTCCTGGCGATGCAGAACGTCCGCTTCGATCTGCTGCGGCTGCGCTCGGCCGGAGTCGCCGTCGTGCTCGACGACCTGACGCGCGCCACCCAGCAGGCGCGCGCCTTATCGCGCGACGTGGACCATGTGATCGCGGCGGCCGGCGAAATCAAGGAAGCGCTGGGCGAGCGGCCCGGCGCCTAGGGCGTCTCCCCGCGGCGGCAGCGCTGCAGGCGTTCGGGCGCATCCGCCGGGTCGATCGCAAACTCGTCCAGCGTGAGGAACTGGGTGGCCGCGTCCGGGCAGCGCCCGTCGCGCAGGGCCACCGTCGCGCGCAATTCGTACAGCGTGGCCCAGCCCGGGTGCAGGCGCACTGCGGCGGCGAGCACGCTGTCGGCGAGCCGGGGTGGGCCCGTGAGCGCGAGCGGTGTCAGGGCCTCGCGCACGGCGTCCGCGGGCAGCGGGTGCCGGTAGGTGCCGCGGCCGATCGCCAGCGCGCGGAGCAGCCCGGCGGCCGCCTCCGGCCAGCGCCCGGCGCGCGCCGCGACCGCCGCCAATCCCGCCTCCGCCTCGGCTGAATCCCCCCCGCGCGCCAGGAGTTCGCGCAACAGGCCGGTGCGCCGGGTCGTGTCTCCGCGGTGCTGCGCCAGCGCGGCGGCGAACAGCAGCGCCTCGGGATGGCGCGAGCGGGCGAGCAGGTGCGGCAGCGCGCTGTCGGCGAACGCCGAGTCCCCGGCCGTGAAGCGCGCCCGGGCGAGGCGCACCGTCCAGACCGGGTCCGCCGGCGCGGCGCGGTGCGCCGCCTCGAGCAGCGCGAGCTGGGTGGCCGCCCCGCGCGGCGCGGTCATCGCCTTCGCCAGCAGGACCGGCGAGGTGCCGGGCACGTCACCCGCCCGCTCGCCGATCGCCATGAGGGAATCGAAGACGTAGGGGTCCCACACCGGATCGAGGAAGCGCCGCGCCGCCACGAACTCGAGCTCGGGCCGATCGTCCGAGTGCGCCAGCGTCGCCCGCTCGACGAGCCGCGCGACCCCGGCGTCGCCGAGCAGGCGGCGGCCGAAGTGATCGCCCGCCGAATCGATCCCCAGCCACTCCCGGCTCAACGCCCCCACCGGCGTGGTAGGCGCGAGCAGCCGGGCGAGCCAGACCCGGTCGTAGCGGATCGGCCGGCCCGATCCGAGCACCATCAAGTCGAGGCCGCTCGAGAACCACACCTCGACGTGCGGGAACACCGCGCGCAGGTTGCGCACCAGACTCGCGACGACCGTCAGCGGCAGCTGGTACACCTGCACCCATTGGCAGTACACGCCGTCCTCCGCGAGGCGCGCGCGCACGATCCGGAAGAACTCGGGCGTATAGAGCGTCGCCACGCCGGCGACCCACGGGTTCGAGGGCTCGGAGACGATCACGTCGAACCGGTCGCGGTGCAGCTGCAGCGCGCTGCGCGCGTCGTCCACGACCGGCTCGACCGTGCGGCGCGCGAGGATCGAGTCGTTGACGCCTTGGAATAGGCCGCTCATCGCGAGCACCGCGGGCTCGATCTCCACCACCCGCACGCGCCGCATCCCCGGCACCTGGGCGAGCACGCGGGTCGTGACGCCCGAGCCGAAGCCGATCACCAGCGCCGACGCGGGCTCGGGCCGGGCCGCCGCCGGGGCCAGTCCGAGCATGATCTGGGTGTTCATGTCGCCGTGGTCCGACGCGTCCACCTTGCCGTTCAGGCGGAGCGTCCGGCCGCTCAAGCCCTCCCACACGCTCACGGTCGCGTTCCAGCCCTCGCGGAACGCGAGCTGGCGGGCGCCGCGGTGTGCGAGGAACGCACGGCGCCCTGCGGCGTCCATCGGCTGGCGGCCGTAGATCGTCGGACCCAAGTCGATCAAGCGCGTGCTCCAGCCGGGAGCGGTGAAGGCGGCGCCCAGCGCCACGCTCCCAAGCAAGCCGCCGACGAGCACGCGCGACTGCAGCGCGCGATGCTCCACCGATCCTTCCGCCACGCCACGGGCCGCATAGATCGCGAGCGCCAGCGCGACCCCACCGTTCACCACAAGGCCGAGCCGCAGCGTCGTCTCGGTGCCGAGCGCGACCACGAGGACGAACCCCGTGAGGACGGCGCCCGCGATGCTGCCCAGCGTATTGAGCGCATACGCCGAGCCGACGTCCGCCCCGCGCGCCGCGTCGCGCGGCGCGGCCAAGTCGGCGAGGAGCGGGAAGCTCAAGCCCATGCCGATCGCCGGGATCAGGACGACCGCGCCTACCGCGACGCCCAAGAGCGCGAGGCGGGCGGTCGCACCGAAGCCCGGATGTTGGAGCACGGCGAGGATGTAGAGCGGCAGCGCGCCGAAGAAAGCGAGCAGGAGCGCGGCGCCCGCGCCCGTGATCCCCTGCGCCACCGCCGCGTCGGCGGCGGTCGTGGGCCGCGCCGTGCGCCGCCGCGCCACGAAGGCGCTCCCCAACCCGATCCCCAAGAGGAACATGAGGAGCACGAGCGTGAACGCGTAGGTCGATCCCCCCACCACCATCACCAGCACGCGCGTCCACGCGATCTCGTCGAGCAGCGAAGCGAAGGCGGTGAGCGCGAGCAGCAGGAGGGCGAGGCGCCGCAGCGTGTCCGGGGCGGGCGCGCGCGCGGGCGGCGCCGCCGGGCCGGGCTCGAGCGGCCGGGCGAGCACTAGGGCCGCGGCCCCGAGCGCCAGGTTCACCGCGGCCGTCCCGATGAGCGAGCCCTGGATCCCGACGCGCTCCACCAGGACGAACCCGGCGAGCGCCGTGCCGACGACGGCACCGAGCGTGTTCAGGGCGTACAGGCGCCCGAGCGAGGGCTGCAGCCGGTCCCGTTCGGCGCCCATGAACCCCTTGGTCAACGCCGGCAGCGTCCCGCCCATGAGCGTGGTCGGGATGAGCAGCACCAGCGCCGCCAGGCCGAAGCGCAGGGCCACGCTCGCTCCGCTCCCGAGCGCCAGGGCCCCGGCCGTGCCGACGTAGATCTGGTGCGCGAGCGCGAGCACCAGCGGCGAGACCAGGCCGAACCCGCCGATCGCAATCTCGAGCCAGCCGTACAGCGCCGCCGGCTTGGCATGGCGGTCCGCGCGGCGGCCGAACAGCCAGGCGCCGAGGCCCAGGCCGCCCATATAGGCGGCCACCACGGTCGTCACCGATTGGATGGTGGAGCCGAACGACTGGTACAGCACGCGGACCCACAGCAGCTCGTACACCAAGCCCGTGGCCCCGGACAAGAAGAACAGCAGGCTGTACGCGCGCGTCGCGCTAGAACGCATGCAGCTCGCGTAACGCGGCGACGAGATCCTCCACTTGCGGCAGGACGAAATCCTCGAGGGTCGGAGCGTAGCCGACGAACGTGTCGGTCGCCGCCACCCGCTTCACGGGCGCGTCGAGCCAGGGGAAGCACTCGTCGGCGAGCCGCGCCGCGACTTCGGCGCCGTAGCCCCAGGAGAGCGAGTCCTCGTACGCGACGAGCACTTTTCCCGTCTCCTTGGTCGCCGCCACCACCGTCTCCCAGTCGACCGGCGACAGGCTCCGCAGATCGATCACCGCCACGCTCACGCCATCCGTCTCCTCGAGTTGCTTCGCGGCCACGAGCGCGCGCTGCACCAGGGCACCGTAGGTCACGACCGTCACGTCGTGGCCGGCGCGCACCTGCTTCGCCTTGCCGAACGGGATCATGAAGTTCGGCCCGGGGTTGGGCGCCTTGTTGTAGGTCTGGCGATACAGATGCTTGTGCTCGAGGAAGAGGACCGGGTCGTCGCAACGGATCGCGGTCCGCAGCAGCCCGTTGGCGTCGAGGGCCGAGCTCGGGCAAATGACCCGCAGCCCGGGCACGGCGGTGAAGACGACCGCACCCGTCTGGGAGTGATAGATCGAGCCGCCCTTCAGGTAGCCGCCGTAGGTCACGCGCACCACGACGGGGCAGCTGAAGGCGTTATTCGAGCGCCACCGCATCGTGGCGAGCTCGTTGCGGAGCTGGTGGTAGGCAGGCCAGATGTAGTCGAAGAACTGGATCTCGACCACGGGCTTCAAGCCCCGGGTCGCGAGGCCGATCGCGCGCCCCACGATGTTCGCCTCGGCGAGTGGGGAGTTGTACACGCGCTCGCTCCCGAACTGCCGCTGCAACCCCCACGTGACCTTGAAGACGCCGCCCTTTCCTTTCACCTGGTCCAAGTACTGCTCCCGGCTGACGTCGGCGACGTCCTCCCCGAACACGAGGATGCGGGGCTCGCGCGCCATCTCGTCCTTTAAGCACACGTTCAGGAGATCCACCATGGTGGTGGGATCGCCCCCGAACTGCGGGTCATCCTCCGTATCGAACTGCTCGGAGGTGGGATCTACGTCGGGCGAGTACACATACGACAGGGCGGACTCGGGGGCGGGCTGAGGCGACGCCAGCGCCATGTCGGCCGCCACCTCGATCTCCTCTTCGACCCGGCGCTTCACCGCCTCGATCTCCGCCTCGGCGGCGACCCCGTCAGCGATCAGCCGCTTGGGGAAGGCCTGCAGGCAATCGCGGCGCGCGTCCGCCTCCCGCTCCCGGGGCGGCCGGTACAGCACCTCGTCGTCCGAGAGCGAGTGCGAGTAGGGCCGGATGACGTGGGCATGGACCAGGGCGGGGCCCTTGCGCTGGCGCACATACTCGGCGGCGCGCTGCAGCACCTCGTACGAGGCCACCGGGTCGCAGCCGTCCACCTCCTCGACCAGGAGGCCGGGGAAGTTGCGGACGAGCTTCGACACCGAGCCGCCAGCGGTCTGGACCTCGACGGGCACCGAAATCGCGTAGCCGTTGTCTTCGATGAGAATGAGGAGCGGCAGCTTCAGATTGCTGGCGCTGTTCAAGGCCTCCCAGAACTCCCCTTCGCTCGTGGTGCCATCGCCCCCGGAGACGTAGACCAGCTCGTCTCGCTTGATCGGCTTGTCGGCGATGGCGTCGAGCCGCTCGTAGCGCAGCCACGCCTCGGCGCACCCCACGGCCTGCAGGAGCTGCGTACCGGTGGGGCTCGACTGACTCACGATGTTCAGCGCCTTGTGGCCCCAGTGGGACGGCATCTGCCGCCCGCCCGAGTTCGGGTCCTCGGCCGCCCCGACCGCCGCGAGCAGCATCTCGGTCGCCGTCATGCCGAGGCTCAGGCACAGGGCGCGGTCGCGATAGTAGGGATAGAACCAGTCGTAGGCGGGCCGCAGGACCTTGCCGGCGGCCGCCAGCACGCCCTCGTGGCCCGCGCCCGATATCTGGAAGAAGATCTTGTTCTGGCGCTTGAGCTGCACCTCCTTGTCGTCGATGCGGCGCGAGAGCAGCATCACGCGATACATGTCGAGGAGGTCGGCCTTGGACAGCGACTTGGCGGCCCGGGGCCCGAGTTGCGTACGTGTCGCCATGGCACCAAAGATAGTGGACACCGCGCGTGGCGGCTCGTCCGGGGCGGCGCAATATTGTTGTCATGAACGAGGCCGCCAAGGCGACCGTGCTCGGCCAGTTCCGCTACGGTCTCTACGCCCTCACGGTGAAGCACCAGGGCGACGAGCACGGCATCACGGCGATGTGGGTCAGCCAGGCATCGGTCGATCCCGCCATGGTCGTGGTAGCCGTCGAAAACAATTCCAAGACGATGGGGATGGTCCGCGACGCGCACCACTTCGCGGTCAACGTACTGCGCCAGGGGCAGCGCGAGTTGGCCGCCAAACTGGGTCGGTCCTCGGCGACCACACCGCACAAGCTCAAGGGCATCAAGACGAAACCGGCACCCGCGTCCGGAGCCCCCATCCTCACGGAGGCGCTCGGCTGGGTCGAGTGTCGCCTGGTCGCGACTTTGCCGAGCGGGGACCACACGCTGGTCCTGGGCGAGGTGCTCGAAGCCGGCGTCGAGCAGCCGGGCGCCGCGCCGCTCACGCCCGAAGAGGCCGGGCTCTCCTACCCCAGCTGAGCCGCCCGGCCGACTGAACCGGGCCGCTCACCGCCCGGAGTTTCGGTACACCACCTTCCCGCCGACAATCGTGTAGCGCACCCGCACGTGGTCGAGCGACTCGGGCGGCACGCCGAACAGATTGGCATCGAGTACGACGATATCGGCCTCGCGGCCCGGGGCGAGGACGCCGCGCGTGCCGTCGGCGAAGGTGGCGTAGGCGGCCCCGGTCGTGTAGCCCTTGAGCGCCTCGGCGAGCGAGATCTTCTGCTCCGCCACCCAGCCGTCGGGGTGCTTGCCATCCAACGTGCGACGCGTGACCGCGGCATAGACGCCGAGGATCGGGTCGAGGGGCGCGACGGTCCAATCGGAGCCGAACGCCAGCGTCGCGCCACTGTCGAGCAGCGTGCGGAACGCGTAGGTGGTCTTGATCCGCACCGGTCCGATGCGCCGCTCCACCCAGCGCCCGTCGTCGATCGCATGATACGGCTGCATCGAAGCAATCACGCCGCGGGTGCCGAAGCGTGGAATGTCCTCGGGCCGCAGGTGCTGCGCGTGCTCGACCCGGAAGCGCCGGTCGCGCGGTCCGTGGGCCCGCGCCACGCTATCGAAGATGGCGAGCAGGATCGCGTTGGCGCGGTCGCCGATCGCGTGCACCGCGATCTGCAGGCCCGCGGAGTCGGCCGCGCCGATCCAGCGCCGCATGTCGGCTTCGGGATGCTGCAGCAGTCCGCGGTAGCCGGCCGAGTCGCTGTAGGGTTCGAAGAAGTAGGCGGTGCGCGAGCCCGCCGAGCCGTCCATGAAGCCCTTCAAGCCGCCGATCTTCACCCAGGCGTCCCCCGCCCCGCCCCGCCGCACGCTGTCGGCGACGGCTCGCCACGCGTCGAGCGGCAGGTAGACGGCCACGCGCAGCGTGAGTCGGCCGGCCTGCTCGAGCCGATGGTAGCTCGCCAGATCCTCCCACGAGGCCGCCATGTGGCTCGTCGCAGTCACGCCGAGTGCCGCGGCGTGCGCCAGCGCGCGGGCGAGCGCCGAGTCGCGCCGCTCGGGAGTCGGCGCCGGCACGGCGTGGCCGATCAGACCGAGCGCACCGTCCTTGAAGATCCCGATCGCGTCGCCGGTCCGCGGGTCGCGCAAGACCTCTCCCCCGACGGGCGTGGGCGTGGCGCCCGTAATGCCCGCCGCGCGCATCGCCGCGGCGTTGGCGAGCGCCTCGTGCCCATCCAGGCGGTTCACGAACACGGGATTGTGAGGTGTGACCGAGTCGATCCAGTCGTGCCGCGGCAGTGGTTGGCCGGGCCAGAGCGTATGGTCCCAGTCCCCGCCGAGAATCCACTCCCCCGGCTTGCGGGTGAGCGCGAACTCCTTCAGGCGGCGAATGAACTCCTGGGGCGTGGCCGTGGTGCGGAGGTCCACGGAGGCGAGCTGAAAGCCGCCGTCGATGAAGTGGGTGTGGCTGTCGGTGAAGCCGGGGACGACGAGGCCGCCTCCCGCGGACACGATCGCGGTGTTGGGACCGACGTAGCGCGCCACGTCGCTCGAGTCGCCGACCGCGAGGATCTTGCCCCGCGCGATCGCGACCGCACCCGGGCGCGGCCCGCCGCTCGACAGACCCGTCCACACCGGGCCCCCCGTGATCACCAGATCGGCCCGCGGCCCGCAGCTGGCGAGGGCGAGACACCAGAGTCCTAGGCGGGCCATGCGGGGTCCTTTGTTAGCGGAGTTTGGTGATGCGATGAATCGTCTCGAGCGCGGCGATGGGGTCCGACTTCGCGCGCGTGTCACCACCGGCGTCGCCCTGGGTCGGCGCCCCGCCCGCCTGGACCGCGTCGCGCACGTCCAGCAGGACCTCGAGCAGCAGCTGCTCGCGTTGGTAAGAGGCGTCCAAGTCGGCCATGCGGATCTGGTCGCCCGCCGCCTTGGCGCGCTCGTAGGCTTCGCGGTAGATCGCTTCGAGGTTCGCGAGGATGCGCTCGCGCGGCCGGACGTTCATGGCCTCCTAAGATACACGGGGTCAGACCGGGCGCAGCACCAGCCCGCTCGGCACCTTGGGCACGAAGTAGGTCGACTTGGGCGGCATCACCGCTGCGGCGTCGGCGACGGCGAACACCTCCGTCACCGTGGTGGGGTTCAAGAGCACCGCCGCGGCGGCACGACCGCCCCGCACCGCGTCGAACGCCACGTGCGCGTCCGCGGTGTACGCGAGGGACGGCGTCGCCGTGCCCGCGCCCAGGATGTACTGCACCACGAGCGACTCGATCCGGGCGACGCCCAAGTCGCGGATCGCCGGCGCGGTCCCCAGTCCGGGCACGCGCTCGAGTGATGCGTCGCGCTTCAAGACGAGGCTCACGTCGTACCCGCCCGGAAACGCGACCACGCATGCCGTCCGCTCCCGCCCCAGCTCGGCGAGGCGCTCGATCCGATCCATGCAGGGCGCCACCCGGCCCACCTCGAACCACTGCCGCCACGCCTCGACCAGTTTAGCGGCGTCGCGCTCCGCCCCGAAGATGATGCGGTGGGTGGGAAGGATCGTGAGCCCAGGATCGCCCGCCGCCACGATGAGCGCGAGCACGCGGTCCGCCTGCGGGGCCTCCTGCGCATAGGCCACGGCTGTCTCGTAGCGATGATGGCCGTCGGCGATGTAGAGCTGGGCGCGGCCGGCCAAGCGGGCGAGCGTGGCGGCCGGATCCCCGGACACCGCCCACAGCCGAATCCTGACGCCGTCGAGCTCCGCGCGCGCCGCCGGCACCCCCGACGTCGCCGCCGCGAGCGCGCGCTCGAGCGCCCGGTCCTGATCGGGCGCGAGCAGGAAGATCGCTTCCAGGTTCGCCCGCGTGGCGCGCAACAGCGCGAGCCGATCGGCCTTGGGCGCCGAGTGGGTCTGCTCGTGCGGGCGCACGCGGCGGGTAGCGAACGGCTCGGCCCGCACGGCCGCGAAGATCCCGGTCCGCGTGCGCCGCTCCCCCGAGGGCAGCGCGTACTGCTGCGCCACCACGTAGACCGATTCTCCCGGATCCGCGCGCAGCACGCCACCCGATCGCCACGCCGCGAGCTCGGCGGCGGCGCGGGCATAGCGGTCCGTGCCGGCGGGCGCTTCCGGCAAGATCAGATGGACGATATTGTGGGGGTCCCGTGCGGCGTAGCGCGCGCGGTCTTCCTTGGCGATCACGTCGTAGGGCGGCGCGATCAGCGCGTCCAGGCCCTGCATAGCGGTGTAGCGCTCACCCCGAAACGGCGTGACGAGCGGCGGCAGCTCGGCCATCACGATTTCCCGGAGCCTCCCGTGTCCTTCAGCGCAGCACAGCAGCTGGTCGATCGCTGGATCGGCCAATATAAGGAAGGGTACTTCTCGCCGCTCACGAACCTCGCCCGGCTCACCGAGGAGGTCGGCGAACTCGCACGCGAGATCAACCACCGGTTCGGCGAGAAACCCAAGCGGCGCGACGAGGCCGAGGGATCGCTCGCGCTCGAGCTGGCCGACATCCTGTTCGTCGTCATCTGCCTCGCCAACTCCCAACACGTCGACCTCGACGACGCCTTCGCCGGCATGATGGCGAAGATCACGTCCCGCGACGCCGACCGCTGGACCAAGAAGGCACGTTGACCTCCTCGTAGATGCGCTGGTAGGATGCGAGGCGGTCGGGGTCGAGTCCGCCGGCGGCGGCCGCCTCGCGCACGGCACACCCGGGCTCGGTCCGATGGCTGCAGTTGTCGAAGCGGCACTGATCGAGAAACCGGCGGAACTCGGGAAAACAGACGGCGAGGAACTCGGGCTCGATCCCCCAGGTCCCGACCTCGCGCAGCCCGGGCGTGTCCACGACGTACGCGCCCCCGGCGAGCGGGACCAAGAGCGCCGCCCGGGTGGTGTGCTTGCCGCTCCCCGTCTTCTCGTTCACGCTGCCGATCCGCAGCCCGAGCCCGGGGTCGAGCGCGTTGAGCAGACTCGACTTGCCCACCCCCGATTGGCCCGCCAGCACGGACTCGCGCCCCCGCAGCAGATCACGCAGCGCCGGCAATCCTTCCGGTTCCCGGACGGAGGTCGCGAGCACCTGGTAGCCCGCCGGCCCGTAGCGCGCGGCCAGCACCGCGAGCGCAGCACGCGCCAGCTCTATCTTGTTCAGCACGATCACGGACGGCAGGCGGTTCGCCTCCGCGATCACGAGGAAGCGGTCCAGCATCCGGAGGTTGGGCTCGGGGTCCGAGGCGGCCGCCACCACGACGACCTGGTCCACATTGGCGGCGATCGGCTGGGCCCGGCGCCCCACCCGCTCCCCCGCGGCGACGCGGCGCGCGAGCATCGAGCGCCGGGGCCGTACCGCCGCGATCGTGGCGGAGCGATCGGCCCGCACCTCGAGCTCCACGACGTCCCCGGCTACCACACGCCCGACGTCCCGGTGCTTGAGCTTGCCCTGGAGCGTGGCGGTGACCTCGCCCTCCGCGGTATGCACGCGAAAACTCGACCCCGTCCGTTCGAGGACCACCCCGGTCGTGGTCACCCCCACCCCACGCTCCCGGCGCCCCCGACACCCTTCCCCTGGCGTTCGAGCTCGATGCAGCGATCCAAGTGCGCTTTCACCTCCACGAGCGTCAGAGCGGAGAGCGGGGCCAGCGCCTCGGCCGGAGTGCCGCCCCAGGCGAGGTAGTCCGTTTCGAGGTGTGCCACGGGGCGCTCGCCCGCGTCCGACCAACGCACGAACAGGAGCGCGGCCCCGTAGCGGCCCTCGGCATCCGGCGCCTCATCGACGAACGTGCCCACCGAGTACGCCCGGCCGTCCTTGCCGCCGAAGGCGGGGGCGCGCTCGTGCACGCGGCGGTAGCCGCCCAGCGTGTCGTCGGTCAGCTCCGCCGTAGCGACTCCTTCAGCACGTTGCCGAGCAGGAACGCCACGTTGGCGGGTCGCTCGGCGAGCCGGCGCATGAGATAGGGATACCACTGGGTGCCGAACGGGACGTAGACGCGCACGTTATAGCCCTCGCGGCGCAGGCCGACCTGGAGGTCGCGCCGCACGCCGTACAGCATCTGGAACTCGAAGCGGGCGCGGGCCACGCCGCGGTCGCGCGCGAAGGCCTTGGCGTGCTGGATGATCCGCACGTCGTGGGTGGCGATACCGGGGTAGTTGCCCTTCAGGAGCAGCCGCTCGAGACACCGCACATAGGTCGCGTCCACGTCGCGCTTGGCGGGGAAGGCGACCGTAGCCGGCTCCTGATACGCGCCTTTGCACAGCCGCACACGCGCGCCGAGCGCGATCAGCTGCTCTGCGTCCTGCTCGGTCCGCCGCAGGTAGGACTGCAGTACCACGCCCACCGCATTCCCGAATTCCGGATAGAACACGCGCTTGAAGAGCTGCAGCGTGCGCTCGACGTAATCGGACTGCTCCATGTCGATCCGCACGAAGGAGCCGAGCGCCTTCGCCTTGGCGATGATGGCGCGCAGGTTCTCGACGCACAGCTCCTCGGCGATATCGAGCCCCATCTGCGTGAGCTTGACGGAGACGTTGGCGTTGGCGCGGGCCGCCGCGATGCACTCGAGTGCCTCGAGATAGGTGTCCCGCGCCGCGTGCGCTTCGGCGGCGGTGTGCACCGACTCGCCCAGCACGTCGAGGCTGGCGCTGATCCCCGCGGCGTTCAGGTCCTTCAGCGCGGCGACCCCGGTCGCCACCGTCTCGCCCGCGACGAAGCGCGACGCGAACCGGCGGGCGAGGCCGTTGCCTCGGATGAAGCGGAAGATGCGCGGTTGTTCGCTGAGCCAGAGGAGGCCGGCGCGGAGCATCGATCAGGTGCTCGGGCGAGCGCGATGCGGCGGCGGGTGTCCGGCGCCTAGGGGTAGAACTTGGCACCGCGCTGCGCCTGTTCGCGCAGCGCCTCGGCGGGTCTGAACCGCGCGCCATAGCGCTCCTCCAGCCGCTCGAGCTCGCTCACGATGCGGTCCGCGCCCAGGTCGTCGGCATGGCGGAGCGGACCGCCGCGGAACGGCGGGAACCCGAAGCCGAAGATCGCGCCGATGTCACCGTCGCGCGGGCTGCGCACGATGCCCTCCGCCACCGCCCCGGCGGCCTCGTTCAGCATGACGAGAACGAGCCGCTGGATGATCTCCGCGGGGCGCGGGCCTCCGTTGGGCTGCGTGCCGATCAGCTCGTACACCGCGGGGTCCACGCCCTGCTTCTTGCCGCCCGCGTACTTGTAGAACCCGCCACCGGCCTTGCGCCCCAGCCGGCCGCTCTTCACCATGCCGGCGAAGGCCGGGGCCGCCGCGAGCCGCTCGCCGAACGCGGCGTGCATGACGCCCGACACCTTCTCCGCCACGTCCAGCCCCACTTCGTCGAGCAGCGTGATCGGTCCCACCGGGAAGCCGAACTCCACCATCAGTCCGTCGAGCTCCTCGATCGCGACGCCTTCAGCGAGCAGGTGGCCGGCCTCGTTCATGTAGGGGGAGAGAATCCGGTTGATCCAGAACCCCGGCCGGTCCTTCGCGACGATCGCGGTCTTGCCGAGGCGGCGGCCGAAGGCCACCGCCGTACTGACCACGTCGGGCGCGGTGCGCGCGGAGGGAATCACCTCCAGCAGCGGCATGCGGGCGACCGGAGAGAAGAAATGCATGCCGATCACCTGCTCCGGACGGCTCGCGACCTGGGCGATGTGCTCGATCGGCAGGGTCGACGTGTTGGAGGCGAACACCGTATGCTCGGACGTCGTCGCCTCGACCTCGCGCAGCACCTGCTGCTTCACCGCGAGATCCTCGAATACGGCCTCGATCACGAGCTGGGCGTGGCCGAACCCTGCGTAATCGGCGCTGCCCGAGAGCAGCGCGATGAGCCGAGCGTGCTCGTATTTCGTGAGCCGCCGCCGCGCCAGCCGCTCGTCGAGGATGGCCCGCGCGGCGGCGAGCCCCGCGGCGACGCGCGGCAGATCCGAGTCCTTCATCCGGACGTCGACGCCCGCCTGCACCACGGCGGTGCCCGCGATCCCCGCGCCCATGAATCCCGCGCCCACGACGCCGAGGCGCTTCACGTCGCGCGGGGGGGGCGGGTTCGGGAGCCCGAAGTCCTTTTTCAGCGCGGTCGTGGCGAAGAAAATCTGCACCAGCTTGCGCGACACGTCGCTGACCGCGAGCTGGCCGAACAATTCGGCCTCGCGCTTCAACCCCGCCGCCAGCCCGTGGCGCAGGCCGTACTCGACCGCCTCCAAGGCGGCGAGCGGCGCCGGATAGTTGCCCCGGGTCTGGGTGAGCACCTGCTTGCGGGCGGCGCGGTACACCAAGCGCCGGCCCAGCGGGTTGCCGTCGAGCAGCCATCCCACGAACCCGCCCGGACGCCGCCGGCGCGGCCGCCACCCACCCGCCATGCGCCGCGCGGCCTGGATCGTCACGTCCCGCAGGATCGCCGGGTGCACGAGCTCGTCGACGAGGCCCAGGCGGAACGCGCGTGACGCCCGCTCGACCTTGCCGGCGAGGATCATGTCGAGCGCCGCGCGGGCCCCGATGAGCCGCGGCAGGCGCTGGCAGCCACCCGCGCCCGGCAGGATGCCGAGCTGCACCTCCGGCAGGCCGAGCTGGGTCTTGGCGTGGTCGGAGGCGACCCGGTAGTGGCAGGCGAGCGCGAATTCGAGCCCGCCCCCGAGGCAGGCGCCGTGGATGCCCACCGCGATCGGTTTGGGAAAGCGCGCGAGGCGCTCCAGCAGCTCCTGGCCGTCGGCCGAGAGCCGCTCCGCCTCGGCGGCACTCGTGAGTCGGACGAATTCCTCGATGTCCGCGCCGGCGATGAAATTGTCGGGCTTCCCCGAGAAGAACGCGACCGCTTGGACCGCGCGATCGCCCTCGAGCGCGGCGAACGTCGCGTGCACGTCGTCCTTCACGGCGCGGGAGATCTTGTTGACGGACTCGCCCTTCAGATCGAAGCTCACGACGGCGACGCCGTCGGCGAGCTCCCACGTGAGCGCCGCGCCGGAGGCCATCAGCGGCGTTCCAGCACCATGGCGAAGCCCATGCCCCCCTGCGCACAGATCGACAGCAAGCCGAACTGTGCGTCGCGGCGCGCCAGCTCATTCGCGAGCGTGGTGACGATCCGCGCGCCCGTCGCGCCGAACGGGTGGCCGAGGGCGATCGAGCCACCCATGACGTTGATGATGTCTTCGTTGATCTCCCAGCCCCGGGCCGCCCAGCCCTGCAGGTTCGAGAGCACCTGGGCGGCGAACGCCTCGTGCACCTCGATCACGCCGAGATCCGCCCAGGCGATCCCGGCGCGCTCGAGCGCCTTGGGGACCGCGAAGATCGGCGCCTGCAGGAGCTGCCAGCCGGGATCGACCGCGGCGACGGCGTAGGAACGGATGTAGGCGAGCGGCGTGTAGCCCAGCGCGCGCGCGGCCTCCTCGCTCATGAGCAGCACCGCCGACGCCCCGTCGGTCAGGGGAGACGAGTTCGCCGCGGTGACGCTGCCGTAGCGGCGGTCGAACACCGGCTTGAGCTTCGCCATCTGGTCGAGCGAGGTGTCGCGCCGGATGCCGTTGTCCTGGGTGAGCACCGCCTGGCCTGGGCGCGCCGGGAACCAGGGGATGATCTCGGCCGTCAACCGTTGGTCGTCGATCCCCTGGGCCGCGAGCCGGTGACTGCGCAGGGCCCAGCGGTCCTGCGCCTCGCGCGAGATGTGGTTCTCCTTCGCCATCTTCTCGGCCGATTGCCCCATCGACTCGCCGGTCGAGGGCTCGGCGATGGCCGGGGACACGGGCACCAAGTCGCGGGGCCGGACGCGGCTGAACGCCCGCACTCGCGCCGCCAGCGACTTCGCCTTGCCCGCCGCTACCAGGATGTCGGCCAGTCGGCGGGAGGCGAGGATCGGAATGTCCGAAAGCGATTCAACCCCGCCGGCGAGGACGATGTCGGCCTCGCCGGACGCGGCTGAACGCCCGCACTCGCGCCGCCAGCGACTTCGCCTTGCCCGCCGCTACCAGGATGTCGGCCAGTCGGCGGGAGGCGAGGATCGGAATGTCCGAAAGCGATTCAACCCCGCCCGCGAGGACGATGTCGGCCTGGCCGGACGCGATTTCGTCGTGGGCATTGGCCACCGCCTGGCCGGACGACGCGCAGGCGCGGTTCAACGAGTAGGCGGGGATCTCTTTCGGGAACTGGGGCAAGAGGCTCACCTCGCGCGCCACGTTCGGCACCAGGGCCGACGCGACCACCTGCCCGAAGATCACGGCGTTCACGGCCGCGCCGTCCAAGTTCGTGCGCTCGATGAGCTCGCGCGCCACCCCGCGGGCCAGGTCCACGGCCCGGACATCCTTGAGCGCCGTCCCCGCCCTGCAGAACGGCGTGCGGCATCCGGCCACCACCGCGACCCGCCGTCCGTTTCCCACCGGCATTACATTCTCCTCCGCACGAGGAACGAAACCTACCACCGGGCCGCCCGCCGGGCCAAGCCGGAGGACGCCGACGAGCGAAACGGAGTTCTCCCAGCGTACGCGCGCCGCAGCGCTCACCGCGATGGCGGCCGAGCCTGTGGACGTGCTCGTCATCGGAGCCGGCAGCACCGGCGCGGCCATCGCTCGCGACGCTGCGCTGCGCGGCTTTCGCACGGCGGTCGTGGACAAGGGCGACCTCGCCGTCGGCACGTCGTCGCATTCGTCGCGCCTGATCCACGGCGGGATCCGCTACTTGGAGCAGTACGCCTTCCGGCTCGTCCGCGAGGCCTCGCGCGAGCGGCGCGTGCTGCTCTCCATCGCTCCGCACCTGGTGCACCCGCTGCCGTTCGTGTTCCCCGTCTACCGCGGCGCCCGCGTGCCGGCGTGGCGCCTGCGCGCCGGCATGTGGCTGTACGACCTGCTCGCGGCGTTCCACAACGTGCGCATGCACCGCTGGCTGGGCCGCACGGCGACCCTCCGACTCGAGCCCGGCCTGCGCGACAAAGACCTGCAGGGCGCGGCCCTGTACTACGACGCGCAAACGGACGATGCCCGGCTCGTGATCGCGACGCTGCGGAGCGCCGCGCAGGCCGGCGCGCTGGTGGCGAGCTACGCCGCGGTGACGGCGCTGCAGAAGCCCGACGGCCAAGTGCGCGGGGCGACCGTGCGGGATGTCTTGAGCGGGCGCACCCAGACGGTGCGCGCGCTCGTCGTCGTCAACGCGACGGGGCCGTGGGTCGACGGCGTGCGCCGCCTCGACAACCCGGCGGCAGAGCCGCTGTTGCGCTTGACGAAGGGGGCGCACGTCGTCGTGCCGCGCCAGCGCGTCGGCCAGACCCGCGCCGTGACCCTCACCTCCCCGCTGGACGGCCGCGTCATGTTCGCGCTGCCCTGGGGCGATTTGAGCTACATCGGCACGACTGACACCGACGAGGACACCTCGCCGGACGAGGTGCGCGCGACGGGGGCGGACGTGATCTACCTGTTGCGCTCGGCCAACTGGTTCTTCCCCACCGCGCGACTCTCGCCCAGCGATGTGGTCGCCACGTGGGCCGGCCTGCGCCCGCTGCTGCGCCCGGCGCGCGATATGGCCCCGTCGGAGGCGTCGCGCGAGCATCGCGTGGTCGAGAGTGCAGGCGGCCTCGTCACGATCGCCGGGGGCAAGCTCACCACCTATCGGGTGATGGGGCGTGACGTCGTGGACCGGGTCGCTGCGCGCCTGCACGCGCTGGACGGTCGGCCCCGTGCGCCCCGCCCGCCCACGGATCGTGTGGCATTGCCGGGCGGGGAGACGGCCGACCTGGAGGGGCTCGTGAAGGCCGCCACCGAGCGCGGCGTGCGCGAATCCATCGCCCGCCACCTGGTCGGCGCGTACGGCAGTGAGGCTGCCGCCGTCCTGAATCTGGCGGACCGCGACCGCGTCCTCGGCCAGCCGATCGTCGCGGGCCGGCCGGAGCTCTGGGCGGAGGTGGCGCACACGCTGGAGCGTGAGATGGCGCTGCGGGTCTCGGACGTCCTGATCCGCCGGCTCCACCTGTTCTACGTAAGCCGGGACCAGGCGCTCTCCGTCGCGAGCGCCGTCGCCGATCGCATGGCCGAGACCCTCGCCTGGGACGGGGCGCGAACCGCCGCAGAGGTAGCGGCATACGTGCAGCAGG
>Ga0209648_10000627_pt1 | contig 27294 bp, 30 predicted proteins | sample GraSoi2013_115cm_FD_185830 | JGI IMG/M metagenome (GOLD analysis project Ga0209648, IMG submission 185830) | Grasslands soil microbial communities from the Angelo Coastal Reserve, California, USA - Sample 9_17_2013_115cm (SPAdes) (version 2) | ecosystem: Environmental > Terrestrial > Soil >...
CTTCGACGGCTCGAGCATGAACGTGTTCGCGCGGAGCCCGCGCGTGTACTGCGGGTGCTCGCGCGTGAGCGTGTCCATCAGCCGCCGCGCCGTGTGCGACAGGCGCCCCGCGGCGTACTCCTCCCGGTAGTCCCGGGCGCGCTGCCGCCCGCGCGCGAGGGCGTAGAAGGCCGGGAACACGTCGAGCGCGACGAGCACCGGCCGGGCCCGGAGGAGCTTGCCGTAGTACACCCGCTTCTTCGCGGGCAGCGTGTCCTTCAGCTCCCACGTGAGCCCGATGCCCGCGTCGTGGTGCGAGCGGCGCGGCCAGCGCGGGTTCTCGCGGCCGACCACCGCCTCCCACAGGCACGCCACGCCCTCCGGGAAGCGGTAGAAGGTCGAGCACACGCCGACGTCCTCGACGAACGCGAGCGCCGCGCGCTCGCTCCCGACCCGGAGCGCCGGCAGCCGCCGGAACGCCCGGTCGCGCCGCCGCTCGAGACTCTCGGCCGTCACCTGGGGCCCTCCCTGGGGGCGGAGTGTACGTCAGACCGGGCGCTCGAAACAGTACTCGCGTGACTGGTTGAGGTCGTCGGGTGGCGTCCGCTCGCCGGTCTGGCGGAAGTCCATCCGCCGGTACAGGCGGTGCGAGTCCTCGAAGCGCGTGTCGGACCAGAGCACGAGCCGCGTGACGCCTCGGCCTCGACACCACGCGAGCACTTCCTCGACGAGGGCGCGGCCGGTCCCCCGGCCGCGCAGGTGTGCGTCGAGATAGAGCCGGTGGAGCTCGGCGGCCATGCCGTCGAGCCGCTCGACGCCGACCGAGCCGACGACCGCGCCGCCGTCCCGCGCGACGAAGAACGCGCCGCGGGGCGGGGCATAGTGGCGCTCGAACGCGAGGAGGTCGGGGAGTTCCGTAGGCGGATCGAACACGAAGCCGTATTCGGCGAAGACGCGGCCGATGAGCGCGATGACGGCCGGGACGTCCGCGGCCCCGGCCGGCGAGATGGCGGGGGCGGACAGGGCCACCGCGGCCTCAGCGCGGGCGGTCGGAGATCTTGAGCGCAAGCGCGCGCAGCCGCTCGAGCGTCTGCGGCGAGAGGAGCGCGGCGAACGCCGCCGGGTCGGACGGCGCGCGCTCGAGGGCCTCGTTGAGCTTCGCCACGTCGCCGCCCGTGCCCTGCGCGAGATCGCCAAAGATCTGCGCCGCGAGCTCGTAGAACTCCTGCGCGAGCTGCGGCGAGCCGCCCACCATCCCCTGGACCTGCCGGTCGATGCCGGCGGCCTGCGCGTTCCCCGAGATCGCCGGGCCGCGCAGCGCCGGATCGCGCAGCATCCTGAGCGTCACGGCGAGCGCCTCCTGGCTCGCGGGATCGAGCGTCTGCGCCGCGAGGGGCGGCGCGGCGCAGAGGAGGGCGAGGCTCAGGACGAGCGCGATGCGCATCGCGCTTATTGACCACCTTTCGCGCCCTGTTGTAAAGTGCGCCGCATGAAGAAGACGGCCAAGCGAAAGTCAGCCCCGAAGAGCAAGGCCCGAGCGAAGAAGCCCGCGGCGAGGAAGCCGCCGGCGGCGACCTACGAGCCCAAGCCGCTCCAGACCACCGGCTGGGCGCCGTTCCGCTACCCGCTCCAGTAAGCTGAGACGGCTCGCCCCGCACCTCCTGCCCGGCGGTCTCCTGCTGCTGGGCGCGGCCGCGGCCCTCGGCTCCGCGCCGTTCCGGGAGTCGGCCGCCGCGCTGGTGCCCGCCACGTCCTGGGTCGTGTTCGCCGCGGGCGCGCTCCTCGGCTGGCGCTTCGGCCGGAGCGCGCTCGTCGGGGCCCTCGTCGTCCTCTTCGTCGCCGAGCGCACGCTCGCCCTCCTCGCCCCGGCGGGCGGCCCCGCCGCCGGCCAGGCACGGGTCGTCTTCACCGCACTGGCGCTCCTGGTCCCGCTCGACCTCGCCGGCATCGCGTGGCTGGCCGAGCGCGGGATCGGCGTGTGGGCGCTCGGCCTGCTGGCCGCGGAGCCGCTGGCGGTCGCGCTCCTGGTCCGGCCCGAGCTCGCGGGCGTCGCCGCGGCGCTCGAGCGCGGCGCGTGGACGCCGCTCTCCGGGCCCGTGCTCCTCGCGTTCGCCCTCGCCCTCGCGGCGACGGCGGCGTGCTTCGTCCTGCGCCGGACCATCATCCAGTCGAGCTTCGTGTGGGCGGTGGCGGCGACGCTGCTCGCCTTCACCGCGGGGGGCGGCGGCACGGCCGCGAGCCTCTACCTCGCCGCGGCCGGCCTGGTCCTCGTCGTCTCGCTCATCGAGACCTCGCACCGGATGGCCTACCTGGACGAGCTCACCGGCCTCCCCGGCCGCCGCGCGCTCGACGAGGCGCTCGGGCGGCTCGGCGGCGACTACGCGATCGCCATGGTGGACATCGATCACTTCAAGCGCTTCAACGACGAGCACGGCCACGACGTGGGCGACCAGCTCCTCAGGAAGCTCGGCGCGGCGCTCGAGGACATCGGCGGCGGCGGGCGGGCCCACCGCTACGGGGGCGAGGAGTTCGCCGTCCTCTTTCCGGGCGGCTCGGTCGGGGAGGCGCTGCCGCACCTCGAGGCCTTCCGGAAGGCGATCGAGCGCTCGACGTTCACGCTGCGCGGGGGGAACCGCCCCGCGAAGAAGCCGAAGCATCCGCGGCCGTCCGGCGGACGCCGGCGCCTCGCCGTCACGGTCTCGATCGGCGTCGCCGGGCCGCGTGGCGACGGCGCCCTCCCCGACGACGTGATCCGCACCGCGGACGAGGCGCTCTACCGCGCGAAGAACTCGGGGCGGAACCGGACCTCCACGGCGGGGTAGATGCGCCGGGAGGTGTCCCCTATCTCAAGCCCCAGCTGAACACCCGCACCGGGGTCACCTCGACGACGACCGAGTCCGACGCGTCGAGCGCGGCCTCGCTGTGGTACTGGGGATACTTCCGGTAGAGCCGCGCGCGGATCTTCCTGAACTTCGCCCCGCGCCGGATCAGCGCCGCGCGCCCCTGGACCATCGCCCCCGCGAGGTGCGTCCAGTCCTCGGCGTAGAGGTCCACGGTGAGCGCGATGCGCGGGTTCTCGGCGAGGTTCAGCGCCTTCTTGCCGTCGTGGCCCGAGGCGAAGTAGATCCTGCCGCCCGCGACCACCTGGCAGACCGGGACGAGGTGCGGCACGCCGCGGCGGCCCACCGTCGCGACGCGACAGACCCGCTCCCGGTCGATCAGCCGCGCGACCTTCTTCGTCAGGCGCATCAGCGCACCCCGCCGAACTTGAGCACCGCGTCGATCACGACGTCGGGCCGCTCCTCGGGGATGTAATGGCCGCACTCGGGCACGGCGAAGCCCTCCACCGTGGCGGCACAGCGCGCCCGCCAGACGCCGAGCATGTCGGGCGCCTGCGCGGCCCTGGCCCCGCCCCAGAGCACGAGCGTCGGGACGCCGATCTTCTTGTCGCGGTCGGCGCCGTCGTGCTCCATGTCGAGCGTCGCGCCCGCGCGGTAGTCCTCGAACCCCGCGCGCATCGCGCCCGGCTGGCGGAAGCAGCGCACGTACTCCTGGACCGCCTCCTCCTCGATCGCGGCCGGATTGTGGGCACCCGACCGGTACATGGAGCGCAGGTAGACGTCCTCGCGCCCGGCGGTGAGGGCCTCGGGCAGGTCGGGCACCTGGTGGAAGAACCAGTGCCAGCGGGCGCGCGCGCTCTTCATGTCGGTGGACGTGAAGACGTCGTAGGTCGGCGCGATGTCGAGGATCACGAGGCGCGTGAGGAGCGCCGGGTGATCGAGGGCGAAGCGGTGGGCGACGCGCCCGCCCCGGTCGTGGCCGACGAGGACCACGGGACCGATGCCGAGCGCGGTGATCACGTCGGCGACGTCGGCGGCCATCGTGCGCTTGTCGTAGCCCGCGGCGGGACGGTCGGAGTCGCCGTAGCCGCGGAGGTCCGGCGCCACGACGGTGAAGCGCTCGGCGAGCGCGGCGAGCACCTTGCGCCACATGTGGCCCGTCTGCGGGTAGCCGTGGAGCAGCACCAGGCCCGGGCCCCGCCCGAGCCGCCGGTAGTGGATCCGCACCCGGTCGCGCGTGGTCACGACGTTCCGGATCATGCGTAGAGCCGTCCTTTCTGCAGTCGCCGGTGGCAGAGGAAGAGCGTCAGCTCGACCGCGCGCGCGGAGACGCCGAGGCGCCGCGCGTGACGCCGGAGCTCGGCGAGATAGTCGAGCCAGTCGCGGAGCGCGAACCCGCGCCCCGCGGGCTTGCGGCGGAAGCGCCCGAGCCCGAACAGGAGCTGCCAGGCGCGGATGTCGAGGACGCCGTAGCGCCGCGGGGCCACGAGCGTGAGGATCGCCGAGGCCGTCGGCACGCTCACGCCGTGGAGCCCGGTGAGGAGCTCCATGCGCCGCCGCTCACTCCGGGTCGCGAAGACCGCGCGCGACACGCGGCGGATCGCCGCGGCGGAGTTGCGGCGGCAGTGGCGGATCGCGCGCGGGCTCTTCCAGCGGCACATCGCCAGGAACTCGGCGCGGGTGAACCGGCCGCTGCGCTTCACGTGGCGGAGCTCGGCGACGAGCGCGGCCGTCGCGGGCTCCTCGCCGACGACGAGCTCCCGCGCGAGCAGGGCCGCCAGGCTCCGATAGGGCACGCGCCTGAGCCCCATCGCCTCACGCGCGCGCGCCCGAGAGCGCGGCGAGGACGCGCTCGGCGGTCACGGGTTGATCCGTGATCATCGCGTTCCATGGCGCCAGAGCGTCGTTCACGGCGTTGAGGATCGCCGCGGGCGCGCCCGCGGTTCCCCCTTCTCCCGCGCCCTTGTAGCCGCCGGCGAGCCCGGGCGCGGGCGTCTCGAGGTGGTGAACCTCGATCGGCGGCAGGTCGGCGGCGCTCGCCACCGCGTAGTCCATCAGGGTCGCCGTGAGGAGCTGGCCCGCGTCGTCGTAGACGCAGTGCTCCCAGAGCGCGCCGCCGATCCCCTGCGCCACGCCGCCCTGCACCTGGCCGTCGACGAGCGCCGGGTTCACGAGCGTCCCGCAGTCGTCCACCGCGACGTACTTGAGCACTCGGACGCGCCCCGTGTCGCGGTCCACCTCGACCATCGCCAGGTGAGCGCCGTTGGTGAAGGTCCAGGCGCCCGGATTCGTGTAGTGGACCGTCGCCTCGAGGCTCGGCTCGACGCCGCGCAGCTCGTTCGACCGGAAGTGGACGGCCCGGGCGAGGTCGCCGAGCGCGAGGGTCCTGTCGGTGCCGCGCACCGTCGCTCGGCCGTCGCGGAGCTCGACGTCGGCCTCGTGGGTCTCGAGCAGCGCCGCGGCGACGCGCCGCACGCGCTCGCGGAGGGCGCGCGCGGCGAGGAGCGTCGCGCTCCCGCCGATCGGCATGCCGCGGCTCGCCCACGTCCCGCCGCCGTAGGGCACGAACGCGGTGTCGCCGGAGACGACGGCGATCGCCTCGAGCGGCACGCCGAGCTCGTCGGCGACGATCTGGGCGAGCGCCGTACGCGTGCCCTGCCCCTGGTCGGTGAGCCCCGTGAGGACGGTGACGGCGCCCGACGGCTCCACGCGCACCGTCGTCCCCTCCTGTCCCGAGATCGGCGCGCCGCCGATGCCGTAGAACTGCGCGCCCGGGCCGGTCAGCTCGACGAAGCACGCGAGCCCGATGCCGGGGAGGCGCCCCGCCGCGCGCCGCCGCCGCTGCTCGCGCCGCAGCTCGTCGTAGCCCGCCTTCGCGAGGAGCGTCTCGAGCGCCGCCAAGTAGCTCCCGCTGTCGTAGACGTTGCCCGTCGCGGAGGTGTACGGGAACTCGTCGGGGCGCACGAGGTTCCGGCGCCGCACCTCCGCCGGGTCGAGCCCGAGGTCGCGCGCGATCAGCTCGACCATGCTCTCGGTCACGGCCGCGGCGATGGGGTGGCCGACGGCGCGATACTGCGAGGTGATCCCCTTGTTCTGCGCGACGACCCTGAGCGTCGCGTCGTAGTGGCGCAGCCGGTACGGACCCGGCAGGAGGCGCAGGACCTGGCCGCCCTCGACCACGCTCGAGCGCGGGTAGGCGGAGTAGGGGCCGACGGCCGCCGTGATCGCCGCGCGCATGGCGGTGAGCGTCCCGTCGGCCTCGGCCGCCACCTCGATCGCCACCGTCTGCTCGCGCGCGTGGATGTCGGCGAGGAAGGACTCGCGCCGCGTCGCGATCCACTTCACGGGCCGGCCGAGCACCACCGCGAGGGCGCAGGCCGCCATGTCGTCCTGGTAGACGTGGATCTTGATCCCGAAGCTCCCGCCCACGTCGGGCGCGACGACCCGCACGCGCTGCTCGGGCAGGCCGAAGAGGTCGGCGACGATCGCCTGCATCATGTGCGGGACCTGCGAGGAGATCCAGAGGGTGAGCGCGCGCGTCGCGGGCTCGTAGTCGGCGACGAGGCTCCGCGGCTCGAGGGGCACGCCGGTGTGGCGGCCGATCCGGAACGTCCGCCGCCAGACGCGGGGCGCCGCGCCGAGGGCGCGCGCCGCGTCGCCGGCGGCGAGCCGCGTCTCGTAGAGCACGTTGTCGCCGAGCTCTCCGTGGATCAGGGGCGCGCCCGGCGCCAGCGCCGCCTCGGGATCGAGGACGGCGGGGAGCGGGGCGTACTCGACGCGGACCAGCGCCGCGGCGTCGTCCGCGGCGGCGCGCGACTCCGCCGCGACCGCGACGACGGGCTCGCCGACCCAGCGCACGCGCTCGACGGCGAGCGGGAGCATCGCGCCGGTCTTCATCCCCGTGTAGTGGAGGAGCACGCCCCGCCAGGGCTTGCAGAGCCGTCGCGCGTCGGCGCCGGTGAGCACACCGGCCACGCCCGGCGCCCGGCGCGCGCGGCCGACCTCGACGCGCGTGACGCGCGCGTGGGCGTGGGGGCTCCGGACGAAGGCGACGTGGACCATGCGGGGGAGGACCACGTCGTCCACGTAGCGCCCGCGCCCCGTCAGGATCCGCGGATCGTCGGGGCGCTTCGCCCGCGAGCCGACGTGCGGCACGCGCGGGAGTCTAGCAGATCGGCACGCCGGCATTGACACGGATGTGGACGCCCCCTATATTTGCGCCACTCAATTCCAGAAGAGCGGGCGCGCGCGCAACGGGCTCGAGGACGCGGATCGTTCGCGTCGTCGACGATCGGACGGTCGGGGACCGGGCGGATGGAAAGGGGACCGAGGATGCGACATCGCAGGCGCTGGACATCGTGCGCGGTCGTGGGGGCTCTGAGCGTGACCTTGGTGCTCTCGGCGGGCTGGGGGGCGGTGGCCCAGGGCGCCGAGCCCATCAAGATCGGCTTCGGCATGGCGCTCACCGGCGGGCTCGCCGCGAACGGCAAGGCGGCGCTGATCGGAATGCAGCTCTGGGCCGAGGACGTCAACAAGAAGGGCGGGATCCTCGGCCGGCCGGTCGAGCTCGTGTACTACGACGACCAGACGAAGGGCGCGACCGTGCCGGGCATCTACACGAAGCTGCTCGACGTCGACAAGGTGAACTTCGTCGTGTCCGGCTACGGCACGAACCTCATCGCGCCCGCGATGCCGATCGTGATGGAGCGCAAGCTCGTCTTCCCGGCGCTCTTCGGGCTCGCGAACAACGAGAAGCTCAACTACCCGGGCTACTTCCAGATCATGCCGGCCGGGCCGCGACCGGCGCTCGACTGGACCGCGACGTTCTACGAGCTGGCGATCAAGCAGACGCCGAGGCCCCAGACCGTGGCGATCGTCGGCGCCGACGCCGAGTACCCGCACAACGCGATGGCCGGGGCCCGGGAGAACATCAAGCGGCTCGGGTTCAAGCTCGTCTACGACAGCACGTACCCGCCGACCACCGTCGACTTCACGCCGATCGTCCGGTCCATCAAGGCGCTCGACCCCGACATCGTGGCCGTCTACTCCTATCCCCCGGACAGCGCCGGGATGGTCCTCGCGGCGCACGAGGTCGGGCTCCGGCCGAAGATGTTCGGCGCCGGCATGGTCGGCCTCCAGTTCGCCGCGCTCCTGACGAAGCTCGGCCCGAAGCTGAACGGCATCGTCAACTACGACTTCTGGGTCCCGGAGCCGACGCTCAGGTTCCCGGGGATCGAGGAGTTCTTGCAGCGCTACCAGGCGAAGGCAGCGAGCGCAGGGGTCGACCCGCTCGGATACTACCTGCCGCCGTGGGCGTACGCGTACCTGCAGGTGCTCGCCCAGGCGATCGAGGGGACGAAGAGCCTCGACCAGCAGAAGGTCGCGGACTACATCCACAAGACGGAGTTCGACACGATCGTCGGCAAGGTGAGGTTCGGCGCGAACGGCGAGTGGCTGCAGCCCCGCGTGCTCCAGATCCAGTTCCAGGGCATCGAGACGACCGACATCGAGCAGTTCAAGCAGCCCGGCAAGCGCCCGGTGCTGTACCCGGAGAAGTACAAGTCCGGCAACCTGATCTATCCGTACGCGAAGGCGAAGATCCAGTAGGCGCGTCGTGAGTCGCCCGCCGGACGAGCGCGCGCCCGCGGATGCACGGGCCGCGGGCGCGCGCCGCCGGCCCGGCTGCCCGTGCTGAGCCTCGACCTGCTCGCGAACGCCGTCGTCGCCGGGATCCTCCTCGGCGGCTTCTACGCGGCGGTCAGCCTCGGCGTGTCCATCGCCTTCGGGCTGCTCGACATCGTCAACATCGCGCATCCGGTCTTCGTCATGCTCGGCGCGTACGCGGCGTACGTCACGAACACCGCGTTCGGCCTCGACCCCATCGTCGCGGGCGTCGTCTTCACCCCCGTCTTCTACGGGATCGGCGTGGTCGTCTACCGCGTCTACTACGTGAGCTTCGAGAAGAAGGGACAGGAGTCGCTGCGCGGCCTCGTCTTCTTCTTCGGCGTGCTCTTCATCGTCGAGGTCGGTCTGACGCTGAAGTACGGCGTGGACTATCGGCTCGTCGAGGCGGCGTACATCGGCGAGAGCCTGCAGATCGGACCGGTCGGCATCGCGTTCCGCCTCCTCGTGCCGGGCGTCGTCGCCGTGTTGCTCACGCTCGCGCTCTACCTGTACCTGGGGAAGACCTTCGTGGGGCGCGCGATCCAGGCCGTCTCGCAGGACAGCCTCGCGCTCCGGCTGGTCGGCGCCGATCCCGTGAAGGTCAAGCGGGTCGCCTTCGGGCTGGCGATCGCCACGGCGAGCCTCGCCGGCGCGCTGCTCATCATGATCGGGCCCGTCGAGCCCTCGATGAACCGCGAGTACATCGGGCGCGTGTTCGCCGTCGCGGTCCTCGGCGGCATGGGCAGCGTCGGCGGGACCCTCGTGGCGGCGGTGATCCTCGGCGTCGCCGAGAGCCTGACGTCCACGTTCTTCGGCCCGTCGTGGTCGGTCGCGGTCTCGTTCGGCCTGCTGCTGCTCGTGCTGGCGGTCCGGCCGGCGGGATTGTTCGGGAGGTAGCCGGTGCGCGGGCGGACGTTCGGCCTCGTCGTGACCGGCATCGTCGTCGCGGGGGTCTCCTTCATGCGCCTCGGCGCGAACCAGTACTACTACTTCGCCGCCTACGTGATCCTCCAGTACGTCGTGCTCGCGACCGCGTGGAACATCCTCGGCGGCTACACCGGGTATGTGAACTTCGGCACGCCCGCCTTCTTCGCGCTCGGCGCCTACACGTCCGTCGCCCTCATCAAGGGCTTCGCGGCGCCCCTCCCCGTCCTGCTGGCGGCCGGCGCGGCCGTCGCCGGGCTGCTGGGCCTCGGGATCGGCTACCTCACGCTCCGGCTGCGCGGCGTCTTCTTCTCCATCGCGACGCTCGCGCTGGCGGTCGTGCTCCAGACCATGGCCGTCAACTGGGACTACGTCGGCGGCGCGCGGGGGATCTCCGTCGCGCGCCCGGCCCGCGTCCCGTTCTTCGGGAGCTACGTCGAGTTCCTCTTCGCGGTGATGCTGCTCCTCGCCGTCCTCGCGATCGCGGTCGCCTGGTGGATCGAGACGTCCCGGATCGGCCGCGGGCTCGCCGCCATCCGCGACAACGAGGAGGCGGCCGAGTGCATGGGCGTGCCGACGCTCCGGCTGAAGCTCATCGCCACGACGGTGAGCGGCAGCCTGATGGGCATCGCGGGCGCGCCGTTCCCCTACTACGTCACGTTCGTGGAGCCGGGCTCGGCCTTCAACCTCGACTACGCCGTCAACAGCCTCGCGATGCCGATGATCGGCGGCACGACGACGTGGGTCGGGCCCGTCATCGGGGCGATCCTGCTCGGGACCGCGCAGCAGGTGGCAACGGTGACGATCTCCTCCGCACTCAATCTGCTGATCGTCGGGATCATCCTCGTCGCGTTCGTGATCCTCGCCCCGGAGGGGATCCTCGGTCTCGTCCAGCGGCTCAAGGGCGGCGCGCGCGCGTGACGGCCGACGGCTTCCTCGAGGTCGAGAACGTCACGAAGCGCTTCGGCGGCTTCCAGGCGCTCTCCTCCGTCAGCCTGCGCGTGCGGAAGGGCGAGCGCTTCGGGCTCATCGGCCCGAACGGGTCGGGGAAGACGACGCTCATCAACTGCATCTCGGGAACGCTCAGGAACGACGAGGGGACGATCGTCTTCCAGGGACACGACATCACCGCCGTCCCCGCCCATCGGCGGACGCGCCTCGGCATCGCCCGGAGCTTTCAGATCCCGAAGCCGTTCGCGAGCATGTCGGTCCTCGACAACCTGACCATTCCCCTCGAGTACGCCGCGCGCGCGCGCGGCGCGGACGCGGTGGAGCAGGCGCAGGAGATCCTCCGCATGATGGGGCTCGAGGCGAAGGCGCACGCGGCCGCCGCGACGCTGACCCAGATCGAGATGCGCAAGCTCGAGCTCGGGCGCGCGATGGCGGCGAAGCCGAAGCTGCTCGTCGCCGACGAGGCGATGGCCGGGCTGTCGAGCGCGGAGGTGGACGACATCCTCGACATCCTCTTCCGGCTCAACGCGCGCGGCATCACGATCATCATGATCGAGCACATCATGCGCGCCGTCATGCGCTTTTCCGAGCGCATCGCGGTGCTCGACGCCGGCGAGAAGATCGCCGAGGGCGGGCCCGAGGCGATCCTCGCGAACGAGGCGGTCGAGCGGGCGTACCTTGGGCAATAGGCTCGTCGTCCGCGACGTCCAGGCCGGCTACGGCGCGGTGCGCGTGCTCCACGGCGTCTCCATCGAGGTGAACGACGCCGAGACCGTCGTGCTGCTCGGCACGAACGGCAACGGCAAGAGCACGCTCATCAAGTGCGTGCTGGGCATCGTGCGGCCGGACGCCGGCGAGATCTTCTTGGAGACGGACGGGCGGCGCATCGACCTCGTGGGCCGGTCACCCGAGGAGATCGTCAACCTCGGCGTCGCGCTCGTGCCCGAGGGACGGCGGCTCTTCCCGAAGCTCACGGTCGAGGAGAATCTGTTGATCGGCGCGTACCGGCCGGCGGCCCGCCGGCACATCGACCGCAACCTCGCGTTCTGCTTCGAGACGTTCCCGATCCTCCAGAGCCGGCGCAAGCAGCTCGCGGGCAGCATGAGCGGCGGCGAGCAGCAGATGCTCGCGATCGGCCGCGCCCTGATGGCGGCGCCCGCCGTCCTGCTCGTCGACGAGCCGTCGGTCGGCCTGGCCCCGGTGCTCGTCAGCCGCGTCATCGGCAAGATCAAGGAGCTGAAGGACCGCTACCACCTCACGGTGCTCATGGCGGAGCAGAACTTCAACCAGGCCACGAAGATCGCCGATCGCGGCTACATCATCGTCCACGGACGGATCGAGTTCGAGGGGCACAGCACCGCGGAGCTCCGCGAGAACGAGCTCGTCAAGAAGTACTACCTGGGGGTGTAGCCCGCGGCGCTAGCGCCAGGCCTCCGCGGCGTCGAGGGGCTCGAAGCCGAGCACCCGCCGCGCGTGGTCGAGGTCGCGGTAGCTCCACGTGTTGTTCGACACGGCGAAGAAGACGTCGAAGCGCAGCGTGTCCGGCGCCCGCAGGCACGCCTCGAGCATCCGCACGATGTCGCGCTGGCTGCACCAGACCGAGAAGTCGCGCGGCGCGCGCGGCCGGTCCTCCGCGGTGACGTGCCCGATGCGCACGCAGAGGACCGAGAGCCCGTGGGCGTCGGCGTAGTGCCGGCCGAGGGTCTCGCCCCACACCTTGCTCACGCCGTAGAGGCCGGCCGGGCGCACGGGCGTCTCGTGCGTCAGGATCGTCCACGCCCCCGCCTCGTCGTAGCGGCCCGCCGCGAGCGCGCTGTACGGCGGGTCGCGCTCGTACGCGCTCACCGTCGCCCCGCTCGAGGCGTAGACGACGCGGCGGACGCCCGCCCGGCGGGCGGCCTCGAAGACGTTGTAGGTGCCGACGACGTTGGCGCGGAGGATCTCGTCGAAGGGCGCGCTCGAGCCCACGCTCGCCGCCAAGTGCACGACCGCGTCCACGCCCTTGAACGCCGGCTGGATCGCGTCGAGGTCGGCGATGTCGGCCCGATGGCACGGGACGCCCTCGACGGCGCGGCGGTTGAGCGCGCGCAGCTCGAACCGGTCGGCGAGGTGCCGGCGCAGCGCGCCGCCGATGAGCCCGCTCATCCCCGTCACGAGCACGGCCGGCCGGCTCATCGGCGGCCCGGCGCTAGCCGATCGCCGTGTGGACGAGGTTCGAGACGAGCTCGAGCCGCTGCGCGTGCCAGGGGTCGGGCAGGCGGCTGTTCGTGAGGTACGCGAACGACACGCCCGAGTCGGGATCGCCCCAGCAGTACGAGGACCCGACACCGCCGTGGCCGAAGACGCGCGGCGCCGCGAGCGAGCCGAGGCCCCGGATCGTGTCCGTCGTGCCGCGCGTGTGCGGGCCGAGGCCGCGGTGCATCGGCATGCCCATGTAGCCGTCCACGCGGTCGCCGGTGAAGTTGCGCGTCACGTAGGCCACCGTCCGCGGCGACAGGAGGCGCACGCCGCCGAGCGTTCCGCCGTGGACCAGCATCTGGTAGAAAGCCGCCAGCGCCCGCGCGGTGCCGTAGCCGCCGCCGCCCGGCGTGCCGGCGCGGCGGAACTCGGCGTTGTTCTCGTCGGCGCGCTTGACCTGGCGCCGGCCGTCCGGCGCGGGCTCGTGCATGTCGGCGGCGCGGCCGTGCTCCCGGTCGGGGAGCCCGACGTAGAGCTCGCCGCCGAGGCCGAGCGGCCCCAGCACCTGATCGCGGATGAAGAGGCGATAGTCGGTCTTCGTCATCGCCTCGATGAGCGCCGCGGCCGTCCAGTGGGCGGCGCGGCCGTGGTAGTGGACGCGCGAGCCGGGCGTCCACTCGAGCGTGAAGCCGCACACCGTCCGGCGCAGGAGGTCGTGGTCCTCCCACGCCGCCTTCGGCACGTCGGCGTTCGGGAAGCCGGCCTGGTGCGTGAGGAGCTGGATCAGCGTGATCTCGCCCTTGCCGTTGGCCTCGAAGCCCGGCAGGTGGTCGGCGACCTTGTCGGTGAACGCGAGCGCGCCCCGCTCGGCGAGGATCCAGACGGCGCACGCCGTCAGCACCTTCGTGTTCGAGTAGAGGAGCCAGAGCGTGTCGTCGCGCGCGGCCACGCGCTCCGGGTCGAGCCGCGCGTCGCCGAGCGTCCAGACGAACGCGAGCTTGCCGTGCCGCGCGAGGGCCAGTTGGGCCGCCGGGTAGCGCCCGTCGGCGACGTGGCGCGTGACGAGCTCGTGCAGGCGGTCGAGCTGCCTCCCATCGAGACCGAGCGTGTCGGGCGAGGCGGAGTCGAGCGGGAATTTCATGGTCAGGTCTCCAGCTCCCGGTTCAGGCCGAAGTCGTCGGGCACCGGGGGGCCCCAGCGGTAGAGCGCGTCCTCCGCGGGGAAGTCGCGCGGCTCCCACGCGCACTGCTCGGGGATGTAGTCGAGGTCGTGGAAGTACTCGGCGAAGCTCCCCCACGGATCCCGCACGTAGTAGAAGAAGTTCGAGCCGATGACGTGGCGGCCGAGCCCCCAGCCCGGCGGCCGGCCGGCGTCGAGCATGCGCTGGGCGCCGAGCGCGATCTCGTCCACGCCGCCCACCTCGAACGAGCCGTGGTGGAACCCGGGCCCCGTCGAGGCGAGGAGCGCCAGGTTGTGGTGGTCGGTCGTGCAGCGCAGGAACGCGATGATCGTCTGGGAGCGGTCCGAGAGCTTCATCCCGAGGACGCGCGTGTAGAAGTCGAGCTGGCGGTCGAGATCGCCCGAGAAGAGCAGCACGTGGCCCAGCCGGCGCGGCGCGGCGCCCCGCCCCGCCTCGGGACAGCCGCGCCGGGCCTCGCGCGCGACGTGGCCGGGGCTGTTGAGCTCGAGCGGCGGGTCGGCGGGCGGCAGCACGCGGCCCTCGTTCTTCACGGTGACGAGGTTCCCGTCGGGATCGCGCAGCCAGAAGCCACCGTCCGGCGCGCCGCGCGGCGGGTCCACCTCGCTCACGCCGGCCCGCTTCACCGATTCGCGCGTCGCCTCGTATTCGTCGCCGGGCGCGCCGAACGCGAGATGGTGCAGGCGCTTCTTCGGCCCGCCGTAGAGGAGCACCGACTCGCGGCGGAGCGGCGCCGGGCGCAGCCGGACCGCGTCGCCACGGCCCGACGCGTTCACCAGCCCGAAGGCCGTGTAGAACTTCTCCCCCGCCCCCTGGTCGGGCACCTCGAGCGCGTAGTGGAGCAGCGCCTTCACCGCCATCCGTCTTCCCTCCCCGCCGTGACGCCTGGCGCGGACTCTACCACGGCGCGGGCCGGCGTGCGATTGACACCCGCCGGGACGGCTCCTATGATCGGCGCCACCAAGGAGGACGCCATGGCGCTGAAAGTGCTCGAGCTCCACCACCACGGCATCCGCGTCGGCTCGACCGAGGCCGAGGCCGACAAGGCGCTCGCGTTCTACCGCGACGTCCTCGGGCTGTCTCCCGATCCCGGGCGGCCGGTCATCCCGACGATCCCGGGCTACTGGATGGACGTCGGCGGCAAGGCGCAGATCCACCTGATGGGCGTGAACGGCCAGTCGAAGTTCGCCAAGGGCCCGGGCAAGGATCCCTCGCTGCCGCACGTCGCGCTCGCCGTGCCCGACATCCAGGAGGCGCGCCGCGAGCTCGACCGCCTCCGCGTGGAGTACTGGGTGACCGAGGGCGTCGTCGGCCCGCAGTCCCTGCAGATCTTCATGCACGACCCGGCCGGCAACATGATCGAGCTCCACGCGGCCGGCACCTGCCGGTGCGACAGCAGCAAGCGCGGCGGCGCGGCCGTGAAGATGAGCTAGCCGTGGCGCTCACGCCCGAGCAGCGGCTCGTCGTCGAGCGGGTCGCCCGGCTCACGCGCGAGCGCATCGCGCCGCGCGCGGCGCGGTACGACGTCGAGGCGCAGAACCCGCTCGAGAGCTGGCGCGACCTCTGGAGCGAGGGCTTTCTCGCGGCCGCGATCCCGCGCGCGTACGGCGGCCTCGGGCTGGACATGCCGACCTACGCCGCCGCCATCCGCACGCTCGCCCAGGGCTGCGCGAACACGGCGATGACGCTCCACATGCACTCGACCGTCATGCGGTTCATCGACGCGCTCGGGACCGAGGCGCAGAAGCGGCGCTGGTTCGACGAGGTGGTCCGCTTCGGCAAGCTCTTCGGGAGCTGGGGCAGCGAGCCCGCGGTGAGCCTCTCGCGGACGTTCCTCATGGAGACCGCGATCCGGCGCGTGGACGGCGACGGCTGGCAGATCGACGGCGTGAAGCACTTCTGCACGATGGCGCACGGCGCGGCGTACTACATGGTCTGGTGCGCGCTCGACGGCGAGGCCGACATGGGCAAGGCGGTGCTCCAGGCGCTGGTCCCCGCCGAGACGCCGGGCCTCGCGAGCGACGGCCGCTGGGACACGCTCGGGATGCGCGCGACCTTCAGCCCGTCGGTGACCTTCACGAAAGCGCGCGTTCCCGAGGACGCGACGCTCGGCCGGCCGGGCTCGGCCATCCAGGTCGGCGTCGTCGAGGTCTTCGGGCTCGGCTACGCCGCGATCTACATCGGTGTCGCCGAGGCCGCGCTCGCGTTCGCCGTGGACTACGCGAAGAAGCGTGTCGTGCGGCCCGACAACGCCGCGGTCGCGCAGGACCCGACCGTCCAGCGCCACGTCGGCGAGCTCGACGCGCGCCTGCACGCCGCGCGCCTCGTGCTGGAGGACTCGGCCGCGCGCTGGGGCGAGGCCGACATGGTCGAGCGCGGGCTGCTCGCCAACCGCGCCAAGTTCGTCGCGACGGAGGTCGCGCTCGAGGTCACCTCGCGCGTCGTCCAGGTGGTCGGCGGCCGCGGCGCCTACCGGGAGTTCCCCGCCGAGCGCGCCTTCCGCGACGTCCGCACGGCGACGCTCATGCCGCCCACGGTGGACCGGATGCTCGAGGCGATCGGCAAGAGCGCGCTCGGCATCCAGGAGGGCATGTTCCGCATCAGCGGGGGACCGCAGGGCGCGTAGCGCCTGCGCGCCGGGAGACCACGCGTGTTCCCGCTCCCGCCGCTGACCGACGAGCAGCGCTCGATCATCGACCGCGCGGCCGCGCTCGCGCGCGAGCGGTTCGCGCCGCGCGCGGCGACGTACGACGCCGAGGCGTCGTTCCCCTACGAGAACTTCGCCGACCTCCGGGCGGCGGGGCTCCTCGCGCTCACCGTGCCCAAGGAGTACGGGGGCGTCGGCGCCGACCCGATCGCGTACGCGCACGCGCTCCGCGAGATCGCGAAGGGCTGCTCGGCCACGGGCCTCACCTTCAACATGCACTCGACGGTCACGACGTTCGTCGCGGCGCTCGGCACGGAGGCCCAGAAGCGGCGGTACTTCGCCGAGGTCGTCGAGCGCGGCCGGCTCATCGCCTCGATCACGAGCGAGCCCGAGCAGAGCTTCCGCGACAAGTTCGTCTTCAACACCGTCTTCCGCAAGGTTCCGGGCGGCTACCACGTCGCCGGCGTCAAGCAGTTCTGCTCGCTGGGCGACGCGGCCGACTACTACTTCGTCACCGGGATCGTCGAGGGCGCGACGACGGCGAAGGACGGCGTGATCTCGGCGCTGATCCCGCGCGACGCCGCGGGTGTGAAGATCGAGGGCCTCTGGAACGCCACGGGCATGCGGGGCACGATCAGCCACACGATCCGCTACGACTCCACGGTGGGCGCCGAGAGCGTCATCGGCACACCCGGCTCGCTCCTCGGCATCGACCTCTCGGGCTTCGCGCTCGGCTACGCGGGCGTCTACCTGGGCATCGGCGAGGCGGCGTTCGAGTTCATGGTGGAGTACGCGAAGACGCGGACGCTCAAGCCCTCGACCGAGCCGCTGGCGCACCACCCGCTCGTCCAGCGCACCGTCGCCGAGACCGGCACCGCGATCCGCGCCGCGCGCCTGCTCCTGCACGACGCCGCGCGCGTGCGGATGACCGGCGACAAGGAAGCGACGATGCTCGCCGTCAACCAGGCGAAGACCTACTGCACCGACGTCGGCCTGCTGGCGACCGAGAAAGCGCTCCGCCTGGCCGGCGGGCGGGGCATCCTGAAGGAGCTGCCGCTCGAGCGCTGGCACCGCGACGCCCTCGCCGGGCCGGTCATGCCGCCCGCCAACGACCGCTGTCTCGAGACGGCGGGCAAGCTCCTCTGCGGCCTCCGGGCCGCGACGCTCGAGTTCCAGTAGGACGCGGCGCTCGGGCGGCGGGCCCGGGGCCTCCTCTCGGTCAGATCCGGATCAGGCCCGCGCACCGGCGCGAGCCGCAGCGGCAGCGAAAGCGCACGATGGGTCGGTAGCGCGGGTCGCCGTGCCCGATGACCGTCCGGTAGTCGCACGTGACCTCCTCGCCCTTCCGGATCCGGCGCAGGGCCATCAACGAGAGCGCGTACCAGCCGCGGCCATCGCCGGCGTTGGGCGCGCACGAGTGATTGACCCAGTAGCCCAGCGCGATCTTCCGCCCCCGCGGCGGCGCCAGGTAGAACCCGTGCTCGAGGTGGAAGCAGAATCGCTGGAACGACCGCGGGAGCGCCTTGACCCGGTGATAGGGCAGCACGCGACCGCCCGACACGATGAGCAGCTCGCCCTTGCGGATCGCGCGCCGCGCGAAGACGCCCACCTCGCGGTGGTTCACCCGGCGCAGCTCGAGCTTCACGCTCTGGTAGGAGTCGCTCACGAAGGGCACGGGCGACTCGCGGCCCTATGCCCGGGGCGGCGTCTGCCCCGCCCACTCCTCCCACCGGTCACGGCGGGGGAAGTGGAAGGCGAAGAGGCCGAGTGCGAAGGCGAGGAACAGGTAAAAGTCGGCGGAGCTACCGGAGACGAGGAAGAGCACCAGGCCGAACACGCCGACCGACTCGCAGAGCGCGAAGGTCACGATCGACGCGGTCTGGAGCCGCTCGCCGGGCCCGGGGCCGCCCGACCGCGGCGCCAGGAGCGCGCCGCGCAGGACGCGGATCAGCCCGGCGTCGGCGAGCGCCAGGGCGAGAAAGATCCAGCGCAGCATCTCCCACCACGGGACCTGGACGAACCCCCGGAACGGCGCGGACTGCCGCTTGATCAGCTCGACGAGTCCCGCGTAGATCAGGAGTGAGAGGATCATCGCGATCGCGATGATCCGGGTCGCGCGGAATTGCTGGTCGAAGGCGACCATCGCGGACCTTAACGGTACGGCAACGCCACGCGCAATTCAATCGCGCGCGTTCCCGCGCGACGCCTCGGCGGCGCGCGCGGCGAGCCACGCCTCGACGCCCGCACGGAGCGCCGCGCGCTCACCCGCGCCGAGGCCGGCGGGGTCGAAGCGGTACCGGTAGTGGAGCGCGAGGATCCCGGGCAGCGCCGGCGCGTCGGGCACGGGCGCGTCGGCTTCGCGCAGGCGCCGGAGCCACGCCGAGGCGGGCTCGGACGGCCGCCGCCCGAGGCCGCCGCGCGCGAGCTCGCGCTCGATCAGGTAAAACTCCGAGTCCTCCCCGGGCCGCGGCGCCCGCGGCGGCGCCGGGGCCGCCGCGGTCCGTCCGCCGACGCGCCGCCGCCGCCAGAGCCGCCACGCGAGCAGGAGGGCCAGCGGCACGAGGAGCCAGCCGAGCCAGCCGGCGATGCCGCCCTCGCTCTCGCCGTAGCGCCAGCGCGCGAACAGGTATTCCGCCAGCGCCCAGAGGTCGGTCGCCGACTCGAGCACGGGTGAGCCGGCTTCCTCGATCACCCATACGGGTGGGGTCGTGTCGAGGTCGCGCCAGGCGCCGTCCACCCACGCGAGCGTCCACGAGTGCGCGTGCCGCGCGCGCACGACCCAGGTCCGCTCGAGCCCGCTCCACTCCTGCACCGAATAGCCGGTCGCGTAGCGCGTCGGCACGCCCGCCGCGCGCAGGAGCAGCACGGTGGCGGTCGCGAAGTACTCGCAGTGGCCGGCGCGCGTGCGGAGCAGGAAGTCGTCGAGCGGGGCGACGCCGGCGGGCCGGCCGCGCTGGTAGGTCGAGTAGCGGAAGTTCGCGCCGAAGAACCGGGCGACGGCGGTCAGGCGCTCGGCCGGCGTCTTCGACACCAGGTCGAGCCCCGCGGCGATGCCGGCGAGGACCTTCGCCTGATGCCGCGGGACGGCCGTCTCCGCCGCGCCCGGGGGGCCGTCGAGGACGCTCGCCCCGCCGAAGCGCGCGAGGTAGTGCACGAGCCCGAGCCCCTCCTCGACGCGGACCGCGCCGAGCGGGTTCCGGCTGACGCCGACGGCGGCGAGCCTCCCGACCTCGAACGCGCCGTTCGGGAGCGCCAACACGCCCCGGCCGCGCGGCAGGTAGGCGGCGACGCCGACGCCCGCCGCCGGGCCGGGCGCGCCGCCGAACTTCCACGTCTCGCCGTCCGCCTCGGCCTGGACGGGCGCGAACGCCGCGCCCGTCGCGAACCATACCGGCGAGTTGAAGACGTTGTAGCTCGCCTCGCGCAGGAGGAGCGGCATCCGCACGCCCGGGCCCGGCTCGACGCGCAGGAGGATCCGGTCGGAGAGCTTCAGCTCGCCGAGCCGGCCGAGGGCGGTCGTGCTCCGGAAGGGATCGGCGTCGCGCCGCCTGACGAGGTTGAAGATGTAGTCGAACGCGGCCTGCTCGAGCTTCTCCTGCGCCCCGTGGAGTGCCGCCTGCCCGCCCCAGCCGAGCGCCATCACCGCGGCGAGGAGCGCCGCCCACACGGCGGGGTGGAAGCGCCGCGAGCGCTCGACCCAGAGCGCCCACGCCGCGAGCGCGCAGAGCGCCGTGTAGAAGACGGGCGTCCGCGCGTTGGCCGCGCTCGCCGAGAGCACGCAGAGCACGACGTACGGATAGGCGAGGTCGAGCGCGCCCGGCGCCGTCCCGGTGCGCGCGGCCTTGCGGCGGAGCGCCCAGAAGAACGCGCTGGCCGGCACGCGGCCCGCGGTCGAGTACGCCTGGCAGACGACCAGCAGCGCGACGAGGAGCGGCATCCGCTCGAAGAGCAGCGTGACCGCGCGCGGCCCCCCGACGGCGCGGAGCACGCCCGAGGCCCCGAAGAGGTACACGGCGTTGCCCGCGAGCAGGAGCGCGCACAGGTCGGAGACGCGGTTGAAGTCCGACCCCGCGAGGTCGAGCCGCCACCGGAGCACGCGCGACGCCTCGAGGACCGTCGCGACGAACAGCGCGGGCAGGAGGAGCCCGGTCTCCCAGCCCCAGAAGAGCACGGCGGCGCCGACGAGGAGCGGGGGCGTGCTCACAATCGGGCGAGCCCCTCGGCGAGGCGGCCGGCCTCGAGCCGGTGGACCTCGCCCGGCGCCTCGAGCGCCGGCGCGCCGGGCTCGACGACGACGAACGCGCGCACCGGCGTGCCGAGCGCGCGCAGCTGGTGGACGAACTGCCTGCGCGATTCGTCCCAGTCAAGGAGCACCGCCACGCACGCGCTCAGCGCGTCGTGGCGCTCGAGCACGGCGTGGTGGAGCGCGCGGAACGGCCGGTCGCGGCAGACGCGGACGCCCGCCAGGACCTCGAGCATCCGGTCGGTGTGGCCGAGGCCGCGTCCCGCCGTGAAGCAGTAGGTCTCGGCCCCGACGAAGAGCAGGTCGAGCAGCGACTCTCCCGTCTGGAGCGCGCAGACGAGGGACGCCGCGAGCGACACCGCGTCCTCGAAGCGCTCGCTCCCGTCCTCGGCGCCGAACGTGTCCAGCACGAGGGCGTGCCGCACGAAGAACTCGTCCTGGTACTCGCGCACGACGGGCTTGCCGAGGCGCGCGAGGCTCTTCCAGTGGACGCGCCGGAGCGGGTCGCCCGGCCGGTAGTCGCGCAGGGCCATGAACTCCTCGGAGTCGCCGACGGACTGGGCGAGCGCGACGCCGCCGGGCTGGTACTTGCGAGTCCCGGGCAGCGCCAGGTCCGGCAGCGCGTAGCGCTTCGGCAGGACCAGCAGCGACTGCGGCAGCGGCAGCGTCCGGAGGGCGTTCACGAGCCCGAACGGATCCGGCCGCGCGAGGGTCAGGCCGGTGAACTCGAGCCGCCCGCGCCGCCGCGCGGTGAACTCGATCCTCACCTCGCCCGCGTCGCCGGGCGGCAGCGGCGGCAGGGGCCGCGCGTCGATGCGGGCGAGCTGGTTCCGCCGGACGAGCCAGTCCCAGCGCGGATAGCCGACCTTCCGGTCGAACCAGTTGCGTCGCTCCTCGCCGGGCTCGCGCGCGGTCACGAACTCCTCGAACGAGGGCCGCGGGTCGGCCGTGTCCTCGAGGAGCACGAGGCCCCGCTCGGGCCGTCCCCCGCCGTTCGCGAGCACCACGCGGTATGCGGCGGGCTCGCCCGCGGTCACGAACCGCGGAAGCACGCGCCGCGCGGAGAGGCGCGGCCGGAAACCGAAGCGCCAGGCGAAGGCGAGGACGAGCAGCGCGAGGACGAAGGTGAAGGCCTGGTAGGCCAGGGTGCGGTTGGTATCGAAGCCCATGAGCCCGGCGGCGCCCAGCGCGCCGAGCGCGAGCTTGCCCGCGCCCGTGAGGCGGCGCTCGAGGCGATACTGCAGCGACGCCGTCGAGCGGAACAGGCGATACGTGAAACGCTTCAAGCCGGCACGGGCACCTTCTTCACGATCTCCTCCACGAGCCCCTGCACGGTCACGCCGGAGAAGCGCGCCTGCGGGTCCACGACGAGCCGGTGGGCGACGACCGGCACCGCGAGCTCCTGGACGTGCTCGGGCAGGACGAACGCGCCGCCGTCGAGGAGCGCCAGCGCCTGGGCCGCCTTGATGAGCGCGAGCGAGGCGCGCGGGCTCGCGCCGAGCTGGACGCCCGGCGCCGCGCGCGTCCCGCGCACGATGTCCACGGCGTAGCGCTTGAGCTCGTCGCTCGCGCGCACCTCCCTGACGCGGCGCCGGAGCTCCAGCACGTCCGCCATCGAGACGACGGGCCCGAGCGCGTCGATCGGGTGGCGCTGTTCCTGCGCGGCGACGATCGCCACCTCCTCCTCGGGCGCCACGTACCCGAGCGCGAACTCCAGCGCGAAGCGGTCCATCTGCGCCTCGGGCAGCGGGTACGTGCCCCGGAACTCGACCGGGTTCTGCGTGGCGATGACGAAGAAAAGCTCCGCGAGCGGATACGACCGGCCCTCGATCGACACCTGCCCCTCGCCCATCGCCTCCAGGAGCGCCGACTGGGTGCGCGGCGAGGCGCGGTTGATCTCGTCGGCCAGCAGGATGTTCGTGAAGACCGGGCCCTCGTGGAAGCGGAAGACCTGATCGCGCTGATCGTACACGGACACGCCGAGGATGTCCGAGGGCAGGAGATCGGGCGTGAACTGGATCCGCTTGAACTCGGCGCCGATCGAGCGCGCCAGGGCCTTGGCGAGCGTCGTCTTGCCGGTGCCCGGGTAGTCCTCGAGGAGCACGTGGCCGCCGCTCGCGAACGCGGCGAGGAGCCGGCGGATCGCGGCCGCCTGCCCCTTCATGACGGTCTCGATGTTCGCCGCGAGCTTCCGGAAGGTGTCCTGGGAGCCCACCCGTCAATTGTAGGGCATAATCGTCGGCCGTGGCCGCCGAGACGTCGTGCGCCGCGTGCGGCGCGCCGCTCGCGGGGCGGAGCGCCTTCCAGTTCCAGGCCCCCGGCGGCGCGGCCGTCATGTGCGCGCGCTGCGCGCTCCGCCACCCTCCGATGCTCCGGCGCTCGCTCGGGATCGCGGCGATCGTGGGCACGCTCCTCCTGGCGATCAACCAGGGCGACCTCCTGCTGCACGGCGCATGGCCGCCGGCGCTCGCCTGGAAGGTGCCCCTGACCTACCTCGTGCCCTTCGTCGTGGCGACCTGGGGGGCGCTCGTGAACGGCCGCGTGCCGCGCTGACCGGGCTCAGGCGCGCTTCAGCTCGATCTCGACGAAGACGAACTCGAAGGCGTTCGCGTTCCGGACGTCGTGCTCGACGCCGGCGGCCCGGGCGTACGCGCGGCCGGCGCGGAGCTCCGCCACGCTCGCGCCCTCGCGCGCGGTGATCTCGAGCCGGCCCGTCGTGAGCGGCACGACCACGTACGCGTACTCGTGCCGGTGCCAGCCGGTGGCGGCGCCGGGCGCGAAGCGCCACTCGGTGACGCGGACGCTCGCGTCGTCGATCTGGACGGTGGGCACGGCGCGCGCGACGCTCGCCGACATGCGGTCGCCTCCTCCGACGGTGAGGTAGTATCACACACCATGAGCCGCCCTCCCGCGCCCACCGTCGGCGTCATCGGGCTCGGCTACGGCCGCGCCCACATTCCAGCGTTCCAGGCGGCCGGCTGCCGCGTCGTCGCCGTCTGCCAGCGCGACCAGGCGGCCGCCAAGGCCGTCGCCGAGCGCTACGGCGTGCCCGGCGTGTTCGAGCGCTGGGAGGACATGCTCGAGCGCGCCGCGCCAGAGATCGTCGTGATCGCGACGCCGCCCCACCTGCACCACGCGATCGCGCTCGCCGCCTTCGCCCGCGGCGCGCACGTCGTGTGCGAGAAGCCGCTCGCGATGACCGCCACCGAGGCGCGCGCCATGGTCGACGCGGCGGGGCGCGCGCGGCGCGTGGCGATGACGGGCTTCAACTGGCGCTTCACGCCCGCGATGCAGGAGCTCCACTCGCGCGTGCGCGAGGGCGCGCTCGGCCGGCCGCTCCACCTGGCGCTCCGCTGGCTCGGCGCGCGCTGGGCCGACGAGGGCGCGGCGGCCACGTGGCGGATGGACCGCGCGCAGGCGGGCCACGGCGCGATGGGCGACATGGGCGTGCACATGATCGATCTCGTGCGCTGGAGCTTCGGCGAGTTCCGGCGCGTCACGGCCCATGCCGGCATCGCCTACCCGTCGCGCTCGGCGCCCGGCGTCGGCCGACCGCCCGACGCCGAGGATTACTGCACGGTGCTGGCCGAGCTCGTCTCGGGCGCGCAGGTCACGCTCACCGCGAGCCGCGCCGCCCACGGCGCGAACGAGCACACGCTCGAGGCGTACGGGACGCGCGGCGGCGTGCGCTATCGGCTCACGCGCGAGAGGCCGCGCTGGTACGAGGGCGAGCTCGGCGTCGCGGCGAGCGGGAAGAGCTTCGAGCCGGTGGCGCCGCGCGTGGCGGCGCCGGCCGGGGCCGGCGAGGGCGATCCGATGGAGGTCATCGGGAAGGTCACGATCGCGCCGCTCGTCGGGGAGCTCCTCCGCGCGATCGGGTCGGGCGCGCCGGCGTCGCCCTCGCTCGCCGACGGCCTCGCCGCGCAGGCGGTGCTCGACGCCGTCCTCGCCTCGCTCGCGCGCGGCGGCTGGGTGGACGTCGCGTAGCCGGCGCGCCGGCTACTCGATCTGGACGAGCGGCACGCGCACCTCGCGCCGCGCATTGCCGCGCGCGACGGTGAGCGTGACCGTCTTGCCGACGCCGACGGCCTCGATGGCGTCGCGCAGGTCATCCTCGGTCTTCACGGGCTTGCCGTCCACCGCGACGATCCGGTCGCGCACGACGTACCCCCGGTTCGTGGGCTCGAGACCCTCGAGCCCGGCGCGGCCGGCCGGCCCGTCCGGCGTGACCTCGGCGATCACCACGCCCTCGATCCCGAGCCGCTCGACCAGGTGGCCGGGCACCAGCATCACGCCGATGCCCGGCTGGACCGCGCGGCCGCGCGCGATGAGCTGCGGCACGAGGCGGGGAGCGGCCCCCCCGAGTTGCCGGGGTTGATCGCCGCGTCGGTCTGGATGACGTCGCGGATGCGCCGGCCGGTGGGCGAGCGGAGCTCACGGCCGAGCGCGCTGACCACGCCGACCGTGAGCGAGTGGTCGAGCCCGAACGGGTTCCCCACGGCGAGCACGCGCTGGCCCACGAGGAGGCTCCGCGAGGTCCCAAGCGTGAGCGGCACGAGCTTGTCGGCGGGCGCTTTGATGTTGAGGACCGCCAGATCCTTCTCGGGCGCGACACCCACGATCGTCGCGTCCCATTCCGACTGGTCGGCGAGCGTCACCGAGAACGCGTTGCCGTCCTGGATCACGTGGAAGTTGGTCACGACGTGGCCCTGACGGTCCCAGACGAAGCCGCTGCCCGTGCCCTTTGGGATCTGCTGGACGTCCATCGTGAAGAGGTCGCGCCGGACGGCGCTCTTCGTGATGAAGACGACGGAGCTCGAGGCGCGGCGGAAGACCTCGATGTTGCGCCGCTCCTCCGGGGTCAGGCCTTCGGGCAGGGGCGGGAGCGTCGCCGGGGGCCTGACGGCGGGCGCGCCCTTGGCGTCCTTCGGCGCCGGCGCGGGGGCCTGGGCGGGCGCCCGCCCGGCGGTGAGCCCGGCCGCGAGCACCACGCCGAGGGCCGTGACCAGGAGCCGACGCCGCGTCATCGCCATCCCTCCGTGACCGAGCATGCTACAGGCCCAGGAGCCAGCCGGCAACGCCGCCCGCGAGCACGACCGCCGGCGGCGGAACCCGCTCGGCCGTAAGGGCGAGCGTCGCGACGGCCGCCAGCGCGGCGGTCGCCGCGTCGTGCACGCCGCCGCGCGCCAGCGTGTAGACGCCGGCGGCCATGAGGCCGAGGCCCACGGGCGCGAGCCCCTGCTCGGCGGCGAGCGCCCACGGGTGCGTGCGCAGGCGCTCCCACCGCCGCGCGATGAACGCGGTGAGCGACGACGTCGGCAGGAACATCGCGAGCCCCGCGACGCACGCCCCCGGCACGCCGTACGCGCGGTAGCCGACGAACACGACGACGAGCATCGTGGGGCCGGGCGTGAGCTGGGACAGCGTGTAGCCGTCCACGAACTCGCGCGCCGTCACCCACTCGTGCCGCGTCACGACCTGGCGCTGCAGCTCGGGCACCACCCCGAGGCCGCCGCCGACGCAGAGGACGCTGAGCCAGAGGAAGGTCCAGGCGAGCGTCGCGAGGCCGCGCATCAGGCGCGCCGCGGGCGGTGCCACCAGAGCGAGACCGGCAGCACGAGCGCGAGGGCGAGGGGCGTGAAGACGTGGAACGGGCCCACGAGGAGGAAGGTGACCGCCGCCACGGCGACTCCCGCGCGGCCGCGGATCGACGCGCGCACGAGCCGCGCCGTCGCCACGAGGACGAGGCCGACGACGGTCGCCGCCATGCCGTGCATGACGTGCGTCGTCGCGGGCGCGAAGCCACCACGGAAGTAGAGGATGGTGAGGGCGAAGAGGATGACCGCGCCGGGCGCGACGATCGCGAGGAGCGCCCCCGCGCCGCCCGCCCAGCCGGCGAGCCGGCAGCCGAGCGCCACCGCGAGGTTGGCGAAGTTCGGGCCCGGCAGGAGCTGGCTCAGCGTGAGGTCCTGCAGGAACTCCTCGTGCCTGAGCCAGCGGCGGCGCATCACCACCGCGTCGTGGAAATAGGCGCTCCGCCCGCCGCCGAGGCTCGTGAGCCCCGTCCACGTGAACACCCGGATGAGGCGCGACACCGGGATCCGGTTCATCTCGCCCGCCCCAGGCTACACCACGCGCGGCGAGAGTGCGGCGAGCGCCGCACCGGCCGCCGCGGCGAAGAGGACGACGAGCCACGGCGGCCACTTCCAGAACGCGAGGAGCCCGAACGCCGCGAGCGCCAGCGCGACGTCGGCGGGCCCCGCGATTGCGCTCGTCCACACCGGCCGGTAGAGCGCCGCGAGCAGGAGACCCACGACCGCGGCGTTGATCCCCGCGAGCGCCCCCTGGAAGCCGGCGCGCCGCCGGAGCGCGTTCCAGAACGGCAGGGCGCCCACGACGAGGAGGAACGCCGGCAGGAAGATCGCGACGAGCGCCCACGCCGCGCCCGCGACGCCGTTCGGCGGCGCCGCGCGCACGGCGCCGAGGTAGGCGGCGAACGTGAAGAGCGGGCCGGGCACGGCCTGCGCCGCGCCGTAGCCGGCGACGAACTCGGAGTTCGACACCCAGCCCGGAGGGACCACCTCGGCCTGGAGCAGCGGGAGCACCACGTGGCCGCCGCTGAACACGAGCGAGCCCACGCGGAAGAAGCTGTCGAAGACCTCGAGCGCCG
>Ga0209648_10000629_pt1 | contig 27253 bp, 23 predicted proteins | sample GraSoi2013_115cm_FD_185830 | JGI IMG/M metagenome (GOLD analysis project Ga0209648, IMG submission 185830) | Grasslands soil microbial communities from the Angelo Coastal Reserve, California, USA - Sample 9_17_2013_115cm (SPAdes) (version 2) | ecosystem: Environmental > Terrestrial > Soil >...
AAATGGTCGAGGCGCTCTCTTATCACATGCGCGACCAGCGCGCCACGCTCCGCCTGAATGAAGAAGTCGAAAGCGTCGAGGAACTGCCGGACGGAAAAGTGGCCGCGAGTCTTGTGAGCAAGAAACGCATCATTGCGGACGCTTTGCTCTACGCCGTTGGGCGATCCGGAAACGTGGATGCGTTGAATCTGCCAGCGGCTGGAGTCGAATGCGACGAGCGGGGGCGCATCAAAGTGGACGCCAATTACCAGACAGCGCAGCCGCACATTTATGCAGTCGGCGACGTGATCGGATTCCCCAGCCTGGCGTCGGTGTCGATGGAGCAGGGGAGAATCGCCGCGGGGCGGGCCTTCCACCTGGACGTGCACACCGATCCCGCCGGTTATCCCTATGGGATCTACACAATTCCGCAGATTTCTTTCATAGGGAAGACCGAAGAACAGCTTACTGATGCCGATGTTCCTTACGAAGTTGGCGTTGCATACTATCGCGAGATTGCCCGGGGGCAAATCACCGGCCACACGGATGGCCGGCTCAAACTGCTCTTTCATCGCGAGACGCTGGAGCTTCTTGGTGTCCACATCTTTGGCGAGGATGCAGCCGAGCTCCTGCACATCGGCCAGGCGGTATTCCTCCTCAAAGGCAAGATCACGTATTTCGTGAACACGGTGTTTAATTATCCGACGCTGGCCGAGTGCTACAAAGCCGCGGCCTTCAATGGTTTAAACCGCCTCGTCTGATTGCACATCCGCCTCGCGCTGATCCGCTAAAGGTAACGGGTCAATTGCGCCGCAGTTCCTCGCGCGCAGCAAAGACGCAGACCTCTGCTCACGGCGCAATTACCGCATACCGCGACCAGAAATGTGCACCGCTGGGCCTCCGGGTTTGCCGTTTACCCATGAGGAACGCGGCTGCCGATACTGAGTACAAGGCAGCATTCAACAAGATACAATCACTCACGTAGCTCCTCTCCGTCTTCGTTCTCGAAGACGCCATTTACAATCGATCCCCCTTCCTTGGCTATGAAGATTCAGCATATCAGCGCGAGGTTAGGGATTGCATTCAGCTTGCTGATCGCTCTCCTAATCACCGTAAGCTGGCTAGGATTGCACTAGATGGCAAGCATCAACAGTGACCTCAAAGAGATCGTAGGCAAGCGCTGGGCTAAGGTGCAATTAGCCCGAGAAGCCCTCTACTATTCCAATCTGAATAATCGCATTACGATGGAAATCTTCTTTTTGAAGGACAAAGCAGACATTGATCCTCTCCTCGCTCGCAGAGCCGAGAACACCGAGAAGATCTCATCACTCGTCAAAAAGATCGAAGAACAACTTGAGTCTGGCAAAGAAAAGGAGTTGCTCGACGCCGTTAGGGCACACAGATCTCCCTACATCGATAGCTATCTGCACGGGATCGATTTACTCGTCGATCAGAAAAAATATGACGAAGCGCAGCGCAATATGGTCCAGGAGACGCTTCCCCGTCTATTTGCTTACCACAGCGCCTGGAATGATTTTGTTTCATTCCAAGGAGGGCAGATGGACGAGGCAGCTCATCGCCAAGTGGCCGAAGAAGCACTGCGGGACGCCGAGACTCACTATCGATTGCTCGTCGAGCAACTCCCGGCTGTACCGTACGTGGCGGAGCCCGGCGCAGAGGGCGAGTGGCTCTACGTGAGCCCACGAATTGAATCGATGCTTGGGTTCTCGCCGTCGGAATGGTTAGCTGACCGCAATTTGTGGTTCCACCAAGTTCACCCCGAAGACCGCGAAAGTGTTCTAACCGAAGAAAAAGCTTCAGAGGCGCGCGGCGAGGCCTTCCACTGCGAATATCGCATGTTTGCCAGAGACGGCAGCGTTGTCTGGATTCACGACGCGGCCACGCTTGTGCCGGACGCCCCTGGTGGGCGTCCAGTCCAGCACGGCGTGCTGTTCGACATCAGTGAGCGCAGGCGGGCGGAACAGGAACTTGCCGGCAAGGCGGAAGAACTGGCGCGCTCCAACGCGGAGCTCGAACTGTTCGCTTACGTGGCCTCGCACGACCTGCAGGAGCCGCTCCGAATGGTCGCCAGCTACACGCAACTCCTGGCGCGCCGCTACAAAGGGAAGCTCGGCGACGAGGCGGACGAATTCATCGGCTTTGCCGTGGATGGCGCGACACGGATGCAACAGCTCATTCAGGACCTGCTGTCCTATTCCCGCCTTACGACGAAGGGAAAGGCGCTCCATCTCACTCAAGCAGAGGTTGCCTGCAACGCTGCCCTTGAAAATCTGCACGAGACTATCAAGGAATCAAACGCCGAGGTTAGCATTGGGCCTCTGCCAGGAGTAATCGGAGATGCCACGCAGCTTACGCAGTTGTTCCAGAACCTGATTGGAAATGCCATCAAATACCGCAACGAACGCAAGCCGGAAATCCACGTTGCCGCCAAGGTGAATGGAAACGAGTGGACTTTCTCCGTTCAGGACAACGGGATCGGCATCGAGCCGCAATACTCCGAACGCATATTTCAAATGTTCCAGCGGCTTCACACCCGCAAGGAGTATTCGGGCACGGGCATCGGGCTGGCCGTATGCCGAAAAATCGTGGAACGCCACGGGGGAAAGATTTGGGTGGAATCACAGCCCGGACAGGGATCGACATTTTTGTTTACGATTCCGCGGGCAGAGAGGGCGGAGAAATGAATTCGAGAACCATTGAAATTTTACTGGTGGAGGACAACCCAGGGGATGCGCGTCTGACGTTGGAGGCATTCAAAGAGGGCAGAGTCCTGAACAACCTCACCGTGATGAAGGACGGCGTGGAGGCCCTCGCGTATCTGCGCCGAGAAGGCCCCTACGCCAACGTCAAGCAGCCAGATCTAATCCTCCTCGATCTCAATCTACCGAGGAAAGACGGCCGCGAGGTGCTGTCGGAGATCAAAGCTGACGAGCGCCTGATGAAAATCCCGGTGATCGTCTTGACCACCTCCGCGGCCGAAGAGGACATTGCGCGCGCTTATAGCCGCCACGCGAACTGCTACATCACCAAGCCCGTTGATCTGGACCAGTTTCTGCGCGTGGCTCAATCGATTGAAACCTTTTGGCTCTCGCTGGTCAAACTCCCGTCAAACTGAAGGATCCATGACTCCATCCACGACGAAGATTCTGCTCGTAGAGGACAATCCCGGCGATGCGCGCTTGCTGCAGGAAGCTTTCGCAGAAATTACTGGAATGCGCTTCCAATTCGTCTTGTCCAAAACCTTGAAGGAAGCCCTTGAATGTCTTGCGAAGGGCCGGCCCGATGTTTGCTTGCTGGATCTGGGGCTTCCGGATGCGCAGGGTTTGCAGGCGGTACAAAGCATACGCAGGGAATCCTCGGATTTGCCCATCGTCGTGCTAACTGTATTAAATGACGAAACCCTGGCGCTCCAAGCGCTCCATCGGGGGGCGCAGGATTACCTGGTCAAAGGGAAAATTGATGGCCACACGCTATGGCGCTCGCTCCGCTACGCCATGGAACGCCAGCGCGTGCAGTTGGAGCTTCTCAACCTGTCAATGCTCGATGACTTGACGGGTCTCTATAATCGGCGAGGGTTCCTCACCCTGGCTGAACACCACGTGCGGCTGGCTTATCGAACAGGAAAGCCCTTCCTCGTAGCTTTTGCGGACCTCGACGAGCTGAAGCACATCAACGACACGTTTGGCCACCAGGAAGGAAACCGCGCGTTGGTTGAAGCAGCCGAGGTACTCCGAGATTCAGTCCGTCATTCCGATGTCCTTGCGCGGCTTGGAGGAGATGAATTCGCCGCTCTTATGCTCGAAGCTGGCAAAGACAGCATCGGGACGGTCATTCGACGAGTGCAGCAAAAGCTGGATTTTTGCAATGCCCTGCTGGTCCGGTCCTACGATCTCTCCCTCAGCATTGGGATTGTTCCTGGTGATACGGCTCAGATTCCGGACGTTGAACAACTCTTGTCCAAAGCTGATGCTCTAATGTACCAGGATAAGCAGAACAAGAAGGCCTCGCGGGAGCCTTCCAAGTCCCTTCAGTGACACCCCGAGAACGAGGATGCGACGGAGATCTTCCACAACGTTCGGGCGAATTCGTGTTCAGGGGCAAGATTCCCCTACTTTGTGAACGCAGTTCTTAGCTATCCCACGCTTGCGGACTGCTACAAAACCTCAGCGTTCAATGGGTTAAGCCGCCTCGCCTAATTGAACGAGCCCTCCAAAAGCAGGACATCGACTGACGATAGAATGCTGAATGAAGAATCAGACCATGTAATTCCGGCCCTCCTTCCATCGTATTCTCTTATAGATGGTTCCGGCATCGTCTCAAGCGTGACCGCAACGCGATCAACTGCGAATTCGGAGTTCGCGACTGGCAGGATTCGTTAAACTAACCGGAGGATTCTTCCGCGCCCATGCTCGCCATCCGTGACAATCTAGCGCAGTGCTTGAGCGCCTTGCGCGCACACAAGCTGCGGGCGTCGCTTACCATGCTGGGGCTGACGATGGGTGTGGCCACCCTAATCACGGTGATGACCATCGTGCAGGGCGCAAACCTCTATGTTGAACAGAAAATCGCCAATCTCGGCACAAACGTCTTTCAGATCGCGCGAACACCCTTCGCGGTGACCGACTTCAACATCATCATCAAAGCGCTGAAGTACAAGAAGATCGAAATGGACGACGTGCGCGCGGTAGCCGAGGGATGCCCCGCGTGCGAAGAGGTGGGCGCCACGGCCAGCGGCAGCGTGCACGCGAGATACGGTGACAAAGAGATGGCTGACGTGAATTTGTACGGGCAAACGCCGAATATGGCGGACATTGACACGCGCATCGTAGAATTTGGCCGCTACTTCACGGCAGCGGAAGCCGAGCATCGGGCTGACGTTTGCTTGATCGGCGACACGCTGGTACAGCAGTTGTTTCCCGGCATAGATCCCATTGGGAAAAGCATTCGCGCCGGGAACGACGAATTCATGGTGATCGGGGTCATGGAAAAGATCGGCAGCGTCCTTGGGCAGGACCAGGACAACTTCATCATGATCCCCCTGCCGGTGTTCCTTCGTATACAAGGCGCACACACAAGCCTGACGATCAACGTCAAGACGAACACCGGTGAGTTTGAAAAGGCCCAGGATCAGGCAGACCTGATCCTGAGGGCGCGCCGGCACCTCAGCGGCAAAATGGAGGACGATTTCTTCATTGGCACGAAAGAAAGCTACATGGCCCTGTGGCGCAGCATCAGCACGGCGTTTTTTGCCGTGTTTATCATGGTGAGCGCCATCTCTGTGGTCATCGGCGGGATCGTCATCATGAACGTCATGTTGGTGAGCGTGAGCCTGCGGCGAAGAGAGATCGGGGTGCGGCGCGCAGTCGGGGCAACCAAGCGGGACATTCTGCGGCAGTTCATGGTGGAAAGCGTCATGCAATGTATCGCGGGAGGAATCGCGGGCATCTCGATAGGATTCCTTGTAGCACTGGCCCTGCGCACGTACACGCCTTTCCCGGCTTCCGTTCAAACGTGGGTTGCGGTTCTAGGGGTAATCCTGAGTTCCGCGGTGGGGTTGTTTTTCGGAATTTATCCAGCGGTGCGCGCTTCACAGCTGGACCCGGTTGTCGCGCTGAGGTCGGACTGATGACGATCATGACGCTGGCGCAAGCCCGGGAAAATTTCCTTGCGGCCATAGAGACGCTACGCTCGTCCAAGGTGCGTTCCGCGTTAACCGTGCTGGGCATCGTCATCGGCGTGTCCTCGGTGATTTCCATGGCGGCGATCATTCAGGGCCTCAACAAGTTCGTGCAAGACAGAGTGGAGCGCCTGGGCTCGCGCACGTATTTCATCTCGCGATTCCCGTTCGGCACGGACCTTTCCCGCCTGCCGGAGCGGATTCGAGCGCGCAAGTATCTTGAATACAACTACGCGGACTCTGTCCGGGAGGCCGCCCCGGACGTGCAGATCGTCACGACGTTTGGCACGCGGGGCTTCTTCCTTGGGGACAGCAACCGGATTATCAGCGGCGACCGCAGCGTCGAAAAAGTTATCTTGCGGGGCGCTGAGCCAAGGTATACGGAGGCGATTCCGTTGTTCAACATCGAGCGCGGCCGCTTCATCAGCACTTTTGACCAGGAGCACGCGCGCCCTGTCGTCGTCCTCGGCGCGGCCATCAGCGAATCACTGTTCCCCAACACCGACGCCCTGGGCCAAACGGTGCGCATCAACGGCAGCGTCTACGAAGTCATCGGCGTGTTCGAACACGACCAGGGCCTGTTTGTGGGACCTGGCGTGGATATCTTCGCCGTCATTCCGCTGAGTTGCTTCAAAAAGGAATACCCGGAGGCCAAAGAGCTGATCATGGCGTTCACGATCCCGGAAAACGTAAACGTGGAAACCGCGCACGGCGAAGTGATACAAGCGCTGCGGCGTCTGCGCCGCATCCCCGCGGGGAAGGAAAATGATTTCGAGCTGAGCTCGCCGGATTTTCTGAGCAATCTGTGGAACCAGCTCACCGGCGCGCTGGTGATTCTCACTACGATTATCAGCTCGATAGGACTATTGGTGGGCGGCATCGGCGTGATGAACATCATGCTCATCTCGGTGACCGAGCGCACTCAGGAGATTGGCGTGCGCAAAGCCATCGGCGCCCGCCGCGCGGATGTCCGCCTGCAGTTCTTGCTGGAGGCCGTGGTCCTCACCCTGGTTGGCGGGATAATCGGGATCCTGATCGGCGCCGGAGTATCCGCGACAGTGCGCGCTCTCGTGCCCTCGATTCCCGCAACGCTATCTTACTTGTGGGTGTCGATCGGGTTTGCGATCTCCGTCGGAGTGGGCCTGTTTTTCGGCTATTATCCGGCAAATCTGGCAGCTAATCTTGATCCCATCGCTTGCCTCAGGTACGAGTGAACAGTTCTCCGGGGAACATTCGCCCTGCCAGGGAGCGGCTAACTGGCGATAAGGGAAGTGGTCAACAGTTTCTCCCACCGGACCGTAAAGCGCAAAACCGAGATTCAAATTTCATTTTTCCACTCTTCCCGACCGATTCTTGTGGGGCGATTCGTATAAATTCACTTATGTTGTAGTCGGATTAAGTAGGTTTGACATAACGATACGAACTGTATTGAATTGTTGGTTCACCAAGTGGCGACTGCTCGGGTGGGGTGACCTGGCGGCCCGCGGGCCGGCCTTCGCTATTTCTGGGAGATTCCAAAATGAACATGGATGATTTGTCGGCAGTTGGGCAAAACTCTCTTCCATACATTCATCGTCGCACCAGCCAGCCCAAATGGGCCTGGCATCGTCTCGGGTCGCTGACCCTCTTCCTGATGTTGGCTTGCCTGCCTTCGGCCCGCGCTCAAGTTTCGGCGAGCATCAAGGGCACCGTCACCGACCCATCCGGCGCGCCAGTGCCATCAGCTGACGTAAAGACGAAGAACCTCGAGACAGGAGCAATTCGAAGCGGCACCACAGACGATGCGGGGCGCTATCTCGTGCTGTCGCTGCCGGTCGGCGAGTATGAGGTGAGGGTCACCAAACCGGGCTTTCAAGATACGGTCCGGAGCGGGATCCACCTGGTTGTCGGCGAAGAAGCCAACGTCGATGTTCGATTGCAAGTAGGCGCGGTGAAATCAGAAATCACCGTGACAGGGGACGCTCCCATCGTAAGCACTACCACGAGAGACATTAGCGGCCTTGTTGGAGAGCAGGCCGTGAAGGAGCTCCCTTTGAACGGACGAAGCTATGATCTGCTTCTTCCTCTCAATCCGGGCATTGTCAATTTCACCTCGCAGAAAACCGGGGGCACCGGCATCTCCAATTCGACCACGGCGAACAATTTCGCTGTTTCCGGCAATCGCCCTCAACAAAACATCTTCCTACTGAACGGCGTCGAGTACACCGGCGCGGCTGAGAACAACATGCAGCCGGGGGGAACGAGCGGGATGTTGCTCGGCGTGGACGCGGTGCGCGAATTCAACGTGCAGCGCGACTCTTACGGAGCCGAATTCGGCAAGCGGCCCGGCGGGCAAGTGGTGATCGTAACGCAATCGGGAACAAATCAGTGGCACGGGACAGCATTCGAGTTTCTGCGCAATAACGTACTGGATGCGCCGAATTTCTTCGACCAACGGGATGCTCCACCGTTTCGGCGGAACCAGTTTGGCGCTTCCATGGGAGGGCCAGCCCAGAAAGATAAGACGTTTCTGTTCGGGAATTACGAAGGATTTCGACAGAGCCTGCACCAGACTTCCGCCGCCTTTGTGCCCGATCTTACTTCTCGCGCCAACGCCGCTCCCAGTGTTCAGCCCCTCCTGAATTTATGGCCCACGCCTACTGCGAGCGACCTTGACTTTGCTGCTCCTGGCACCTGCCCCGCTCCTATCAATTGCGGTATCTCCGAAGTGTTCAGCAGTCCCCTGCAAACGATTCGGGAGGATTTTGGGACAGCGCGTGTCGACCACATTTTTTCGCAGCGGGATACCCTTGCGGGAATCTACACCATCGACGACGGCCGGGACTTCACGGCTACGCCGCTCGATCCTTTCAGCAGCGACGCCGTAGCGCTGCGGGAACAGGTGGCGACACTGGAGGAGACGCATGTTTTCTCGCCTGCATTGGTGAACAGCGCGCGATTCGGTTTCTCGCGAGCAGGTTATTTTTTTACAGGGGAGCCGACGCCAGGGACGCCAGCGGCAAGTGTTCCCGGATTCCTGATTGGACATCCCGTAGGGGCGGTAGTGGTTGGAGGCAGCGCGGCGTCGAATCCGCAGGCGCAGCTGGGACTGGCGGGAAGCAACAATGGAAGCAACCTCTGCATCGCGCGAAATCTATACACCTTCGAGGATCACATAACCCTAACGCGAGGGCGGCACCAACTTGAATTCGGCGCGTGGTTCCAGCGATTTCAATCGAACGAAACGATCGCGCTGAGCCAATTTGGACAGGCCACCTTCACTAGCCTGCAAACGTTCTTGAAGGGAACGATTTCCAGTTTTCTGTTCGATCCGTCTCCAACGGAGTTGAATTGGCGCTCGTTACTGGGCGCGTGGTATGCGCAAGACACTATCCGAATCAATCCGAGACTTACGGTGACCTTGGGTTTCCGAGATGAGTTTACGACCGGCTGGAATGAGGCGCACGGCCGGGCCTCGAACTATACGTTTACGAATGGAGTGATTTCGACCCAACCGCACGTCGGAGATTCGCTGTTCACCGTGAATAACGCAAAGTTTTTGCCGCAGCCGCGGATTGGAGTGGCGTGGAGTCCATTCAGCGCGAAGACCGTAATTCGCGCGGGATTTGGGATGTACAACGATCTTCAGGATGCGTTGGGATACCGCGCGGATCAGAATGCGCCGTTCAATCCGACGTTCACCACGCCGTTGTCAGTGTCGCAGCTCCCCATCAACCCTGCCGGGCCATTTCCAGCGACGGCGAAGCTCATCCCCGGAGGAGTCCAGCCGGATCTGCAGACGCCGAGGCTGATTTCCTACTCGTTGAGGATACAGCAGCAGCTTTCACCGAACACGTCGCTGACGGTGGGCTATGTCGGATCACATGGTTATCACGAACTGATCGGCATTGATGCGAACGAGCCGTTTCCCGTAATCTGTCCGGCGTCGCCGTGCCCCGCAACCTATCCCGCAACGTTTCCGGCGGGGATAGCGAACGCGCCTGTGCCGGGGGGAGCATACTTTGTGCCCACAACGACGAGGGCCAACCCCGCAATCGCGAATACGTGGACATGGTTTTCGGAAGGAGACAGCTCCTACAACGCGCTCCAAGTGGATTTGAATCGCCGCTTCAGCGGGGGCTTGACGCTGAGAGGAGTGTACACTTACTCGAAGGTTCTCGACGACGGGGACTCTCTCAATGCGACGACATCGGGAGGCGGACCGGCGCTGGCTTCGAATCCGTTCAACCTGCGGTCGGATCGGGGCTTAGGGACTTTCGACGTCCGACATGTTGCGGTGGCGAATGTGACTTACGCGCTGCCGGTTGGGCACGGGAAGCGTTTCCTTGGTGGTTTGGAGGGATTTGGCAACGCGGCGGCGAGTGGCTGGACCGTCAATTCAATCGTTACCTTGCAGGACGGCTTTCCCTTCACTCCGCAGCTTAGCTATAATCCATCGAACAACGGCGACACTCGAAATCCCGTGCGCCCGTTCGTAAACCCCGCTTTCACTGGGCCTGTAATTCTTGGCACATCGGCTAAGTGGTTTAACCCCAGCGCCTTCTTGGCGCCGGCGAACACGGCGGCAAATGGCGGGTTCTATGGAAACGTCGGCAGAGACACGTTGATCGGACCGAGCCTGGCCACCTGGGATTTCTCCGCGCTGAAAGACACGCGGATACGCGAGCAGCTGAATCTTCAGTTCCGCGCGGAGATATTCAATATTCTGAACCGCGCCAACTTCAACCAGCCCAACGCCGTCGTTTTCACTCCCTCGGGCGTTTCCCCAACTGCCGGCGTAATCACCAGCACCTCCACCACATCGCGCCAGGTCCAATTCGGCCTGAAACTGCTTTGGTGAAGGGCTGGGGCGTCCCCGAAGGAGACACTCTGCCGGTGAATCCGTTGCCCGGCTCCCAGGGGCAGGCGGGCCGTCGAGACAAGGGGGGATCCGTCCTATTAAATGGACCCGAGCCATTTGACCGGGAAGTGGGCGGCCAGGGCGTTTGCCAGTTTTTCATCGGCAGTGACCAATTCAGCCTTTGCTTCAAGAGCAAGAACAACATAAATGCAATCGTAAACGCTCCGTCCGTGTAGGACTCCTATCTGGAGAGCCGGATTCAGGAGATTCAAGGAAGGGATCGTTGGAATCTGGTAGTCCAGGAGTGCGGCCAGCGCTACACCGGCAATTTCATTGGTGCATCGGCCGCGACGTACGGCCTTCCACAAGACATTCGTCAATTCAACCCAGAAGAAATCTGGAACAACTAAATTGATTTTGCGATCCAACCACTGTTTGAGAAGACGCAAAGCTTCGTCGCTAAACGGCTCGTGCGCCCCAGGCAGTACCCACTTGGCTGCAACACTGGCATCCACGACAAGTACGTTCACCGCTCGCGGTCCTCACGGATCATTTCCTCAGTTGAAGGGAACGGACCGGGCGCGGGGGAGGGTGTAAACCGCAGCTGTTCAAGCTTCTTGAGAAATCCCCGCCGGGCCTTGAGTGATTTTTTAGTGGGGATATGAAGTTCCAGGAGCAGCAAGACCTCGGCGGCGATGGAACGGCGCTGGCTGCGAGCGCGCTTGCGGAGGGCTTCGTAGAGGTCGTCGGGGACGTTTTCGACATAAAGAGTAGCCATAGGAAACTCCTAGGAAATGTCTAGACTAATACTATGGAGATGCTAGGGATTCCCAAGGCCGTTGTCAAGAGGGGGAGAGGACTTTGCCGAATACGGATTGGGAAGGTCGCCCGGCGTGTGGCCTCACTCAGCCATTGCCGCGGGGAGCGGGGACAGGCTAGAATAGATGGGTTCAGGAGGACTGACTTAGTGTTAACGATTCGGCTGTCAAGGATTGGCAAGAAAAAGAAGCCCTATTACCGCGTGGTAGTCATCGAGCGGACCCGGCCACGGGACGGCCGCGTGAAGGAAGCGGTGGGCACCTACGATCCGCTGAAGAAGCCGGCGGAGATCAAGCTGGACGCGGAGCGCATCAAGTATTGGATGGGACTGGGCGCGCAGCCCAGCGACACGGTGCGCAGTTTTCTCCGTTTGCAAAAGATCGCTTAGCATCGGTGCCTTCCTGATATTTGCGCGTCCCCGGTTGCGCCGGGGGCGCCATTCCCAGGTACCCTATGAAGGAATTGGTCGAAGCTATCGCCCGCGCCCTTGTGGACCATCCCGAGGAAGTGCAGGTGAAGTCGGTCGAGGGCTCGCAAGTCACTGTGCTTGAGTTACATGTGCATCGCGAGGATCTCGGGAAGGTGATCGGGCGGCAGGGGCGGACGGCCAAAGCAATTCGAACGCTGCTAGGCGCGTCGGGAATGAAGTTGCACAAACGGTTTACGCTGGAAATCCTTGAAGACTAGCGGCTTGGCGGTCATTCTTTCCGCTGACCACCGGGCGGTCCCACTTCCCATTGAGCCTTGAAACTCCACGCTGGGTCCTGGTGGCGCGCATCCTTCGGGCGCGCGGCAACAAGGGCGAAGTTGCGGCTGAAATCGTTACTGATTTTCCGGAACGCCTGACACGATTGCGGGAAGTCTTTGCCGGACATGCCGGTAGCAAGAATGAGCCGCGCCGCATGGCCCTGAAATCCTGCTGGCTGAGCCAGAATCATCGCGGGCAGGCGGTTTTTCATTTCGAAGGTGTCGATTCCATCTCGGAAGCCGAGAAATTTCGAGGGCTTGAGGTATTGCTTCCGTTCGAACAGCGCGTGAGTTTGCCTGCGGGACAGTATTTTGTATCGGACCTCATCGGCTGTTCCGTGTTCGAGAGTCCTGCCTCCCCTCCGGTTGTTTCTTCTTCGCCATGTTCTCTCGCGGAAGCACCTGCGTTTCTCGGAACCGTTCGCGACGTGCAATTTCCCGGAGAGGGCATGACCGGGACGCCGCTGCTGGAAGTAGAAACACTGCAGGGAGAGGTCTTGATTCCGCTGGCGATGGACATCTGCACGAAAATCGATCCTGCCGCGCGCCGGATTGATGTCGTGCTTCCGGAAGGACTTCGCGACCTGAATCGCGAATAGCGTGGTTGGTGTACGCTGCTGGTCATGTCTCCCGTCATTCGAACGCTGATTTTCACGATTCTCGTTCCGGGTTTCTGGACCGTCGCGATGCCGTACTGGCTGCTCCTTGCAGCAGGAATTGCGCTTTACTTCGCGTGCGCCTTCTGGGGCTTCGCGGTGCGTGGCCAGGGCACGCCGCTGCCAATGGATCCACCGAAGAAACTGGTTGTGGGGGGGCCGTACGGTGTGGTGCGGAATCCCATGTATTGGAGCGTTGCCTCTGTCTTGATGGGCGAGGCAGCGGTCTTCCACTCGGTTGTGCTCGTTGAGTTGACCGCCATATTCGGCGTGGGCGTGAATGTGTTTGTGCTGCTCTACGAGGAGCCGGCGCTAAAGCGGAAATTCGGTGCTGAATACGAAGAGTATTGCCGGCGGGTGCCGCGGTGGCTGCCGCGGTTCAAAAGGTCGGCATGACAAGCGAGAAAGGTGTTGGTTACACTGAAATCGAATGCGCTTCGACCTCATTACGATATTCCCGGAGTTTTTTGCGGGCCCGCTAGACCATGGCATCGTACGGCGGGCGCGGGAAAGCAAGCTCGTTGAAGTTCACGTGCAAGACTTGCGCGAGTTCACCAAGGATCGTCACCGCACGGTGGATGACCGGCCGTTCGGCGGTGGCGAGGGCATGGTGCTGAAGCCGGAGCCGTTGTTTGAAGCGGTGGAGTCGCTTCTGGGGCACGGCCTCGGCCACTCATCGAAGCGGAGTGACGTGGACCCGAAGACGGCCATCGTCCTCATGTCCGCGGCGGGGAGCTTGTTCCGACAGGAAACTGCGCGGCGATTTGCGGAGCTGGAGCGAATTGTATTGATTTGCGGGAGATACGAAGGCGTGGACGAGCGCGTGGCGGAGCATCTGGCGACCGAGGAAATTTCGATCGGGGATGTCGTCCTCAGCGGAGGCGAGCTGCCGGCCATGATGATTGTGGACGCGGTTACGCGACTCCTGCCGGGTGCCCTGGGAAACGAGGCGTCGTCACAAAACGAGTCATTTAGCGCGGGACTGAATCTCACGGCTAGTCCTCCTGAAGCAGGGGCGCGGCGCTTGTCCCGACCTTGTCTGGATGCTGCGCCCCTACAGCCGGAAGCGGCCAGTGCGCCTGGCAGCGCGAGTCACGAGTCACCAGTCACTGATCACCCTCTTCTCGATTTTCCGCATTACACTCGTCCCGCGGAGTATCGCGGGTGGAGCGTCCCGGAAGTGCTGATTGGCGGCAACCACGCGGAAGTGGCGAAGTGGAGGCGCGCCGCCGCGATCGAAAAAACGCGCCGCAATCGTCCTGACCTGCTGCCGAGGGAATATAATGAAACTTCTTGAGGTTCTCATTCATCCCATGTGAAGTCATTCAAGAGCACCAGGACAACCCCTACCCCACAGGGATACTCCAAGAACAAGCGGCGGACGCGAGGATTCATGAGCAACGAGACAAATGGAAACGGCTACGGATTCGAAAGCCCCATTGCGATTTATTACGAGCACCCGGATTGGTTCCGGCCGCTCTTTCAGCAACTGGATGAGCGCGGCGTGCCGTGGCTGAAGATTGATGCTCGACACCATACCTTCGATGTGGCTTCGCCGGAGCGCGAATATTCGCTGCTCTTCAATCGCATGAGTCCTTCGGCATGGCAGCGCGGTCTGGGCCACGGCATCTTTTATACGCTCAACTATCTGGCTCACCTCGAAGGTAAAGGCGTGCGCGTCGTCAACGGTTACCGGTGCTTCAATCACGAGATATCGAAAGCGCTGCAACTGACGAACCTGGAAACACTGGGATTGCCGTATCCCAAAGCCTGGGTTATCAATCATCCTTCGCAGGCGCTGGAGGCGGCGGCGGCCATCGGGTATCCGGTGGTACTCAAGCCGAACATTGGCGGCAGCGGCGCGGGGATCGAACGCTTTAATTCGCGGGACGAGCTGCACAGCGCGGTGGAAGCGAATCGGATCTACTTTGGCATCGATTCCACCGCGCTGGTGCAGGAGGCGTTCACCGCGCGCGACGGAATCATTACGCGCGTCGAGGTTCTTGGCGGAAAATTTCTCTATGCTATCCAGATTCACATCACCGGCGAGAGCTACAACTTGTGTCCCGCGGACATCTGCCAGAACACCCGAGGCGAGGAACTGACGCGCATCGCGTGTCCAGTGGACGCGCCGAAGAGCGGGATGAAAGTAGAAGGCTACGAACCGCCGCGAACAGTGATCGAAGACGTCGAACGGATCGTGGACCTCGCAGGCGTTGAGGTTGGCGGCGTCGAGTATGTCATCGACGACCGCACAGGCCGGCAGCTTTATTACGACGTGAATGCGCTTTCCAATTTCGTTGCCGATCCGGTGCTGGTGGTTGGATTCAATCCCTACGCGCGGCTGGCGGACTTTCTTATCGCCGAGGCGCAGCGTCACGAAGCCGAACGCGGAGAACAGGTTGCGGCGCGCGGAGGCTCGCGATGAGATACGGCTATTGGCTCCCCGTTTTCGGCGGGTGGCTGCGCAACGTGGAAAACGAAAACATGGAAGTAAGCTGGCCGTATGTGAAGAAGCTCGCGCAACGTAGCGAACAGATCGGCTTCGACCTGACGCTGATCGCCGAGCTCAATCTCAACGATATCAAGGGCGTCGAAGCGCCTTCGCTGGATGCGTGGTCCACCGCGGCGGCGCTGGCCGCGGTGACCGAGCGGATCGAATTGATGGTGGCGGTGCGGCCGACGTTTCACCTGCCCGCGCTGCTGGCGAAGCAGGCGGCCAATATCGATCGGATCAGCAATGGCCGGCTCACGCTGAATGTGGTTTCTTCCTGGTGGGCGGACGAAGCGCGCAAATATGGCGTGTCGTTCGAACAGCATGACGACCGCTACGCGCGCACCAGCGAGTGGCTGGGCGTTCTGGACGGCGTGTGGAAGCAGGACCATTTTTCGTATTCGGGGAAGTACTACCGCGTGGAAGATAACGTTCTCGAGCCCAAACCGGTGGCGAAGCCGCGGCCAACTCTGTACGCGGGTGGCGAATCTCCCGCGGCGAAAGAACTGATCGCCGAAAAGTGCGATGCCTATCTGATGCACGGCGATCCGCCGGAGCGTGTCGGTGAGAAAATCGCGGATCTGCGCGAACGCCGCGCAAAACACGATTTGCCTCCGCTTAAATTCGGCGTCGCTGGATATGCGATCGTTCGGAAAACGGAAAAGGAAGCTCAAGAGGAACAGCGGCGCATCACGGATGTTCATCAATCTGCGGCCGGTTACGCGAATTACCAGCAATGGCTTGCGGGAACGCAACTGGAGCAGCGCGTTTCCTTGGAAGACTATTCGGTTTCGAATCGCGGCTTGCGTTCGGGCCTCGTCGGCACGCCGGAGCAGGTGGCGGAGCGGTTAGCCCAATTCGAAGCCGCCGGTGTTGACCTGGTGCTGCTGCAATTCAGCCCGCAACTCGAGGAGATGGAGCGCTTCGCGGATACGATTATTCGCAGCGATTCCTCGCTCGCTGCACCGGCTAAGCAGCGAGCTTGACATCCAGAGTTCCATTGGAGAGGAAGAAAGCTTCGCCAGCCGCTTGAATCCGCTAGGAAAATTGCGGCAATTTGTTTATAATTAGCGATTGTCTCTGAAGAGCTGGCCCTGCCTGAGTGGGTCTAGAAGGATACAGAAACATGAATCCGGTAATTCAAAAGTTGCATGAAGCGCAGCTGCGCAAGGACCTGCCCGAATTCCGCCCTGGTGATACCGTGCGCGTCAACGTCCGCCTGCAGGAAGGCGAGGGCGAGAAGGTGAAGGAACGCCTCCAGGCATTCGAGGGCGTGGTGATCTCCAAGAAAGGCCGGGCCTCTAGCGCGACATTTACTGTGCGCCGGGTCAGTTTTGGCGTCGGCATTGAGCGTATTTTTCCGCTGCACTCCCCCACGATCAGCTCGATTGAGGTGGTTGGGAAAGGTAAAGTTCGCCGGGCACGGCTGTATTACCTGCGCGATCTGAAGGGCAAGGCCGCCCGCATCAAGCGCGCGGCACGCGAGGAAGTGGCCGCAGTGGCGGCGACGGCCGGCACCGAAGCGAAGGCCTAAGAGGCCGTACTTGAGTCCGCGTAAGTCAACGAACGAAGCCCCAGGTGACTGGGGCTTTTTGTTTCTCCACACTGTTCCAGTGTGAAGAGTACCTTCGCTCATCAGTGCTCGCGCAGATGCTTCGAGTCCCCCCTGAATCGCCGATAGACGTTTATCCCCCGCAGCGCGTCTCATGCAATGCCAGGCAGCGGGGAGTCTTTCTTACTTCAAGTATTGGTCCATCCATTCGACCCAGTGGCGATAGACGTCCATCTGGCGGACGGGGTCGCCGGGGAAATGCCCGGCCACAGGAAAAGCGAGGAACTTCACGGGAACGCCGTTGTCTTTGAGAGCGTGGAAGAGCGAGTACCCCTGCGTGACAGTCACGCGGGCGTCGCCGGTATCCTGCATGATGAGCGTCGGCGTTTTCATTTGCGCGGCGTATGTAATGGGCGATTGCGCCCGATAGTCCTTGAGGTTATCGCCCACATAGGGCGAACCCTTGAAGCTGTAGCGGCCAGATACGTTGCCGTCCGAGAGATTGTACTCGTCGTAGTTGTCCGTCACGGGCGCGCCAGCCATCGCCGCCTTCCAGAATTGATAGTGGCCGACAAGCCAGGATGTCATGTAGCCGCCGTAGGACCATCCCGTCACGCCGATTTTGTTCGCGTCGATAAAGCCCAGCTTCTTGAGAGCATCGATCCCCGCGATGACGTCGCGCCCCGGGCCGTCACCGGCGTCGTTCCAGATGGCGCGCTGATAGGCGTTGCCCACATTGTCGCTGCCGCGGTAATTCGGAGAGAACACTACATACCCATGCGCAGCCATGAGTTGCGAAAGAAAGCTGAACTGCCTGGTGGAAGAAGAGGTTGGCCCGCCATGGATGATCAGGACCAGCGGGTATTTGCGGTCCTTTTGAAAATCGGGCGGATAGAAGAGCACGCCGTCTTCCTGGAAGCCCTCAGGCCCTTTCCACTCAAATTTTTCGGCTTTGCCAAGCGCCAGCGAAGCGATCTCGTGATTGAAGTCCGTCAGACGTCTTGGGACGTCGCTGGCAGAAGCCATGTAGTACAGCTCCGACGGCTGCGTCGGCGTGATGCCGGTAAAGGCGATCTCGCCTTTGCGGCCGACAACGACATCCACCCAGAAGCCCCAAGCCGGACAGGTATCGCCAAGCGACAATTTTTTTGCGGCGCCTGCGAGCGGCTGGAGCCACAGCGAAGTCTGCGTACCGTCATGGCCGCCGACCAGCAGCGAATTGCCATCGGGCATCCAGATGACCCGCAGCAGGTCGCGGTCGATGCCACGGGTCATGTCTATGCCATCTCCACCCGTGGATTGGGTGACGAAGATCTCGTTCTCATTGTTCGGATCACCATCGCGGGGATACCAATAGGCAACGTGCGAGCCGTCGGGTGAAAACAAGCCGGCGCTCTCGAACTTTTCGTGTTTTGTCAGTTTGCGGATCTCACCCGTCTCCACATTGAGCACTTGCAGCGTTGTGAGGTCGTTGTCGCCCTGATGCGGATGCTCCTGCCGGGTAAAGGACAACCACTTGCCGTCGGGAGACCAGCAAATCGGTGATGCCGGTGGGCCGGGCGGCGCGCTCTTGGGAAGGCTCCACGCGCCGGAGGTCAACCGCTTGGCTTTTCCGCCTTCTGCCGGAAGAATCCAGATGTGAGAGGGGAGCGCGGCTTCAGTCGCGAGGAAATCATTGTCGCCGACCTCGAAGGCATCGTGATGTTTTTCGATTTCCTTCTTGTTCTCCGGCTCGTCGGAGGTGACGTAGGCAATCTCTTGCCCGTTGGGCCGCCAGGCAAACTGCTCAATGCCATTCGGGGCGTCGGTAATCTTGCGGGCTTCTCCGCCCATCATGGGGAGAACGAATACTTGCGGCTTCGCGTCTTTTCCCGTTCCAGCCGCGGCGACGAATGCCAGGCGGTCTCCGTTCGGTGACCAACGCGGCGAGCCAACGCCCTTGCGTTCGTAGGTCAGGACACGTTGCGATCCGGTGGCGATATCGATCGAGACGAGTTCGCTATCGCTGCGGTCCTGTTCCACATTTGGCCGGGAGACGACGAATGCGATGGTCTTGCCATCGGGCGAAATCCGCGGATCAGAGACGGACGTAATTTTCGCGTAGTCGTTCAATTCTATCTTGCGTGTCTGCGCAGAAACGGACACTGCGCCAAGAAATGCCAAGGAACAAAGTAAAACCGCAACCTGTGAATCAAGCCGCGGAGTGCGCCGTGGTCTCATAAACATTTCAGACCAGTTTTGAATTGCTTCGTGCTTTTTGTTCATCAGTTGTATCTCCCTCAGGAGAAAGCAAGCTGTAATTATTTCCGAGAGCAGAACGCAATGAGCGCCGTATCGTGGCACGCGGACAGCAGCACAGTCAAGAAAACGACTGCCAGATTGCAGTGCCTCGCCGTGCTAGAATCGCCAGCAAATGAGCCGACTCTGCTCCTCCCGTTTCGAACGAGCGGCGCGCCAACTCGGCTGGATGCGCATCGCCGGCGTTGATGAAGCCGGGCGCGGCGCTCTGTTTGGCCCGGTGGTTGCCGCCGCGGTGATTCTCAATCCCAAGCGCCGCATTGTCGGCCTCGACGATTCGAAAAAGCTAACTTCCGAACGCCGCGCGGAGCTCGCGCCGCGCATCCGCGAACACGCTCTCGCGTGGGCGGTCGCGGAAGTGGACGCACAGCGCATCGATGCGTGGAACATTTACCAGGCGTCGCGCCAGGCCATGACCGCCGCGTTGCAGCAACTGACAATTCCGCCCGATTACTTGCTCATCGACGCGATGCAGCTCGATGTTTTGATCGAGCAGAAATCTTTGATCAAAGGCGATGCTCGCAGCATCTCCATCGCCGCAGCCTCGATCCTCGCGAAAACGCATCGGGACACACGAATGGAAGAGTGGGACGCCGTCTATCCACAGTACGGTCTGGCGCGCCACAAAGGCTATGGCACGCCCGACCATCTCGAGGCCTTGCGCCAACATGGCCCGTCGCCCCTCCATCGCCATTCCTTCGCGCCCGTGCGCGAATCCGCCTGCTGGGCCGTTGGCGCGACGCAGACTCCTCTCCCGCTTGAAACTTGATGCTTGGTCTGCGCTGCTCATTCAGGAAAATCGGATCGGATGAACTCTTTGGCCTGCCTTCGCCTGGTCTTCGCTGTCCAATTCCCTGGAAGGAAAGGGGATAACTGCCTGCTCACAAGAGGTTCTGCGTACATTGACTTGTCTTTTTCCCGCCTGCTAGCGTAACGAGGTAGCGTTACGAGCCATTTCGCTACCGCAACAGGTTGAGGAGAACGTGTGGGACACACTCCGAGGGGAGATTTGTCCCTGTTCGCGCATGGCCTATAACAAGAGCAAGTACGTCGAAACGGCACAAAAGCTGCTGAACCAGGGCAAAGTCGCCCAGGCCATTGCCGAATACCAGAATATTTTGAAGTATGAGCCTCGCGATCAAGTCACCCTCATGACTGTCGGCGAGCTGTACATCCGCCAGGGCGACACGTTTCAGGCCATCGACTATTTCGAACGCTTGGCGCAAATTTTCGTCGGCGACGGTTTCCTGACGAAAGCCATCGCCGTCTACAAGCGCATCGCCAAGCTCGCCCCGGAAGAGATTCGACCCCTTGAAAAGCTTGCCGACCTCTACGTTCAACAGGGCGTGATGAGCGAGGCCCGGCCACTTTTCCTTCAACTGGCGGAGATTCACCTGAAGAACCATCGCCAGCCGGAAGCCATCGGCCTTTTGAAAAAACTTCTGCAGGCCGAGCCCGACAATCTCCGCATTCAAGTGCGCCTGGCCGATTTGTACCAGGCCATGGGCCAGACGCGGGACGCCATCGAGGCTTACGTCGCCGCTTCGCAGCGAGCCCTGGCCCGCGGTGACCATGGAGAAAGTGAAAAGCTCGCGGACAAGGCGCTGAAACTCGAGCCCAACAACCTGGCTGCCGTCATCGTCAAAGCTCGGTCGTATTCTTCGCAGGGCAATCTCGCTAAGGCCGAACAGCTCTTGGAACAGGCCGCTGATCTTGAGAAGGGCGGCGAGCAGACCGAACTCCTCCTCGATCTCTATCTCAAGAATTCCGACTGGGACCAGGCCTCGGAGCTGGCGCATCGCGTGTTTGAAGCAGACGCGAAAAATTTTGCGCCCATGCAGAAGGTCGTTGAAACGCTGCTGCAATCCGGAAATGGCGAAAAAGCCATGGAAATTCTGGAAAAGTTGCGGCTGTCCCTGATCGATGCCGGAGAGCACGAGGTTGCCGGGAAATTGCTCAGTGAGCTCGCGGCCGGCATGCCCGGCAGGATTGAGCCGCTGGAATGGCTCGTGGACCTGTATGGACGTACCAGCGATTCCTTCCGCTTGTCCGGCGCGCTGGCGCAGCTGGGAGATGCCCTGGCTGCCGATCACCAGTGGGAGCAAGCAAAGAAGACCTTCGAACAGCTCCTCGACCGCGATCCTGAGAGCGATTCGGCAAAGCGTAAACTCAACGGCGTGCTTCGCAAAATGGGACTTCTTGCGCCGGCCGAAGCGGAAGAGTTTCCCGAGGAAAACCTGAAGGCGGAAATTCTGAAACCCCCCGCCCCCAAACTGCCAGTCCACGACGAAGAACCCGCTGGCGAACTACCAGCCAAGCCTGCAGTGAAGCCCGGCGAGGCTGGGTTGGACGAAGAGACGCAAAAATTCATCGCGCAGTCGCTCACCGACGTGGACCTCTTCGCCAGCTACGGCCTCACGCAGAAAGCCATTGGCTTGCTCGATGCTATCTTGCGCCGCGCACCGCGTCACACCCCAACCCTCGAAAAACTTCTCGACTTTGTTATTGGCGCCGGGGATGACCGGCGCACCGCTGAACTCGCCGCGAAGCTAGAGCACATCCACAGCGATGCGGGCGACCAGCGCAGCTCCGAACGATTCGGGGAATTGCGTCGCCGCTTCCAGCGTGCCGCTGGTTTGACGGACGAGGAATTGGCGATTGCCGTCCCGGCGGCCGAACCAGCGGCCCCGGAAGCCGCAGAACCAGCCCCGATGAATGGTTCGATACCGGAGATCGCCGCAGAACCCGCGCCGGAACAACCCACCCCATCTCCAGTGCCCGCCCCGGCCGCTCCCGTAGAGACGGCCCGCCCCGAGCCAGTCGAAGTGAGCGCCGCCGCCGTACAGGCGGACGTGCAGGAAGTCGACTTGTCCGACGAATGGGCTACGCTTCTCGAAGAGACGCGTCCCGGCGGGGCGAGTGTTGAAGCTCCCCCTCCAACGCCGGCGAAGCCCGCGGCCGGACCCACGCGTCACACGAAACCCCGGGACGTGGAAGAGTTTCAAATTGCCGAGCAACCCCCGATTGTTCCGCCAACTGATGTACCGGCTGTCGCCGCGTTCGATGTTGCCGCCGCTTCCAAAATTCCGGCCAAGCCCAAACAAGTACCAGCGGCTAAAGCTCCGCAGAAACCTCCACAGACCAGCGATCTCGAATTCGAACTGGAACAGGAGTATGAACTCGTACTGGAATCCGAGCCACTTGTCCCGGCGTACGATCAGCGCCCGCCCGAGAAGCCGATTGCTCCACCCGAGCCGCGGCGAGTCGGGAAAAATGCCGCGCAAACTCCACCTGCGGGGAGCACCTTTGCTTCCGACCAATTCCTTGCCGATCTTGCCCACGAAATCGATCAGCTCGGCATCGGCGAACTTGCGCCGGAATTTTCCAGAACCATGCCGGATTCCCAGCCGGCGTCCGTGGCCAAGCTGCAGGCGGCGCCCGCGCCGTCCAGCGAGTCCGGCCCGCTCAAGGAAGTGTTCGACCAGTTTCGCGCCGAACTGGGTGAGATGGGTGCGGAAGACGAAGACCTCGAAACGCACTACAATTTGGGCATCGCGTTTCGTGAGATGGGGCTGCTCGAAGAAGCCATCAGCGAGTTTCAGAAAGTTGCCAAAGCCAGCGATCGCGGCCGCGCCTTCCGTTACACCATGCAATGCTGCACGCTCCTGGGCCTGGCCTTCATGGAGAAGAACCAACCGGCGATTGCCGCGATCTGGTATGAGCGCGCTCTGCAGACCCCCGGCAATGATCCGGAAAGCACGCTCGCCTTGAGGTATGATTTGGGCGTAGCTCAGGAATCGGCGGGTGAGCCTGAAGCGGCGCTGAAGAGTTTCTCCCAGGTCTACGCGATGAACATCGACTATCGCGGCGTGGCCGAACGTATTGCCGCCCTTCAGAAACCCATCCGTTGATGCTGAGACTTTCCTGACAGGACGGGATTCCGCTCATCCATGAACCGGGTATATCGCGCACTGCTGGTCGTTCTGGCGTTCGAAATGGGCGCCCTGCTTCTCTATCTGCCGTGGTCCGCCTATTGGGAACAGAATTTTTTTCTCAGTCACTATCCATTGCTTATGCCTATTTTGCTTCATCCGTCCTTTCGCGGAGCGGTCAGCGGCGTCGGGGTTTTGGATATCCTTCTGGCAATCGGCTGGGTCGGTTCGCGCCCGGGGCCTGATCGTGTCCCGCCCCGATAATTCAGCTCGTTGCCTGCTCCTCTGCTATGTGACGGACCGGCACAGCCTCTCCGTCCGCGAACCTTCGGACGCGTATCAGGCCCTTCTGAAAAAGATCGAAGCTGCAGCGACCGCAGGCGTCGATTGGATCCAGTTGCGCGAAAAAGATCTCTCGGGAAAAGATTGCGGTTCCCTCACTCGCGCAGCTTTGCAGCGGGCCGCGGATTCTCAGGCAAGCAACGCCGCTGCAACACGCATCCTGGTGAATGATCGCTTGGACGTCGCGCTCTCGGAGCGCGCCGGCGGCGTGCATCTGGGCGAGAACAGTCTTCCGCTGCAGGAAACGAAGCGGCTTGCAGAATCGTGCGACCGGCGAAAAGATTTTCTCATTGGGGTTTCTTGCCACTCACTGGAAGCTGCCAAGTCAGCAGCGAGCGGCGGCGCGGATTATATTTTTTTTGGCCCCATCTTTGCCACGCCGTCGAAAGCCACATTCGGCGCGCCTCAGGGCCTTGAGCAGCTCGCTGCAGTCCGCCGCTCCGTCTCCATCCCCGTACTCGCCATCGGCGGCGTCACTCTAGAAAACGCTGCTTCCTGCCTTTCCGCCGGCGCTTCGGGGATCGCGGCAATTCGCCTTTTCCAGGACGCCCCAGACATGTCCCTCGTTATCCAGTCGCTGCGAAAACTGACGCGCTAATCAGCGCTCCATCAGCCGGCGGAGAAGCCGAATTTGCCCGGCATGATAGACGTCGTGGAACGCCACGCCGTAGAGCTGGCGCACTAATTTTGCGCCCCGCGGCGTGCGCAATACTTTCGCCACGGCCTGGCGTAATGCGCGGTGCTCGCGCTCGAGCAACTTCTGGTCGGTCTTCCACGCCGCTTCGTTCAGCTTGCCCGGTTCCGGCCGCGGAAAGAAATTGCTTCCTTTGAGCGCGAAGGAGCCGCGCTTCCCGCCTTCTATTCTGCGCCGCACGGCATACTTCCAGTACGCGGCATGGAGCATCACTTCCCAAATGTTGTGTCGGCCGGGTCCGGGACGCCAGGCGGCTTGTTTCGCGGTTACTCCCTTGATGGATTGCTTGAGATTCGGTCCATGCCAGGTTTTTTTCTCGTAAGCTTCGTCGAGCAGCGCGAGCACGAGCTTTTTGGAATCCACGGTGCCTCCTCTGAAGAATCTGAAGAAGTTGACAGTCGACAGTTGAAGGTTGCAAGGGAAGCGTTAGGAGACACGCCAGGCAGGTTTGCAATCTCCTTGGCCTCGCCCCGAGAGGGCCGTAGCAGGCATAACGCACTCGTTCCAGAATGGGAATTTTGGGTACACACCCCGTTTTCGTCCCGTAGAACCGTCCGGGACGCAGAATTCGCATAAGAGTGGCAAACAAAGGACTTGCGGGATGCGGAACTTGGAAGAGTGTACGGAAGATGGGAGATAGGGGAGAGCGATGGGAGATTTGAGGATGAGGATGCCCCTGGCCCCCTATGTTTATGTAAAAGATTGAAGTGATTGAGCTTAGGGAGTGGGGGTCGGCAAAAAGATTGAGGGGAAAGGAGTTAGGGATAAAGCTCGTTAAAACGTCTGAACCTTGGAACGTCCGAACATTAGGACAAGGAGATCGGCGAGGCTGGGGCTTGGCAAACACACGACAGAATAGCACGTGGGTATCAGCTTGTTAAGTATTTTGCAGGGAATGGGGAGAATTGAGGGTTGAACGGCAATTCTGGAGATTGGAAATTAGAAATTGGAAAACTAGAAATTTGAAATCAGAGAGTGCGAAAGACGACGCGTGACGACCAAGAAAAAAGCAAAGTCAAAGGCCCCGCCCTCCAAAACCGAGGGCGGGGCATGTCGTCTTAGGATTTGTCGTCCGGGCCACCCGTCCCATTGTGGCCACGACGACGCTGGATACGGTCGTAAACCCAGGCGATGAGCAAGCAACAAAGACCAATGCCCATTGTCATAAATTCGATGGAATCAAGTGGTGCTGATCTACCCCTCGCTTGTTCTCTGGCTGAATTAAATCCGATCAACAATGGGACACTGAAGGCAAATGCCAGCAGGGCCACGCGATCAACCACATTCAACTTCCGGTCTTTGAAGGTCCGTGACAGTTGACTGCTCCCCAAGAAAAAAAGCGTGATAACTAGTGCGTCTAGCCGGGAGATTGGAATCGAAGAATCATTGAGGAGATGCCCAGTAAAGAGCATGATTAGACCATTCAAAACCGCAAAGCCAAGAATGCCCGGAAGCACTTTCACCCACCGATTCATCTCCACAACCATTACTGAGGTCGAGATGATGAGAAATACCAGCCCGAGCGCCCGAGAGTGGCCGGTCGGAAAAAATGAATAGGTCACCCCAGCAAAAAACAATCCCGCTATCCCAAAAAAAACGAGAGTGAGTGCTGCTAACCGTAGCCCGCTTTTTACCTGCGACATCGTTCCTGGTTTCTGCATGTGGCTACCGATGAATGGAACAACCGATAACTTCAGCGCCCGCCAATCCGGCATCAATCGCGGCCTTTAAGGAGGCTTCCAGTCCTAAATTTAGCGCCTTACTCGCGGAGCCGAGCAATGACTTTAGCCCGCCTGAAGAAGAACTAAGCGCTTGTGGGAGTCCGCCTTTCCCAGCAAGGTTGAGGGCCAGTATATTCGACGTCCTTCGGCCAAACGTCGCCGTGGAGCCGATTGCCGAGTTAAGTAGATCGGGAGCCGCCGTACCCGCCACTGTGGCTGCGTCCTCTACCGAACCGGCGAGGGCGGAATAGGCACCGGTAAATGTATTTCCGGCCAAAACTTGCCCGGCAGTGCTGTTTCCTATGGTGGTTCCGGCAGCTAAGTCGAGTACACCACCTGCGCTGTAGTTTGCTGCGTTTTGAACGAGGCACTGGTTGAACGTTTGGCCTGGTGCCCGGATGCCGAGAGTGAAGCCGCTGCTATTGCCGCCGCCACGGCCTTTGTCGCAATTGTTCCCCTTGTCGAGACCATCTAAGAGAATCTCGAAGCAGCCGCTGGGAGTAAAGATATCACCTCCTCCGCCATTAACTGTACATATTGTGGTAATCGACCCGTCAGGCTGTACCTTGTCAACGCAATCGTCTAAACCGAGGATCAACGAGATTGAGCGGATCGTTGAGGACGTAGGAGTAGCGGTTCCAGGATTGGGGGAAGGCGGGGTCGACGGCGGCGAGGCCCGCGGGGTCGGGGGAAGTCCAGCGGGCGAGGGAAGAGGCGTATTGACGGAATTGGGTGTGGTCGAGGCTGGTTTCGGAGTCGCGCTCGTAGCCGGTGAATTTGTGGGAGGTTGTGCCGGAGTCGGTGGAGTTGAGTTCGCCGAAAGGGAGATAGTCGAGGTTTTGGACCACCGCTTGATTGAGGCCCGTGAGCAAGCGGGTAGACCCGAGGTGGTCTTTATGCGCGAAATAGGTCGTGGCATTGGAATATTGCGCGGCAAATTGACCATTAAAGTAGACGTAGCCGGTGCTCCATCCAGTAAATCCAGCGCAGTTGGTGCACCACTCCGTGACTACATTTCCAGTCAAGTCATAAAGGTAATCGTGGTAGGTTGACCCAGTGGCCTTCTCCACGCGACGGCCTTCGGCGTCGTAGTTGTAAGTGGCGGTGCTGCCGCCGTCCACTTTTGTCAAACGGTTCTCGGCATCGTAGAAATAGGTGTGACTGCCGTCGTTGGTCATGTTGCCGGCGGCGTCGTACTGATAGGGCGGGCCAACCAGGCGGTTCTGCGTATTAGCGGTTTGGTGGAAGGTGTTGCAGGTGCCGCCGGTCACGGTTTGATCGGTGCGATTGCCCCAGGCGTCGTAGGTCCAGGAGAGGCCGCGGCATTGCTGGGAAGTGTTGCTATCGGCTAGTGTGGCGAGTCGGTTGAGCGAATCATACGTGAAGGAGCGGTTAAAGTTCTGAGCGCCGTTAGCACTCATTATCGTGACGTTGCCGCTGTTCGTCGAGCCCCAGTTTCCGTAGGCGTAGTCGAAATCCTG
>Ga0209648_10000630_pt1 | contig 27252 bp, 21 predicted proteins | sample GraSoi2013_115cm_FD_185830 | JGI IMG/M metagenome (GOLD analysis project Ga0209648, IMG submission 185830) | Grasslands soil microbial communities from the Angelo Coastal Reserve, California, USA - Sample 9_17_2013_115cm (SPAdes) (version 2) | ecosystem: Environmental > Terrestrial > Soil >...
CCATGCGTGAACGCGTGCCAAGCCTGCGGGAATGAGATAAGGGCGATGAAAACAAAGACATAGGCCGCCCACATCGTCCCGACGCTTTTCGTGATCAGGACCGCCAGGCGGCTGTTGAACTGGCCGATCGCGCCCGCCCCATGGACCAGGTTGCGCACCTGCGGGGTGGTGACCAGGCGCGGCAGGTGCTCTGTCGGTGCCGCCTTCGCGGCGGCGTACTCGGCCCGGTGCTGGGGACTGCTCTTGCGTCGCTCCATGGTCCGCTCTGTCATCGCTTCCTCCTCAGCATTCGGGCGTCCTCGACGCAGAAGATTGAAACCGAAATTGAGACCGGGCTGGGACTGACTCCCTGGACAGGTGCCTCCAGAATCCGTTCATGTCGACGAGCCGCCCAGCTTCGAAACTGCTCTACCGCGCAATCCGGCTGATCAAAGGGCTCGGACACGGGTCGATCTTTGTTCTCCTCGCCTTGCCCTTGGTGACGTTTTCAAGCTGTTCGGGTGTCTTCGCTCAGGCATCTGGTTACCGGGCCCTCACCGGGGTGCATTTCCCAGGGTCGACGTTTCAGCAAGACCAGCCAGTCGACTTCGGACCCGATTGGTGGGTTGCGGTGATCATGCTGGTCGCGGTCGCCGGCGTCGTCTTCGCGTGTTGGGGGGGCTTCAAAGGCGCGACCGCCGGTTTGGGCGTTGCACTCCTTGGCCTGGGTGCTCTGGTGGCGGCGGTCATGTTCTTTTCAGCTGTGCAAAGCTCAGCCGGTGCCGGCAGTGGAGCTCTCTGGATCTCGGTCGTTTTTGTTTGCTCCATCTTCCTGGACCTCCTTTGGATCGCCTGGCGAAGCTGGCACGAGGTCTGGCGCAAGCGGAAGGCTCAGTGGCCCGATCGCGGAGACTGGTTCGCGGCGGGTTTGGTTGCCACCTTCTTCCTAGTCCAGGTGGGAGGACTGCTCAGCGTTCTCGTCATTCTTCTGCTGTCGCACCCTTCAGTGGTATAGGCGGTGACGCCCGCGCCATCTAGGTCCTTGCGGGATCGACTCGGTCCGTCACCTGCACGCTGAAGTCCCCTCGGATCGGTATCTGAAGACGCTGCGCGAATTGAGTCATGCCGTCAGGTGTGAAGATGAGCTGGCTGCACGAGATGCCGACCCTTCCATCAGTCGCCGCGAAGATGTAGCTCTTCGCCCAGGGGCCGCGCGGCTGTCGCTTGGGCTTGACCTGGCCGCGGTAGATGAACGCCAGGTCGGAGCGCTGCATCCGCTGGCGGTCGAACCTGGCGGTGCAGGTCACCTCCATCGCGTCTGCCCTCAGGACCGGAGGCTGGATGGCAGCCCACAGCACCCATTCACTCGCGCCGAAGAACGCGAGGAATGCGACGGCCAGCAAGAGCCGGAGCGGCCACGAAACGTCAAGAGTCGTGTAAATCACCCCGGCCAGGACGAGCATGCTCACCACCGCCAGCCCCACGCTGGCCAGGGCAATGAGCTTCATCTGGCGCACCCGTCTCGGGTCGGGCAGGAGTTCGACGATGACGCGAGTCTAGTGTCCCGCCCAATTTTTTTGATCTTGCGCAGGGAACCAAGCGTTAGTTCGTCGTAACCACCATGGAGAGAGGGATCCGTTATAGGCTGAGTGGCCGCTCTTTGCGGAGCAGATGGTCGCTTGCCCTTGCCCTGGGCGTCGGGTTCGCCATGTCGTTCGCCCTTCCCGCGCAGGCGACGACTGCCACGATGGACCAGTCCCAGACCCTCACCATCGGCTCCGAGATCTGGCCGTGGATGGCCCAGACGTTTACCGCCGGGATCACCGGCCAGCTGGACCACGTGTCGCTGGCAACGTATTTGGCCGGCGGCAGCGGCACGGTGGCGGTCCAGTCTGTCACCGGGGCCTTCCCGACCGGGACGACCCTGGGTACGACGTCATTCAGCGGCAGCCTGGGTGGCTACCGCCAGTTCCACGACTTCACATTCACGCCCGCGATCCCGATCAAAGCCGGGTCGCAGTACGCCATCGTCGTCAAGGTGGCGTCGGGAACCCTGTACTGGTATGACAGCCATGGCTACGTCGACTACACAGGCGGCCAGCTCTACGTCGGCTACCCACCCACCACCTGGACGACGGACCCGAAGTACGGGGCCGAATTCGCCTTCCAGACGTGGGTGATCGGTGGGAGCGCGCCTCCCCCCAACCAGGCGCCGACCGTCGCCGCCAACAGCCCGACCGCCAGCGTCGACGAAGGCACCGCGCCGACCATGACCGGCACCTTCGCCGACCCTGACGGAGACACCGTTGCCCTTACGGCCACCGCCGGTACGGTCACGCGGACCGGCACCAGCAACGGGACGTGGTCGTGGACGCAGCCGGCCTCTGACGAGCCGGCGAGCCAGGCCGTGACCATCAAGGCTGACGACGGACACGGACTCGTTGCGACCGCCCCTTTCACGGCCGTCACCAAAGGCGTCAAGCCGACGGTCACGATCTCACGGGCGACCACCGGGCTTTCCGCCTCGTCTCTCAGCGCGTCGGCCTCGTTCTCCAGCCCTGAGGGGACCGCCGTGAGCCTGAACGGCTCTGCCTCGAGCCCGTCGGCCCAGGACAACTCCGCCGGGTTCACTTACAGCTGGAGCGTGACCAAGCAGGACGGAACCTCGTTCGGCACCGGAACCGCTTCCGCATTCACCTTCATACCGACTGACGAGGGTACTTACACCGCCACGCTCAATGCCACGGACGACGGCGGCATGACAGGGACCAGCTTCGTGACGGTAACCGGGACCAACGTCGCACCGTCGGCCAAGATCACGAGTGTTTCGTGTTTCGTGGACGCCACAGCTGGTCCTCACCGTGCACCAGCCGGTCAGCTTTGCGGGGACCTTCACTGACCCCGGAACGCTCGACATTCATACCGCTTCGTGGAACTTCGGCGACGGCGCCAGCAGCCCGAGCAGCCCTGCCGACTCGGTCGCACCGTCCGCGTCTCACCCGTACGACGCACCTGGGGTGTACACGGTCACGCTGACGGTCACCGATGACGACAACGGCGCCGGCCAGGCGACCACCACCGTCACGGTTCAGACCCCGCAGGAAGCCTTGACCTCGATCGGCGCTTACGTCCAGGGTCTCAAGGGCCTGAACGGCGGCCAGAAGAACAGCCTGATCGCCAAGCTCGATGCCGCCGCCGCCTCGATCACTCGCGGCAACGCGAATGCTGCGACCAACCAGCTGAACGCCTTTCTGAACGAGCTGCAGACGGACCTCAACGCGGGACGCATCTCCAGCGACGACATGACGGCGCTGAGGGGTGCGATCAACAACGTCCAGGCTGCGCTCGGCACGTACAACCGATTCCTGTCCTGGATTGGTGCTCTCTAACTCTTAGCCTTAGACTCCGGCCAATCTCGATGGCCGCCACCGCTCTTCCACCAGCCGATCTCCTACCTGTGGGGCGTCGGGCAAACCTCCCGTATCGAGCCGTGCGGCTGATCGCGGTACCTCTGCTCCGATTCTTTTTCCGGTTCCAGGTCGAAGGTCAGGAGAACATCCCGCGTTCGGGCAACTACATCGTCATCGCCAACCACCTCAACTGGCTGGACGAGTTCGCCCTCCTCATGCTCTTCCCGGTCGAGCCCAGGCTTCACTTTCTCGCCGATCCGACCGGCCTGGTGAAGCGCCGATTCCAGTGGTGGCTCATCCGGACGACCGGGGGATACGTGCCCGTCGTCCGTGAGCGACACGGCGACACGACTCTCTACCACCACGTCGACCGCTGCCTCGAGGTGGGGGGCGCGGTGGCCATCTTCCCGGAGGGGAACTACGGGCCCGCGGAGGGCGAGATGATGCCCTTCAAGAAGGGTTTTGCGCACTTCTCAATCAAGGCCGGCGTCCCGGTTGTCCCCGTCGCCCTGTCCGGAACGAAGGACCTCTGGTTTCGCAAACCGGTCCGGGTGATCATCGGTGCACCGATTTCAGCCATCGGCCAGGACCCGACGTCCCTGACCCGGCTGGCCTTCGACACGATCGGAAAGCTGCTTCCGCCGTACACGGAGCCAAAGGGCCGCCAACTCCTCCGCCGCCGGCTAACTCATTTGTTTTAACCGGATTCGGCTACCCAAAGTCGCCGCCGGTTTGGTAAGGTGCGGGCTTCCCGTACCTGGGCCCCGTCCTCCAGACGTCTCCGCTCCGAATGCCCAGGCCTGAACAGCGCCCCAGGGGTAGGGCGACTTCAAGGAGGAGCGTTTGGGGTTGGTGCCGCTGTTGCGGGCAGTGCTGGTGTGGGCTGTGATCCTGGCCAGCGTGGTCCTTGTGCGCCTGGATCCCCCGGCGTCGGCGACGAACGCCGTGGCGGTCACCCAGCTGAGCGCTTATGACCGTCTCTCCGTCGTGCAGCAGACCCGCGCCCAGCGCGTCCAGGCGGCCCAGCTGGCCCAGGTCACCGCCTGGGCCGCCGAGCTGAAGCAGGGGCTGGCCGACTACCAGGCGCAGCAGGACGCCCTGGCCGCCGCCCAGGCCCAGGCCGCGGTCATCGCCGCCCGCAGCAACCACGCCCCGCCGCCCCCGTACATCGCAAAAATCATCAACGACGCCTTCGGCCCGCTCGGTCCCGCCGCAGTCCAGTGGGCGATCAACGTCGCCTACTGCGAGTCTCGCTATCACCCGAACTCGGTGAACTCATCGAGCGGAGCGTCCGGCCTGTTCCAGTTCATGCCGGGCACCTGGGGTGGAACTCCCTGGGCCAGCCAGTCGCCGTTCGACCCGGTCGCGAACGCCCAGGCGGCCGCGTGGCTGTACAGCCACTACGGTCCGGGCCGCTGGACCTGCCAGGGCTGATCTCCCGGGCCATGCCGGGCCATTAGTGCCCGAATGGCCGCACTGACGCCGGAGGACACGGCCATTTGTGCCCGAAGGGCCGCGTTCAGAGCTGTGGATAGGGCCATCTGTGCCCGAATGGCCGGAGTCACACCGCGGCCCAGCCTCTAGCTAGAAGGCGGGACCTCCTATTCCTCGATGGTGACGGTGAGCTCCAGCTGAAAGATCGGCTGGGGCAGGCCGGCGCCCTTGAGCAGCATCGGCTCGAAGTCCGTCACCTCGAAGCCCGCCGGAAGCAGATCGCGGGTGGTCTCCGACATCAGGACTCGGGCCGGCCGCACCTTCGACAGGTAAGAGCTGTTGTTCACCGGCACGCCGATCAGGGTGAACTCGAGGCGCCTTTGCGACCCGACATGTCCAGCCACCACGTAGCCCGTGTCCAGGCCGATTCCAACCGAGATCGGGGGTTGACCCGCCTCGATCAGCTCGCGGTTGAGCCGGTCGATCTCCTTGACCATCCCCCGCGCGGCCTTCAGCGCCTGGTGTGCATGGTCCTCCATCGGGTTTGGTGCGCCGAAGACGACCAGCATGCCGTCGCCCTGGAACTTGTCGATGTTTCCTCCGTGCGCGAGCACCACGTCGATCATCCGCTCGAAGTAGCGGTTGAGGAAATCGACGAGCTCCTCGGCCTCCATGCGCTGCGACAGCGCGGAGAAGCCCGCGATGTCGGAGTTGAGCATCGTGACCTCGCGCCGCTCTCCGTGTAGAAACTGGGTCGTGCGGTCCGACCGCGCGAGCACGTAGTCGGTCACCTGCTTGTTGACGTGAAGCTCGAACAGTGAGCGCAGCAGCTCCGAGCGCTCGTACTGCCTCGCGTTGTCGATCGCGATGGCGGCGAGGTCGGAGATGGCCTGGAGGAACTCCTTGTCCTTCTCTTCGAAGATGGCCGCCCGGAACGGGCTGTCCACGTAGACCGCGCCGATCACCTTGCTCTTGGTGACGAGCGGCACGGCGATGATCGAGCGCAGGTTCTGCAGGATCACCGACTGCTGGCCCTTGAAACGGTCGTCGAGGCTGGCGTCGGTCGAGACGACCGCCTGACCCGTCCTGACGACCTGTTCGATGACCGTCTTCGAGCCCAGGAAGTGCCGCGTCTTCTCAGGGTCGGCTTCGCCACCGGACATTGGCACGGACATGTTGCCTGTGGTGGGATCGACCAGGACGATGAAGCCGCGCGAAGCCTTCATCAGCGTGATCACGCGGTCCATCACCTTGCGCAGCACGACGTCAAGCTCCAGGGACGAGCTGAGATCGCGCGCCAGCTCGTAGAGCAGGTGATCACGTATGCCTAGATCGACTTCGTGAGCCAAGGGCACGGAGAGCATAACGAAGCGAAACCGGGAATCAGGCGAATACGGTGCCGCCGGTAAACTCGAACTCCCAATGTCCACCGACGGATCACCCATGCCCGCCGCCGAAGCCCTCCTGGAGCGCCTGAACCCGCCCCAGCGAGAAGCGGTCACGTACGGTGACGGCCCGCTTTTGATCTTCGCCGGGGCCGGGAGCGGCAAGACTCGCGTGCTCACGGCGCGCATCGCCTACCTCATCGCCACGAAGCGCGTCTGGCCCGACCGCCTGCTGGCCGTGACCTTCACCAACAAGGCCGCAAAAGAGATGCGCGCCCGGGTCGAGAACCTGGTGGGCGAAGGGGCCGAAAAGATGTGGGTGGGCACGTTCCACTCGACCGCGGTCAAGATCCTCCGGCGCGAAGCGCAGCGGATCGGGATCACCAACAGCTTCGTGATCTTCGACGAGGACGACACGCGCGCCGCGCTGAGGCGGGTCCTCGACGAGCTGAGGCTGGACCCGAAGCGCTACCCGATCGGCGCCCTGAGCAACGCGATCTCTCAGGCCAAGAACGAGCTCAAGGGCCCACACGAATATCCAAATCGCAGCTACGCCGATGAGGTGGTCCGCCGCGTGTACGAGTCCTACCAGGAGGTGCTGCGCCGGTCCGGTGGGCTGGACTTCGACGACCTGATCATGAAGCTGGTCGAGCTCTTCAACACCGACGAGGAGGCGCTCGCCAAGTGGCGCGACCGCTTCCGCCACGTGCTGGTGGACGAGTACCAGGACACGAACCGCGCGCAGTACGTGCTGGTCAACCAGCTGGCCCTCGAGCACCGCAACGTGGTGGTGGTCGGAGACGACGACCAGTCCATCTATCGCTTCCGCGGCGCGGACATCCGCAACATCCTCGACTTCCGCAAGGACTACCCGGACGCCCATGTGGTGCGCCTCGAGCAGAACTACCGCTCGAGCCAGGCCATCCTTGATGCCGCGTACAGCGTCATCCGGAGCAACCCCGAGCGAGCCGAAAAGCGTCTGTGGACCGAACGGGCCGGCGGCGAGAAGGTGATCGCGACCCAGGCCTACAACGAGATCGAGGAGGCCGAGTTCGTGGCCGACGAGATCGAGCGGCTGCGCCGCACCGAGGGCCGCGGCTACTCGTCCTTCGCGGTCCTCTACCGCACGAACGCGCAGTCCCGGTCCTTTGAGGATGTGCTCGCGCGCCGTCGCATCCCTTACCGGCTCGTCGGCGGCATTCGCTTTTGGGAGCGGCGCGAGGTCAAAGACGTCGTCGCCTATCTGCGATTCTGCTTCAACCCCAAAGACGCCCTCAGCTTCTCGCGCATCGTGTCGGTGCCCGCGCGCAAGATCGGCAGCGTCACCGTCGACGCTCTCAACGTCGCGGCTCGCGTCCGGGACACTGACATCCTCGAGTTGCTCGAAGGCCCGGCCCTGGTCTCAGGCGTGCCGCGAGCCGCCGTCGCGCCGCTGCAGAAGTTCCGCGCGCAGATCGAATCGGTCCGGTCGGTGATGGGCGTCATGAGACCCAGCGAGCTGCTCGACCACGTGATCGAGATCATGGGTCTCCGCCAGCACTACCTCGATGGCACCCCGCAGGGCGAGGCGCGCATGGAGAACCTCAACGAGCTGCGCGGGCTCGCTGAGAGCTTCGACGACCGAGAGCCGGCACAGGGACTGGAAGACTTCCTCGCGGAGATCGCGCTGGTGTCGGACGTCGACGCCTACGACGAGAACGGCGAGGGCGTGACGCTGATCACGCTTCACATGGTCAAGGGCCTCGAGTTCCCGGTGGTGTTCATGGTCGGCATGGAGGAAGGGCTTCTGCCCCACCAAAGAGCGCTGGACGAGCGCGAAGAGAATCCGTCGGCGGTCGGAGCGCAGACCGAGATGGCCGAGGAGCGCCGCCTCTGCTACGTGGGAATGACCCGCGCGAAAGACCGGCTGTACCTCAGCTGCGCTTTCCGCCGCCACCTGTACGGGCGCTCGCAGCCGGCTTTTCCGAGCCGCTTCCTGACCGAGATCCCACAGTCGATGCTCGGAACGCCGCGGGGCGCGGCCCCCGTGGCCCCGCCACGCCAGGGCTACAAGGAGCGCTTCCAGGAGCGGCAGGTGCAGGCAGCCCCCGCGCCGCCGCCGGTCCAGCGGTTCGCAAGCGGCGACCGGGTCAAGCATCCGGCGTTCGGCCCCGGGACGGTGGTGAAGAGCACGCTCACGCGGACCGACGAGGAGCTCGTGATCAAGTTCGACAAGGCGGGCCTGAAAATCCTCAGCGGCATGCTCGCGCCCCTGACGAAATGAGCAAGCGCAAAAAGCTGGATCCCGCGGCTCGGGTCGTCGAGCTGCGAGAAGAGATCCGCCGTCACGAGCACGCCTACTACGTGCTCGACCAGCCCGAGGTCTCAGACGCCGAATACGACGCACTGTTCCTCGAGCTGCGCCGCATCGAAGAGGAACGGCCGGCCCTCGTGACGCCGGACTCGCCGACGCAGCGCGTCGGAGGCGAAGCGTCTGACCAGTTCGCGAAGGTCCGGCATCGCTCGCCCATGCTCAGCCTTCAAAACGCCTTCGATGAGGGCGAGATCCGGGCCTTCGACAAGCGCGTGCGTGCCGCGATCGGCGACCAGGTCACCTACTGCGCCGAGCTGAAGATCGATGGCCTGGCGATCAACCTCACGTACGAGAAAGGCCGGCTTCAGCGCGCCGCCACGCGTGGCGACGGGACCGTGGGCGAAGACGTCACCGCCAACATCAGGACGATCCGCAGCGTGCCGCTGACGATCACGCCCTTGAAGGGCATGCCCGACCTGTTCGAGGTGAGAGGGGAGGTCTATTTCCCGATCGCGGCTTTCGAAAAGCTGAATCGCGAGGTGGAGGCGTCGGGCAGGCCGCGCTACGTCAACCCGCGCAACACCGCCGCCGGCAGCGTGCGCCAGATCGACCCGAACGTCACTGCGAGCCGCGACCTGCAGACGTTCATGTACACGCTCGACCCGGGCGGCCCGGCGCGGTCGCAGTGGGAGGTGCTCGGCGCGCTCGAGAAGATGGGCTTCCGCGTCAACAAGCACCGGCGCCGCCTGAGCTCGATCGACGAGGTGATCGAGTACCACGCCGAGTGGCAGCGTCGGCGCCATGAGCTGGAGCACGAGATCGACGGCATCGTGGTCAAGGTCGACGGCTTTCCGCAGCAGCTCGAGCTCGGGTTCGTCGCGCGCTCACCGCGCTGGGCGATCGCGTTCAAGTACGCGCCCGAGGAGGCCGAGACGGAGGTCGAAGAGATCGCGTGCTACGTCGGCCGGACGGGCGTGCTCACGCCTGTTGCCCACGTCAAGCCGGTGGTGGTGGGCGGCGTGACCATTCGCAACATCACCATGCACAACGAAGCGCAGGTCAACGAGAAGGGCGTCTATGTCGGCGCTCGCGTCGTCATCCACCGCGCCGGTGACGTCATCCCAGAGATCGTCAGCGTCAAGGACCCGAAACCCGGCTGGAAGATGCCGGCCACCTGTCCGGTGTGCGGGGGAGAGGTCGTGCGCGAGGAGCCTTACATCGCTCATCGCTGCATCAACCCGTTCTGCGGCGCGCAGCGTCTCGAGCGCCTGCGCCATTTCGCGAGCCGCGGCGCCCTCAACATCGAAGGGCTGGGCTATGCGACCCTCGATCAGCTCATCAAACGCGAATGGGTCGAGGACCCGAGCGACCTCTACCGCCTCACCAAGGACCAGGTCGTTCAGCTGGACGGCTTCGCCGAGAAGTCGGCCAAGAACCTGGTTGACCGGCTTGCTGAAAGCCGCCGCCCCCAGCTCGGCAGGTTCCTCAACGCCCTGGGCATCCCACAGGTCGGCGAGGCGACGGCCGACCTGCTGGCGGGCGACTTCGGCACCATCGAGAATCTGCGTGCCGCGAACGAAGAGGACCTGCAGAGGGTGGAAGGCGTTGGTCCAAACATGGCGAGGGAGGTGCATCTCTACTTCGAGGGGCACGGCGGCGAGCTGGTGGGCAAATTGCTGGCGGCCGGCGTCGAGCCGCAGGCTGTCGAGGCCCCCGGCGAGGGCCCGCTGACCGGCAAGACTTTCGTCTTCACGGGGACTCTCGAGACGATGAGCCGCCCGGATGCCGAGGCGCTGGTCAGAAAGTTGGGCGGAAAAGCGGCTTCGGCGGTGAGCTCGAAGACCGATTACGTCGTGGCCGGCCCCGGCGCCGGGTCCAAGCTCGAGAAGGCAAACAAGCTCAAGGTCGCGATCCTGGACGAAGAGCAGTTCCTGGCCCTCGTACCCAGGTGACGTTCGACTAGACTCGCCCGGCGGTGCTTGGAACAGAGGAGCGACGTGCGCAGGCTGCCACGCCGACGTGGGTCTGGCCGGTGCTCGTGCTCGGGGCGGCGATCATGGTCGTCTGGGCGTGGTTCATCGTCGGGTTTCTCTCGGAGCCCTCAGCGGTCGGGCGATCGCGAATCGTCCTCATCACATCCATCGTCTATTCGATCGGGGCCGCGTTCGTCGGAGTCATCGGTGCTGTCGGGCTTGCGCGGAGCAAGCGGTGGGGCCGCACACTCGCCGGCATCGCGTCAGCCGCGATGACGTTCTCCGTCGTCGGGGCGATCGCGGGGATCCCGGCGCTGATCGGGATCTGGTCGAGCCGCAACTCCTCTAAACCCTAAGCTACTTCAGAGTGTCCCGACCCCGAGGTCCGATGCAGATTCGCGCCATCGGCGGCCGGAGGCAAGGAAAGGGTGGCGCCGCTAGGAGCGCATCGTGGATGCGTGACGACGCGGCGCCGGGCCCCTTGACGCAGCCTTCAGCGCCGAAGGCGCCCGGCCGCCTAGGGCGCGAAGATGCGCGGAGCCTCGGGGGCGGGACACTCTAATGCCTCTCTCTCGGGACGAAGTCCGCCATGTTTCCATGCTCGCTCGCATCGGGCTCGAGCCCGGCGACGTCGAGTTCTACGCCGAGCAGCTGAGCGGCATCCTCGCGCACATCGACCGGCTGAAGGAGCTGGACACGGATGCGATCCCTCCCACCGCGCAGGTCGTCGAGGTGGCCAACACGTTGAGAGAGGACGTTCCGCGCCCGGGCCTCAGCCAGGATGAGGCCCTGGCGAATGCGCCCGCCGCGGTGGACGGATTCTTCCGAGTGCCTTCGATCCAGGAGGAGGCGTGAGCGAGCTGACCGAGCTCACGATCAAGGAAACGGCGCGCCTCCTGCGTCTGCGTTCCTTCTCGGCGGCCGAGCTGGTGACGGCGCATGTGGAGCAGATCGAGCGGGTCGACCATCGCGTGAAGGCGTTCCTGCGTTTCACGCCGGAGCTCTGGGAGAAGCAGGCCGACGAGGCGGACCGCCGGATCGCGCGTGGCGACCTGGGGCCGCTGGTCGGAATCCCGATGGCGGTCAAGGACGTGCTCTGCGTGCGTGGCGTGGAGACCACGGCGGGGTCTCAGATCCTCAAGGGCTTCCGGCCGCCCTACACCGGCACCGCGGTGGCGCGGCTGTTCGATGCGGGTGCGGTGATGCTGGGTGTGACCAACTGCGACGAGTTCGCCATGGGCAGCTCGACCGAGAACTCAGGCTATTTTCCGACGCGCAACCCGTGGGACCTGGACCGCGTTCCCGGGGGAAGCTCGGGCGGGAGCGCGGCCGCTGTCGCGGCGGGCGAGGCCATGATCGCCCTCGGCACCGACACGGGCGGCTCGATCCGCCAGCCCGCGGCGCTGTGTGGAGTGGTCGGGATGAAGCCGACGTATGGGCGCGTCAGCCGGTACGGGCTGATCGCGTTCGCGTCGAGTCTCGACCAGATCGGTCCGTTCACGCGGTCGGTGGAGGACGCCGCGATCGTGCTCGAGGCGATGGGCGGCCACGATCCCCTCGACGCGACGTCCTCCACCCGAGCCAACGACGTCCTGCGCGACTTCGACGCGGGTGTCAAGGGCATGCGGATCGGGGTGCCGCGCGAGTACAACGAGGTCGAGGGCATGGAGCCCGCCGTGAAGGCCGCCATCGAGGCGGCCATCAAGTCGCTTCGCGAGGCGGGCGCGGAAATCGTCGACGTCGGGCTTCCGCACACGGACTACGGGCTTGCCGCCTACTACATCATCGCCCCGGCCGAGTGCTCCTCCAACCTCGCGCGCTTCGATGGGGTCAGGTACGGGATGTCGAGCCAAGACGCGTTGAACATCACCGAGGCGTACGAGCGCACGCGGCGCAAGGGCTTCGGGACTGAGGTCCGGCGGCGCGTGATGCTCGGCACGTACGCGCTCTCGAGCGGCTACTACGACGCCTACTACCTCAAAGCCCAGAAGGTCCGTACGCTGATCAAGCGCGACTTCGACGCGGCGTTCGAGAAATGCGACGCGATCATCGGCGCCACGTCGCCCACGGTCGCATTTCCAATTGGCTCGAAGACGCAAGACCCCTTGTCGATGTACCTGTGCGACGTGCTCACCCTTGGCGGCAACCTCGCGGGACTACCGGGGATCAGCGTGCCGTGCGGCATGACCGAACAGCTTCTGCCCGTCGGACTGCAGGTGCTCGCCCCGCAGTGGCGCGAGGACGTCGCGCTGCGCGTGGCCCGCGCTTATGAGGTGGCGAGCGGGGTGAAGGCGGAGGTCGCTCCACTTGTCTAGAGCTCCTTGGGAAGTAGTGATCGGCATGGAGGTGCACGTGCAGCCGACCACGCGAAGCAAGATGTTCTGCGGCTGCGCCGTCGGCCGGCTCGGCGACCCGCCGAACTCCAACGTGTGCGAGATCTGCCTCGGCATGCCGGGCACTCTACCCGTGATCAACAAAGCGGCGGTGGAGGCGTGCCTCAAGACCGCGCTGGCGCTCAACTGCGACATTCCGCGCCACACCAAGTTCGACAGGAAGAACTACATGTATCCCGACCTGCCCAAGGGATACCAGATCAGCCAGTACGACCTCCCGATGAGCAAGGACGGATTCCTCGAGCTCGATGGACGCCGCGTGCGCATCCGCCGTGTGCACCTCGAGGAGGACACGGGCAAACTCATCCACGCCGGCGACAAGCTGCACAAGGCATGGGAGTCGTTCGTCGACCTGAACCGCGCGGGCACTCCGCTGATGGAGATCGTGAGCGAGCCGGACCTTCGATCGGCCGACGAGGCGCGCGACTACGCGGTCGCGCTCCGCACGCTGCTCCGCACCATCGGCGCGTCCGAGGCAGAGATGGAGAAGGGCCAGCTGCGCGCCGAGCCGAACATCTCGATCCGCCGGATCGGCACAGAGGAGCTGGGGGTGAAGACCGAGCTGAAGAACATCAACTCGTTCCGCGCCCTGCACCGCGCCATCCTTTATGAGGTGGTCCGCCAGACCGAGCTGCTCGAGTCGGGCGGCACTGTCGTCCAGGAGACGCGCGGATGGTCGGAAGCCGAGGGCCGCACCTTCTCGCAGCGGAGCAAGGAGTTCGCCGAGGATTACCGCTATTTCCCGGAGCCGGACCTGCCACCGCTGGAGATCGACCCGGTGTGGATCGCCGAGCTCCGCATGGCGCTGCCGGAGCTGCCGGGCGCGCGGCGCGGCCGGTTGGTTTCGGACTACGGCTTGCCCACGGGGGACGCGGTGCTGATCGCCGCCGACCGCGACCTCGCCGACCTGTTCGAAGGGGCCGTCGCCGCGGGCGCGGACGCCAAGCACGTGGCCAACTGGATCATCGGCGAGGTGGCCCCGACGGGCAAGATTCCCACCGCCGAGCACCTGGCGGACCTCGTAAAGCTCGTGACGTCGGGCGGAATCACTCGCGACCAGGGACGCGAGGTGCTGATGGAGTCGGTGGAAACGGGGCGCGCTCCGTCCGACATCGTGACCGAGCACGGATTCGCGCAAGTCAGCGACGAGGCATCCCTGTTGGCCGTGGTCGAGGCGGTGATGGAGGCCAACCCACGGGCGGTGGAGGATTACCGAGTGGGCAAGAAGCAGGCTCTCGGAGCGCTGATGGCCGACCTCACGAAGCGGGCGCCTCAAGCCAACCCGAAGGTGGCCAGAGAGCTCCTGGTTCGACTTTTAGGCTAGCTCTTGCTCTTGCTGCCTTCGACGGGACAGCCACGCGCTGTAGACGTAGAGGGCGGCACCTAGTAGGTAGGCGGCGATCGCCACCAAGACCAGCGCGCCGCCGACCAGCTCCGAGACCCACATGCTCAACCCGATCGCCACGGCTGACAGTCCGAGACCGACCACGGTCGCGCCCTGGAGGCGGGCGATCCCGGGCGTCACATTCTTGACGGGCCACAGCATCCACTCCATCCACCAGCCCGGGAAGCTGCCCCGCAGGACGATGTAGAGCCCAATCGCGAGCAGCGGGGCGCCCACCGCATAGGAAATCCCAAGCACCACCCACCCCACGGCGGGCCATTCTATAGACAGTCTCCCCTCCCCGCTCGCCGGGGAGGGTGGCGCGCAGCCGGGTGGGGAGGGCCCGGGATTTGTCACGGGCCCGGACTTTGTAGCCTTGTCCGATGCCCCCGCCGCCCGACCTCCACGTGCACACCGAATGGTCCTGGGACGCACCACACGGCTCCATGGAGCGCAGCTGTGAGCGCGCGATCGAGGTCGGTCTGCCCGCCATCGCCTTCACCGAGCACGCCGACTGGGCGCTCGTGCACAAAGGACAGCACTCGGTCGACCTGGCGGGCTACTTCGACGCGATCGAGCGCTGCCGCGCGAAGTTCAAGGGGCTCCGCATCCTGACCGGGGTGGAGCTGGGCGAGCCCCACTGGTACCCGGCCGAGACCACCGAGGTCCTCGCCTCAGGCCACCTGGACCAGGTGCTCGGATCGATCCACTGCATTCGCATCGACGGAGAGATGGTTGACGCGAGCCAGTTTCCGGAACGCGCGGCCGGCGACTTCCCGGGCGCCGTGAGGGAATACTTCCGCGAGACGCTGGCCATGGTGGAGAGCGGCCAGGCCTTCGAGACCCTCGCCCACATCGACTACCCCAAGCGCTATTGGCTCGATGGCGCGAAACCCTATCGCGAGGCGGACTACGAGGCCGAGATTCGAGCCGTGCTCAAGGCGGCGGCCGCCACCGGTCGCGTGCTCGAGGTGAACACGACTCGCGGACGAGTCCTCAGCCCGGACATCACGGTGGTCCGTTGGTGGCGTGAGCTGGGTGGCCAGGCCGTGCAGTACGGCAGCGACGCCCACCAGCCGGACAAGGTGGCCGAAGGCTTCAATGTGGCGACACAGATGGTCGAGTCGGCCGGCTTCAAGCCCGCGCGCGACCCGATGGCCCTGTGGCGCCGATGATCCTCCGGCCGACAGCCCTGGCGCACGGTGGCGCGGCGGTCGCACGAGAGGACGGCAAGGTGTGGCTCGTCAACTACGCGCTGCCGGGCGAGGTCGTCGAGGCCGAACCGCGCGGCCGGCAGGGTGGAGTCGCGGTGGCCGCCGCCACGCGAGTGATCGAAGCGTCGCCGCACCGTGTCACCGCCCGTTGTCCGTACTTCGGCGAATGTGGCGGCTGCCAGCTCCAGCATGCGGCCTATTCGCATCAGCTCGCGCTCAAACGCCAGGTCGTCGCGGAGGCGTGGTCGCGTGCCGGCCTGCGCCTGCCACCCGACACCCCCGTGCTCGGCATGGACGACCCGTGGCGCTACCGGATCCGGGGCGAGTTCGAGGCGATCGCCGGTCACGGAGGATGGTGCTTCGGCTTTCACCGCCTGCGGTCGCATTCGGTGCTGTCCATCGACGCCTGCCCCATCCACGACCTCCGCATCGAGCAAGCTCTGCCGGCGTTCGCGAAGGCCGCCGACGAGCTCGGGCTGAAAGGCCTGCAGAACCTGCTCCTGACGGCGGAACCGAACGGGCGTGGCCTGCTGTGGCGGCTCCGCCACCGCGGCCCCGAACCGAAGTGGCCGAGAGACGAGTACGCGCGCCGCGTCGCGCAGCTGCTGCCCGACCAAGTCCTGCTCGACGACGCCATGTCGCTCGACTTCTGGGACCTCACGTTCCGCGTGAGCAGCGATACATTCGTCCAGACCAACTACCAGCAGATGCTGGTCCTGTACCGGATAGCCCTGGACATGCTGGGCGCCGGTGCGCCGGATCGCGTGCTCGACCTCTACGCGGGGATCGGGACGCTCTCGGTGGCCATCGCTCGCGACTCGCCGGGCGTGACTGCGATCGAAGAGAACCCGCGCGCGGTGCAGTTGGGGCGCCTCAACGCGCGGATCAACTCGGCTCGAGTCGAGTACCTGCCCGGCAAGGTCGAGACGGTGCTCCGCAAGGTGCGACTCGGCCAGTACCAAGCGGCGATCCTCGATCCGCCCCGCGCGGGGTGCGAGCCGGCCGCGATCGGGGAGCTGATCCGGCTGGGTCTGGACCGGCTGGTCTACGTCTCCTGCGAGCCTTCGACGCACGCGCGCGACCTGATCGCGCTGGTGCGGGGCGGCTACCGGGTCAGGCGAGCCGCGATCGTCGACATGTTCCCGCAGACGTACCACATCGAGTCGGTGGCTTTGCTGGAACGGGGGTCGGCGGCCTAGCTCGTTAGAAGGCGTCCAGGCTGTGGCCCAGCTTCAGGAGGGCCAGCCGCAGGCGTCCGGGCTGGAGCTGCCTCACGGTGAACGCCAGCAGGGGCCTCAGAAGTAGCACGACACTCTCAACGCGGGCGGAAGCATAGGGTTACGGTCCCGCAGAAGGCAACCCCTTACTCGAGTTCGCTTACGAACTCCGCCAGGCGCCCTACGCCTTCTCTGAGATCGGCGTCCGAGCTGGCGAGGCTGATCCGGACCGCGTCCACGGCGATGTCGCCGAACGCGCTTCCCGGCGCCACCGACACACCTTTTTCCCGCAGCAGCCTGAATACGAAGTCGCGTGCATGTAGGCGGGTGCGTGAGATGTCCGCCATGCAGTAGAAGGCGCCGGTCGGCTCGCTGACGAGCATGTCGGCCTCGCGCAGGATGTCAACGACCACGTTGCGGCGGTGGCGGTACGCGGCGACCATCTCGGTGACGCAGTCCTGCGGACCGTCGAGCGCGGCCTCCGCGGCGACCTGGCTGATGGTCGATACGCACGATGAGTTGGATTCGAGCACCTTGGTCGCCGTGTCGATCAGCTCGGCGGACCCTGCGACGTAGCCGATGCGCCAGCCCGTCATCGAGTACGACTTCGAGAACGTGAACACGCTCGCGATCCGCGGGTCGTCGGGGGCGAGGCTGGCGGGGCTGGTCCAGGAGCCGTCCAGGATGATCTGGTCGTAGCACTCGTCACTGAGCAGCCACAGGTTGTGGCGCTGAGCGATTTCCACCAGCCGCGCGACCGTCTCCGCCGGATACACGGCTCCCGTCGGGTTGTTGGGGCTGTTGATCAGGAGCAGCTTGGTGCGCGGAGTGATCAGGCGCTCGAGCGCGTCGAGGTCGGGCTGGAAGCCATCGGCCACCGCGCAGGGATAGAAAACGCCGCGAGCACCGACCCACGCGAGCATGAGTCGAGTGTTGGGCCAGCCGGGGTCGGGAAGCAGCACCTCGTCGCCGGGTTCGAGCACAGCGCCGAACACGGCCGCGAGCGCGCCCACCCCGCCCGGTCCGCACGCAATGCGATCGGGCGTGACCCGGATGCCGTTCACGCGCTCGAGCTTCGCGACCAGCTTCTCGCGCAGCGAGAGCAAGCCCTGCGTGTGCGTGTAGAACGTCTGGTTCTCGTCGATGGCGCGCTTGCCGGCGTCGCCTATGTGCTTGGGGGTTGGGAAGTTGGGCTGCCCGACGTCGAGTCGAATCGCACCGGGGGTGCGGATCGCCTCGTTGGCGATCTCACGAATCCCTGAGTGGTGTGCTTCCGCAGGCGATGTGGAAAGTGATGGCAGTGCCAGTCGAGCCATGGCCTCCATCCTAAGCGCCGCCGAGTGCGATCGAAATTGGGCCGATCAACCGTGTGGCCAGTAATCGGAGACTAAACAGCCTCGTTTACCAAATAGCCACCAGAAAGGGAAATCGCCTGTATGCTTGCGGCCGCGCCAGTCTCGCGGCGTTTTGAGGCTGGTCGCTCGACACGCCGGAAGGGAGGGGCAAGGGTGCATAGCCGGGTATCTGTGCTTTCGCACACCAAGTTGGGTAGCCTCGTGCTTGCGTTCGTCCTTGCGATCGGAATTCAGGTCGCGACCCCAGGCACAGCTCTCGCTTCAATAACCAACCCCGTGCTCGGCGACCTCGACCCCATCAACCCCCAGGCCAATCCATACTCGGGCTGTATCGCTGCCACCCTGGTCGGCAACGGGTTCAGCTTTGGAAGCCTTTCGTTGCTCGGTGTTGACCTGGCCGCGTTGTGGCCGAATATTCCTGGCCCGGTAGCCCAGGCCTGCAAGACCGGAGTCGATACAGGCCTGCACCAGATCTGCATCGTGCCGACCAACACCTTTGCCTGCAACGGGATCGGGGCGCAGGTAAATCAGGACTGGGTCCTTCAAGCGGAAGCCCTGGATACCTGGGAGGTGAGGCCGGACTCAGGCTTCTTCGGCGGCTCGGCCATCAACCACTACCCCGCGAACGCCGCTCTGGCGACCGGGCCTCAAGCACAGATCACATTGAGTGTCGGCGCGACCGACGTCGGAATCCTTCCTTTCATGATCTATGGCCGCACCCCCTCCGCAGGGGCCGTTCAGTTTCACCTGCACATCGCCGACAGCCGCGGCCGCTCGTACGACGGCGAGTACTGCTTTGGCAGCTGCACCTACGGCTTCCGGGCCTGGGCCGATCCGCTTCCTCTGTGCGCCCCCCCGCTGGTCACCAACTTCACAGACTGCTCGTTCCCGCCCGACACGTATCCCGACGGACCCTTCCTGCCCAGGGCGCTGACGCCGAGACTTGTTCCGTCCGGCGCGCCGAACTGGCCGTGCGGCGGACCGCCTGGCACTCCTCCGGGCACGTACCTGAACTGCTCCGGTTTGCAACTGACCTTCACCTTTACTTTCCACGGCGGCACCGCTGACGGCGGCACCCCTTTCACGGGCACGTCAGGCGGTTTGAGCCGCATCTGGTTGGAGTACAAGGACCGCGTCCGGGACACGATCCTCGACAGCGCGCGCTGGGACGATCCGCGGTGGTCGTTCAGCAGCGCGGATAACCTCCCGCTTCAGCTGTATGACGGCCGCGCCCCGGCGCCACAGGCAGTGATAGACCTTGACCCGCGGGCCCTCGGCTGCATCGTCGGGCTGGACGTCTTCCTCAACGCTGCGGCAACCTGCACCGACGTGGTCGGAGCCACGGCACCCGTGGTCCAGAGCGTGCTGACCAACCTGATTCCGAGGTACGTTGCCCTCGGCGATTCATCCGCCTCGGGCGAGGGAGCGCCACCGTTTGACCCGCTCACCGACACGCAGGCAGACACCTGTCATCGGTCGACGCGGGCCTACTCCGAGCTGATCGTGGGCCGCACGGGAGTGCCGCCCACCGTCGAGTTCTGGTCCTGCAGCGGTGCGGGGATCAGGGACTTCTACTACTCGAAATCAACTGAGCCACGACAGCTTGACCGCCTCGCCGGGAATCCAGTAACGCTTCTGACCGTGGGCGTCGGCGTAAACGACATCGGCTTCGAGACCATCGGTCAGACCTGCACCGACACTCGAGTACCAATCTACAACCCGATAACGGGCAATCCTTTCTTCGACAACTTGAACAAGAAGTACCAGCCCAACTGCGGCGATTACCTCGACCAACCGGGACACCTGCAGCCGAACACACTTATCGAGGGCCTCACGACCGGAACACTGAACACCGCCGACAACACGTACTACAGCCTGACATCGCTCTACCGGGACATCCGGACCGCCGTCTCGCTTCCCGGAGCCCAGTCCTCGGTAGCCCGAGTCTTTGTGGTCGGTTATCCGTACCCCCTTTCCAAAGCTCCCACCAGTGATTGCACGGAACTGGTGACAGATGAGTTCGGGTTCGCGTTACCACTCCAGTTCACGATCCACATGGGCGACATCGTCTGGCTCGACAAGCTGATCCAACACCTGAACACGACGATCCAGAAAGATGCGCTCAACGCCGGTTTCAGGTTCGTCGACAACACCAAGGCATTTGACGGCGCTGATATCTGCAGCGCCCACCCGGCCGCCAACGGCGTAATCCTCCTCGACGGCACTCCGATCGCACCCTCGCCGTGGTCCTTCCATCCGAATGTGCTGGGGCAATCCCTGATGGCCACGCAGGTGGCGGCGACCATCGCCAATCCTTATGGGCCCGGCGCGTTCTCCACTGTTATCAATCCGCAGCAGACGATCCAGCAGCCGCTCACGGTCCCTGTCGGTATGCAGCAGCTCGGAGTGCAGAGCACGTGGCCGGGCAGCGACGTCCAGCTGAGCTTGATCTCACCTTCCGGCCATGTCTTCGACCGCACCACGCAGGGCGCCGGCGTGATCCACCAGCTCCAGCCGAACGCCGAAACGCTTGTCATCGCCAACCCTGAGCCAGGCCAGTGGACCGTACAGCTCTACGGAGCCAATGTCTCCAGCGCGGGTGAGTCGGTCAGAGTCGACACGACTCTCATATCGCAGTCGGCCTTCGGTCCGGTGGCTTACGTGAGTGCCTCCACCGACCGCGGAGTCGCGCCGGTCACCATCCAGTTCGGCGCCTCGGGGTCGTCTTCGTTTGGGGGCGCCACGCTGGCCTCCTACCAGTGGGACTTCGGAGACGGCACGCCGATGGGCAGTGGCCCGAGCCCGAGCCACGTCTTCACCGGCACGGGCAGCCATACGGTCACCCTGACCGTGACAGATTCCAATGGCCAGTCGGACACGGCGACCCGAGATGTCTTCATCAACGCCACCGACCAGCCGCCTTCGTCGAAGTTCCTCTGGGGCTCGCTCGATTCGTCGAACCCGAACCAGGTCAGCCTCGACGCGGACCCGTCAGCTGACGTCGACGGTACGATCTCGAACTACGCCTGGGACTTTGGAGACGGAACCTCTGGCACCGGGGTGCTCACCTCGCACCCCTTCGCGGCACCCGGAACGTATCCGGTCCGGCTGACCGTGACTGACAACGGGGGGTTGACCGGGTCGACTTGTCAGCTGGTGACGACGGGGCAGCTGAATGGCGGATTCCAGCCGTGCCCGATCCTGACAATCACGGCCTCTGACGCCGCCATGACCTACGGAGGCAGTCCGCCACCGATCAACGCCACTTATGACGGATTCGTAGGTGGCGACACCGCGGCTTCCCTGACGGCGCAGCCGACGTGTAGCTCGACGGCTACTCCCACCACCGCGGTTGGTGCCTACGCCGGCGCGACGTCCTGTTCCGGTGCGGTGGATGCCAAGTACGTGATCACCTATCGGTCGGGCAGCTTGACCGTGAACCCAGCGCCCCTCAACGTGACGGCGGACGACCAGGCGATTGTTTATGGCGACCCTGTTCCCACACCGACCTACCAGATAGCAGGCTTTGTCAACGGCCAGGTCCTGGCTTCGAGCGGAGTTACCGGCGGCGCAAGCTGCTCGACCGCCGCCACAGCCACGTCCCCGGCGGGCGCCTATGCCATCACATGCGCCGCGGGAACGCTCGCCGCATCCAACTACAGCTTCTTGTTCGTGCCTGGAACCTTGAGCATCTTCAAACACTCCGCGACGTTGAAGCTGAATGGTCAGATGTTCTTCTCGACGGGAGCTGGCACGACCTCGGTCGTCAATCTGCTCGGGTCTCTGACTCCTGCCGCAGGTGGCAATCCTGACGTCACTCTGGCCGCCCCCGTCTTCAACCTGTACAGGAACACCAACACGTCGATGACCACACCAGACGCGACTTGTGCGGGGGTGGTCAGCTCAACTGGAGTCGTCTCGTGCTCCCTGACCGGTGTCGGCATCGACAACTGGACGGTCGTCCTCCAACTCCCCGGCACCGACGGCTATTTCACGGCGCGCGCCTCAGACCCGATAGTGGTCACCGTCTATCAGCCGACGGCGGGTGTGTTTGCAACCGGCGGTGGGTGGATCGTCGACCCTGGCTACCTGAACCTGCCGGTCGCGATTTCGTCCCAGAACGGCCACGGCAACTTTGGCTTCAATGTTCGCTACGCGTCGGGAACTTCAACTCCACAGGGCCAGGCCAACTACACGTTCCGGGGCGCCGATGGATATGACTACGTCGTCAAGTCCACCTCGTGGCAGGACGGTGGGGCTGCGTTCAGCGCCACCACGACCAGCTTTGGAGGAGTGGCGAGCGTCACTGTCATCGATCCGAGCAACGGCCTGGCTGTGAGCGGCCTCGGCGGCACGAATTTCACCTTCCGCGTTGACATCAGCACCGGAGCGTCGGGTGGCCCCGGATTCGCGATCAGCGTCTACGACCAGACCGGCGCGCTGTATCACCAGGCTGGGACGATCTCTAACCAGATCACGCTAGGCGGAGGCAATATCGTTATTCACAGCTGACTCACCTGGAACGACCCTCCGCGATGATGGCGGGCCTCTGCCGGCATATGGGAGAAGGCGGGCGATGAGGGTCGAGCGATTGGTGTGAATCGTGCGGGGCTCTGCCGGGCTACCCCACCGCCTGGCGGCGCATAACGATCAGGTGAATCCCAAAGAAACGCGTGATCAGGTTGGCCATCCGGGTCGTGCGCCGGAAGTAGGGCGGATACTCGGCCTGCTCGACACGCTTGAAGCCGAAGCGCTCGTAGTAGGTCTCGAGCTCGCGCCGGCAGGACAGATGGAGCACAGCGCGCACCTCGCGCCCAAGGAGCGCCTCGATGACCGCGGTCCCGACGCCGTCGCCCTGCCGCTTGGGGACAACCGCGATCGAGGCCAGTTCGCGGCTTCCGTCGCGGTGCGACTTGACCTGGCCCATACCGACGATCTCTCGGTCCTCTTCGACCACCACGAAGTTCGGCCATTGAAGGTTCATCCGAGGTAGATGCACTTCCGCAATCACGCGCCGGATTGCGGGCTGGTCGTCCTGGGTTGCGGGACGGATGGTGGGCGGCATCCTCACGCCAGTAGACTATCCCAGGGGTCCCGCCAACCCAGCCTAAAGAATGCCGCACGCCCCAAATACGTTCATCCACCTCCACAACCACACCGAGTATTCGCTGCTCGATGGGGCGAGCCGAATTCCCGCGCTGGTCAGCCGCGCGGCAGAGCTCGAGATGCCTGCGCTGGCCATGACGGACCACGGCGTGATGTACGGGGCGATCCATTTCTACAAAGCGTGCAAGGACGCCGGTATCAAGCCGATCATCGGCTGCGAGGTCTACGTCGCCCCTCGCTCGCGGCTGCTGCGCGAAGGACGCGTCGACCGCGACCCGAACCACCTGACCCTCCTCGCCGCCGACCACGACGGTTATCTCAACCTCATGAAGCTCTGCACGGTCGGCCAGATGGAGGGCATGTACTACAAGCCCCGCATCGACAAGGAGATCCTGGCCGAGCACAGCAAGGGCCTGATCGCCCTGTCCGGCTGCCTGCAGGGTGAGGCCGCGAGCCGGATCACCGATGGAGACCTGGACGGCGCTCGCGAATCGGTGGCCGCGTACCGCGACATGTTTGGCAAGGACCGATTCCTGCTCGAGGTGCAGCGGCACGGCATCGACCGCCAGGACGCGGTCAACGAGGCGCTGGCCGGCTTCGGAAAGGAATTCGGGCTGCGCCTGGTCGCAACCAACGATCTCCACTATGTCCACAGGCACGACTCAGAGGCTCACGACGTGCTGCTCTGCCTGCAGACGGGCGCGCGCTTCAACGACCCGAACCGCTGGCGCTTTTCGTCGCAGGAGAACTACCTGAAGACCGCAGAGGAGATGACCGCGGCGTTCGCGGATTTGCCCGACGCGCTGGCCAGCACGCTCGACGTGGCGGACATGGTGAACCTCAAGCTGAAGCTTGGAGAGACCCTGCTGCCTCCGTTCGATGTTCCCGACGGCCTGAAGCCTGACCAGTACCTGCGCAAGCTGGTGCTCGAGGGCCTCGAGTGGCGGTACGGCGAGCCGAGCGCGGTGGTCAAGGAGCGGGCGGAGACCGAGCTCTCGGTGATCAGCCAGACGGGCTACGCCTCGTACTTCCTGATCGTCTGGGACTTCTACAACTTCGCGCGCAAGCAGGGCATCGTCGTGGGACCCGGACGCGGCAGCGCGGCCGGCAGCCTCGTCTCGTACAGCCTCGGCATCACCAACCTCGACCCGATCCAGCACGGCCTGATCTTCGAGCGCTTCCTCAACATCGACCGCGTGTCGATGCCCGACATCGACTGCGACTTCTCGGTGGAGGGTCGGGAGAAGGTGATCCGCTACGTATCGGAGAAGTACGGGTCAGACCGCGTGGCGCAGATCATCACGTTCACAACAATGGCGTCGAAGGCCGCCATCCGCGACGTCGGCCGCGTGCTGGAGGTGCCGCTGCGCGACACCGATCGCCTGGCCAAGCTGGTCCCGGTGTGGCAGGGCCGCTCGAAGAGCCTCGATGACACGATGAAAGAGGTCGCGGAGTTTCGCGAGGCTTACGAGAGCAGCGAGGAGCAGAAGCGGCTGATCGACGTCGCTCGGACACTCGAGGGCGTATCGCGCAACGTGAGCACCCACGCGGCGGGTGTGGTGATCGCGCCCGAGCCGCTGGTGCGCTACACCCCGCTGCAGTTCGGCCCCGGGCGCGAGGCGGTGGTGACGCAGTACGACATGAAGGCTGTCGGCGACATCGGCCTGCTGAAGATCGACTTCCTCGGCCTTCAGAACCTCGACATCATCGCCACGTCCATGCGTCTCATCAAAGAAACCAGGGGGATCGAGATCGACCTCGAGCACCTGCCGTTGGACGATGCAAAAACCTTTGAGCTGATCGCCAGCGGGGACACTCACGGCGTGTTCCAGTTCGAGGGTGCGGGTATGCGCCGGATGTTGATGGACATGCGGCCGCAGAGCTTCGGGGACGTGTCGGCCGCGGTCGCACTGTTCCGCCCGGGTCCGATGGTGAACATCCCGGCCTTCATCGCGCGCAAGCAGGGTCGGGAGACCATCGACTACCTGCACGAGCGCCTCGAGCCGATCCTGCGCGAGACGTACGGCGTGATGATTTACCAGGAGCAGGTGATGATGGCCGCCCGCGAGCTGGCCGGGTTCTCCATGAGCGAGGCCGACATCCTCCGTTCGGCGATGGGCAAGAAGGACAAGCCCAAGATGGCCAAGCAGCGCACGAAGTTCATCGAAGGCGCGATCGAGCGCGGAATCTCGCAGACCACGGCGGACGCGCTGTTCGACGGCATCGCGAAGTTCGCCGAGTACGGATTCAACCGGGCGCACTCGGCCGCCTACGGGTTGATTGCATACCAGACCGCCTACCTGAAGGCGAACTACCCGCTCGAGTACATGACCGCGCTCCTGATCCACATGGAGGGCAGTGCGGACCGCGTGGCGACGGCGATCGTCGACTGCCGGATCCGCGGCATCGACGTGGTGGCTCCCGACGTCAATCACTCGCGCGCCGATTTCTCGATGAGCGATGGAAGGATCCTGTTCGGACTCGCGGCCATCAAGAACGTCGGCCAGCACGCGGTGGAGAGCATCGTTGCGCTGCGCGACGCCGACGGGCCGTTCAAATCGCTGGAAGACCTGTGCGAGCGCACGACCGCGATCCAGGACGTCAACCGGCGAGTCCTGGAGTCGCTGGTGCAGTCGGGCGCCTGCGACACGCTCGGGGAGCGCGCCTGGCTGCTGACCGTCCTCGAGCACTACATCAACCGTGCCGAGCGGGACCGCAAGGACCGCGAAGCGGGCCAGACCAACCTTTACGACCTCATCGGGTCGGCCGACGAGGAGGTCAACAACTACGGCCTGGCGGTCGATATCAAGCCGATGCCGGGCGAGGAGAAGCTGCGGCTCGAGAAGGAGCTGCTCGGCCTGTATCTGAGCGACCACCCGTTGCGCCGGATCTCAGCCGAGCTGGCGAAGCTGTCCGACACGCAGGCGGTTGAGGTGACCAGCGCGTTGCAGGATACTGAGGTGCGTGTCGCCGGCCTGGTGCGCGAGGTGCGCCGGGTCGTGACGCGAAAGGGCCAGATCATGGCTTACGCGACGCTGGAAGACCTGACCGGGACGGTCGACGTGGTGCTGTTCCCAAGGGTTTTCGAACAGACGCGCCTCCTGTTCGAGCCGGACAAGGTGCTCGTCGTGCAGGGGAAGGTGGACGCGCGAGCCGGCAGCACGCGCGCGAGCGGGTCCAGCGGAAGCCCGCCGCCCGAGGCGGACATGGAGCCGGAGGTCGAGACCGCGTCGATCGTGGCCGACATGGCGTGGCTGTGGGACGACCCGGAATGCGTGCCGGTGGCCCGCCGCCAGCTGGTCCACGTGCGCATCCCGAGCGGCGACGCAGGGCTGGCGGAACGGCTCGAGGCGGTCCTCGCGCGTCACCCTGGCGCCGACGAGGTGGTGCTCCACGTGGTGGTGGGGAGCCGCGAAGTGATCGTGAATGCCGATCGCTATCATGTGCTCGCCGGTCCGGCGCTAGCGGCTGAGATCGACGAGCTGGTCGGCCAGACCGCCACCAGGTTGGAGATGGTGAGGCCGAAGGTGCAGTCCAACGGCAATGGGCGAGGGAGAGAATGGAGCTCGAGGGGAGCGCGACCGGGCGCTACATAGTCGTGAAGGCGCTCGAGGACGGCGTCGTGATCATGGGCCTGACCCGCGGCAAGGACACACGCTCGCACCATTCGGAGCGGCTCGACGCCGGCGAGGTTCTGGTGGCGCAGTTCACCGAGCTGACGGCGGCGATCAAGATCCGCGGGAAGGCGGAGATCCTCACCGAAGCGGGGAAGGTGGAGTCCGGGATCTAGTCGTTCGTCGTCGGAAGGCCGGCCGCTTTCCAGGCCTGAAATCCACCGATCACGTCCGTTGCGTTGACGAGACCGAGCTCATGCAACTCGGCTGCCACGAGACTTGACGAGTAGCCCTGATCACAGATCACGATCAACCGAACCCGATGATTGTTGACCTCTGGGATTCTCCATTTCGAGGACGGGTCGAGCCTCCACTCGAGGACGTTGCGGTCGATCACCGTCGCACCGGGGATTTCCCCTTGAGCGCGTTGCTCGCTCGGCCGGATGTCGACCAAAAGAGCGCCCTGCGCCTGTTCGGCGGCGGCCCGCTCCGGTT